>Ga0268386_10000686_pt1 | contig 21979 bp, 18 predicted proteins | sample RVTome_15_FD_200260 | JGI IMG/M metagenome (GOLD analysis project Ga0268386, IMG submission 200260) | Soil microbial communities from uranium-contaminated site in the Upper Colorado River Basin, Wyoming, United States - RVT150D86... ...
GCGTACAACCCCCAGCCCTCGTCGTAGGCCGTGAACTCGGCGTGGCGCCGGAAACGCGGCAAATCGACCGTCTCCTGTGCCAGCGAGACCTGGAAGTGATGTCCCGGCACCGCTTCGTGCAGGTAGATGGCGTGCATCAGGTAGGTCGGTCGCGACGGAAGATCCCAGGTGTTGACGTAGAAGACGCCCGGCCGCTTGCCGTCCGGGCTGCCGGGACGGTACGAGGCCGACGCCGCCGACTGCTCGCGAAATGGCTCGACCGGGCGGATCTCGAAGTCCGCCTTGGGCGCGATCGCGAACTGCCGTGGCATTGCGGCCGCAACGCGCGCCCTGAGATCGCGATAGCCGCCGAGCAGCACCTCGGCGTCGCTCGCCACGAAGCGCGGATCGCCGCGCAGCTTCTCGAACAAGCTGCGCAGGTCGCCCGTGTGACCGACACGCGGCCTGAGCCGCTCCATCGCCGCGCGCATCCGCGCAACTTCCGACAGCCCGAGCTCGTGCACCTGCTGTGGCGTCAGCGCGGTGGTCGTGTGCAACCGCACGCAGTAGGCGTACCAGGCGGCGCCGTTCGGAAGCTCCGACAGGCCCACAGTCGGGCGCGTGCCGGCGAGATAATCGTTCTCCAGGTAATCACGCAGGCGCCGGATGGCCGGCAGCACCACGTTGCCAAGCTTGCGCTCCCATGACACGAGGATCCGCTGGCGGTCCCCGATCGAGAGGCCGGCGGGCAGATTGACGATCGGCCGCCAGAGTACGCTGTCCTTCGGGTCGTCGACTGCAAGCGCCGTGAGCTGCGGGATCGCCCGCTCGATCACGATGCGTGGCTGCACCACGCCCTTCGCGGCGCCCGAACGCATGTTGTGGATCGCCTGCTCGACCCAGGCGACGAACCCGTCCATACGCGCAAGAAAATTGTCGTAGTCCTGCGCAGTCGCGAACGGGTGGACATCGCCGCCGGAACCGATCACCGCGAACTGCGCCGGCCGTCCGAAGAGCTGGTCGAGGGGCAGCAGTTCAGCCGGGTAGCGGTATCCCTCGATCGCGATCTCGCGGCCGTACTTGAACGCATCGTAAGTGATTCGGTCCGGATCGCTCAGTCCCGCCGGATCGACGGCGCGCAGGTCTTCGAGCGAGTCCTGCTCGTTGGCGAGCGAATTTGCGAGCCAGGTTGGGCTCAGGTAGTCGCCGAACTGCGCATCGTACCGGTGCTCGCCCTGCTCGCTGGCCGCGAGCGGATTGAGCTCGAGCCAGCGCTCGTACCAGGCGTCGACCACGGCGGCCAGGCGCTGGGCATCCGGGCTCGCGGCGGCAGACGCGACCGCCGGATCGCTGCCACCCGTTCCGTCCCTGCCACCGCAGCCGCCCGCGACAACGGCGAGCAACCCGGCGAGCAGCAGACGGCGTCGAGCGACCGGCATGTCGATCAACGCCGCACTTCGATCCAGCGGTCGATCTTGCGTTCGAGGATTTCCAGCGGCACGGCGCCGTCGCTCAGGACCTCGCGATGGAAGTCCCGAATGTCGAACTTCGCGCCCAGCGATGCCTCCGCCTTGCGGCGCAGCGCCTGGATACGCAGATCGCCCACCTTGTAACCGAGCGCCTGCCCGGGCCAGGCGATGTACCGCTCGACTTCGGATTCGACATCCGACGGCGCAAGCGTCGAGTTCGCGATCATGTACTCGATCGCCTGCTCGCGGCTCCAACCCTTCGCGTGCAGACCTGTGTCGACGACCAGCCGCATCGCGCGCAGCTGCTCGTCGTTGAGCCGGCCGAATGCCTGATACGGGTCGGTGAGCAGGCCCAGCTCCGGGCCCAGATACTCTGCGTACAGCGCCCAGCCTTCCACATAGGCCGTGTAGTCGCCGCCGAAGCGGCGAAAGCGCGGCAGCCCCGTCAGCTCCTGCTGGATCGACACCTGGAAATGGTGACCCGGCGACGCCTCGTGCAGCGACAGCGTCTCCATGCCGAAGCGCGGCTGCGCCTTCAGGTCGTAGGTGTTGACGTAGAAGATGCCGGGCCGGGAGCCATCGGCGGAGGCCTGCTGGTAATAGGCGCCTGCGGCCGACTTGGCGCGGAACGCCTCGACCTCGCGCACCTCGTAATCCGCCTTCGGAAACACCGAAAAGAGCTTCGGCAGCGTTGCGTCGATCCGCTTCTTCACCTCCATGTATCCCGCGATGAGGTCCGCCCCGCGCGTGTAGTAGAACTTCGGATCGCTCCGCAGGTACGCGAAGAAGGCTGGCAGGTCGCCCTGGAAGCCGACGCGCTGGCGCACCTTCTCCATCTCGCCCAGGATCCGCGCCACCTCGCTCAGGCCGAGCTGGTGAATTTCCTCGGGCGTCATCGCGGTCGTGGTGTGCTCGGCGACGAAATACTCGTACCAGGCCTCGCCGTCCGGCAGCGCCGTCCACGCGACCCTCGTGCGCGTGCGCGGCAGATACTCGTCGTGCACGAAGGTACGCAGCCGCCGGTAGGCGGGCACCAGCTCGTCGCGGATAGCGGAAGTGTATGCCGCGTTGAGCCGTTCACGATCGGGGGCGCTGAAGCTCGCCGGAAAATTCCGGATCGGCCCGAAGTAATCGCTCTTCGTCGGATCCTCGACGATCATCGCGTCGAGCTGCGGCAGCACCTTTTCCATCACGGGTCGCGGCTGCACGACGCCCTTCGCCATGCCTTCGCGCATGTTGACGATCGCCTGGTCCATCCAGACGATGAAGCGGTCGAGACGTACGAGCCACTTGTCGTAGTCTTCAACGGTCGCGAACGGCTGCGCATTGGTACCGGAGCCGAGCGCCGGCATCGTCGCCTGAAGGCCGCCCGTCTGGTCGATCGGGATGAGGTGATCGGGGAATCGCTCGGACTCGAGTGCACGCTCGCGTTCCCGCAGGAAGATCTCGAGCGAGATGCGTTCCGCCCCATCGAGCGCGTTCGGATCGATCCTCCTGGCCGCCGCCAGGTATCGCTGGTTCAGGTCGAGGTGCTTTGCGCGCTGCTGGGGCCCGATGCTGTTCGGCAAGCGGTCGTTGTAGCGGTTATCGCCGATGTAGGTCGCCAGGAGCGGATTCAGCTCGAGCAATTCCTCGAAGTAGCGATCGAGCAGCGTCGCGAGCTCCGCGTGGGCGCCGGCGACCGCAGCTGCGGCCGGGAGCGCTTGCGCCGCCGGCGGGGCGGCAGATTCGGTGGCGCAGGCGGCAAGCAGGACGGCGGCAGTCGTGACGACGATGGCGCGCGGCATCTCATTACCCGGGCTTGATCGATTGGCCGCGGAGTATAGAGCAGCGCTGGCCGCGGATTCAGCGTCACCGGCGCGGCGAATACCCGCTTCGTCGCCGACCGTCAGCGTTCGAGGATCGCGGTCACGCCCATGCCGCCCGCGGTGCAGATCGAAATCAGGCCGCGCCCATGGCCGAGCTGCGCGAGCTGCTTGGCGAGCGTCGCGACGATGCGCGCGCCGGTCGCGGCGAACGGATGTCCGAAGGCGAGGCTGCTGCCGTTGACGTTCAGCCGCGCGCGATCGACCGTCCCCAGCGGCGCGCCGAGGCCCAGCTTGTCACGGCAGAATTCGGGCGACTCCCAGGCCTCGAGCGTACAGAGCACCTGCGCGGCGAAGGCCTCGTGGAGCTCGTAGAAATCGAAGTCCGAGAGCGCGAGTCGTGCATCGGCGAGCATCCGGGGCACGCCATAGGCCGGCGCCATCAGCAGCCCCTCGCCGTGGACGAAATCGACCGCCGCCACCTTGCCGTACGTGAGCCACGCCAGCACCGGCAGACCGCGGGCACCCGCCCACTCCTCGCTCGCGAGCAACACGGCGGCCGCACCGTCAGTCATCGGCGTCGAATTGCCGGCGGTCAGCGTCCCGTTGCCCTGCATCGGAAATGCGGGCCTGAGCGTCGCCAGCTTCTCCAGCGTGCTGTCGCGGCGCAGGTTGTTGTCGACCGAGAGCCCCTGGAACGGGATCATGAGGTCGGCGAAAAAACCCGCGTCGTACGCCGCCGCTGCTCGGGCGTGGCTCTCGAGCGCGAACGCATCCTGGGCTTCGCGGGAGATCTGCCAGGTGCGCGCCATGAGCTCGGTGCTCTGCCCCATCGAGAGCCCCGTGCGCGCCTCCACCACGGCTGGCAGGCTGGGCTTCAGGTGCCCGGGCCGCAGCCTGAGCCAGGGCTTGAGCCGCTCGCCCGTCGAGCGCCCGCGCGAGCTGCGCAGCAGGATCTTGCGCAGGCCTTCGCTGACACCGATCGGCACATCGCTCGCGGTGTCGACGCCGCCCGCGATTCCGCTGTCGATCTGCCCGAGCGCGATCTTCATCCCGATCAGGATCGCGGCTTCGAGGCTCGTGCCGCAGGCGCGCTGCAGGTCCATGCCGGGCGTCTCGGCCGACAGGCCGCTCGACAGCACGCTCTCGCGCACGAGGTTGTAGTCGCGCGAGTGCTTGAGCACCGCGCCCGCCGCGACATCGCCCAACCGCTCGCCCGCGAGCGAGTAGCGGTCCACCAGCGCGCGCAGCGTCGCAACGAGCATGTCCTGGTTGCTGCACTCCGCATACGCGCCCATCGAGCGCGCGAACGGGATGCGAACACCGCCGACGACGGCGACACGCCTCACCTGCGATCCAACCAGCATGGGAATTCTCCGGAAATCGAGCCTCTATTCGCAGTGTAAGGCGCGCCTCGTGTCGACAGGAGGAAGAAATAGAGAATGTCCCGATTTGCGTTTCTGATACTTTGCCGCGGATATCCCGGGCGAGGTTCGGTGCATGCCGGATTTCAATTCGGTGATCGGCACGGTCAACGACTTCATATGGGCGGACTGGACGCTGTACGTCCTGCTGCTGACCGGCCTCGCATTCACGGTATGGAGCCGCTTCAGCCAGGTCCGCGCGCTGACGCACGGCACCGAGCTGCTGCTCGGCCGCTATGACGACCGCACCGGGCCCGGCGCACTCCGACACTTCCAGACCGTGTCCGCCGCGCTGTCTGGCACCGTCGGCCTGGGAAACATCGGTGGGGTCGCCATCGCGGTCGCGCTCGGCGGACCGGGCGCGGTGTTCTGGCTCTGGGTCGTGGGTTTCGTCGGCATGGCGCTCAAGTTCACGGAAGTGACGCTGTCCATGCTCTACCGCAACATCGACGACCCGGCGAACCCGCACGGCGGCCCGATGTGGGTCGCGCGCAAGGGCTTTGCGGCCTGGGGAGCGGGCTGGCAGACGTTCGGCCGGGTGCTGGCGGTGCTCTTCTGCATCACGCTGATCCTCGCCACGATTACCGGCATCAGCTTCTTCCAGATGTGGAACGTGGCGAACATCACCGAGAGCTACTTCGGGGTGCCGGGCGTCGCGAGCTCGATCGTGATGGCCGTCCTCGTGGCGCTGGTGGTGGTCGGTGGAATCCGCCGGCTCGGCGCGGTCGCCGGCTGGCTCGTGCCGTTCATGATCCTGCTCTACATCGCCGGCGGATTGCTGTTGCTGCTGATCAACGTCGAACAGCTGCCCGCCGTATTCGAGTCGATCTTCCGCTCGGCGTTCTCGCCCCACGAGGCGACCGGCGCTTTCATCGGCGGCACCGCCGGCTACGCGTTTCTCTTCGGCATGAAGCGCGCGCTCTATTCGAACGAGGCCGGTCAGGGCTCCTCGCCGATAGTGCATTCGGCCGCGCGCACGCGCGAGCCGGTCCGGGAGGGGATCGTGGCCGGGCTCGAGCCGTTCATCGACACGCTCATCGTCTGCACCTTCTCGGCGCTCGTGATCCTCGTCAGCGGCGTCTGGAACCGCGCGCCGGATGCGCGGTTCCCGAGCGCGCCCCGGGTCGAGGCTGCCGCCGACGGCCGGTGGACGTTCGCGGACTCGCCCGCGCCCGCGCTCGCCGGCGGCGTCATGGCCAATGGACAGCGCGTCTACGTGGTCGTCCACGCGGACCCGAATCGCCGGACCGACAACGACCTGCACCGCGTGCATGGCACGGTACGGTTGGCGCCCGGTGGGACGGCCAGTATCGAGTGGGACACGCTCGCGAGCACCACGCCACCCCGGCTCTCGCAGAACGGACTCTGGTTCGACTATGTCGGGGCGACGCTCACCGCGCGCGCCTTCGACACAGCCTGGGACGGCTTCGGCAAATGGCTGGTGACGATCGCCTGCTGGCTGTTCGCGTATTCGACGATGATCTCGTGGATCTACTACGGCGAGCAGGGGGTCGTGTACATGTTCGGCTCACGGTACGTCGTGGCCTTCAGGATCCTGATCTGCGCGCTCATGGTCCTCGGCGGCACGCGGTTCGTCGAGACCGCGACCGAGGTGGACGCGCTCACGACGCTCGGTACCGGCGGCATGCTCTGGGTCAACATCCCGCTCACCATCCTGCTCGCGCGCCAGGCGATGCGCGCCTACCGGGACTACATCACCCGCCTCGACAGCGGCGCCTTTGCGGCCGAGCGCCGCAAGTGATTGAATCGCATTCCCGATAAAGGAGGCGCCCGATGGGAATGCTGCAGTTGCGCGCAAAGGACGGCCACAGCCTGTCGGCTTACATGGTGGCGCCAGAGGGCAAGCCGCGTGGCGGCGTGGTGGTGATCCAGGAGATCTTCGGGCTCAACTCGCACATCAAGCGGGTCACGGAGCAGTATGCCGGCCTCGGGTATCTTGCCGCCGCACCGGCGCTCTTCGACCGCATCAGGCGCAACGTCGAGCTGCCGTACACCGACCTGCAGCCGGGCATCGACCTGATGATGAAGACGACCAACGACGGCGTGCTGGCGGACGTCAACGCCGCCGTCGACGCCGTCGCGCACGCTGGACGCACCGGCATGGTGGGCTACTGCTGGGGTGGCCGGGTGACGTATCTCGCGGGCTGCCGCATCAACATCGCCGCCGCGGTGGCGTACTACGGCGGCGGCATTGCGCAGCTGCTCGATGAAACGCCGAAGTGTCCGATCATGTTCCACCACGGCGAGCGCGACGCTTTCATCCCGGCGTCGGACGTGGCGAAGATCCGCGCAGCGGTGCCGAAGGGCGTTTTCCATCTCTATCCGGCCAACCACGGCTTCAACTGCACGGACCGCGCCGACTACGACGTCGCGAGCGCGCGCCTTGCCTTCGAGCGCTCGAGCGAGTTCTTCCGCAATCATATCGGCTGACGCGGGCGAGCCACGCCCGCGCGACTAGGATGGATGGGCACATGACTCTCAAACTCAAGGATTCAGCGCTGCTTCGCCAGCAGTGCTATGTCGATGGCGAATGGCGCGACGCCGACCAGGGCGGCAAGCACGAGGTCGGCAACCCCGCGACCGGCGAGCCGCTGGGAACGGTGCCGCAGTTCGGCGCCGTGGAGACGAAGCGCGCCATCGCCGCGGCGCGCGCCGCGTTCCCCACCTGGGCCGCGCGCACCGCCAAGGATCGCGCGACGCTGCTCAGGCGCTGGCACGACCTGATGCTCGCCAACGTCGACGATCTCGCGACGCTCATGACCGCCGAGCAGGGCAAGCCGCTGGCGGAGTCGAAGGGCGAGATCGCCTACGCGGCGTCGTTCATCGAGTGGTTCGCCGAGGAAGGCAAGCGCCTGTACGGCGACGTCATCCCGGGACACCAGCCCGACAAGCGCATCGTCGTCCTTCGCCAGCCGGTGGGCGTCGTCGCCGCGATCACGCCGTGGAACTTCCCGGCCGCGATGATCACCCGCAAGTCCGGTCCCGCGCTCGCCGCCGGCTGCACCTTCGTCTGCAAGCCAGCGACGCAGACGCCGTATTCGGCGCTCGCGATGGCGGAGCTCGCGCACCGCGCCGGCATTCCGCGCGGCGTGTTCAACGTCATCACCGGCTCTGCCACTGCGATAGGCGGCGAGATGACGTCGAACCCCGACGTCCGCAAGCTCACCTTCACCGGGTCGACCGAGATCGGCAAGAAGCTGATGGCGCAGTGCGCGGGGACCTTGAAGAAGCTGTCACTCGAGCTGGGCGGCAATGCGCCCTTCATCGTGTTCGACGACGCCGATCTCGATGCCGCCGTGGCCGGCACGATCGCGAGCAAGTATCGCAACACCGGTCAGACCTGCGTCTGCGCGAACCGGATCCTGGTGCAGGACGCCGTCTACGAGGCATTCGTCGCGAAGCTCGTCGAGGCCGTGCGCAAGCTCCGCGTGGGCGACGGTCTCAAGGGCGCAACCGACCAGGGCCCGCTGATCGACACACGCGCCGTAGCCAAGGTCGAAGAGCACATTGCGGATGCGCTCGCCAAGGGCGGCAAGGTCGCCTACGGCGGCAAGCGTCACGCGCTGGGCGGCACGTTCTTCGAGCCGACGGTGATCACGCAGGTGAAGCCCGACATGCTGGTCGCGCGCGAGGAGACCTTCGGTCCGGTGGCGCCGATCTTCGGCTTCAGGGACGAGAAGGACGCGGTCCACATGGCGAACGACACCGAGTTCGGCCTTGCGTCGTATTTCTACACGCGCGATCTGGCGCGCGCGTGGCGCGTGGCGGAGGCGCTCGAGTACGGGATCGTGGGCTTGAACACCGGGATCATCTCGACGGAGGTCGCACCGTTCGGCGGCGTCAAGGAATCCGGCGTGGGACGCGAGGGCTCGAAGTACGGCATCCTCGACTACACCGAGCTCAAGTACCTCTGTATCGGCGGCATCGAGGCTTGAGCCCGGACGACCTAGACCCACCAGCAACGCCGCAACGCCGCGAGCCGCTCAACGAGCGCACGCTGCTCAAGCTGCTGGCGGCGATCTCGGCGCTGGGCCCGATCGCGACCAACCTTTACCTGCCTGCGCTGCCGGACGTCCGCGCCGACTTCGACGCGAGCGTCGCCGCAGTGCAGACGACCTTCTCGATTTCACTCGTCACCTTCGCGACTGGAATCCTGGTGTGGGGACCGATCTCGGACCGCTACGGCCGGCGCACCGCCGTGCTGTCCGGTCTCGCCATCATGATCGCCGGCACGCTGCTCAACCTGGTCGCACCCACGCTCGGCTGGCTGATCGCGGGGCGCGGCATCCAGGCCTTCGGCACCGCCGCCGGCCTGGTCGTCGCGCGCGCAATCGTGACCGACCGCTTTCCCGCGGATCGCATCGCGCGGACGCTCGCCGGGCTGACCATGGCTTCGGTGCTCGGTAACTCGCTCGCGCCCACCGCTGGTGGCTACCTGGTCGCCGGGTTCGGCTGGCGATCGGTGTTTGCCGTGTTGTCGCTTGTCGCCGTCGTCGTCGTGATCGCCGCCTGGCGCGGTCTTCCGGAAAGCCCTCCGCACGCCGGTCGCCCGCCCCGGGTCCGCGAGATGCTCGCCACCGCACGGCGACTGCTCCGCGACCCGCTCTTCGCGCATTGCATCGTGCAGAGCACGGTCGTCTACGCGATCTTCTTCGTGTTCATCTCGCTGTCGCCGCACGTGATGGTCGACGCGCTCGGACGCGGCAGCACCGAGTTCGGGCCCTACTACCTCTTCGTCGCCGTCGGGTACTTTCTCGGCAATTGGTCGGTGGGCCGGTTCGCCTCATCGCGCGGCCAGCAATGGATGGTGTCGACCGGGCTCACCCTCCAGGTCGCCGCTGCCATGACCGCGCTCGCGCTGGTGCTTGCGCGCGTCGACCATCCGCTCGCGCTGTTCGTGCCGCTCGGGGTGCTTGCATACGGCCAGGGCCTCACGCTCCCGGGCGTGACCGCGACCGCGGTGAGCCTCACCCAGGAGCACGTCGGCGTCGCGTCCAGCATCGTCGGCTTTCTGCCGCAGCTCATCGGCGCCCTGGCGCTGCAGGGTATGGGATATTTCCCGACCGACACCGCGTTGCCGATGATGGTCTTCTGCACGGCCGTCGCCGTGATCGGCTACTGGGTACTGCGGCTGGCGCCGAGGTTCGACGTGGTGCGGGCGCAGTAGCGCATCACTTGCGTTCGCGGGTCTTTGACGCTCGGGCGCGCGCGGGCTTGCCGTTGATGGCAACCTCGGCCAGCACCCCCAGGATGATGCCGATCACGCCCCAGAGCCAGTCGCTGTGCATGAGCAGCCGGCCCGCCACTTCCAGAAGCATCGAATTCATAACGAACGCCTTTCCACTCGCTTCGCCCACGTCTATGTAACAGCGGCGAACTGCTGAAAACCCGCGATTAGGTCAAACATTTCGAGGGCGGCCCCGAGCGGGCGTTGCAACAAGGTCCGGACGGCATGCGCCACGAGATCCGTGGATTGTGCGCGTGGTCGCATCTAGGCGAGCGATTCCATGGCACGGTCGGGTCTCGCCTCCCCGGGGATGATCATGAGACCCGCTGCATCTGCACAACTCGTCATGGCCGCGGTACTCGCCGCAAGCGGTGCGCGCGCACACGCGGACCCTCATTGGACGCCCGTCGCGCAGACTGAAGAGGGTGTGTATCTGCTCGACGAGGCAAGCATCGAAGTTCGCTCCGGTCTGCTCACGGCATGGGAGCTCGTCGACTACGCAGGGCCGCAACACGCGGACGGCGTGCTCTATCGCTCGCAGCTGAATCTGCGAGCTTATCGGTGCGCGGATCGCAGCTGGGACGTGCTGCAGGTGACCCGGTTCGCGGGACCACGACGCTCGGGCGAAGCGGTGCTCGCCAGCAGTTTTTCTCCGTCAGGTGCGGCGTGGTATCCGGCTGCACCGGAATCCGTGGCGGCCCATTTGCTCGATCGCGTGTGCACGCTCGCCGGCGCGCAGGCGCGTGGCCAAGCGGCAGGACCTTCGAAGGATCCCTCGCAGTCCTGATTCCGGCGCAGCGTCCCGTCGTTACGGGCGGCCCATGTGGGGCCGGAAGAACGCGATCGCCTCCTCCGCCTGCCTGAGCCAGTTCTCCGGGTACCAGTCCGAGTGATCCTCGCCTTCGAAGGTGAGCAGCCGGACGCTCTTGCCGGCCGCGTCGAGCGCCTCCTTCATGATCCGCGCCTGCCCGATGGGCACGATTTCGTCGGCGCTGCCATGCATCAGCAGGATCGGGATGCGGATCTCCTTCGCGCGCAGCCGTGGCGACGCCGCGCTGATGGCGGCCGCATCCGTCTCGGGATCGCCGATCAGCTTGACCCAGTGATCGTACTGCGCGGAGTCGGCGCCGCCCTTGCGGCGCGTGTATTTCAGGAACGCGTCGAGATCGCTCACCGCGGCGAGCGATGCCGCTGCGCGGTACAGGTCGGGCGTGACCACCGCGCCCATGAGCCCGGCGTAGCCGCCGTAGCTCGAGCCATAGATCACGATGCGCTGGCGGTCCGCGATGCCCTGCTGCACGAGCGCGTTGACCGCATCGGTCACGTCGTCCTGCATGCGCCTGGACCATTGGCGGTGGCCGGCCTCGGCAAATTTCCGGCCGTAGCCCGACGAGCCGCGGAAGTTCGGCTGCATCACCAGCCAGCCCTGGGCGGCGAAGGCCTGCGCCATGGCGTCGAAGTCGACCTTGTCGCGGCTCTCCGGCCCGCCGTGCGGCATCACGACGAGCGGCAACGGCCCGGCCGGAGCGTCGTTCGGCCTCGTCAGGTAGCTCGTGATCATCGCACCGTCGCGCATTTTGACCTTCCGCACTTCGACACGGGCGAGGCGCTCGGGCTCGAGCCAGTCGCGTTCCGAGGTGACGAAGTCGAGCTTGGCGCGGCCGACGTCGTAGAGATAGTAGTCGCCTGGGGCCCTCGGCCCGACGATCTCGAGCAGCAACCTGGTCGCGGCACGGTCGATGCCGCGCACGAACACGTTTGCCTCGCCCTTGAAGTACCGCTGCACGCCTTCGAGGTGCTTCTGCAGCGTCCGATCGGTGAGCACGTAAGTGAGCGTGTCGCCGAAATAGGTCACACCGCCGAAGCGATCGTCGACGTAGAACACGCGATGCAGGTCGTAGTCGCGGACGTCGCTCACCGCCGGGCCCAGCGCCTTCGTCCGTATGTCGAACGGATAGATGCCGGCCGTGTCGGCACCGTCCTTGCGCGTGCGGACGTAGATCTGTCCGGCACCCGGTGCGTCCCCGGCGTACTCCCAGTCGAGCACGTCGCTGTGCATGCGGCCGTACTGGACGATGAGCGACCAGTCGTCATCCTGGCTACCGGAGTGGCCATACACCCGCACGGACGTGCCGCTCTCGTTCTTGTCGTAACGCAGCGCAGGCCGGCCGTCGTCGACCCTCCATGCGAACGTGCCGGTGCGTCCCCGGGCGATCTGTGTCGCGGCGCCCGAGTTCACGTCGACACGGAACAGGTTGTAGTTGTGGCCGGTCCACGCTGGCATGAGCACCTGCGACGTCGTGCCCGGCACTCTTCCCACGACCCGATCGAGTGCAATCGCACGCCGCAGCAGGGCGGTCTTGTTCTCGAACAGCATCCGGGGATTGGTGCCGTCGGCATCCATGGCCATGATCCGGCGGCTGGGGATGCTGTCGTCGGTGCCGTCGTCGACGGTTACGCCCACGAGGAGCCGCGTCGGACTCACCCAGTCGACCCAGTTGATCGATACCCGGTCACGCGCGCCGAGGGAGAACTTGAGCGGCTCCTCGCGCCGGTCGGTAGCGTCGATCTCGACGATCGTCAGCACGTCCCCGTGCGCCTCGTTCCCGGTGCGCAGCGCGAGCGCCACTTTTGCGCCATCGGGCGACAGCGCGATGTCCCGCACGCGCGCGGGGCGCAGCAGTTCCTCCACGGTGTGCGGTGCGGCAAGCGCCGGACCGGCCCCGAGTATGGCGAGCAACAGCGCCGGCCCGAGCCTGAACGGCAACTGCGGAACCCCTGGCCTCAGTCGGCTGCCGCCAGTTCGGCAAGATCCCTGAGGCTCCTCGCCCAGACCTTCTTCTGCTTGACCGCCGCGTCCTGCGAAGCGAGCTGTTCCTGCTGTACGGTGATCTGCGTCCTTCCCCGGCCCTTCGCGTAGAAATAGAAGCTGATGCTCTTGCTGCCGTCCCTCGCGGTCGCGCGCATCGATTTGGGGCGGGTCGCCTTGTGCACGACTACGCCAGGCGGCAGCCATTTCCGCTGCCGCTTCTCATCCGCGGCGGTCGCGTAGAGGCGCTCGAGACCGGCAGCCACGGTCAGACTGCCGCTGGCCGCAAAGCCATCCGCCTTCTGCAGGTTGGCGCGCTTTCCAGACAGCCGCTCGTAGCCGACCGTGACGGATTGCGCCCACCAGTCGCCCACGCCGAAGCGTCCGTGCACGAGCTCGGCGATGGCGGTGTGGGAGAGATCGCGGGCGCCGGCGTCATCGAGCGCCACGAGCCATTCGGCCCAGGTGCGGCCGGTCCTCGCTGCGATCGCTGCATCGCTCACCGGCGCGGATGCAGCGGGCTGCGTCACGCGCTTCTTCGTCGCCATCCGTCACCACCCCCGGTGCCGCGGAACGAGCCGCTAGCTTACTCCCGGCCGGTCCGCTTTTTGTCCCTCGCCCCGCCTTCCGGTATCGTTGCGCACCTCCCCAGCGCCTTGTGCCGATGCCCGACTACACCGGAACGCCGGACTTCACGCACGGGCTGCTCCCGCGGCTCGGCGTGTTGCTGGTGAACCTCGGAACCCCGGACGCTCCGACGCCGCGTGCCGTGCGCCGCTTCCTCGCCGAGTTCCTGTCCGACCCGCGGGTGGTCGAAGCCCCGCGCGCGCTGTGGTGGCTCGCCCTGCACGGCGTGGTCCTGCGGGTCCGGCCACACCGCAGCGCCGCAGCGTACGCGAAGATCTGGACGCCGCGGGGCTCTCCACTGCTCGTGCATTCGGAGGCGCTGGCGCAAGCGCTGCAGCGCCGGCTCGCGATCCGATTCGGCGACCGCGTGCTGGTCGGTCTCGCCATGAACTATGGCTTGCCGTCGATCGGCTCTGCCCTCGAGTACCTGCGGCGTCAGAACGTGCGGCGTCTGCTCGTGCTGCCGCTGTATCCGCAGTACTCAGGCACGACCACGGCCTCGACCTTCGACCGTGTGACCTCCGAGCTCGCGCACTGGCGATGGATTCCCGAGCTGCGATTCGTCAATGACTATCATGAGGAAGAGGCGTACGTGGCGGCGGCGGCCGACAGCGTCGCGGAGCACTGGCGGGTGCACGGACGCAAACACCTGCTGTTCTCCTTCCACTCGATCCCGCAGCGTTACTTCGAGGCGGGCGACCCGTATCACTGCCAGTGCCAGGCAACGGCCCGCCAGGTGGCCGAGCGGCTGGACCTCGCTGCCGAAGACTGGTCCGTGGCGTTTCAGTCGCGGATCGGCCGGGAACCCTGGCTGCAGCCGTACACGGACGTGCTGCTCGAGAAGTATGCGAAGTCCGGGCCGAAGCAAGTGACGGTCGTGTGCCCAGGCTTTGCCGTCGACTGCCTGGAGACACTCGAGGAGATCGACATCCGCCTGCGTGCGGCGTTTTTCCTCACGGGGGGCGAGGACTTCGACTACGTGCCCTGCCTCAACTCGAGTGAGCCGCACGCCCAGCTGCTCGAGCGGCTGCTGATCCGCCACGCGCATGGCTGGCCCGGGGTCGAGGGCCAGGTCGATCCTGGTGCGCTCGCATCCGCCCGTGAGCGGGCACGTGCGATGGGCGCCCCTCGCTAACCCCGGCGCAGCGGCAAGTGACATAAGCTGCCATGGCTCACGCCGGCCCCAACCGTCCGTCCGCCCGTATCGGCCGCCTGGCGCCGCCGCCAGCGAAACCCTGCGCCGCTCAGTAAGCTGACGCACATCATGCTCGGGCGTTTTCTCGAGGTCAGCGTACATACCCCGGACGTGCGGGCATCGCTGGCCTTTTACGAGGCGATCGGTTTCGTGCAGGCGACCGTGGGCGAGGTCTGGACGCACCCGTACGCGGTGGTCACCGACGGCCACCTCTACATCGGGCTCCACGGCACCGGGATTCCCTCGCCGTCGTTGACCTGGGTGCTGCCGAACCTTGCCAGCCATGCGCCCGAGCTCCAGTCGCTCGGGATCGAATTCGATTACGCGCGCTTCGGCGAGGAAGCGTTCCACGAACTTGGATTCTCCGATCCGTCCGGACATACGATCACGCTGATCGAGGCGCGCACCTTCTCGCCGCTGGCCGTGGGCCATGCGCCGACCACCGCGATCGGCTATTTCGAGGAATTCGGGCTGCCGACCACGAACCTCGATGCCGCGAGCGCCTTCTGGGACAAGCTGGGTCTCGTCGCCTTCGAACGTATAGCGCAGCCGTTTCCGAAAGCGGTGCTGGCCGGCTCCGACATCAACGTCGGTCTCTACGACCTCGAGCTCCGTGCGCCCGTGCTCGCATTCTCCGACCCGCTGATGGGCGAGCGCATCGAGGCGCTCCGCGACAAGGGATTCCGATTCCAGTCGCGGCTGCCGCGCGGGCTCGATTCGGGCGAGAACGCCATTCTCGAGACGCCCGAAGGCACACCGCTCCTGCTGATGAAAGCCGATGAGTAGCGCCCGCGGTCCCGGCCCTCAGCGAGAGCCGCCGACGGCTCGTGCAACCGCGTTGAAGCGGATCTCGACCTCGTCCGCCACCGCGATGGCGCCGCCCACGATGCTGAAGGGCTTGATGCCGAGCTCACTCTGCAGGACCGTGAAGCTGCCCCGGGCGGAAACCGAATCCGCGCCGATGTGCGCACTGACGGGCACCTCACGCTCGAGCTGCGCCCCGCGGACCACGATGCGAACCTTCAGCTTCGACGGAGCGGTGTCGTCCAGCGGGCCCGCCGAGCTGACGACGATCTCCGGATAACGCGCGGCATCCAGCACGTCGGGACCGAGCATGTTGCGGCGGGTGCCGGTGCGCGCGTCTTCCGGCACCTTCGCCGCGAACTCCGGCCCGGCCGCGGCGCGCGCCGCCGGGTCGTCGACGACGAACGCGCCGACCGGCACGCGAACCTCGAAGCCCGACAGGTCGGGCGTGGCGCCGAACCAGACCCGCCCCGTCTCATCGGCGGAGGTAACGACGTGCACGTGGCCGAAGCCGGACAGCTTGCCGGCGCGCCGCACGAGCATGCTGACGACGCTCACCTCGGGGTCGATCTCGAATTCGCGCGCGCTGGCCGGAACCGCCGCCCGTGGCGCGGTGGTCGCAGGCCCCGGGGCGGGCGGCTCGGCGCGCCTTGGCGCGCAGGCGGCAATCGCGGCGCACGCGACCACGGCAAGCGGCAGCGCGGGCCATCGGCCCGGCCCGTCCGGCCTGCCGCACCAACCCCGGCCCGTGGCCTGCGTTAGTATCCCGTGGTCGCCGGATTCCAAGGGTCCCTCCCGGAGTGCTGCGCAATACGCCTTCGTCCTATGGCTCGGTCGCGAAGCTTCTGCACTGGAGCATCGTGATCCTGATCATTACACAACTGGTGCTGGGGGTTTCAGCCGACGACCTGCCGAACGGACTGCGCAAGCTCCAGCTTCTCGCATGGCACAAGTCGTTCGGGATGCTGATCCTGATGCTGGCCCTGGTGCGTCTCGCGTGGCGATATGCCAACCCCCGCCCGGTGCCGCCCGCCGACATGCCGCGCTGGCAACGGCTCGCCGCCGTCGGGACACATCGCCTCCTCTATGCGCTCATCCTGCTGCAGCCGCTGACCGGGTGGCTGATGTCCTCGTACAAGAACTATCCAGTCAGCTTCTTCGGCCTTTTTCAGTGGCCCGACCTGGTGGCGCCCGACGCGAGGCTGCACGAGCTCTTCGAGGAAGTGCACGAGTGGCTTGCGCGCGCGCTCGTCACCGTCGCGATCGTCCACGCTTCCGCCGCGCTCTACCACCACTTCGGACGTAGGGACAACGTGCTGCGGCGGATGCTGCCGTTCACCGGCGCGTTGCTGCTGCTCTTCCTGGCCGCCGGACCTGTTCCGGCGGCGACCGCCTGGCGCACGGATGCGGCAGGAAGTCAGCTGGCCTTCCGCGCGATGCAGGCCGGCGCGGAATTCGAGGGCCGTTTCAAGCGCTTCGAGCCGCAGATCCAGTTCGACCCTGCCGACCTGGCCGGAAGCCGTTTCGTGGTCGAGATCGATACGCGCTCGGCCGATACGGAGGACGCCGACCGCGACGCGGCGCTTGCGAGCGGTGATTTCTTCGCCACGGACCGCTGGCCGACCGCGCACTTCGAGACGACGGGCTTTGCCGCCAAGGGGCCAGGCAAGTTCGAAGCCCGGGGCCGTCTCACGATCCGCGACGTGACGCGGAATGTGCTGCTGCCGTTCACCTTCACCCCGGCGGCCGATGGCCAGCACGCCACGCTCGCCGGCGGCACCACCATACGCAGGCTCGATTTCGGCGTCGGCCAGGGCGAATGGACCGACACGACCTGGGTCGGCAACGAGGTCAAGATCCGCTTCGAGCTGCGACTCGCTTCCGCCGAGGATCCGCACTGATCCTGCGCTGCAGCAAGGCTGCACGCACCGCGCCCTTAGAAACTCACGCGCCGCGGGCATAGAATCCCCGGGCTGCATGCGCAGCATCGATCTCCCGACACAACCGTTCGAACGCTGGGGGTCCACATGTCATCCCGGTTCACGGCGCCGTATCGGCGCCTGTTGTTGCCTGTCGTTGTCACGCTCACCATCACCGCCTGCCAGAAGAAACCCGAACCCGAGGAGGAGGCGCCGGCGGCCGCACCGGCCGCGGATGCGCTCGAGGGCCAGGTCGACATCGTGGCCTGGCCCGGATACATCGAGCGCGGCGATACCGACAAGAATTACGATTGGGTGACTGCGTTCGAGCAGGAAACGGCCTGCAAGGTCAATGTAAAGACCGCCGGTACCTCGGACGAGATGGTCTCGCTGATGACCCAGGGCGGGTACGACCTCGTTACCGCCTCTGGCGACGCCTCGCTCCGCCTGATCCGCGGCGACACCGTGCAGCCGGTCGACATCACGCGCATCCCGAGCTTTGCCAACGTCGACGAGCGGCTCAAGGAAGCGCCGTGGCACTTCGTCGACGGCAAGCACTACGGCACGCCCTACCAGTGGGGGCCGAACGTGCTGATGTACAACACGACCGTTTTCAAGACGGCGCCCAAGTCGTGGTCGGTCGTCTTCGACTCACTGAAGCTGCCGGACGGCAAGGTAAACAAGGGGCGCATCCAGGCCTACGACGGCCCGATCTACGTCGCGGATGCGGCGCTGTACCTGATGGCGAAGAGCCCGGAGCTCGGCATCAAGAATCCGTACGAGCTCAACGAGGCGCAGTACGCCGCAGCGTTGGAGTTGCTCCGTGTGCAGCATCCGCTCGTGCACCGCTACTGGCACGACGCGAATGTGCAGGTGCAGGACTTCACCAACGAAGGCGTCGTCGCTTCGAGTTCCTGGCCGTTCCAGGCGAACACGCTGATCGCCAATAAGCAGCCGATCGCAACTGTCGTCCCGGCCGAGGGCGCGACGGGATGGGCGGACACGACGATGCTCGCCACCGATGCGAAGCATCCGAACTGCGCGTATCGCTGGATGGAGTGGTCGCTCAACGCCAAGGTGCAGGGCGATCTTGCGTCCTGGTTCGGGTCCGTGCCCGCGGTGCCCGCTGCCTGCGAGGGCAACGCGCTCCTCGGACCGGAGGGCTGCAAGACCAACGGCTTCGAGAACTTCGACCGCATCTGGTTCTGGCGCACGCCCGAAGCGACGTGCGTGCAGGGCACCTGCGTGCCGTACAGCCGCTGGTCGACCGATTACGTCGCGGTGATGGGCGGCCGGTAAAAGGGGACGCTCCCCTTTTCCAGTTCGCGGCGTGAGCATCCTGTGATTGATCGGCGGAAAAGGGAAGCGTCCCCTTTTCCCATGGCGGCGATCGAACTGCGCGACGCCTGCCGGGCCTTCGGCCCGGTCGTCGCGCTCGACCGCGTCTCGCTCGCGATCGCGCCGGGCGAGTTCTTCGCGCTGCTTGGCCCGTCCGGATCCGGCAAGACGACCTGCCTGCGGCTGATCGCCGGGTTCGATCATCCGAACAGCGGACAGGTGCTGCTCGACGGCGTGGACGTCACCGACGTCCCGCCGTTCGAGCGCAACGTCAACACGGTGTTCCAGGACTATGCGCTTTTCCCGCACATGAACGTCGCGGACAACGTCGCTTACGGGCTCCGCGTACGGGGCGTCGCAGCCGCGGAGCGGCGCAAGCGCGCGCTCGAGATGCTCGATCTCGTCCAGCTCGAGTCCTTCGCTGATCGCAGGCCGACGCAACTCTCGGGCGGCCAGAGGCAGCGTGTCGCGCTCGCACGCGCGCTCATCAATCAGCCGAAGGTACTGCTGCTCGACGAACCGCTCGGCGCGCTCGACCTGAAGCTTCGCGAGGAGATGCAGTCCGAGCTCAAGGGACTGCAGCAGCGGCTCGGCATCACCTTCGTCTTCGTTACACACGACCAGGGCGAGGCGTTGTCCATGGCCAACCGCGTCGCCGTGTTCAACGCCGGGCGCATCGAGCAGCTCGACACGCCGCGCGCGCTCTATACGCGTCCGAAGACGGCATTCGTCGCGGGCTTCGTCGGGAGCGCGAACGTCGTCGAGCCCGCGCTCGCGGAGCGGCTCACCGGCCGCGCGCAGGCGTTCGCGATCCGGCCCGAGCAGATCCGGATCCTGACGGATGGCGCCGCGCCCGCGGACCACGTGAGCGTCGAAGGCGTACTCGAGGACATTCTCTATCACGGCGCCAGCAGCCGCTGTCACGTGCGCAGCGATGACGGCACCGTGCTCACTGTCGCGCAGGCGGAGTCCGGCGGCGCGGCGAAGCCGCCGGCGCCCGGCACGCGCGTGCGGATCGCGTGGCCGCAGGCGAGCGCCGTTCCGCTCGACTGACGATGCTCGCCCGCAGCGTTTCCCGCTTTCTGCATGGCCGCCGCGGCTTTTACCTGGCGCTGCTGCTCGCGCCGCCGCTCCTGTGGCTCGGGACGGTGTACCTCGGCTCGCTCTTCACGCTGCTCGCGCAGAGCTTCTACGCGATCGACGAGTTCACCGCACGGGTCGTGCCGGAACTCACCCTCAAGACCTACCGGCAGCTCGTCGAGCACCCGGCGAACGTCGACATCATCCTGCGCACGGTCGTGATGGCGGTGGCGGTGACCGTCGCCTCCGCCGTGATCGCCTTCCCGGTAGCCAACTACATGGCGCGTTACGCCGGGCGGCGGATGAAGGCGCTCTTCTACGTCGGCGTGATGCTGCCGATGTGGACCAGCTATCTGGTCAAGGTCTACGCATGGCGACTTCTCCTCGCCAAGGAGGGCATCGTCTCGTGGGGGTTAACCGGGCTAGGCCTGCAGAGCTCGCTCGACCGGCTGCTCGCCGTGCCCGTCGTGGGCGGGCCCTCGCTCGCCTCGAGCTACATAGGGATGTTCATCGTGTTCGTCTACATGTGGCTGCCGTTCATGATCCTGCCGCTCGCGGCAGCGCTCGAGCGGGTGCCGCAGTCGCTGCTGCAGGCCTCCGCGGATCTCGGAGCGCGGCCGGGGCAGACCTTCCGCACCGTGGTGCTGCCGCTCGCGCTGCCGGGACTGGCGGCCGGATCGATCTTCACATTCTCGCTCACGCTCGGCGACTACATCATCCCGACGGTGGTCGGCGCGCCCGGCTATTTCATCGGCATGATGGTCTACCAGCAGCAGGGCACCGCCGGGAACATGCCGCTCGCCGCGGCATTCTCGATCGTGCCGATCGTGCTGATCGCGATCTATCTCGCGCTCGCACGCCGAATGGGGGCGTTCGATGCGCTCTAGGGCACGCCGGGGCGGCGCCTCGATGGGGCTCAAGATCGCCGCGGCGGCCGGGCTCTTGTTCCTGCACCTGCCGGTGTGGGTGATCGTGCTCTACGCGTTCACCACCGAGGATCGAACCTACGCCTTTCCGCCGCCCGGGCTCACGCTGCGCTGGTTCGAGGCGGCCTTCACGCGCGACGATATCTGGGAGGCGATGCGGCTGTCGCTCATGGTCGCGAGCGTCGCGACGCTGGTCGCGCTCGTACTCGGCACGCTCGCGGCCTTCGCGCTCGCGCGCAGCAACTTCCGCGCGAAGGAGTCGATCACGCTGCTCTTCGTGCTGCCTATCGCGCTTCCCGGCATCATCACGGGGCTCGCGTTGCTGGCCGGGATCCGCTCGATCGGGCTCACGCCCGGGTTCTGGACCATCGTCGCCGGCCACGCGACCTTCTGCCTGGTGATCGTCCACAACAACGTGATCGCGCGCCTGCGCCGGATACCTGTGAGCTGGGTCGAGGCCTCGATGGACCTGGGCGCCGACGGCTGGCAGACCTTCCGCTACGTGCTGCTGCCGCAGATCGCGACCGCGCTGCTCGCGGGCGGAATGCTCGCGTTCGCGCTGTCCTTCGACGAGATCATCGTCACGCTGTTCACGGCCGGGCACGAGCGCACCCTGCCGATCTGGTTCTACAACGAGCTGTTCCGGCCCCGCGAGCGGCCGATCACCAACGTCGTCGCGGTGATCGTGATCCTGGTGACCCTCGGGCCCATACTGCTCGCCTATTACCTGACGCGACCGGACGAGCACGCATCCGGCAACTGACGCCGCCACGGCAGCGAGGCACACATGCAGACGAAACTGCTGATCAACGGCAAGCTCACGGCCGGCGGGGGCAAGATCGACGACGTTCTCAACCCGGCTACGGGCAAGGTGCTGGCGCGCGTGGCGGAAGCCTCGCGCGAGCAGGTGAATGCCGCGGTCGCGGCGGCGGACGCCGCCTTCGACGGCTGGGCGCGCACTCCACCCAAAGATCGGGCCACGCTTCTACTCAAGCTCGCCGACCGGATCGAGGCGGACGGCGCCGCCTTCGCGAAAGTGGAGTCGCAGAATTGCGGCAAGCCCTATGCCGCCGCGCTCGCGGACGAGATCCCGGCGATTGCCGACGTGTTCCGCTTCTTTGCCGGCGCCTGCCGCAGCCTGACGAGCGCGGTGTCGGGGGAGTACCTCGCGGGCTACACCAGCATGATCCGTCGGGACCCGGTGGGCGTGGTCGCGTCGATCGCTCCCTGGAACTATCCCCTGATGATGGCGGCCTGGAAGCTGGGTCCGGCGCTGGCCGCGGGCAACACCTGCGTGCTGAAGCCTTCGGAACAGACGCCACTCACGGCGCTCAAGCTGGCCGAGTTGCTGGCAGA
>Ga0268386_10000687_pt1 | contig 21929 bp, 21 predicted proteins | sample RVTome_15_FD_200260 | JGI IMG/M metagenome (GOLD analysis project Ga0268386, IMG submission 200260) | Soil microbial communities from uranium-contaminated site in the Upper Colorado River Basin, Wyoming, United States - RVT150D86... ...
GCACAATTGAACAGGCGGTTTTCGAGCGCTCGAATAGCTGTTGACAAGGTTCAACCCGTTTGGTACTGGTTCGCAGGCTGGGGTATTTAACAGGAGTCCTCAGAAACGTAAACAGGAGGGTCACTTATGGCTCAATCCGCTCAAGAGGAGCAACTACTCGACATACGCGTCGCAGAAGCATCGGCGTTGTACAAGTTCTACCTCAACCAGGAGGCAAAGATTCTTGGCACCACCGCTGTGGTGGTTTTCCTCACCATCTGGGAGCTGGTCGGCAACACGTTTCAGCTCATCAACCCGATGTTCATGAGCGCGCCGTCGTTGATCTTCAAAGCCGCCTGGCAATTATTCGCCTCCGGCGAGATCTGGAACGATCTTTACGTCAGCGGCATCGAGTTTTTCTGGGGCTACTTCCTGTCGATCGTTTTCGCCATCCCCTTCGGCATCGCCATCGGCTGGTACAAAAGGTTCGCATACGTATGCGACCCGTTCGTCAACGCGATGAACGCGACTCCGCGCGTCGCGCTGCTGCCGCTCGTCATTATCTGGCTTGGCATCGGCATTCTCTCCAAGGTCGGGATCATTTTCCTCGGCGCCGTTTTCCCTCTCTTGATCAACACCCGGGACGGCGTTAAGACCACCCCGGCCAACCTCCTTACCGCAGCTCGAAGCTTCGGCGCCTCCGAATGGCAAATCTTCAAGTCCGTGGTCTTGCCCTCCACGGTGCCGTTTATCATTACGGGTCTTCGCCTGGCAGTCGGCCGCGCGCTGATCGGCGTCATGGTCGGGGAACTCTATGCCGCCACCGCCGGCATCGGTTTCATGATCACCGTCGCGGGTGCGACATTTCAAACCGACAAAGTTTTCGTCGGTGTGCTGGTTTTTGCGACTACCGGCATGTTCATGACTGAAGTGATCAACCGGTACGAGCAGCGGTTCAATCGCTGGCGCCCGAAGGTCGGCCACGAGTAATTGACAAGCGCATCTCGGCAAAAATGGCGCTAGAGTGAGTCTAGCGCCATTTTTTTTTAGCCGCAGACGTTCCCGAAAAGTATCTCTCCTTCGTTGCCTTGACGGTTTGTTTTCTATACGATTCGCTGCGCTGGAACTTTACAGCGATCCAGCAGGGAAGGGAATATTCATGCGCAGACTTGGCGGACTGGCGATATTCGCTATTTTTGTTCTGTTGTTCTTCTTTCGTCAGGCGATCAGCCTTTATACCGATTGGCTGTGGTTTCAGGAAGTCGGCTACACGGGTCTATTCACCAAGATACTTTTCTCCAAAACCATCCTGGGGCTGGGGTCGGGCGTTTTCATGGGATTGCTCCTTTACGTCAGCCTCAAAGCCGCGGCATCGCCGCCGACCCGCCTTCGCTACGGCCCCCAAGAAAATGTTATCGAACTACCGCCGCTCGAGGTTTTCGATCCGCTGTTCAGACGATTGTTGGTTCCGGGCGCATTGCTGGTGGGATTCATGGCCGCGCCCCAAGCGCTCTCCAAGTGGGAAGAATTTTTACTGTTCCTGAACCCGACATTCTTCAACCTGAGCGACCCGCAGTTCGGTTTAGACGTTAGCTTCTACATCTTTCGCCTGCCCGCGTTCATCGCGGCTTACCAGTGGCTGATCTTCGCTTTAGGGCTTTGCCTCGTCGCCACCGCGGCGGTTTACGTTCTCTATCGAGGCATCGAATATGGCGAGCGCGGCATCTTTCTCAGCGAGAGGGCCAGGCGTCATTTGCTGATCCTGCTGGCCTTGCTGTTGGCTGTGAAAGCCGGTGGTTACTATCTGGATGCTTTCGATCTGCTCTATTCGCCCCAGGGCGCTGCTTTCGGAGCGAGCTACACCGACGTCCATGCTCGTTTGCCGGCGCTCCGCGTGCTCGCTTTTCTGGCTCTTGCCGTGGCCATCCTAGCGATCGTGCAGATCTACCGCGAGGGCTACCGCCCGGTCATCGCCGGGATCATCGCACTCGTGGTGATTCACACCGCCGGCCTGAACGCGTACCCTTCGCTGCTGCAGCGATTCCGCGTGGCGCCGAATGAAATCGCCGCCGAGCGGCCGTTCATCGAGCGCAACATTAAATTCACGCGCGAGGCTTTCGGCTTGAATCAGCTCGTCAGCCGCGAGTTTCCAGCGGAAGAAAATCTTACGGCTGAAGATCTCAAGCGCCACGAGTCGACCATCGATAATATTCGCTTATGGGATCATCGGCCCCTTCTCGTGACGTACTCGCAGCTGCAGGAGATCCGGCCCTACTACAAGTTTGTCGATGTCGATAATGACCGCTATATCATCGACGGCACCTATCGCCAGACCATGCTGTCGGCGCGCGAGCTCTCGCACCAGCACCTGCAGAGCCGAAACTGGATCAACGAACATCTGCACTTCACCCACGGTCACGGCGTCGTCTTCGGTCCGGTCAATCAGGTGACGCCCGTCGGACTGCCCGAGTTTTTCATCAAGGACATCCCGCCGGTATCCACGGCATCGTTGAAGATCACCCGGCCGGAGATCTATTTCGGCGAGCTCGCCAACGAATATGTCTTGATTCAGACCCAGGCGCAGGAACTGGATTACCCGGCGGGAGATCAGAACGTTTATACCAAGTACGAAGGACGCGGAGGCGTCTCCATCGGCAGCTTGTGGCGCCGGTTGATTTTCTCCGCCCATCACGCGACTTTCAGAATTTTTTTGTCGCGGGACTTAACCGCCGCAAGCCGCATTCTGTATCATCGAAAGATACAGGACCGGGTCAAAAAGATCGCTCCGTTTATTGACTTCGACCGCGACGCCTACCTGGTCATCGCCGAGGACGGAAGACTTTTTTGGATCGTTGACGGTTACACCACTTCGGACCGCTTTCCCTATTCCGAGCCGGTCCGCCGGCAAGGCCCAAACTACATTCGTAATCCAGTCAAGGCCGTCGTCGACGCCTACCACGGCAACGTGGATTTTTACTTGAGCGACCCGACCGATCCGATCATGCAGTCCTTCGCCAAGATTTTCCCGGGCTTGCTCAAGCCGCTCGAGGCCATGCCGGAGGACTTGCGCTCTCATGTGCGTTATCCGCAGGACTTCTTTTCGATCCAAGCGAATGTTTACGCAACCTATCACGTGCAGGACCCGCAGGTCTTTTTTAACAAAGAGGACATCCTCAGTATCCCGCGGCAGAGGCTGAACGGCCAGGATAGCGACATGGAGCCGTACTACACGATCATGCGGCTGCCGGATGAAAGCAAAGAAGAGTTTGTCTTGTTGCTGCCGTTTACGCCCAATCGACGCGACAACATGCGCGCCTGGCTTGCCGCCCGAAGCGACGGAGCCAATTACGGTAAACTCATGGCGCTCGAGTTTCCCAAGGCCAAGTTGATCTACGGGCCTAGACAGATCGATGCGCGCATTGACCAAGATACTTTCATTTCGCAACAAATTACGCTATGGAGCCAGGCCGGTTCACAGGTGATCCGCGGCAGCCTTTTGGCGATACCGATCGAGCAGTCTCTGCTGTACGTGCAACCGCTTTATCTGGCCGCGTCGCAGGGTTCGCTGCCCGAGCTCAAGCGGGTGATCGTCGCATTCGGCAGCCAGATTGCCATGGAGGAAACCCTGGAACAATCCCTACAGAGACTCTTCGGCACAAAAGCGCCGGCTCCGGACGCGCCGCGCGCCGCTTTGGCGACTTCGCCGCAAGCCGCCCCGGAGGAAAAGAATATCGCGAGCCAGGCGTTGGAGCATTTTCGCCGCTCACAGGATTTTCTCAAGCAGGGGAACTGGGCCGGCTACGGCGAAGAGCTTAAGAAAGTCGAAGCGCTGCTGAGAGAGATGCAAAACCGCCCTTAAGACGAATTTTGTCAAAATTTATTTGCGGCGTCTTCTAACTTGCACTGATTCGTCTTTTTTTGCTCTTCTTGCTATAGAAACGTCGATGACCAACCAGCGTCGCCAGCTCGCCATCCGCGGCATTATTTTCGCTGTTTTGGTCCTGCTGTTGTTTTTTTTCAGCCGCTATATTCCGCGCCCGTTTAGCGCCTTCGCGCCGGTGGGTGAAGAATTCGACGATTTTGAGGGAATCTATTCCAGCAGCGACAAGCTCAGCAAATTCCTCCAGCGCCTGGGACCGTATTCCCCGGCGGTATTCGTCCTCTTGCAGGTTTTGCAGGTGATCGGGGCGCCCTTCCCGGGCGAACTTACCGGCGTCGCCGGAGGCTTCGTCTACGGCAAACCACTGGGGTTTTTGCTCTCCACGGTCGGCCTTTCCCTGGGCTCATGGGTGGCCTTCGAATTGGCTAGCATTCTCGGCCGGCCCTTTGTCGAGCGTTTCGTCAGACGCGAGGTTTTGCAAAAATTCAATTTCCTCACGACTAAGGCCGGCACGCTGATCTGTTTCGTGCTGTTCCTCGTTCCTGGGTTTCCCAAAGATTATCTCTGCTACGTGCTGGGCCTGAGCCGGATGCGGCTCAGCACATTTTTGCTGATTTCAATCGCGGGACGCATGCCGGGGACCTATCTGCTGACGATGCAAGGGGCGACCATTCGAAACGAACAGTACCACACTTTCCTGATGCTGCTCGTCGCTTCGATCGTCTTATTCATCGTCGGCTATTTGTATCGCAATCAAGTCTTTGATTGGCTCAAGCACCGCCATGAAGACAAATGAGCCCGGATTCCGCAGTTAAATCTCCCGGCCGGTGTGCGGGGCGCAAGCCTGGAGGTGCGAAGGCACCCAGCTGCGCAGTTTCAAAATCGCTTTTGCTTGCCGCCGATTGTTTGTGATTTTCATCATTGCCCTCAAGCACGCTGATTGACGTCCACTCAGAGGGCAGAAACCCATGGGCTTCGCTACGGCGGAAGGCTTGTGTCTCGCACTTTGCGTCAATGGCACTGCGGAATCCGGGATCGGACAAGCGCGCCCGACGCGCGCGTATTCCTTACAGGCTCAAACCGCGAGTCAGGTAATAAAAAATCGGCGCGGCGATGATCCGATACCAGGCAAACGGCGTGAGTTTGCCGCGCTCGAGAAATCTGACGAAGCCTTTGACGGCGATCAGTGCGACGATGAAAGAGACGAAAAAGCCGATGCTGAGCTCCAGCGTATTTTGGCCGCCCAACTGACCGCTCATTGTGATGAGCTCGTACCCGCTCGCCGCGAACAGGACCGGAACGGCAATAAGAAAGGAAAACTCGGCGGCGCTTTTTCGATCCAAGCCGAATAACATACCGCCGAGGATCGTTGCAGCGGCTCTGGAGGTCCCCGGCCAGAGCGCAAGGATTTGAAAGAGCCCTATTCCCAACGCTTGGGGTAGCGAGAGTCTGTCAACGTTGGTGGACGCCCGCCGCGAGACCAATCGCTCAACCAGCAGGATCCCCACTCCCCCGACCGCCAGCGCCAAGGTGACGGCCTCAGGATTGAAAAGATGCGCCTTGATCCCATGGCGCGCCGGATAGCCCACCGCGAGGGCAGGAGCGGTCGCGAGCGCGATGCGCCAGAGGCCCGACCAACCGTCCATAGCCGATCGGGGTTTCATCGAAAAGCGCCCACGCTGGGGCACCAACCGGACGAATCTTCGCCAGTAGAGAAAAACCACCGCGAGGATCGCGCCCAGTTGAATCGCGACTTGGAAACTGGCTGCTTCGTCGCCGACGAATCCCAGCAGATGACCGGCGATGATCAAGTGTCCGGTGGATGAAATTGGCAAGAATTCGGTGAGCCCTTCAATCACTCCCAAGACCGCAGCTATGCGCCAACTATTCATTCGATCCTCTTCGAGAGTTTGTCCAATCCAGGCGTTTGCGCCGGTCTTCTTGATACCAAAAGGTATTCGTCCGCCGCGCCCAGCCTGATCGGCGATTCGCCGACGTCTTGAACCAAACGTCTCAGATTCTTCTCTTTGACGATAATCAGCAGCGGTTCCTCGTTGGTTTTCCAACGCTCACCGAATTCCTCGAAGTTGAATATCACGGTTCCCCACGCGCTCACCGGCTGCGTTTTTTTTCGGAGCGCATAATAATTGCCCAAAAAAGTGCGTTTCTTTTTCGCGTGAGTAATCAACCAAAGCGGCCGGTGGCTGCTTAAATAAAAGGGCAGACCGGCAAGATAGGTATCGTAGTAGACGACTTGCGTCATCGGCGTCAGCCGTGGCAGCATCACCTGTGCCATGGCCTTGGCGGAGCGATCGACCGAGATGGAAACCATCATGTGCACGATGAAAACAAGAAAAAGACAACTGCTCAAACCGTGCAGAACATAGAGTTGCCGCTGGCTCGGCACTCCTCCGGAGGGCTTGCGCTGCGCCATATAAAAGAGCGTCGCGCCCGAGAGCGCCGTGTAGATCGAAACACCAACAGCCAGGTCGCTGACGCCGGCACTAATTTGGCGCGCGAGAATCGCCGGCCAAAACGAACCGGCCGCTAAATAGAGCGCCGTCGCGGACTGAAGCCACCAGGTGAGCGACAAGGCGACTTGTAAATTCGCCGGGGATTGTTGGTAAAGCCGAACCAGAGCCGAAGCCGCCAGCATCGCCAAGGGCGGAAAGATCGGCAAAATATAATGCGGCAACTTGGATTCTGAAATCGAGAAAAACAAAAACGGCAACGCGACCCAGAGAATCCAGTAGAGAGTCTTGTCATCGAATTTGTCTTGCCACGTTTTTTTCGCAATCAGCGGCAGCAGCAGAGTCCATGGAAAAAATCCCACCAGACCAACCCAGACGAAATAATACCAGGGCTCGGCGCGATCGAAATCTGCCGTGGTAAACCGGCTAAAGTGCTCCTGCCAGAAATAATAGTACAGATATCCCGGATTGCGCGCTTCGGCGGCGAGGTACCAGGGTAATACGATTGCGAGAAACAGCGCAGTTCCCGAGATGAGATGGATGCGCCGCAGCACGGACCACTGCTTGCTCAGCAGGAGATAGAAAAAAATTACCATTCCCGGAACGGCCACGCCAACAAGACCTTTGATGAGCGTGGCGGCCGCTAAAGCGGCGTACAAGGCAAGGCACCAAATGCGCCGCCATTTGACGCTCTCGGTATGGGCTGCTTCATAGAATGAATAAAGAGCCAGCGTGATAAAAAACGTCAGCGTCATATCGAATATGACGATCCGGGCAAGAACAAAAAACTCGACACTGGTCAATAGAATTAGAACGCTCCATAACGCCAGCCACCGCCCCCCTCGCAGTCGGGAAAAACGGTAAACGAGGGCGAGGCAGCCCAACGCGGCGAACGCCGATGGCAATCGCGCGGCCCACTCGGACACACCGAACAGCGCATAGGCGCCCGCGATCAGCCAGTAGAAGAAAATCGGCTTGTCCAGGACAGGGTGGAAATTTTCGTGCGGCGTGACCCAGTCGTTGAGCACGAGGATTTCTCGCGCCTTCTCGGCATTGCGGCCTTCGTCCGGTTCGAATAAAGCCGCCGAGCCGAGCTGGTAGAACACCAGGGCCATAACGATCATCCCTAATAACCAGGATAGCCCACGCGCGGATGCCGGCATCCCGTCAGGAGGAAGCAAATCCGTTGTCGGTGCGTTGGGATGGATCGTCACGGCCGGGCTCGGAATGGAGTTGCGCATTCAGGTTTACCTGACGATTGCCATTTTGCAAGCTGCTGGCGGTGCTCGCGTGCTTAGCCAAGCTGTACGAGCGCGTTTCATCTGACTCTTGCGTGGTCGCGCGACGCTTGTTTGTCAGCTGACTCATTTTCACGCGTTGACTTCGCCAATCCCCTCGCGTAGCGTGATGATGGGCACGGCGGGAGGTTGATATGAGCGGCAGTCTTGGCGCCCCCGAGCTTCTCGTCATTGTGGTCGTCGCTTTGCTCGTTTCGGCCCGAGTAAGAATCCGAATTCGGCAAATCACTCGCCGGAGCGAAGAAGGCGACCCGCGACGCCGCCAATACTCCCAGCGAGAGTGCACCCGCGCTGTCCGAAGCAGTCAACTCCTGAGCGTGCCGGACTCACGTTAGGCCAGGCGAACGATGAAGTTTATTTCCAAAGGCGCCGGGATCCTACTCGCTGCAACATCCCTCTCGCTTGCCCCGCCAGCTATCCATGCCCAACCGGTCGCCAGTTTTCACTACAACGAGCGCGGTACGGTAGTTCGCCAAGACCGGGACACTAACGGCGACGGCAAGATGGACCGTTCGATCTACTACGACAGCCAGGGGCAAACCGAGCGTGTCGAGCGCGATATTAACTTCGATGGTCAACCGGATGCCGTCATTTACTACGAATCCGGCAAGTCCGTGCGCCAGGAGATTGCGAGCAAGAATGACGGCCAGGTCGACACCTGGCTCTACCTCGATGCCAAAGGGGAGGTCGAACGTAAAGCTCAGGATACCGATGGCTCCGGTAAACCTACCCTGTGGATTTATTATGAGAATGGCCAGCCCGTACGCAGCGAGGAAACCGACAAGTCATCGGCCCAAGCGACGCGCCGGGCGCACTATAAAGACGGCAAGATCGTCCGTGTGGAAGAAGATACCAACGGCGATGGCAAGTCTGACACTTTTTCCTACTTTGAAAACGGCCGGCTCGTCAGAAAGGATTTGGATCGCAAACACCTGGGGAAAATCGATCTGTGGGGCTACTACCGGGATGGCCGGCTGGTGCGACAGGAGGAAGATTTGCACGGCGAAGGCAAAATCGGCCGGATCATATTCTTCGACGGCGATGAGATCGTCCGCCGTGAAGAGGATACCGCGCGGCATGGCCGCATGGACTTGATTGAATTATTTTCCCAGGGCCGTCTCACGCGACGCTTGCGCGACGCCAAGGGAGCCGGCCAGTGGGACACGCTGTATTATTACCAGGACAATCAGTTAGTACGCGAGGAGCAGGATACTAACGGCGATGGCGTGTTCGATTTAAGGATTACGTACGACAAGAATCAGGTTATCGCCCAAGAGGGCGACACGAACGGCAACCGTCGGGTTGACGTTTGGGTGAAGTTTCACAATGGTGAGCGCGTGGAACAGCTCGAGGATCAGAAGCACGAGGGCAAAGTGACGGCGCGCTACCTTTTCAAAGGCGGCGAAATCGTCAGCCAAGAGCAGTTGGAGGGTGCTGAACCGCCACGTCTCTCGGAACCGTTCGCAGAAGTAGAAATGGAACTCAAAAATGCGCGCGTCTCTGACCCGGCGAGCCCGCCAGAGACGCGGGCTATGCGAGTTGGCTCCGGCCTAGAGTCCGGAGCTGAAATAAAGTAAGATTTGCCCTTCGGGTCGTAACCGATGAAAAGGCGATTCGGCTTATTCCTGCTGACGCATCTGGCCTTGCTGTGCGCCTGCGAGCCGGTGCCGGTGCAGTATCCGCCCGGCTCGGTGCAATATCCGGCCGCCTCATCCCCGTATCCACAGCCGAACGCGAACGCGGTCCCACCGTCCGCCGCTTCACAACCGCAGGAAGTTACAGGTTCGCAGCGTTGGCAACATGCTTGGAGTAAAGCGATGGAAGGTGTCGTCATGGGGGGCTCGATCGCCGGTCCGTATGGTGCCGGCGGCGGTTTGGTGATCGGCCTGCTCACCGGTTTGTTCACCGCCGATTCGCATTACGGACAGATTAATAATCAGCTTCACGCGGAACAAAAAAAGGATCAGCAGCTCGAAGCCGCCATCGAGCAGGAGTTGGCGCGGCAAAGAGAGCTTGAAAATCAGATCGCCAACGCGGTGGCGCCGGCTTCGGGAGCGACGCCCGCGGTGGAGCCGGTTTCGACTCCGGGTAACGCGCAGCAACCGCCCTCGGGCAATACCTCGCTGAAAGCCTATACTGAAGAGGAGAATACCGACCTGGCATCATTGCCCAAACCCCCGGTGACGCAAGTGCCGCCGAGCCCGTTCAAGAACGTCGAAATAAGAGACGTGAACGGCGACGGCGTTCCAGATCTATGGATTTACTATGATCCGCGAAAGCCGGGTGACATCATACGCCAGGAAGAGGCGAGCAACGCTGATGGCCGGGTCGACACCTGGAGCTATTTCAAAAACGGCAAATTAGTGCGCCGCGAAGTCGATACCCAACAATCGGGGCGGCCGGACACCGTTTATTTTTACGACAACGATAAGATCGCGCGCGAAGAGCGCGATGAGACCGGTCGCGGCAGCATAACCTATCGAGCGACTTATCAAGACGGGCGCCTTGCCAAAGTCGAGACAGACTCGAGCGGCGCCGGGCGGGCGGATCTTTGGGTATACTACGACTCCCAAAGAGACGGCGAAATTGTTCTTAAGGAAGAGCGTGATCTCAACGGCGACGGCATCCCGGATTTGTGGTCCTATTTCGAGAACGGTCGCCTGGTGCGGCGCGATGTGAGCGCGGCAGGTCTTGAAATCCTGTCAAAGAAAGAACAGCTTCCCGCGCCATCCGCGGAGTTGAGCCAGGTCTCGGTTCCAGGCAGTTGAAATGACCCACCAGACTTCCGCCGATTGGGAAGAATCGGGAATCCTCGCTCTCTTCCGCAGCCCGTTTCTCATTCCGTCAGTCTTGTTTCACACTCTGCTGTTCTTGCTGGCGTTGCGTGCTGCGACTCTGACGATTGCCCGACCGGAAACGGATGCTTTGATTTCCGTCCAGCTTCTAGAAGTCCGAGACGGCGGTTCGATCAATAAGAGCATCGGTCCGGCTGAGGGTCCCGGCGGAGCACGGACCATGCCGAAATTGGGCACACCGGTGGCGCCCCTCGAGCGCAGAGGGAAAGTAGACAACGGCTCGCTTGAAACCCTGGTGCCCAACGAGAAACCCGTCGAAGCCGCGCCGCCGCCCAAGCCGGCAACGCTACCCGGGCCAAAAGTGTTGGCGGCCAATACTCGTTCGGAGTCGGTTAACGTCAAGGAAACTTCGCCGGAGTCCCTGGTGCGCTTGCCGACCAAGGAAACCCCGACCCATCTTCCCGGCAGCACCACCGCCGACATCGACGCTAACCGACATGATCCGGCAGCGCTCAAGAGTGCCGCCGAAACGGCGGGAATCAAGGCTCTCAAGGAAGGCACGCAAATACCCGGCGCGCTCAAAGGCACCGGGTCGGCGACCGGCCCGTACGGCGTTCCCGGCGGGCGCGCGGGCGGCACGGGCTTGGCCGGCGCAGGAACCGGCGTCGGCACGGGCGGCGGCAGCATGACCGGTCTGAGAGGTTTATCGAGCGCCGATTACAATCAATATCTGAGCCTACTGAAAAAGCGCGTGGAGTCGGTTTGGAAATTTCCGGAAGGAGTTTCCGGAGTCCAGAAGGTCTCGATACGGTTCACGCTCGATCGTGCCGGCAGACTCCTTCAATCCGAAGTTCTCGAATCGACAGACGCCAGAATGAACGCCAGCGCCGTGGAGGCGATGAAGCGCGCTTCGCCGTTCGCTCCGATCCCGGAAAGCTTGAAAGATCTCGCCAATACGCCCTTGCGCATGCAGTTCACGGTGACCGTCGGCCTGCGCGGCTAACTCATGCATGCCGCAGGCGGGCCATGAGCCGTTTAATTGCAAAAATTTTCAATTAAGGTAAACATCAAAAGCTCGAAGGATTTTCATGGAGCCGCACGGCCTCGATCTCATCCAAATCATTCACCAAGGCGCGATCGCCACCTATCCGCTGATCATCATGTCCGTGGTCAGCCTCACGGTCATACTCGAGCGGCTTTGGTCGCTCAAAAATATTGGCTCGCTCACCTTGAGGATTACGGAGTCGCTGCTGGAACCTCTCAAGAAAGGCCAAAGAGATTTGGCGATTGCCATCTCCAGACAAAACTCGCATTGCCCTGCCGGGAGGATTTTTTTGCGCGTTCTGGAAAAAGATCCCGGCGGTCGCCCGGACGTCAGCAACACCGTCGCCGCCGAGGCCATGTTCGAAGAAACCCAGAAATTGCGTAAGCATCTTTGGATGCTCGGCACCGTCGCCAGCAGCGCGCCGTTTATCGGTCTGTTGGGCACTGTGATCGGTATCATCAGGGCCTTCGAAAGCATGGCCATCGCCGGCACCGGTGGTTTCGCCGTTGTTGCCGCCGGCATTTCCGAGGCTCTGGTTGCGACCGCGCTCGGACTCGGCGTCGCGATTATCGCGCTCATCTTTTATAACTACTTTCAAACTCGAATCGCCACGCTCAACGGCTTGTTTCGCATCCAGATCGGCAAGATTTTACAGACTCTCAGCGCCTGAGGTTAACTACCATGGCAATGACCCCGCTCGGCGGCAACGAGGAAAACTCCGAAATCGTCGCCGAGATCAATATCACTCCCTTGACCGATATTTTTCTCGTTCTGCTGATTATCTTCATGATCACCAGCTCGGCAATGATCGAGTCGGGCGGCAAGGTCAATTTGCCGAAAGCGGTAGCCACCCAGTCCGAATCGCGCGGCACGACGGTAACGCTCACGCCCAAGCGCGAGATTTTCGTCAATCAAAAATCGGTGAGCGAAGCAGCCTTTGAAAAAACCCTGCAGGAGGCGCTGAGCAGGAGTGTCGATAAAACGGTGATTCTGCGCGGCGATAGGGACGTCTTGTTAGGCGACACGGTGAGAGTGATGTCGGTGATCAAGCGGGCGGGAGCCTCGGAGATCGCCATCGCCGCCGAAGCTGAAAGAAAAGCCAAGTAGCGCGTCGGCGACGTGGACGATCGCAGAAGCTTTAATCAACGGATCCGTCGCTCAGCGGCGGCAGGGCCGGCCGCCCGCGGCTATCCTGGCGATTGCTCTCCACTTCACGCTGGATCTCTGCCGCAGTTTTTCCTAGCCGGTCCACTTCCAGCTGCAGCTTTCTTTCCTTTTCCAGGAATACCTCCAGCTCCAGCGACTTGCGCGTTCCGGATTGATAATAGATCGTGATCGAGTGCCGGCCATTGGAGCCATCGCTGGCGCGCGCCAAGACATCGATCTGGTTGCGTCCTTCGACCACCGGTACCGCGGATGAAAAAAAACCGTCGGCCGCCAATCGCAGATGCGACGCCTTTTGACCCATCGTCTGGTTGACGACTTGCACGTAATCGACGCCTACCACGGAGATACTTTCGAGCACGGCGAGCACGTCCGCCGGCCGGATGACGGGCGTGTAGGTGCCGCCGCTCTCCCGGGCAATACCGATCGCGGCGCGCGGATACGAGAGCGCCTCGTCTCCCAAGGCGAAAACATGCACCCTGATCCCCGCCTTGCCGGCTAGCCTGGCCGCGTTGATCGCCAAATCGGTATCTTGAGGAGTCGCTCTTTTGCCGCCGCCGATCGGCAGCGACGGAAAGCCGTCGGTCAAAAGAAATTGGACTTTGATCGCATCGATTTTCTTTTCGCTGGTGCCCAAACCGAATAGCTCGGCCGTGGCCATGCGAATGCCCTCGACCATATTGGTGCCGCCGAACGGCCCGCCGCCCAGAATGTCGCTAAGGACTCGTCGAACCTGTTCAAAATCATGGGTCAACGGCTGGAGCAGCCTTGCGCCTTCGCTAAATGTCACCACACCCACCCGCGTGGTGTCGGAGTTGAGTTGAAGCAACAGGCGCCGGGCCGCGGCGATTTCCGCGGCAAGAATGGAATTTCTCGGATTACGCAGCGGCGGCTTGCCGATATTCATGCCGCCGATGATGATTTGCGGCGGGCTGAACCCGGAGCTTTCAGGCGGCTGGTCGGCCTCGCCTAAATCGGCGCCGGCGTACATCGCCGTGCTGCCGGAAACGTCAATAACCAGCAAAATATCAACATTAGCCGACCGGCCGGTCTCTCGAGCAACTTTGCCGCTGACAAAGATCGTATTTTTATCCTGGGTAATTCGGCTTCCGTCCACGGGAGAGACAATTTGCACTTGGGGCTCGGCTGCCCAGACTAAATACGGTAGACCTAGGAGAAAAATGCATGCGAAAACGAAAAAGCCAAAGGGATTCTTAGACATGGCGCTTACCCTCTGAAGTGCAAACGCTACCATGATTGAACCAAGGGTGGAAGAGACCGGAAACCACACAAGCTGCCCATATCGCGTAATCGCTTCGCGTGCTATACTTGTGTCATGCTGAAAATGACGTTTGTCGCGTCGTTCCTGTGGAGTGCTGGTTGGCTCGCCATCGCTGAGGCTCAATACGTACTGGAGTTGAAAAACGGGCGACAGATTACCGTGCAGAGTTATCGCGAAGAAGGTTCGATGATTAAATTTGCCGGCTTAGGCGGCGAGATTGCTATCAGTAGGAGTCAAGTCCAAGCGATCCGCCCTGCTGGCGAAGCCGCTCGAGGCGGAGCTTCGAGTCTCGATTTGGATCGGCTTCCTCAGACGATTGCTCCGACACAGCCAGCGGGAGCACCAAAATCGGCTGATGTGAAACCGGCGTCTGCGACCACGGGGACTGACGAGGAGCTTCGTAAGAGAAGAGCCGACGAGGAAAAAGCCTACCAGCAAAAGATCAAAGATCTCACCGAGCAGCTCGCAGAGCTGCGCGATCGTTACTCCATGAGCACGCGAGGGAGTAAGGGGAACGAGCCCAGCTTGTTCACTACAGAAGAAGCCTTCAAAGGGCATCATGAAGATTTATTATCGCGTTTGCGCGACGCGCAATTCAAAGCGCAAGGACTTCCCGGCGGCAGCAGCGCGACGACTCCCCCGTATTCGTTGGATCCGCCGCCCGCCTATTCCGCACGGCAGAGGGAGCTCAGCGACCTGAGAAGTCGAATGAATCAGCTTGAAGACGAACGGACGCGGCTTATCGAAGAAATGAAAGCTAAAAACTTCGATACGGGTTCGCTATTCCTGGATTAATTCCGCTGCCGCCCGAATTCCCAGAAGATAGCTGTTCGCGCCGAATCCGGCGATCTGGCCCACCGCGGCTTCTGCGATATGCGAACGGTGCCGAAACGGCTCGCGTTTGTGAATGTTCGACAGGTGAATTTCGATCGTCGGAATGCCGATGGCGGTGATCGCATCGCGCATGCCGATGCTCGTGTGGGTATACGCCGCTGGATTGATGACGATCGCGCCGAATTGCTTGGGCGCTTCTTGGATCCACGTGACGAGATCGCCCTCATGATTCGACTGGCGAATCTCGACCTCCACAGCGAGATCTTTGGCCAGAGCGCGCACCTTTTGATTGATCTGCTCAAGCGTCAGTTTACCGTAGATCTCGGGCTGACGCTTGCCAAGCAGGTTGAGATTGGGCCCATTGAGCACCAAGATCTTTTTTTTTCTCGCCATCGGTTGTTTCCTCTATGGAAGAAATAGGTGAAATCTAAGCGCTCAAGCCGTTCGCGATTTCGGCGGGCGACAGCCAGTGAAATCGGGTCTTGCCGATACTCTCGCACATCACGAACTTGATTTTGCCGCCGGCGGCCTTCTTGTCCACTTCCATGCCTTGTAGCAACTTCTCGATGGAGACATTAACTGGAATCTCGGTCGGCAAGCCGACTTTCTTGATTAGTTGAGTTATCCGGTCGATGCTCTTCCGGTCGCAGAACCCTTGTTGCAGCGAAAGCGCCGCGGCCTTCGCCATACCCACGCCCACCGCCTCGCCATGTAGAAACTGGCGGTAACCTGTCGCGGCTTCCAAGGCATGGCCGATCGTATGGCCGAAATTGAGAATCGCCCGGTAATCGTTCTCACGCTCGTCTTGCTCGACGACTCGCGCTTTAATCGCGCAACAAGTGGCAACGACCTGGATCAGCAAAGTCCGGTCTATTCCGATTAGACGCTCTACTTTCGCCTCCAGCAGGTGAAACAGCGCGGGGTCCTCGATAATGCCGCATTTGATCACCTCGGCAAGCCCCGCTATGAGTTCTCGGCGCGGCAGCGTGCGCAGCACGGCCACGTCGATAAGGACGATCTTCGGTTGGTAAAAAGCGCCGATCAAGTTCTTTCCGTCGTTGTGGTTGATGCCAGTCTTGCCCCCGACGCTTGAGTCGACTTGCGCCAGCAAAGTGGTTGGCACCTGAACGTAAGGAACGCCGCGCAAAAATGTCGCTGAGGCAAAGCCAGCCAAGTCGCCGACTACGCCGCCACCCAGCGCCACCACGCAGGACTTTCGCTCCAACCGCGCTTTAATCAAACCGTCGTAGATGGCCGCAAGGGACCTGAAATTCTTATGCTCTTCGCCGTCGGGAATAAGAATCGTCGTGACTTCGAAGCCGCTTTGGCTGAGCGCCTCATGGACGGGGTCTAAGTAAAGCTGTGCAACCACGGGATTGCTGATAACTGCGACCTTACCACGCAAGTCAGCCCGATCGAGAAATTCGCCTAGGCGATCGAGCACATTCTCACCGACATGAATCGGGTACGAACGATCGTCCAAATTAACATTCACGGTTTGCATACTGGGTCGTTTCCCGCGTTCAGCCTAACGACGATCTTATCTACCACCTGCGCCATGGTCAGATTATTCGTTTCGACGGTGAAATGGGCCTGCGCATATTTGCTTTCACGTTGTCGCATCAGTTCCTCGACCCGCAGGCGGCGATCGGCGCCCTTGAGCAAAGGCCGTTTTGAACCGTTTCCGGCCCTGGCCAGAAGCGTGTCGATGGGAGCCGTCAGACGAATTAGCGTCGTCTGCTCCCTCAGCAGATTAAGATTGTCATCGTCCATGACGATGCCGCCGCCGGTGGCAATGACTTGGCCGGTCTTGCGCAATATCTCGACAAGTGTTCGCTTCTCCAACTGTCGAAAATAAGCTTCACCTTTAGCCGCAAAAATCTCAGGTACTTTTTTTTCTTCGGCTTTCTCGATCAACCGGTCGAGATCGACAAAGCGGCGCTGCAATCGCTTGGCGAGATTCCGTCCCACGGCGCTCTTTCCGACCGCCATGAAACCGATCAGCGCGATGTTTCGTTGCTGAGTTTTCGACAAAGGACTAATAATTTTTTATCTGCTCGAGATAATTCTCGTAGTTGCGCCTGATCTCTGCAAGCGAATCGCCGCCGAACTTCTCCAAGAATGCTTTTGCAATTTCGAAGGCGACGATCGACTCGCCCACGACCGCAGCTGCCGGCGCGGCGCACACATCGGAACGTTCCACGGAAGCATCGGTCGGCTGCTTGGAGCGTAAATCCACCGACTGCAGCGGGCTCATCAGCGTTGAAATCGGCTTCATGGCAACGCGGACCACCAAGGGCGCGCCGTTAGTCATGCCGCCTTCGGTGCCGCCGGAGTTGTTACTGCCACGATAGAAGCCCGTAGGCACGATGCGCGGCGTCCCTTCGCTGACCATTTTGGCTGGGTCGAAGAAGATTTCATCGTGCACCTGAGAGCCCCGGCGCCGCGCCATCTCGAACCCTAATCCAATCTCGACACCCTTCATTGCCTGTATGCTTACCAGGGCTTGGGCCAACCGACCATCGAGCTTACGGTCCCACTGCGTATGACTGCCAAGTCCAGGCGGCAGTCCTAAAGCGACGACTTCAAAGATACCACCGAGAGTGTTGCCTTCCTTTTTGCACTCGTCGATGAGCGCGATGATCCGGCCTTCAGCTCCGGGATCGGCCGCGCGTACCGGCGACTCCTCCGAACGCGCGTATATCTCGTCGAAGCTAAGCCCGCTCAGATTGGCCGCGATGCCGCCGATCGAGCGAATATAACCCATTACACGAATACCAAACGGCGCGAGCAGTTGCTTGGCGAAGGAACCGACCGCCGTTCGCGCAACGGTCTCGCGCGCGCTGGCGCGTTCGAGAATATCGCGAACATCGGCACGGTCGTATTTGAGCACCCCGCTCAAGTCGGCGTGGCCGGGACGCGGCTTGGTAACGGCGATTTTGTCGTCGCGATCCTCCGGCTTGACGGACATTTTCTTGGTCCAGTTCTTCCAATCACGGTTTTCAATGCCCAAAGCGATCGGAGAGCCGAGAGTGTCACCCCAACGGATGCCGGAACGAACTTCGACTTCATCTTTTTCAATCAGCATCCTGCCGCCGCGACCGTAGCCTTGCTGGCGGCGCCAAAGATCGTGGTTTATTTTGCCGATGTCGATGGGAAAACCGGCCGGCACGCCGTCGATGATCATCGTCAAGCATGGGCCGTGTGATTCTCCCGCCGTCAAATAGCGTAACATGGCGGCATCCTACAATATTATGATTTTTAGTTCCATTGGTACGGTTAGTTAAAGTAGACGATAGTTGAGAATTATCCTTAACGATATCCCGATTCAATGATAGAATGCGAGTATATTTGTAAAGGAATCGGCGATGCGTAAGGGACTATTCTATGCGAGCGCGATACTGACGGGATGCCTAGGCGCATTCGAATTCGTCGACGCCGCCTATGTTATCAAACTCAAGAACGGCAATGAGTATCTCACGACACGTTACTGGCATGAAGGGACGCAAGTGCGTTTCGATACCTATGGCGGCGTATTTGGAGTCGACAAGAACTTTGTCGTTAGAATCAAACAATCGAACAGGATGGTGCCCTTGCCAATTTTTGTAACGCCCGTGGAGCCCGCAAAAGAGCAAGAGTTTTTTGGTTCGTTAGCCGGAAAACAAGTCAGTGAGCAGCAAACCCCTGAGCAGGGTCTCCAATCAACAAAAACAAGCGCAAATCAAAAAAAAGAAACCGCCAAAAAAGACAAAAACGTACTGAAGGAGTACGCGGAGTTACAAACCCGCTTCGGTCAACTAAACGATTTACCCAAACATGAGGTTCACGCGCTCGGCGCCGACATCGCTTCGTTCAGCCAGAAACTGAACAATTCAGATCTCGCCGAAGCACATAAAAACGAGCTTGACGCGATGAAGACACTTCAACGCGCCATCGAGAGCTATCTCAAAGCCAGCCGTCCGTAGCCTCAATGGCTAATCCGGTTGTTTCAGCAGACCACAAGTGTAGTGTGGCGTTGTTTCCGCCCGCCATTTCCAAAGAACCGTTCAAATGAAGTTTGCTAGCTTAGCTTAGCTAGCGAAGAGGCCTGCCAGCAATATTTGGCCCGTGTCGCTGGCCGGATGGCTTCGTGTGTCCTCAATGCGGACAGCAGCGTGCCTATGAAATGGCGAACCAGAGACGCTGGCAATGTGTTGCGTGTCGGCATCAGGTTTTCGCTGACTGCGGGGACGGTTCTTCATAACACGGAAACTCTGCTGACGGTTTGGTTCTAGGACTAGGCCGCTCAAGACGCTCGACGGTCTTATTGCGACAACGACGCGACGCGATTATCCGCTCGTTTTAGCGCCCTCGTAGAGCCCCGTTTCCAGATGGCGGTTGCACGTTTGCTCAATTGCGCAAATCCGCAACTATCGCTGAAAGGCGGAAGACGTATCGATAAATTTGGCCAGGACTTCGAGGAGCTGCCGGGTTTTCGCGGCAAGAAGCGGTGATGGCGTACGGCCCAACTACTCAGCGGATATTTCCGGGACGTGCTCGTCTTCGTACTTCTCGATGAGCACGCCCACGATTTCCATAAGCGAAGCGAGAGGGTGTGATTCGTCTTCGCCGACTTCATCGACGAGCCGATCGAGCAAGGAGACCAATTTTTCATATGCGGCTTCGGTGTGGGGGACGAATACCGTGTCAGCCAGCGAAGACCACGCGTTTACTGTTTTGCTCACGTCAAGATTTTGCATCGGTTACTCCTTCCACCGGCCTTCGTCGTATTCGGCATGGGTAAGCACGGTATGGATATAGACGTTTTTTCGATTGTAATGAATCGCGGCAATCAGTCGAACCTTGTTTCCTCCAATATTAAGCGAGGCTCTTTAACTGATTTCCGCCGCGGGGAAGTTGAGGGCATCGATCTCGAGGTTTCTGAGCTCCGGCATGACTTGGTCGGCGAAGAGCCTGAGCGAATTGAGCGCCTGTTTCTGGGTTAGCTCGCCGAAGGTGAACTCGCCGAGAAATGTATCCGCGCCGGCTTCGGCGGCGATCTTCTTGATTTGCTCGACGACGGTCTCCGGGGAGCCGCAAATAAACGAGCCTTCCCCGATCGAATGTTCCATGTCCATCAGCTCTTGGCGCCGGCTGCCGTCGAGAATCGTCGATAACCCCGTGAGGCCGTGGGCGCCGTAGGTCCGCGCGCCGCCACGCCGTTCCCAAAAATTCTTCCAGTGGTACTCGCCGTCTTTGCGCGCTTGCCGGTCGCTCTCGGCAACGTAGATCTCGCGCATCAGCCCCATGCGGGGTTTGGGCCCTTCCGGTTTCGCGCTTCGATAGACTTTGCGGTATTCGTCGAACGCTTTTCGGACCGCCCTCATTCCCGCCGGCACCCATTGAACCGTGCTGATGCCGCTCGACGCCGCTTCTTCGATGGACTCTTTGCTGCGCGTCGGCATCCAGAGCGGCGGATGGGGCTTTTGCACCAGCGGAATCGATGAGTCGATGTCTTTGCACTTGAAGTAGCGGCCTTCGAAGCTGAACGATTCGTGCGTCCAGATGCCCTTGATCACATGCAGGGCTTCGAGCGTCATCTCGCGTTTTTGCTCCCACGGAATACCGTAGGCGGCGAATGTGAACGGACCGATACCGGCGCCGAAGCCGCATTCCAGCCGACCTTCCGTCAAATTGTCGAGCAGCGCCACCTCTTCGGCGACGCGGATGGGATGCCACAGCGGCAGCACGTAAACCAACGGGCCCAAGCGAATGCGTTGGGTCCGCTGCGAGGCCGCGCCGAGAAAAGCGCCCGGGCTCGGGCACTCGGAAAAACCCATGTCGAAGTGATGCTCGGCGACAAAGTAAAAATCCAGCCCTGCCTGGTCGGCGAATTCCACGACTTCCAAGTGGCTCCTGTAAAGATCGAGGTAGGAGCGCGCCGGGTTGTCGTGCTTTTGCATGTGGTCGAAAAGGCCGAGTTTCATGGGCGAATCCTATCTTGTCGTTTCCCTACGGATCTCCAAGGCGAGCTTTTTTACCTCCGCCGTGGGTTTCCGCTCGAAACTCGATGATCGAGCGAAGCCCGGCCATCGAGACGGACGGAATGCGCAGCGTTTCTGGCTGCACCTCGTTTTCTCTTTGCGGGCTTCGGTAGATCACGTTCGCGGTCACAGTGTCAAGTTTGCTTCGTGACCGATAGGAGAAACATAGTCGGGCCGGTGGCACGAAACTGACACAATCCAGAGGTGTGTTGCCTGCATGGCCATAATGGATGGGATTATGGGAATAGAAAAGGCCAGTGTCGCTCATGCGAAAAACACGCTCTCCAGTCTCATCAACAAGGTCGCCTATGGCAAGACCCGGGTGGTGTTGGAATTGCGCGGTAAACCCAAAGCGGCGCTGATCAACCGAGGATTTGGAGAGGCTCGAGCATCTTGAACAGTGTGATGTCGCCCGCGAGCGCCGGCTAAAAATTTTGGTTCAAGCGCAGGCGCTGCGTGCGAAGATGCGGCGTCGCCGGAAAAAGATACTTTCGGACTCCGCCGATCGTTCGAACAAGTTAAGCGAACAGAATCCAAGATCTCTGTCGACGCGAGCCTGTCGCTGAAACTCGTTTTGCCGGAACCGGACAGCGCCGCGGTACGGCTCAGAGATACTTTGTCGGACGCCGGATCGTGCGCCACATGTGCGCGACCGGGCTATCGTCGAAGCCCAAGCCTTCTTTCGGCTGCTTGAAGTTGCGCCCGACGATGTCGACAAAAGGTTCCCAGCTCACCACCGCGTTGGGGTCGAACGAATAAATGTCGTGGACGGTGATCATGCGCGCGGTCATGTACCACTTGTGATTGCGGGCGCGCTTGAACGCTTCCTTGATGTAGTCGTCGGGCTCGTAGTCCCGCCCAAAATGCTTGACGTACATTTCCGGATACGAGTAGCCGACCGACTCGTCGGGGAAGAAACGCAGCGCCTGGTGCGCGCGCACCGCCCAGGCGACCTCCTCGTCGACGTAGGGCTCGATCAACTGCGCCCCCCAGTAGCCGTGATCGCTCTTGATGAAGATCGCATTGGCGATATCGTGCAGAAGGCAGGCGAGAATCGTTTTCTCGGATATGGATGCCTTGAGCGCGTGAGTCGCGCTTTGGAGCAGATGGTTGATGCCACTGGCGCGGTAGGTGAAATAGTCGAGGAGGGTCGGCTTC
>Ga0268386_10000688_pt1 | contig 21927 bp, 24 predicted proteins | sample RVTome_15_FD_200260 | JGI IMG/M metagenome (GOLD analysis project Ga0268386, IMG submission 200260) | Soil microbial communities from uranium-contaminated site in the Upper Colorado River Basin, Wyoming, United States - RVT150D86... ...
TCCCCCGCCGCCGGGGCCGCGTCGGGCGATTCGTACATATCCGAGCGAGCGATCAGTGCTCTCCCCGATTGCGCCGGGCGCGCGGGCGGCAAGCATGGGCGCATGAGCTCCGAGACCGTGGCGCCGCTGGCGCGAGAGACGAGGCCGCAGGCCGAGCCGCCGCTCATCGCCCTGGAGGGAGTCGAGAAGACCTACCGCATGGGCCGGGTCGACTACCGCGCCTTGCGCGGCATCGACCTCGAGATCGCGGCCGGAGAGATGGTCGCGGTCGTGGGCCCCTCGGGCAGCGGCAAGTCGACGATCCTGAACCTGATCACGGGAATCGACCAGCCGACGGCCGGGACCGTCACGGTGGACGGGCGACGCCTCGACGAGCTGAGCGAGGAGGAGCTTGCCGTGTGGCGGGGGGCCAACGTCGGCATCGTCTTCCAGTTCTTCCAGCTCCTGCCGACGCTGTCGGCGCTCGAGAACGCCGTCCTGCCGCTCGACTTCGCCCGCTGGCGCTCCAAGCGCGAGCGCTTCGAGCGGGCGCGGAGAAACCTCGAGCTGGTCGGGCTCGGCGACAAGGCCGACCACCTCCCGGCGGAGCTGTCGGGAGGCGAGCAGCAGCGGGTGGCGATCGCGCGCGCCCTCGCCTCCGACCCGAAGCTGATCGTCGGCGACGAGCCGACCGGCAACCTCGACACGGTCACAGCCGCCGAGATGTTCGAGCTCCTCCGGCGGCTGAACGCCGAGGGCAAGACGGTCCTATTCGTGACGCACGACCGCGACCTGGCCGCCCGCGCGCAGCGGGTCGCCACGATCCGCGACGGCCTGGTCGTCCCGGGCTGAGGGCGCGCGGATGCTCTCCGCCTCCCTCCGCAAGTCGGTCACCGACCTCTCCCGCCGCCGCGCGCGCACGGCGTTTGCCGTGGCCACGCTCGCGCTCGCGGTGGCGAGCATCGGGTTCTTCTCCGTCCCCACGCTGATCGACCGCTCGATGCAGGAGGAGGTGCGCGCCAGCCGGCTCGCCGACGTGACGCTGGCGCTGCGTCCCCTCCCGCTCGCCGCAGCGGACCTCGCCGCCCTGGAGGCGCTCCCGAACGTCGCCGCCGTGGAGCCTCGCTCGAGCGTGGACACCCGGGTCCTCCTCGGCGAGCGGCGGGCCCGGGCGGTCGTCGTCGGCGTCCGCGACTTCGCGCGCCAGTCGGTCGACGTCGTCCGGGTCGAGTCGGGGGACGCACCGGCGGCGGGCGAGGTCCTCTCCGAGGTCCAGAACGCCAACACCGGCGTGTACGAGGGCGCCGCGGGCGAGACCCTGGCGACCGTCGGGCCGGCGGGCGAGGTCGGGGCCGGGCTCCTCGTGACCGGACGGGGGCGGAACATCCCGGGCGGCGAGGAGGTCCAGGACGACGGCGTCGTCGTCCTCTACGCGACCGAGGAGACCGTCGCGGAGCTGAGCGGCGAGCCCGGCTACGACCGGCTGGCGCTGCTGCTGGACGACCCCAGCCCCGGCGCGGCCGCGGCGACCGTCGAGGCGGTCCGCGGCTACCTGACCACGCTGCCGGAGTTCACCGGCCTCGCCAACCTGCCGGAGCTCCGGGCGCCCGGCGACTGGCCCGGCAAGGCCGAGACGGCGCAGTTCTCCGAGCTGCTGAGCGTGATCACGCTGCTGGCGCTCCTCTCGGCGCTCGTCCTCGTCTCGAACACGATGACGACCCTCGTCGCCGAGCAAACCGGCGAGATCGGGATCATGCGCGCGCTCGGCGCGCGCCGCCGCCAGGTGGCGCTCGTCTACGTGAGGACGGCGCTGCTGCTCGGGGCCCTCGGCGCGCTTCTGGGAGTCGTGCTGGGAACCGTTCTCTCGAACCTGCTCGCGAGCTACTTCGGCTCGCTGTTCTGGGCCGTGGACGTCGGCTTCGGCGTCGACCTCCCCGTCGTGCTCGCCGGCGTCGCCGTCGGGCTCCTGGGCCCGCCGCTCGCCGCGCTTCCCGCGATCCGGCGCGGCGTCCGCACCGACCTGCGGGAGGCCCTCGAGTCCACGGGCTCCGCGGTCGGCGGCCAGGACGGCGGCGACCGCGTCCTCCGCCGCCTCGACTTCCTCCCGCGCACGACGCAGATCGGCCTGCGCGGGGTCGGCCGGCGCAGGCGGCGGAGCCTGGCGACGGTGCTGATCGTCGCGCTCGCAGTCGGCAACCTGCTCGCGGTCCTCGGGCTGGCCGAGGGCGTGACGGCCACCACGCGTGCGGAGTGGGACGACCACCTGGAGGACATCCGCATCTGGACCACCGGCCGCGCGCCCTTCGACGAGCGCGCCGCCGAGATCATCCGCTCGACGCCCGGCGTCGCCGAGGCGGAGCCGGCGCTCGTCAACGAGGTGGAGCTGGCCGGCGAGGAGGCCTTCGTCTGGGGCGTGGAGCGGGACCCGCTCCTCCGCTACCGGCTGGCCGAGGGGCGCTGGTTCAGCGAGGCCGAGGAGCAGGGGCGGGAGCCCGTCGCCGTGATCGAGCGCAACCTCGCTCGGGCCACCGGCGTCGAGGTGGGCGACCACGTGACGCTCGACACGGCGGCGGGGCCCGTCGAGGTGCGCATCGTGGGAGTCGCGAAGAACCAGCAGGAGGACGGGACCGTGCTGTTCGTCCCGCTCACGACGCTCAGGACGCTGCTCGACCGCCCGGCCGCCGCGAGCACGTACTGGATCCGCACGACGTCCCCCGACGAGGCCCTCGTCGACCGGACGACGGCGGAGCTGGAGGACAGGCTCGCGGCGCTCGGCTACGAGACCGGCGGCGAGATCACGTACGTCGCGGTTCGCGACGAGGTGGCCGCCAACCGCACGGTCACCACCTCGGTGGCCGTCCTTGGGTTCCTCATCGTCGCCATGAGCATGGTGGGCCTCGCGAACGCGATCACGACGAGCGTGCTCGAGCGCACCCGCGAGATCGGCGTTCTCCGCTGCATCGGCGCGCGGTCGCGCGACGTCCGCCGCATCTTCGCCACCGAGGGGATCGCGCTCGTCGTCGCGGGCTGGCTGCTCGGGATCCCGGTCGGCTTCGTCCTCAACCGTCTCCTCGTGTGGCTCGTGCAGGAGGTCGTCAACGTGGACGTTCCCGCGGCGTTCCCGGCCTGGAACGTCGTGCTCGCGCTCGCCGGGACGATCCTGCTGGCGCTCGTCGTCATGGCCCTTCCGCTCCGCCGGGTCGTCCGCTTCCGCCCGGGCGAAGCCCTGCGCTATGCCTGACCCGCGGGCGGGAGTTTCCCTATCCGGCCGTTCGGGGAAAGTGGATCATCGGGACGTACAGCCCGGGTTCGAACAACGAGGAGGGGGCATGTATATCGGGATAGGAACAGTCGTTCTCATTCTCGTGATCGTTCTGTTGATCTGGCTCCTGTAAGGAGGAATGCGAAAGTGACAAGCATCGATATCTGGACCTACCGTGAGGCCGACGTGCTCGGTGTCGACGTCGCTCGAGGCGTCGACGTGACCGGCTACAGCGTCGAGGCGACCGACGGCGGCATCGGCAAGGTCGACGAAGCGACCTACGACGTCGGCTCGAGCTATCTGGTCGTGGACACCGGTCCGTGGATCTTCGGCAAGAAGGTTCTGCTTCCGGCCGGCGTCGTCGACAGGATCGACTCCGCGGAGGAGACGATCTACGTCAACCGGACGAAGGATCAGATCAAGAACTCGCCCGAGTTCGACGAGTCGACGTACGGCGAGGCGGGCTACCGGGACGAGGTCGGCGGCTACTACGGGCCCGAGGGCCGCGGCTACACCCGCTAGAGCCGATTCATCAGTCACGTGGGGCGGCCGGGCCGGTGCCCGGCCGCCCCACAGCGGTTGACGAAGGAGCCTCGGCTGCCGATGCTCCTCCCGTGGCCACCGTCGACTGGAACGAGCTCGACCTCGAGCTCCTCACCGCCGCGCTGCGCGAACACGTGGGCGGCCCGGACGGTGAGAAGATGGTCTGGGCGTTCGAGCACGCGCTGGGAGTCGCCCGGATCGACCCGGATCTCCTGAACCACGTCCTGGCGGCGGTGACCTGCCTGCTGGCGCACTCGTCGGGCGAGTCCCCCCGGGAGGTGCTGGACGCATTCTTCCGCCGTTCGATCTCCGACCGCGAGTGGCGCGACCGCTACGCGGCGCTCTTCTCCTGACCGGTCCGACGTTCAAGGGCTTAACGCCGCCTTAACCTGGCTCAACAGGGACTTCACGGGGCAACGGTTATAAGAAGTCCATGGACTCGGGCTCGGGGCTCGCCCGCATGGGGTCGCTCGTCTTCGCCGCGCTGCTCGGTGGCGGGGCGGCCGTCGGCATCAGCGCCGCGGTCGGCCTCGGCGACGATGGCGACACGGTCGTCACGACCGTCGCCGCGGCGCCGGCCACCACGACGCAGTCGGCGACCTTCGAGGCGAGCGAGGCCGGCTCGAAGTCTGTCCAGCAGATCTACGAGGACGCCGGCCCCGGGGTCGTCCAGGTGACGTCGACCTCCGTCGTCACCGACAACCCCTACTTCGGCCCGCAGTCCGCTTCGTCCCTCGGCTCCGGCTTCGTCGTCGACTTAGACGGCTACATCGTCACGAACTACCACGTGATCGAGAACGCGCAGGAGATCGAGGTCAATTTCTCGGGCGACGACCGCGTCCCGGCGACGATCGTCGGAAGCGACCCTTCCACCGATCTCGCCGTCTTGAAGATCGACGCGCAGTCCCGAGCTCTGACCCCCCTCCCCCTCGGCAACTCGGACGAGGTGCACGTCGGGGACGCGGTCGTCGCCATCGGGAACCCCTTCGGCCTGGAGCGCAGCGTCACGGCCGGCATCGTCAGCGCGCTCCAGCGCGACATCACCGCGCCGAACGGCTACACGATCGACAAGGTCATCCAGACGGACGCGCCCATCAACCAGGGCAACTCCGGCGGCCCGCTCCTGAACGCGCGCGGCGAGGTGATCGGCGTCAACTCGCAGATCGAGACCGAGACCGGCGGCAACGTCGGCATCGGCTTCGCGGTCCCCGTGAACACGGTCAAAGAGGTCGTCTCCCAGATCAAGCAGAGCGGCAAGGTCGAGCACGCCTACCTCGGCGTCCAGATGCAGGACGTCACCCCCGAGCTGGCCGAGACGATCAACGGGCCGGTTGACGAGGGAGTCATGATCGTCGGTGTCGTCGAGGGCAGCCCCGCCGACCAGGCGGGCCTCCAGGGCGGCGACCAGCAGGTCATCGTCGGCGGCCGGAGCTACGTGCTCGGCGGCGACATCGTCACCCGCGCAGACGGCCAGGCCGTCACCTCGGCCGATGACCTCCGCCGCATCATCATGGAGAAGTCCCCCGGCGATCCGCTGACGCTCGACATCCAAAGAGGCCAGGCGCAACGAACTGTAGATGTCACTCTCGGGCAGCAGCCCGCCCAGCCGGGCGGGTAGCAGGCCCGCGGCCCCTCCCCCCAGGGGCTGACCGGTCGGAGGCCCGTCTGCCTGCCCGGGCCTCCGACCACCCTCCCCCTTCCCAGCGTCCTCACTAGGAAGGTTCGGCGAAACACCCCGGTGCCGCCGGACCGCGCTGCTCGCCCCGAGGACGGCGTCCTCAGTCGCGCCCGTAGCCTCCGGCTACGAACGCTCCCTGCGTCCTTGCCTCGGAACGACCATCGCACCCCGTCGGCGAGCGGCGCTTCGCCAATCCCTCCTAGACTCGCCGCGCGATGGTGGCGCAGCGCTTCGGCGAGTCCTCGCCGTTCTCCGTGGGGGTCGAAGAGGAGCTCTTCGTGCTCGACGCGGAGACGCTCGAGCCCGCGTCCGTCCCGGACGGCGTGCTGGACGGGAAGCGCTTCAAGGCCGAGCTCTTCACGACGATGCTCGAGCTGACGACGGGCATCTGCGCGGGCGTGGAGCAGGCGGTGGAGGAGCTCGCGGAGCTCCGGCTCGAGGCCCGGGGCCGCCTGCGCGCGCACGGGCGCGAGCTCGCGGCGGCCGGGACGTGGCCGACCGCGGTGCTCGGAGAGCAGCCGGTGACCCCGCTCGAGCCGCTGCAGCGCTTCGCCGAGTACGCGGGCCCGTCGGCGCTCCGGCAGCACTGCGCCGGGCTGCACGTCCACGTCGGCGTGGCGAGCCCGGCGGACTGCATGGGCAGGCTGGAGGCCGTGCTCCCGTGGCTTCCGTTCCTCCTTGCCCTCTCGGCCAACTCGCCGTACGCGGGCGGTGCGGAGACGGGGCTCGCCTCGACCCGGGCCGAGCTCCTGGCGTTGCTCCCGCGCGCCGGCGCGCCGCCCGCGTTCCGCGACTACGAGGGCTTCGTGAGCTTCGCCGAGCTGCTCGTCGAGCTCGGCCTCGCCGACGACCTCATGCGGCTCTGGTGGGACGTCCGCCCGCATCCGCGCCTGGGGACGCTGGAGATCCGCGCGCCCGACCAGCCCACGCGCCTCGCGGCGACCGCCGCCCTCGCCCGGGCGTGTCACGCGCTCGTCGCCGAGGCCGACCCGGGCGCGAAGCCTGCCGACCGCGGCCTCTACGCCCAGAACCGCTGGGCCGCGGCCCGCTTCGGGCGTGAGGCGGGCCTCGTCCATCCCGAGACGCTCCGGCTCGTCGGTCCGGGGGAGCTCGCCCGGGGGCTGGACGGGCTCGACCAGGCCGGCGAGCAGGTCGAGGTCGGGCGCCGGGACGGCCTCCGCGCCCTGCGCGAGCGGCTGGTGGCCCTCACGTACGATGGCCTCTAGATGGCCGTTGTCTCGGAGACCTTGCAGGTGACGGGGATCCGCTGCGAGCGCTGCGTCCTGCGCCTCGGCGGCGCGCTGGGAAAGCTCGACGGGCTCGAGTCGGCGCACGCGAACCTGCTCGGTCAGGTCATGCTCGCCTGGGACGACGAACGGGTGCGGCGCGAGGAGATCGTGGCCGTGCTCGAGCGCGCCGGGTTCCGCCAGGCCGCGTCTCCGCCGGAATAGCCGCCGGGGGCGGGGCGTTAGCTTGTTAGTGTCCGACGGATGGCAGAGGCCGAGACCGAAGCCCGCCGCCTGGCGACCGAGGCGCGTGACCGTGTCCGCTTCGAGGAGGAAGTGCTCGGGCTCGCAGACCAGGTCTTCCGCGTCGCCCGGCGTCTGGTGTCGACCCGCGAGGAGGCCGAGGATCTCGTCCAGGAGACCTATGCACGCGCCTTCCGCAGCTGGCGTTCCTACACCCCGGGCACGAACCTCCGGGCCTGGCTCATGCGGATCCTGACGAACCTCAACATCGACCGTGGGCGCCGCCAGCAGCGCGCCCCCGACATGCAGCCGATGGAGGAGGGCGACTACTTCCTCTACAACCGGCTCGAGGAGACGTCGGGCCCCGCGGCCGAGGAGCGGATCGTCGAGCGCCTCTCGCAGGACTCGATCGTCGAGGCGCTCGCCAACGTGCCGCACGACTTCCGGGACGCGATCGTCCTCGTGGACATCGGCGACTTCTCCTACCAGGAGGCGGCACAGATCCTCGACGTGCCCATCGGGACGGTCATGTCGCGGCTGCACCGCGGCCGCCGGATCCTCAAGGGCGAGCTCGCCGAGGCGGCGGTGGGGGAAGAGTCGTGACGGCGTCCTTCGAGCCGATCTGCGAGAAGTGCGAGGAGCTGATCCAGCCCTACCTCGACCGTGAGCTCAGCGAGGCGGAGCGGCTCGAGGCCGAGGGGCACCTGGCGGGCTGCGGGTACTGCAGCGAGCGCTACCGGTTCGAGGTGAGCCTGCGGCAGTACGTGCGGCAGGCCTGCTGCCAGGAGGAGATGTCCCCAGAGCTCAAGGCGAAGCTCGCCTCGCTGCGCACGCCCCTCGACGACTAGGAGGGCCTAGCCGGAGCCGCGCGCGGCGCCGGCGATGACGACGAGCCGGTTCGGGTCCCCGCCGCCCGGCAGGGCCCTGATGCCGACACCGAGCTCGTCCGCAAGGCGCTCCGCGACGGCCTCGCCGCCGGGCGGGTAGTAGACGCGGGTCTCCGAGTAGTTGCGCCGGTCGGCGTTCCGCACCTCGCCGATGCCGTAGGCGAGGCCGGCGATCTCGTTGGCGAGGCCGGCGGCGGCGTTCCCGCGGCGGGTGCCGTTGTAGACGTCCACCTGGATCTCCCAGCGCTCCGGCAGGGGCGGGGCGGCCGCGGCCGGCTCGGCGGCGGGCGCGGGCGGAGCCGGCGGCGTGTCGGTGGGGAAGACCTGCGGCCGCAGCACGAAGACCATGAACGCGGCGACGACCGCGATGAAGCCCATTACGATCGCCCAGCGGCGGAGCGACCACCGCTCGACGAGGGACTCGACGGGCAGGCCGGCAAGCTCGCGGGCCTCGCGCTCCGTGATCCCCAGCGCCGACGCGTAGACGACCGCCGCGGCGATCGCGTCGGTGGTCGTCGGAAAGCGGTAGGTCCGGCTCTCCTCCAGCGACTTGATGTCGTCCAGCTCGAGGCTCGTGAGCTCGGCGGCCTCCTCCAGCGTCAGACGCCGGCGCAGGCGCGCCGTCACGAGCGGCGACGATGCTGCGTGTGCCTCCATCTGGCCCCTCGGTGTTCGGCGGGCGGCTCCTCCACCCTGCCTCTTCTCATCGGCAGCAGCGGAGCGGCCTTGAGGGGTTCTTCGCGGGCCTACTCGGGCTCCGGGCAGGGCCCGTCGCCACTCTGCGCGGAGAGGGCGTACGTCCGCTCGCCGATGTGCCCGGGGGCCATGCCGTACGTGAGCAGGCTGAGGCAGTCGTCGTCGCGGGAGAAGTCCACGCGGAACGAGCTCGGGGCGGTCTCCGCGGTCTCCGCCTCGGGCCCGCTCGCCTGCACCACCCGTGTCTGTGACTGCCACTCGGGCCGGAGCTGCTCGACGAAGAACCCGACGACGTCCGCTTGCGTCGCCCCGGCCGGCGGCGCGTACAGGGCGCTCGTGACGATCTCGTCCGGGACGGGGAGCGCGTCGTCGCCAGAGGAGGTCTGCGTGAGCCGCTGGATCTCGCGCGAGCCCGGGTAGGGCTCGACGGAGTCGAGGATGGCGTTGTTCGCGTCCATGCGCCCGGAGTCGAGCTGCTGCCAGGCGGCGAAGCCGATCCCGGCCGCCAGGGAGAGGACGACGAACGCCGGGATCAGGATCACGGGACGGAGCAGGCGCTGCCTCACAGGAGATCCTCCGGCCGGTCGACATCGCCGGGCGGGCCCAGGTCGTCGCAGGGGACGAGCTGCGGCTCGAAGGCGCGGAGGCCCTCGTCGGGGACGGAGGCCCAGAGGCCGCGCGCGACGACGAGCGGGTGGCCGCGCTCGCCGCCGTAGGCAGCGGCGACGAGGGGCGCCCCGCTCTCGCGCCAGGCATCCACCACCCGGCCGACCGCCGCGGGCGCCAGGTCGGGGCCGTCGGCGAGGACGACGACGGCGGCCTCGGCCCCGGCCGGGAGGGCAGCGAGCCCGCAGCGGAGCGAGGCCCCGGGGCCGAGCTCCCAGTCGGGGCAGGCGATCACGCGGGCGCCGTCGAGCTCCAGCGGGTACGCGCCGGCGACGACGACGACGTCCCCGACCGGCGCCTCCGCGAGCCGCGCAAGCACCCGGGGAAGCAGCAGCCGCTGCTTCGGCGACCCGAAGCGGGTCGCCGCTCCCGCCGCCAGGACGACGGCCGGCAGAGCCACGTCCGGGGCCTGACCCCTGAGCACGTCCCTACCGGACACGGCCAGGTGCCTGGCACCGGGGCATGTCCCTAGCGGACAACGAGGTCAGGCATCGTCGGCGGCGACGGTCAGCGTGAGGATGTCCGCGACGTGGAGGAGCCGGAACGTGGCGCGGCTCAGGGCGCGCACCTCCGTCTCGTCCTCGGCCTCCGGCAGCGTCCGCCAGAGGTCGCGTGCCGCGCCGAGGAGCTCCGCGATCCGCTCCCGCTGCTCCGCGTGGCCGTCGCGTTCCGCGCAGGCGTTGAGCGCCAGCCCGAGCACGCCGATCGTGTCCGCCTGCCGCGTCCACAGGAGCGGCGTCGCCATGGCGAGGTAGCCGTGGATCCGCGCGAAGGTGAGCGGCTGCTCGAGCTGCCGCGGGCCGCGCGGCGCGCTCAGCTCAGGCTGCGGCTCGCCGTCCGCGATCCGCGCGGCGGAGCGGCCGAGCATGTCGCGCACCTCGTCCTCCGAGAGGCGCGCCAGGCGCGCGGTGCGGAGCGTGAGGAGCAGGGCGCCCGGCTGCTGCCCGTAGGGGTAGTCCGAGGCGTACAGCGCCTGGCCCGGCGAGATGCGTGAGAACAGGTCGAGGAGGTCGACCGCGCTCCAGACCGAGGTGTCGAAGTAGACGCCCGGGCGGCCGGCGAAGCACTCCGAGAGCGCGGCCAGGTCGGCGATGCCGGCATGCGCGATGACGAGCGAGGTCTCCGGGTAGGCGTCGTGGAGCCGGCGGAGGTTGTCGGCGATCGGGGGCAGGCCGCGGCCGCCGTGGATGAGGATCGGCACGCGGCGCTCCGACGCGAGCGCGAAGATGGGCTCGAGCCGCTGGTCGTCCAGGAGGAAGCCCTGCGCCCGCGGGTGGAGCTTGATGCCGCGCGCCCCGGCGTCGAGCGCCCGCGTCGCCTCCTCGATCGGCTCGGCCGCGAGGTCGAGGCGCACGAAGGGGACGAGGAGGCCGTTCGAGCGCTCGGCGGCAGCGAGCGTGCGGTCGTTGGCGGCGCGGAAGGCGGGCTCGCGGTCGGGCTCGTCCATGCAGAAGGCAAAGGCCCGCTCGACCCCCCAGCGCTCGAGGAAGGCCGACAGGTCGTCCAGGGGCGCGACCATCCCGTCGATGTCGCGGCCCACGTGGACGTGCGCGTCGAAAAGCGTCGCGCCGTCGGGCAGGAGCCGCCGCGCGTCCTGCTCGTGGCGCTCGACCAGGTGACGCGCTCGCTCGAGAACCTCCTCCACTCAGGTGAATCTACCGGGAGCGGCTACCATCGGTGCGCCGTGCCCGACGTCCTGATCTACGGCGACACCATCCGCTCGCCCGAGCTCCGCCACGAGGTGCCCGTGTCGATCCCCGACCCGTTCGTCTACCTGGAGCGGAACGGGACGCGGACTGCCTACGTCGGCTCGCTCGAGGTTCCGCGGCTCCGCGAGGTCGAGAACCTCGAGACCGTTCCGCTGGAGGAGCTCGGCCTCGACGACCTCGTCGCGCAGGGCCTCTCCTGGCACGAGCTGACCCCTGAGCTCGTCCTTCGCGCCTGCCGGGCGGCGCGCGTCGAGACGGCCGTGACGCCGCGCGACTTTCCGCTCGAGCTCGCCGACTTCCTGCGCGCGCACGAGATCCAGGTAGCCGCGCGCGGCGAGCTCTTCGACGAGCGCCGCCGCGTGAAGTCCGAGGCCGAGCTGGCCGGGATCGGCCGCTCGCAGCGTGCGGCCGAGCGGGCGATGGACGCGATCCGGGCCCGCCTGCGCGCCGGTCTCCCCGTCACCTGCGAGGACCTCCAGGCCGAGGCGATGGGCGTGTTCAGCCGGGAGGGCGTCCTGGTCGACGACGTCGTCCTCGTCTCCGCCGGCGCGCAGACGACCGTCGGCCACGAGCCGGGCACCGGCCCGATCCGCGGGGGCGAGCCGATCGTCGTCGACCTGTTCCCGCGCGACCCCGCCTCCGGATGCTACGCGGACATGACCCGCACCTTCTGCCTGGGCGAGCCCCCCGAAGAGCTCGTCCGCTACCACGCGCTCGTGCGCGAGGCGCTCGAGCTCGCCTACGCCGCCATCCGTCCCCGGGTCACCGGCGCCGAGGCCCACCGCGCCGTCTGCGACCTCTTCGAGGAGCACGGCTACCGGACGCAGCTCTCGAAGGAGCCGGGCGAGGTGCTGGAGGAGGGCTTCTTCCACAGCCTCGGCCACGGCGTCGGGCTCGAGGTTCACGAGCTTCCCGGACTCGGGCGCGTGGGCGAGGAGATCGTCGTCGGCGACGTGCTCGCGGTCGAGCCCGGCCTCTACCGGACGGGCTTCGGCGGCTGCCGCCTGGAGGACCTCGTCCTCGTCACGGAGGACGGCTGCGAGGTGCTCACGGACTTCCCGTACGACCTGGCCCCGTAGGTTCTCTCGTGTCAGAGCCTGGCAGGGCGCTCTAGACTCAGCGCGGGGTACGGTCAAGTTCGCCAAGGTGACGTCCAACCAGGCGATCCGCCGCGGGACGCTGAAGGTCTACCGCATCTCTCGTTCCTCGCCGGGACGCCGGAGCAGCCGGGCGAGCTGTCGTGTCGCGCTCATCGCCGCCGGCTGCGCGTTCGCCGGCATCGTGTTCGCGCTCCTCGGGCGTCCGCGCGACAAGGAAGAGGATCCGGCCCCGCTGGCCGAGAGCGGCTAAGCCACTTGGGCGGCGTCCAGGTCGAGGAGCCGCTCGAAGCGCGCCGGGTCGTCGAACGGGCCGACCACGGCGAGGTTGAGCCGGTCCTCGCGGACGATGTCCTGTGCGACCCGGTGGAGGTCCTCGAGCGTGACGCGGTCGAGGGCCGCGAGGACCTCCTCCGGCTCGCGCGTCCGGCCCTCGAGGACCTCGTCACGCAGGCCGAACGAGATCGTTCCCTTCGGATCCTCCAGGGAGAGCACCAGACGGCCCTTGGCGAAATTTCGCGCCTTCTCGAGCTCGTCGGGGTCGACCGGCTCGGCGGCGATGCGCCCGAGCTCGCGGACGATCGTGGCCACGGCCTCGTCGATCCGCTTGATGTCGACGCCACCCTGAGCGAACAGCGTCCCCGCGTCGGTGTAGGCCTGGTTGAAGCCGTAGATGTAGTACGCGAGGCCGCGCCGCTCCCGCACCTCGGTGAAGAGGCGTGAGGACATTCCCCCGCCGAGCACCGTGGCGAGGAGCATGAGCGGGTAGCGGTCGGGGTGCCCCAGCGGGTAGCTGTGGACGCCGATGCGGATGTGCGCCTGGTCCGAGGCCTTCGTGTGCAGCCGGACGCCGGGGCCCTCCTGCTCCCACTGCACGGGGTGGGGCGCGCCGGTGGCCCCGTTGGGGACGTCGCCGAGAAGGGAGCCGACGCGCTCGACTGCGTCCGGGCCGACCGCGCCGGCGAGGCCGGCGACCATGCGGGGTGCCCGGTACCAGCGGTCGAGGTAGCCGAGGAACGTCTCGCGCGTGGCGGCGCGCACCGTCTCCTTCGTCCCGATGATGTCCCACCCGAGCGGCTGGTCGCCGTACAGGAGCGAGTCGTAGACGCCGTCGACGTAGTCGCGCGGCGTGTCGTAGTACATGTTCATCTCCTCGACGATGACGCCCTTCTCGCGCTCGATCTCCTCGGCGTCGAACTTCGAGTGGCGGAGCATGTCGACGAGCACGTCGAGCGCGGTGTCGCGATGCTCGGCCGCGCACTTGACGTAGTAGCCGGTGTACTCCTTGCCGGTGAAGGCGTTGAACTCGCCGCCGATGGAGTCGATCTCGCCGGCGATGTCGCGCGCGCTGGGGCGATGCTCGGTGCCCTTGAAGAACATATGCTCCGCGAAGTGCGCGATGCCGTTCGTGTCCTTCGTCTCGTAGCGCGACCCGGCCGCGAGCATGACGAAGCAGGCGACGGACTTCGCCTGCGGCATGTCGGCGGTGAGGACGCGCAGGCCGTTCGGCAGGACAGTCTTCTCGAAGGTCTTCGGCATCAGCCGGGAACAGAGCTCCTCTCTTCGTAGGCATCGAGGCGGGCGCGCCAGTCCTCGGGGACGGCCATGGACGCGTTCGCCTCGTAGTCGTAGGCGACGATGACGGAGGTGGCCTCGAGGACGAGCCGGCCGTCGCTGCCGCGGATCTCGTGCTCCATGTCGAAGCTCTTCGTGCCGATCCGCGGGACGCGGGTGCCGAGCTCGACGGTCTCCGGGAAGCGCGCGGGCGAGCGGAAGTCGAGCTCGACGCGCGCGAGGATGAGCGACAGCTGGTAGGCGAAGTCCGCCCCGAGGATCTCGAGCAGGTACTGGATCCGGGCGGTCTCGAGGTAGGTGAGGTAGACCGCGTTGTTCACGTGGTCGGCCCCGTCGACGTCGCGGAACTCGACGTCGCGCACGGTCACGAAGCGGTAGCCCTCCATCCTCGGCATGGTACTTTCGCGGCTCACGTGCCCGGCGGCCTCACCCGAAAGGCGATCCACGCGCAGCCCGAGTGGCTGCGCGGCGTGCCCGGGCGCGTCGGGGATCGCCGCCTGCCCGGCGGGCGGGTCGCCCTCACCGGCTGCGGCACCTCGTTCCACGCCGCGCAGACCGGCGGCCGGGCGCTGCAGTCGCTCGAGGCGGTGCTCTCGCCGCCGGAGGCCGACGTGCTCGTCGTCGTCAGCCACGAGGGCGGAACCGCGCTCGCGCTCGAGGCGGCGCGCGCGTTCTCCGGCCCGATCTGGCTCGTCACCGGGAAGGAGGAGAGCCCGCTCGCGGAGGTCGCCGACGAGGTGCTCGTCGTCACGCCGGAGATCGAGGAGTCGTACTGCCACACGGCCAGCTACACGGCCGCCGTCGCGGCGCTCGGCGTTCTCAGGGGCGAGGACGTCTCCGGGCTGCCTGTGGCGGTGGAGCGCGTGCTCGGCGAGGAGCCGTTCCCGGTCTCCGCGCACGAGCGCGTCGCGCTCGTCGGCGCCGGCCGCGACCTGCCGACGGTCCGCGAGGCCGCGCTCAAGCTCCGCGAGGGCGTCCACCTCGCCGCCGAGGCACACCACACCGAGCAGATCCTCCACGGCCACCTGGCCGCCATCGACGAGACCGTCCGCGTCTTCGTCCTCGAGGGCGAGGGCCGCGCGGCCGAGCGCGCGCAGGACGTGATCCGCGCCCTCGGCGAGATCGGAGCGGACACCACCCTCGTCCCCACCGAGCACCCGGCGGTGGACATCGTCCGCTTCCAGCTCCTAACGGTCGCCCTGGCGGAGGACCGCGGGATCGACCCGGACACGATCCGCTGGGACGAGCCCCGCTGGGACGCGGCCCGCAAGTCCTACTCCTAACCGCGCAGCCGCCTCCTGGAGCCAGTCCGACGCCCTGGGGTCAGATCTTGCATTCGTGCAAAGGCCATGTCCTTTGCTTGCTTGCAAGATCTGACCCCAAGCGTGGGGCCCGCGGCTACCGGGAGAGGAGCCAGAGCCCGGCGACGGTGTAGACGACCATCAGCGCGAGCATCGCGTACTGCGAGATGGCCGCCTTGCGCGGGGACTCGAAGAGCACGACCGCCTTGTCGTGGGCGAGCACGAGGCCGGCGACGTGGCCGATCACGAGAGCGGCCACCTGCGCGTACCAGATCGTCTTCGGCGCGAGGAGCCCGATGTCCGGCCGCCAGTCGGACGTCCCGAACAGGTCCCAGCCGAACCCGAACGGATCCGACGCGAATGGATAGAGCCACTGGACCTCGCGCACGAAGAACGAGAAGTAGTGCGCGACGACGTACGCGAGGGCGATGGGGACGAGGCTGCCGATGAACTTCCCGGTCAGGTCGCCGTCGTAGCCCACCGCCCGGGCCGCGATCCTCATGGCGGCGATGTAGGCGAGCGCCACGAGCGCGACCATCGCCGCCAGGCCCGCGGCCGCCAGCAGGGAGCCGAGCACGTCGGCGAGGCGCGGCGACTCCTGGATCACCGGCCGCATCAGCCGCGCGCGGAAGTCCACCGCCCAGTAGTCGGTCTGGCTGAAGCCGTCGAAGGCGACCGAGCCGAGCATCACCGCGACGAAGGCCAGCAGCCCGGGTCGCGACTTCACGCGGGCGAGCCCGGTGAAGGGCCAGCGGACGACGAGCCGTCCGTCGTCGCCCTCGCCGAAGGGCGCGATGCGCGCGAGGAGCCCGAAGTAGACGGCGAAGGCCTCGCCGTTCTCGACCCACTCGTCGCGCCCGAACGCGAGCATGGCGAGCCAGGTGATCGTGCTGTAGAGGAGGATCGCCCCGGCCAGCGCGCGCGGGTCGCTCGGATCCCAGTAGGCGAGCTCGAGCAGCGCGAACGCGAAGAGGAGGATCGCCCCGGGCCACATCCCGAGCCGGGCCGGATAGGCGAACGGCGCCTCCCAGCCGAAGCCGCCCCGCTCCGAGGCCCAGGCGACGGCGTCCGCCGCCGCGCGCCAGGGGCTCAGCACCGTCCAGACGTTCCCGAAGAGGACGCTGAGCGCGGGCAGGCCGAGCCAGAAGACGACGAAGACGAAGCGCGGGGCCAGGTTCTCGTCTGGCGAGGTGTCGCCGGCGGCCGCCGCGGCCGTGACGAGGACGAGGAGCGCGAAGGAGACCGCACCGGCCACGATCCGCACCGCGCGGCTCCGGACTGCGTCCTCCAGGCCCTCCGGGAGGGGGCGCCCCCGGCTTGCCCGCGCGAGTAGCGGGCGCTTCCACAGCGCCCACAGCGCCACGAACGAGACGACGAGGACGAGCGCCGCGCCGTAGTAGAAGAGCCAGAGCGGGACGGGGAGGTCGGTGACTCCGCCCAGGCCGTGCGCGAGCAGGAGGCTCACGTCACGGGCTGACGGTCAGCTCCGCGATCGGGATTCCGAGCTCCTCCAGCTCGACCTCGAACACGCCGGCCGTCTCGGCGCGGAAGGTGATGCGCGCCGGCTGGCCGGGCGCCACGTCGGCGCTCAGGTCGTAGCCGTGGAGGTGCACCTCGTCCGTGACGTCGGCGCGTACCGTGAGGACGACCTGCTCCCCCTGGTCGATTTCGGCCTCGACGAGCCCGCCCACGACCTCGCCGTTCTGGAAGCGGACGTTGACGCGCTGCGGCTGGTCGGCCGGCGCGGTGGTCGTCGTCTGTTCGGTCGTCGTTTCCACGGTCGTCGTCTGCTCGGTCGTCACCTCGGTGGTCGTCTGGATCGTCGTCGTCGCCTGGGCCTCGGAGGAGGTCGTGTTCGCGGCAGGCTCGGAGTCGTCGGGCCGGAGGACGAGGAAGAGGACGACCGCGAGCACGATCGCGCCGAGCCCGATCGCGAGGACCGTCCAGAGGCTGCGGGACGGCCCGGACCCGGGCTGGTCCGGCGGCGGTCCGGAGGACGTGGGCTGCTGCGGCGCTTGGCTCATGGGTCGGCCTCCAGGTCGGGCGGGACTCGCGCCATCTTGCCAGCCTCGGGCGGCGACCGCGTCAGCGGACGGCGACGCCGCCGTTCTCGGCCGCCCCGGCCAGGAAGGCGAGCCAGTCGTGCCAGAGATTCTCGTCGGCGATCACCTTCGCCTCCGGCGAGGCGTGCGAGAGCGCGAAGTCGACGGCTCCCGGCGGCACCACCGTCCCCGGCTCGAGCCGCTCGAGCTGGAGCCAGCCTGACATGCCCTGCGCGGCCATCTCCTCGCGGAGCCGCTCCAGGTCCTCGAGCCCGAGGAAGACGTGCCCGCCCATGCCGTCGTTCCGTGCCCAGTAGAGACGGAGCACTAGGCGAGCTCGTGGAGGGCGCCGAGCAGGCGGTCGACCTCCTCGGCGGTGTTGTAGTGGATCAGGCCGAGGCGGAGCGCCCCGTCCGGGAGGTCCAGACGCTTCATCACCTCGACCGCGTAGTAGTCGCCCCACCAGACGGCGAGGTCGCGCTCGGCAAGGCGGACGGCGGCCTGCTCCGGCGTCATCCCCGGCACCGTCACCGCGAACGTGGTCACGCGCCCCTCCATGGTCGGCGGGCCGTACAGGCGGATCCGGTCCGGGAGCCCGGCAAGCAGCCGCTCGCCCAGCTCGCGCTCATGCGCCGTGATCCCCTGCCAGCCGACCGACTCGATGTAGGAGACGGCCGCGTCGAAGCCCGCGAGCGCCTCGTGCGAGAGCGTCCCGGTCTCGAACCGCCCGCCGACCGGCTCGGCCGGCGCGGGGCGCACCTTGTACGGGCGCCAGCTCCCGAGCAGCTCGCGCCGGCCGTAGAAGAGGCCGAGGTGGGGCCCGAAGAACTTGTACGGCGAGCACAGGAGCACGTCGACGTCCAACTCCCGGACGTCGATCGGGAGGTGGGCGGCGTAGTGCACGGCATCGGCCCACGCGAGCGCGCCAGCCTGGTGCGCCAGCTCGACGATCCGGTGGGCCTCGGTCACGGTGCCGACGGCATTCGAGGCGAGCGGGAACGCGACGACACGGGTGCGCGGGCTCAGCAGCCGCTCGAGGTCCTCCAGGTCGAGCGTCGCGTCCTCCCTGTGGAGGTCGGCGAAGCGGACGACGAGGCCGAGGTCGTCGGCCAGGTGGAGCCAGGGCGCGACGTTGCCGTCGTGGTCGAGCCGGGTGACGACGATCTCGTCACCCGGCCGGAGCTCGCGCCCGAGCGTCCGCGTGAGGGCGAAGTTCAGGGTGGTCATGTTCTGGCCGAAGCCGACCTCGTCGGCGTCGCAGCCGAGGAAGCGCGCGGCCGTGTGGTGGGCGCTGACGACGAGGGCGTCGCTCCGCCGGCTCGTCGCGAACGGCCCACCGAGGTTGGCGTTCGACTTCCGCAGGTAGGCGGCCATCGCCTCGATCACGGAGTCGGGCACCTGGGTGCCGCCGGGCGCGTCGAGGAACGCGGTCGTCCGGTCGAGCGCGGCGAAGCGCGCGCGAACGGCTGCGACGTCGAAGGCGACGGCGCTCACGCGACAACCTCGCCGTTCACCCGCCACTCGTAGCGCGGCGGCGGCCGGAGGGAGGCGCCGACGAAGCAGTCCCGCTCGGCGAGCGCGACCAGGTCCGTGAGCTCGGCTCCCGCGAGCGGCGGGTCGAGCGCGACGTCGAGCCCGCATTCGATCTCCACGAACCCGTAGCGGCCGTCGTCCCGCTTCGTGACGACGGCCTCGGCGGCGGCGCCGCCGCCGACCGCGACGGAGGCGTTCTCCGCGTGGTGGCGCAGGCTCTGCAGCGTGCAGCGCATCAGCCCCGCCAGCACGAGGTGCTCGGGCGTCCAGGCCTCCCCGGGGCTCAGCGCGGAGCCGTCCGCGCGCAGCGTGCCGTCGCCGTCCAGGCTGGCCGCGTACTCGAACGTCCGCGCCAACTCAGACCGCGGGCCAGCGTGTGATGACGACCTTCTTCTCGGTGTAGAAGTCGATCGCGTCGGAGCCGTTGGCATGCAGGTCGCCGAAGAACGAGTCCTTCCAGCCCGTGAACGGGAAGAACGCCATCGGGGCCGCGACCCCGATGTTGACGCCGAGCATCCCCGCCTGCGCGTCGTAGCGGAAGCGGCGCATGGCGCCGCCGCTTGTCGTGAAGATCGAGGCGGCGTTGCCCTTCGACGAGGAGTTGAGGATCTCGAGCGCGCCGTCGAGGTCGGGCGCGCGCAGGAGGGTGAGCACCGGCCCGAAAATCTCCTCGCGGGCGATCTCGGCCCCGGGCTCGGACTCGATGATCGTCGGGCCGATGAAGTTGCCGTCCTCGGATCCGCGGCCGCGGCCGTCGAGGACGAGCTCGCCGCCCTGCTCGAGCCCCTTGTCGATCCAGCCGAGGATCCTCTCCTGCGAGCCTGGCGAGATGACCGGGCCGACCTCGGCGTCGGGGTTCGAGCCCTCGTCGACGACCATGGCGGCGCCCTTCTCGGCGAGAGCCTGCCGCAGCGGCTCGTAGGCGGCGCCGACGGCGATGCACACCGAGTTCGCCAGGCAGCGCTGGCCGGCGGCGTGGAAGGCGGAGGAGAGGACGCCGTCGGCGGCCGTGTCGAGGTCGGCGTCGGGCATGACGATGACGTGGTTCTTGGCCCCGCCGAGCGCCTGCACGCGCTTGCCGTGCTTCGCGCCGGTCTCGTAGATGTAGTGCGCGACGGGCGTGGAGCCGACGAACGAGACCCCGTCGACCTCGGGGTGCTCGAGGATCGCGTCCACCGCGACCTTGCCCCCGTGGACGAGGTTGACGACGCCGGGCGGCAGGCCGACCTGGTCGAGCAGCTCGAACGTCCGCTCCATCGCGAGCGGGTCCTGCTCGGACGGCTTGCAGACGAACGCGTTCCCGCAGGCGATCGCGAACGGGAGGAACCACAGCGGGACCATGAAGGGGAAGTTGAAGGGCGTGATCCCGGCGAAGACGCCGACCGGCTGGCGGATCATGTCGGAGTCGATCCCGCGCGAGACGTCCTCGAGGTTCGTGCCCTGCATGAGCGAGGGAATGCCGGTAGCGACCTCGACGCACTCGATCCCGCGCCGCACCTCGCCGCTCGCGTCCTTGATCGTCTTGCCGTTGTCGGTCGTGACGAGCATGGCCAGCTCGTCCTTCGCCCCCTCCAGGAGGTACTTGAGCTCGAAGCAGGCCCGCGCGCGCTCGAGCGGCGGGGTCGCGCGCCACTGAGGGAACGCCGCGCGTGCCGCGCGGACGGCCTCGTCGACCTGGGCGGCGCTCGACAGGGGCACCTGCCCCAGCGCCTCGCCCGTGGCGGGGTTGACCAGGTCCAGGGTCTCGGCTCCCTCGGCCTCGACCCAGCGGCCTCCGATGTAGTTCTTCAGGGTGCGCGTGGCCACCCCGGGCTTGTCCTCGACCTGTGCCATCTCGTCCTCCTGTTCGCTCCGCCGTAGAGTACCGCCGTGGCAGCGCCTGCGGCTCCCGCCGTGCCCGACATCCTCGTGCCGGGCCTGCGCTGCGTCTTCTGCGGGATCAACCCGGGCCTGCGCTCCTCGGCCGCGGGGCACCACTTCGCCAACCCGCGCAACGACTTCTGGCGGCTGCTCGCGGACGCCGGCCTGACGCCGCGGCAGCTCGATCCCTCTGAGCAGTGGGCGCTCCCCGAGCTCGGCTACGGGCTGACGAACGCGGCGTACCGCACGACGAAGGGCAGCGGCGACCTGCGCCGCGGCGACTTCGCCGGGTCGCAGGAGCGGCTGGAGCGGGTGGCGGCGGAGCTCCGCCCGGAGTGGATCGCCTTCGTCGGCAAGTCCTCCTACCAGGGCGCGTTCGGCTTGTCGCGCTGCGAGCTCGGGGAACAGGGGTGGACGCTCGGCGAGACCGGGCTCTTCGTCCTGCCGTCGACCTCGCCCGCGAATGCGGCCGTGCCCTACGCCGAGCGACTCCGCTGGTTCCGGGCGCTCACCGCGGCGCTGAGCCCGTGATTCTCTCGGCACGCTTCCGGGGAATGTCGGCACGGTCCGTGTCCCACGCGCGCGGATTCCGGCGTTACGCTGGAAAGCGGGTGGTGGGAGAGGGGTGCCCCTAACGAATTAGCAGCACGGACGAATGGGCCAGAACGTCGTCCCAGCTCGCGACCCTCTTGGCGAAGAAGATGAGGCGCGGGGCCGGCCTCCGGGCGGCGCTACCCGCGCCAGCGGTTCGTGATCGGGATGCGCCGGTCGCGGCCGAAGGCCTTGGGGCGCAGCTTGACCCCGGGCGCCGCCTGTCGGCGCTTGTATTCGGCACGGTCGATCATGGCGAGCGCCCGCTCGACGACGTCCGGGTCGAAGCCGTTCGAGGTCAGCTCCTCGCGCGAGCTGTCCAGCTCGACGTAGGCTTCGAGCACCTCGTCCAGCTTGGCGTAGGGCGGCAGCGAGTCCTCGTCCCGCTGGTCGGGGCGGAGCTCGGCGCTCGGGGCGCGCTCGATGATCGACGCGGGGATGAGCTCGCGCCCGGCGCGCTCGTTCAGGTGGCGCGCCAGCCGGAAGACGTCTGTCTTGTACACGTCCTTCAGGAGCGCGAAGCCGCCGGCCATGTCGCCGTAGAGGGTCGCGTAGCCGACCGAGAGCTCGCTCTTGTTCCCGGTGGCGAGCGCGAGCCAGCCGAACTTGTTCGAGAGCGCCATGACGATCACGCCGCGCGCCCGGGCCTGGACGTTCTCCTCGGCGACCCCGGGCTCCGTGCCCGTGAAGGCCCCGGCGAGCGCAGCGCCGAACGCGTCCACGACCGCGTCGATGGGGATCTCCAGGTAGCGGGCTCCCAGCGACTCCGCGACTGCGCGCGCGTCCCGGCGGGTCTCGGCCGAGGAGTAGGGCGACGGCATCGAGACGCAGACGACGCGCTCCGGCCCGAGTGCCTCGGCGGCGAGCGCGGCCGTGAGCGCCGAGTCGACGCCGCCCGAGATTCCGAGCACGACGTCCGTGAAGCCGTTCTTCTCAGCGTAGTCGCGGAGTCCGAGCTCGATGGCCAGGCGCATCTCCTCGAGCTCGCCGACCGGCTCGGCCACCGAGGGCGCGATCGGCACGCGCCCCGCGGGATCGC
>Ga0268386_10000689_pt1 | contig 21927 bp, 23 predicted proteins | sample RVTome_15_FD_200260 | JGI IMG/M metagenome (GOLD analysis project Ga0268386, IMG submission 200260) | Soil microbial communities from uranium-contaminated site in the Upper Colorado River Basin, Wyoming, United States - RVT150D86... ...
TCGGCAGCAGCGCCACGTCGATCGGGTACAGTTCGCCGATGAGCGCCATGCCGGCGAAGATCCCCGTGTCGCCGGAGTGGTAGATGGTGAGGCCCGACGGGGTTTTCAGAACGTAGCCGACCGGAGCGCCCAGCGCGCACGAGTGACGCGCCTCCGTCATCGTGACCTCGAACCCCCGGACGCTGACGGTCCCGCCCACGTTCATCCCGCCTCCCCCGTGGAGCAGCTGGGCCTCGGGAACGCCTTTCGCCTTCAGGTCCCCCGCCAGCTCGAAGATCGCCACGACGAGGGCCCCCGTCTTCCTCGCAATCGCGACCGCGTCCCCCACATGGTCGAAGTGGTCGTGCGTGAGGAGCAACAGGTCCGCCCCCGGCGCGGTGTCCACCCCGCCGGAAGCCTTCGGGTTCCCCTCGAACCACGGGTCGATGAGCGCCGTCTTCCCGTCCCGGATGGAAAAGCCGGAGTGTCCGAACCAGCGGATCCGCACCGATGCCATGGCCGCCCTCCTTCGCGCGATGGGAGTCACCAGAATCATATATAACGGGACGGCCACCGATCCGTAAAGGGGGAAATGCCTCCTACCCTGCGGCGGGAGAGCGTGGTAAAAGGACAATGGGAGCGCGACGACGGGGTACCGCATGAAAATGGCGGGAACAATGGGGCCCTCAAGCCCCTTCCGGGTGGTGGTGCCCAACCGCGTGGACATCGCGGGGGGGACACTCGACATCTACCCTTTGTACCTCTTGATTAGGGACGCGATGACGGTGAACGCTGCCGTCGCGGTGCGCAGCGAGGTCGCGGTGGGCCCGTTCCGACGCGGCGCGGCGCGGCTTTCCTCCGGAGATTTCGGGATCGCGGTCACCGCCGGCGACACCCATGGCTTCTCCCTGGGGGGGAAGATGGGACTACTTTCCCGCGCCCTGCGGCATTTCCCCGCGGTTTCCGGCGTCGAGATCCGCGTACGCAATGAAGCGCCGATCGGCTCCGGGATCGGCGCTTCGTCCGCCCTGCTGGTCGCCCTGATGCTGGCGGCCGGAAGGCTGACCCGGACCGCGTGCCGCAGGGACGAGACCGCCATGGCGGCGATGGAGATCGAGGCGGCCCACCTGAAGAGCCTGACCGGGCGGCAGGACCACCTTGCGGCGCTGCGCGGCGGACTCCAGGGGATCCGGTTTTCCCCCGGACGGGTCGACGCCCGCCGGCTCCCCCCCGGGGGGCCGGCAGGGACGATGCTGCGGGACCACGCGTTTCTCGCTTACACGGGGATCGCCCACCACTCGTCGGACGTGAACTGGCGGATGATCCGCGGGGCGATCGACGGGGACGGCATGGTGCTGCGGAAGTTCCGGGGGATCGCCGCCGCGGCGCGGGATGCATGGGAGGCGGTTTGCGCTGCGGACCCGCGAGGCACGGGCGCCGCTATCGCCGCGGAGTGGGCGATCCGAAGGACCCTCGCTCCCGGCGTGTCGACGGCGGGCGTGGAGGAACTTTTTTCCGACCGCCGGTTCCGGCGCCTGGTGAACGGAGCGAAGCTGTGCGGAGCGGGCGGGGGAGGGATGCTCTTCGGCCTCCTCAAGGACCCGGAGGGTCGCGAGGCGGTGGAGCCGCTCCTTTCCGGGACGGGGATGTCCGTCCTGCCGTTTCGCCTCTCCGGTGGACCGCGGTTCGAGGAAACCCGGGATGGCGGCGGATAGACCCTGGGACGTCGCAGTCGTCGGCGCGGGTCCCGCGGGGATGTTCGTCGCCCGGACGCTGGCCGGGACGCTCTCGGTCCTCGTCCTCGAAGAGAAGGGGCGGACCGGCGGGGCGGGCGCGATGACCGACGGGAAGCTCAACCTCTCCTCCCACATCGGTCTTGACCTCGCCGAACTCCAGATGACCGAGGAGGAGGCGGACGCGCGCATCGCGGCCGTCGACGATGTCTTCGTCGCCCACGGCGCCGATCTTACGGTCTATGGAGAGGACCGGGAGCGGATCGACGCGTGGCTCGACCGGGTCTCCTGGGTCAGGCGCAGGACTCCGAAGGGGGAGTGGGACATCACCCTTCGGCCGGCGCGCCAACGCCATATGGGAACGGATCTCGCCCACCGCGTCGTGGCCCGGATGACGAAGTCGATCCTGTCTTCGGGAGCGGCTTTCTCCCTCGATACGCGGGTCGAGGGGATCTCCCTGGTGCCGGGCGGCCGTTTCGCCCTGCGCACGACGAAGGGCGAAGTGCTCGCGAGGTACGTCGTGGCCGCGCCTGGACGCGACGGTGCCTACTGGTTCCGGGAGGCGGCCCGTGGGCTCGGGGTCACCACGCGCTTCGGTTCCATCGACATCGGCTGCCGGGTGGAGGTGGCGTCCCCGGTCTACGATGAGATCACCCGGGTTCTTTACGATCCGAAGTTTCTCTTCGTGACCCCCACGCACGGTGACCCCACGCGGACCTTCTGCACCAACCCGGGAGGCCGTGTTCGCGTGGAAGCGCGCAACGGTTTCCGGCTGGTGAACGGCGACGCCCTCAAGACCCGCAAGACGGCGAACACGAACTTCGCGATCCTCAACACCGTGTCGATGACGGAGCCGATCCAGGACACGACCGAGATGGGGCGGAAGGTGGCGGAGTTCGCCAACTTCTGGGGAGGAGGGGAGAGCCTGGTCGTCCAGCGCCTGGGGGATTTGATGCAGGGGCGTCGTTCCCGGGGGGAGACGTTCCACTCCGCCGGCCTCGGGTACGACAAGATGACGCCGACGCTGCCCCCCGGCCCGGGAGTGACGCCGGGGGACATCTCCTTCGCCTACCCCGGAAGGATCGTCGACAACCTCCGGGAGACCCTTACGCTCCTGTCCCGCGTGATCCCGGGCGTGGCGCACCCCTCCACGGCGATCTACGTCCCGGAGATCAAGTTCTACGACACGAAGTACGCCACTGACCGGTATCTCGAGACGAACGTCCCGAACCTGTTCGTGGCGGGCGACGGGGTGGGGAAATCCCGTGGGATCGTCGGCGCCGCCCTGAACGGGTGCCTCGCCGCCGAGGGGATCCTGCGCAAAGAGGGAAAAGGATAGATCGCGTCGAACATTCCGCTGCAAACATCCCTTTCTGGCCGGTTTCCTTCAAAGCTTCGAGGGGTCCAGGATCTCGAAACCCGCCTCTTCGATCGCCTTCCGGATCGGCCCGACGTTCAGCGTGGCGACGTGGAAGAAGTTCGCCCGTTTCCCCGCTTCCGCGTGCCGGGTGGAGAGCACGCTCGTGATGTTCACGTGGAAGGAGCCGATGATCGCGGCCAGCTGCGCGAGCGTTCCGGGCCGGTCGGGGACGACGACCTCGAGGCGGGAGGAGACTTCCCCCACGCCGAGGGCATCGATGAACGCTTCCAGCACGTCGGTCCGGGTGATGATCCCGGTGACTTTCCCCGCGGCGTCCACGACCGGCAAGGCGTTCACCCGGAAGTCGTGCAGCAGGACGATCGCGTCTTCCAGCGTGTCCGTGAGCGTGGCGGTGACGACCTTGCGGGTCATCACCCGCTCCACGGGGGTGTTCTTCATGAACTTCTCCGCCTCCCCGGGCGTGAATCCCGGCACCAGCCCCGCAGGGAGCACTGCGGCCCGGATATCCCGGTCGGATACGATCCCCAGCAGGGTGCCGTCCTCCGAGACCACCGGGAGTTGGGGTATGGTGTGTTCCCTCATCCGGCGCTGCGCCTCGAAAAGGGACGCGGACGGGGACGCCGTCACGATCTGTTTCTTCATTCTGCGTTCGACGAACATCGGACCACCCTCCGTAGGCCGGGATCACTCGCCGAGGAGCTCCCGGACGTGTATTTCGATGCAGGATTTGAGCGAGGAAGTTTCATACCCTCCCTCGAGGATTGAGACGACCTTCCCTCCGCAGAACCGGTCGGCCATCTCGACCACATGGCGGGTCATGAAGCGGAACCCCTCCTCCGTCACCAGGAGGTCCGCCAGCGGGTCGTCGCGGTGGGCGTCGAAGCCCGCCGAGACGAGGATGATCTCCGGCCGGAACCGCTCCACGGCCGGCTCGAGCGTCTGCTCGAAGGTCGTCCGGTACTCCGCATCCCCCGCGCCGGGGGCCATCGGGGCGTTAAGCGTCGCGCCTTCCCCCTTCCCCTTGCCGATCTCCCACCGGCGGCCGGTGCCGGGGTAGAGGAAGGTGGGGTGCTCGTGGATACTGAAATAGAAGACCGTCGGGTCCTCCAGGAAGATGTTCTGCGTACCGTTTCCGTGGTGGACGTCCCAGTCGACGATGAGGACCTTCCCCACCCCGTGCCTCGCCTGGAGGTACCGGGCCGCGACGGCCGCGTTGTTGAGGAGGCAGAACCCCATCCCCACGTCCCGGCCCGCATGGTGCCCCGGAGGCCGGATGGCGCAGAAGGCGCGGTCGACCGCCCCTTCCGCCACCGCCTTCGCCCCCGCGATCGCTCCTCCCGCCGACAGGAGCGCGATGTTGAAGGAGTGCCGTGTCAGGTAGGTGTCCTCCGAGTCGAGGGTGAGGTCGCCGCGCCGGCAGGCGTTCTCCAGCTTGTCCAGATATATCCGGTCGTGGACGGAGAGGATCTCCGCGTCTTCCGGATACTCCGGCGGCACGGGGACCATCCGGTCGATCAGGCCGGCCCCCCCGAGATGGTCGATGATTGCGACGAGGCGCTCCGGAGATTCGGGATGTTCGAACGGAGGCGAGTGGAGGAGGTAGTCGGTGTGGTAGACCCAGGCCACTCGCTTCATGAGCGCTCCCTACGCACCCCGACACCCGATCGGTTTCCGACTAACGGAACGTCGTGATCTCGGAGGCCGGCCTGCGCGGCGGTTTCGGGGGCGCAGCGTCCGGTTTCCCCACGGCGATTATCGCCAGCAGCTCTTCGGGATTCCGGACGAAGAGCGCCGATTCGAGCTCCTTCTTCGCAATCAGCGGGCCGGTCATCCAGCAGGTGCCGTACCCCATCGCACAGGCCGCGAGGATGAACTGGGTGGTCCCCGCCGAAATTCCCTGAAGCCCCGGGTTCACCTGGAACCGGCGCGTCTTGTACCGCTCGGGGTCCTTCTCTCGGAGCAACTTGTCCGTCGCCGATTCGTAGGGGGCGCCGACCACGCAGATCACGGCGGGGGCGAAGGCGAACAGGTTCTGGTAGGTCGCCTTCCCCTCTCCGGCGACCTCGGTCCCGGTAATGCGCGAGACGATCTCGTCGACGATTCCCCGCATCCGGTCGATCGTCTCCCGCTCCTGGACCGCGATGAACCGGAAGTTCTGCGAATTTCCCGCCGTGGGGGCCCAGGAGGCGGCCTCCGCCATCCGCAGGATGTGTTCCCTCGGAACCGGATCCTTCCGGAACTTCCGGATGCTTTGCCGGACCTTCATCGTTTCGAAGACGTCCATTCGATTCCTCCTGTCACCCGGTCGGGTGTCCTACTCCGAAGGTCGCCCGACGGTGTCTTCCTTCGTCCCCGTCTTTTCCCGGAGCTTCGAGAGTTTCCGGTCGCGGTCGGCCGTTTCCAGTTTCTCCAGCGCAAGTTCCGCTTCGCACACTTCCGCCTGAAAGGAAAGCGCTTGGAGGGCGGCTTTCTGCCCGGCGACCTGCTTCGAGAGGTCCTCGACCTCCCCGGCCAGCCTCGACGATTCCCGGTTGGACGAGGCGTACGCATCCCGGAGGGCCTCGACCTCGCGCGCCTTCGCGTCATAGGTCGACGTGGTTACGATGCAGCCGGCGCAGGAAAGTAGCGCGGCCACCGCGGCAACCGGGATCACGAAGCGACGGGGCAAAGACGGTTCTCCGTGGAAGAGGGTATCCGCTACGGGCAATAATGATTTTACTTTCCGGCACCATTTTAATAAAGTTGAAAATAAACACGGGAGGGCAATGCCCCGTGCCATCCGTGCCGGACGATCTCTTCGACAGGTTCCTTACGCTCGGCTACATCGCTCCCGATGACCTGAAGGAGATGAAGGAGCGTTCCACGGCACTCGGGATTCCGCTGGCCGAGGTGGCCCTCCTTGCGGACCGGCTGCACCCGGACGCGCGCGCATGGATTCTCTCTGAGTCGCTCGGGATCCCGTTTCTCGAAGTCGAGCCCGACTCCATATCCCTCGATCTCGCCCACCTGTTTCCCGAAACGTTGGCCCGCGAGAATCGGATCGTTCCGATCGCCCGCGAAGGAAACCGGTTGACGGTGGCAGTCACCGACCCGTTTTGCCGGGGGACGTTCAAGGTCCTCGAGGAGATGACCGGTCTCTCGCTGCGAATGGTGGTGTGCCCCGGGCGGACGATCGGCGGGATCCTTGCCCGCTTTTACCCCGACCCGTCCGGCCTCGGGCCGCTCGACCTCGGCGAGGGGTCGATTTCCCGGGAGGAGGCCGGGGAGTGGCTCTCGGAGGGCGGGAAGAAGAAGATTTGCGGGCAGATCCTGCTCCGCGCGGTGTCCCGCGGTATGTCGGGCGTCCGGATGTTCCCCGTCGGCCGGGACGTGGTGATCGAGGGCCGCTTGGAGGAGAAAACCGTGCGCCTGCTCTCCTTCCCCCTCCACTTCCGGAAACCTCTCTTCGACGCGTTCCTCGAACTTGCGGGCGTCCCGGGCGGGTCGGACCTCCCCCCGGAGACGGTCTTCCAGCTTGAGTCCGGGACCGAGGCCGTCGCCCTCCAGGCGAGTTTCCTGAGGGGACTCTCCGGCCCCGAGGTGATCATCAAGATTCTCCCCGACCTGAGGTCGGGGATCTCCCTCGACTCCGTCGGCTTCAACCCGGGCCAGCTCGATATCACCGAAAAGGTTCTGCGCAAGGGGAACGGGCTCTTCCTCGTGTCTTCCCCCGGACCCGAGGGGATCGCCACCACCCTGTTCGCCATGCTCCGGGAGGGGTACCGGCCCGGGCTTCGCGTCATCACCGTCGAAGAGCGCCACCGGTTCCGGAACGAGGGGTATATCCAGCTCGACCGGAGGCAGGCGGAGGACCGGTATTCCGGCGACTGGTCCCTCCTGGCGGATTCGCTCGAACCCGACATCCTGATGATCGAGAACTTGCCCGATCCGGCGGCCCTCGCCGACCTGCTTCACCTCGCGCAAGGCGGTTCCCTGGTGTTGTGCGGCATCCGGAGGTTCAACTTCGAACGGGCGCTACGCACGCTGCTGACGCTCGAGGTGGACCCGTTCATCCTGGCGCACGTCATGCGGCTCGTCATGCACCAGCGGCTGGTGAAGATGCTCTGCAGGGAATGCCGTCGGCCGGTTCCCGCGAGGCCCTCCTTGAGGATGGTGGGGGAGCGGTTCCGTGGCGAGCTGGAGCGGATCGTGGCGGATGCCACGTTCTTCCTTCCTTCCGGGTGTTCGAAGTGCGGCGGGACGGGATATTCGGGCCGGATGGCGCTCATCGAGCTGATCCCCTTCACGCCGGGGGTGCAGATCATCGTTTCGTCGGAGGGTACGCTCGAGGAGAAGCTGTCGCGGCTGATGGAGGAAGATCTGTACTCCGCCGCGCAATCGGTGCAGGAGATGCTCAAGCACGGGCTGGTCAACTACGAGGACGTCGCTCCGTTCTTCCGCTGACAAGCCGATAAGCGGTCGAAAGGGAGTACGCTGGTGTACCGGAAAAGAACGGAGGGGGAGGGGGTGCGATGAAAGAGACGACGCTTCACCGGATGTTCCTGAACCGGATCGCCGAGGGCGGCGACTCGGTCCGGTACATGGTCCCGGGCGATCACGGCTACACGCCGGTGACGTACCGGCAGGTCGGTGACGCGGCGCGGGAGATCGGTCTCGGACTGATGGCGCTCGGCCTGTCGCGGGGGGACCGCGTGGCGATCCTCTCGACGACGCGCCTGGAATGGTGTCTTGCGGACATCGGGTCGATCCTCGGAGGATACGTCACGGTCCCGATCTACCCCTCGAATCTCCCGGACCAGGTGGAATATATCCTGGCCCACTCGCGCGCGCGGGCCGTATTCGCCGAGGACGAGTCGCAATACAACAAGGTAGCGGGGGTCCGGTCCCGCCTGCCGCACCTCTCGAGCGTCGTGATGATGACCGGGGGCGTCGAGGGGAAGGAGGGCGCTACGACCCTGTCCACGCTGCGCGAGCGCGGGAAGGCGCACGGCTCCGGGAACCCGGGGGCCCTCGAGGCGCGCGAAGAGGAGATCCTCCCCACGGATGACCTCACGGTCATCTATACCTCCGGCACCACCGGCCCCCCGAAGGGGGTCGTGACGCGCCACAGCAACTACGCCTTCAACGTGACCTCATCGCTGGAAGCGGTCAACGTTCCCCGGGGATCGATGTTCCTCCAGTTCCTCCCCCTGGCGCACTCCCTCGGGCGCCTTGAGCATTTCCTCACCTTCGACGCGATGGCGGTCTCCGCTTTCGCCCGTTCCCTCCAGACGGTCGCGGAGGACCTCGCGTCGGTCCGTCCGGAAATCATGGTGAGCGTGCCCCGGCTCTACGAGAAGTTCTACGCCCGCGTGCTGGCGAAGGTCGAGGAAGACGGGGGGCGGAAGAAGGCGATCTTCGAGTGGGCCCTCGGGGTCGGCCGCGAGGCGTCGCGGTGCCGACAGCAGGGAGGAGAGCCGCAGGGGCTCCTCGCCTTGAAAAACGGGATCGCGGACCGACTGGTCTTCCGGAAGATCCGTGCGAGGATGGGCGGAAGGTTGCGCTTCTTCATCTCGGGGGGGGCGCCCCTGTCCCGGGAGATCGCCGAGTTCCTGCACGCCATCGGCGTTCTCATCCTCGAGGGATACGGGCTCACGGAGACCTCCACGGTCGCGACGGTCAACCGACTCGAGCGGTACAAGTTCGGCACCGTGGGGAAGGCGCTCCCGGGCACCGAGATCCGGATCGCAGTGGACCGCGAGATCCTCGTGCGAGGGCCGCACATCTTCCGCGAGTATTTCAACGACCCCGCCGCCACCCGGGAGGCGATCGACCCGGACGGCTGGTTCCACACGGGGGACATCGGGGCCATCGACGAGGAGGGGTTTCTTCGCATCACCGACCGGAAGAAGGACATCATCGTCACCTCCGGGGGAAAGAACATCGCTCCCCAGAACCTGGAGAATCTCCTCAAGAACGACCGGTACATCAGCCATGCGTTCGTGTTAGGCGACCGGAGGAAGTATCTGACCGCCCTCCTCACGCTCGCCCCCGAGGAGATCGTCCCCTGGGCGGCCCGGCAGGGGATCCCGGACCGAGGTGTCGAGGCGCTGGCGAGGCATCCCGAAGTGCTGCAACTGATAAGCGAGCGGGTCGACGAGGTCAACCGGGGACTGGCCTCCTTCGAGCAGGTGAAGAAGTTCGCGCTCCTGGAAACGGACTTCTCCCAGGAAACCGGCGAGCTGACGCCTACGCTGAAGGTACGCCGCAAGGTCGTGGTCGAGAAGTACGGTCGGATTCTCGACGATCTCTACGGGAAGGAATGACCGGCTCCGTTGCCCACCTCGATCTACGAACTCAACCGGTTGCCGGAGGCCGAGCGGTTGGCGCTCATGTCGCTCCTCGTCCCGACGCGCCTCTTTTCCATGTTTTCGATCGACCCCCGGACGTTTCGGAATCCTTCCGGGGTCGAGTGCGTGAAGTTCACCTGCCCGGACGAGATGTCGTTCTTCCAGGTCGACGTTCGGAGGAATGCCGCGGACAAGGACGCCGCGTACTTTCTCGACGTGTCGACCTCGGCATTCGGGCAGATGGAGATCGCCTTCATCATCGTCAATGATCCCGATGGGGAGCGGTTCGGGATCGACCGGGACGAAAACGGTCACGAGACGTACTTCGGAACCGCGCGGCGGAACGTTCCGGAGGAACTCCGGGCGATGGAGGCAGGCCTGGCGCCGGGGCAGGTCCGCAGGGGCCTGCGGATGATGCCGGAGATGGTGGAGTGCTGGGACGCCTTCTTCGGCCGGTTGGGGTACAAGTTCTACTTTCTCGAGCCGCTGGGATACAACAGCGCGATCCTCTATGAGCGAGCGGGGTTCCAGTACTTGAAGGGAAAGGAAAATATGGTTTGGATCGACAGGGAGTTCCGTCACGGGGGGCTGTTGCACGGGCGGCTCGACGGGAGCGCGCCGTTCCGGCGGCCTTCGCTCGCCCTTACCGTCCGGGGGAGGTCGTGGGCGATCCACGACGGGATCCTCGACGAGCCGTGGGAAAGCCCCAAGATGTACAAAACCGTCGGCGTGCACGCGGGCGTCGGCACCTTTACCGGGGAGAAATTTTGATCCCGGCTCGCCTTCTTTCCGCCGCGCTCCTTCTGGCCGCGTTGATGCCCGGCGCAGCGGCGGCCCGGAACGGAGAGGAATCCCCCCGGATCTTCCTCGAGAAAAAGGTTTATTCCGACACGGCGGGCGGGAAACGGAGTTTCTTCGAGACGTACACCGTGGAGAAGGGGGACACGCTCTGGAAGATCCTCCAGCGGACCGAGCCGCTCACCCCGGACCGGTACGCGGAGCGCCTCAAGGAATTCCAGCGTGCCAATCCGAAGGTCGCCGACCCATCGCGGATCGCGCCGGGCCAGGAACTCCTCGTTCCGTCCGGCGGAAGACCGAAGGCGAAGCGCGACGGGAAGACGGTCGACTATACGGTGGTTCCGGGAGATACCCTTTCGGAGATACTTTCTTCCCGCGACGTTCCGCGCCGGCAGTGGAAAAAGTACCTCGATGCGATCCGGGAGATCAACACGTCGGTCCTGGACGTGAACCGGATCCTCGCCGGGAAGACGCTCCGACTTCCGACGGAAGGATACTTCACGCAAGCGATGCCGCCTCCGGAGCCGGATACGGCACTGGCCGTCGTGGAACCGGCGAAGGCGGCGATTGTCCCGGAGCCGGAGGTGATCGCGCCGCCGGAGGTCGCGCCGGCGGCCGTCCCTCCCCCGGTGGAGGTCATGCCCGACCCGGAGGTTCCCTCCGCGCCGGCATTGACGCGCGACATCACCGGCGGCCCGGACACGGACGGCATGGCCGCCGGAAAACCGGAGGCGGAGCTGCTGGTTCCCAAGCCTGTCCCCCCGGCAGCGTCGGTCATGGAGACGGGGAAAGCGATGCCCGCGGAGGAGGTCGTCACCCCTCCTGCGCGGTCTCCTTACCGGGGGCTCCTGTCGGACCTCTTCCTCGCGATCGGAGAAAAATGGGTCGATCACGGGACGATGTATCTTCCCCTCCCTTCCGGGGGGGACGTGATGCTGCAACTGTCCGATTTCCCCTTCGTGCGATTCTCCGGGGGTGCGGAGGCGCTCATCGATTTCCGAGGCGGCATCCCGCCCCGCGTAGCGGATGCGATCTCCTCCCAATGGAAATCTCTCCGGGTGGTCTCTCTCGCCGACGCGGGCGACGCGGGGGATCGGATCGACCGGATTCTGCGCGTGTCGGGGTACCATTCCGTGAAAGACGGAATCTCCCACCCCGTGGTGGTGGGCGAGACCGTTTCGGTCGCACTCCCGGCGCGCTGGATCGTGCAGCGGACCGAGGACAGTCTCCTCTCCGGCGACCTCATTTTGCTGAAAGAGGTCCCGGAAAGGCCCGGTCCCGATCTTCTCGCCGTCCTCCGGTACGCCCGTCGCATCGGGCTTCGCGTCCTTCCCTACGCCGACGACCCGAACGCGATGGAAGGGTTCCTCGTGGGGATCCAGGAGGATGCGTCCGAGGGAGGGATCCCGGTGGCCCTCGCGGTTCCGAAGACGGGCGGGCTCCCGGCGATCGACTTCGGGCTCTCCCTCCTCGGGATCGCCGCCAGGACCGGGGAGCGTCTTCGCGTCGGTCGGGAGGGCGACGCCTTCCGGCTCGTTGTTTCGCCCGAGCGGTTCTTCGAGACCGGCGGGAAGAAGTACGTCGTCGATACGGGCAGGATGTCCCCCGCGATCCGCTCGATCCTCCGGGAATCGGGGTACGCTGTTTTCACGGCCGGAAAGAACGTTTCCGGCAGGGACATTTTCCGGCGGCTGATGAAGGCGGCGGGAATCGTGCCGGATGAGCGTAAGGAGCACCTGCTGGCGGGAGGTGGGAAGGCGGGATACGAGGTGCGGGTCACCGGCGCGTTCCTTTCCCTGCCGGGTCCCTCGAGCGGGGCGGGACGAAGAATCGTACTCGTTCGCGGGAAGATTCACTCGGCCACCCGGGCGCTGCTCGGAGACATGGGTGTGGAAATCGTCGAGTGGTAGTCGTATAATCATCCTGGAATGCGGCGGTCGGGCGTCGGAGGGCTGCGATCGATGGGGAGTGCGACGAACCGAAACCCGGCGCGCCGGTTGGATGACGCGTCGTCCCTGGCAGGGCGTCTGGAGATTCGCCCCCGTACGGCGGTCGTCCTCGTTGTTCTCACCCTCATGGTCGCCGTCGTCGGTTGGCGGATCGCCCGTGACACGGGAGCCCGCCGGGTCGACGTCCTTGCGCGCGAGGCGATCGGCCTTTTCGACGCAGCGAAGTCGACGGGGACGGCTACCGCGCCGCCGGATGCCGCGGAGGCTTCGGTGCGGTTCCAGGCACTCGCGGGCGTTCCCATCGGGTTCCCTCGAGACGACGCCGACTTCGTCCCCCTCGAGGTCCGAAGGGAGACGTTTGCGAACCACCCGGCCGCCTCGATGCGGTTCCGCTACGAGGGAGAGGGGTATCTTCTCGTGGTGTCCGCCCGGGCCCGACTCCTCCGGACTCCCTCCATTGCGGCGTTCCCGGGGGGAGTGTTCGTCTCGGGGGAGCGGGACGGCAGGTCGTTCGTCCTGTGGGAGCGGGAGGAGGCGACATGCATCGTCGTTTCGGAAGTCGACGTGACGCTGGCGTTCGACGTGGTCCGTCGGCTGTTCACCTGATCCGGAACGGAACCGAATACGCCAAGGAGGGGCTGCGATGAACGTCGCCAAGCGGATGAAGAGGAACCCCGTGTTCGTCGACGAGGGGGACTCCATGAAGAAGGCGATGGATCTGCTGAAGGAGCACGAGATCCGGCACCTCCCTGTCCTGAAAGACGGCGAGCGGCTCGTCGGCATCCTCTCGGAGCGTGACATCAAGCAGGCGTCTCCTTCCCCGGCGACCGCCCTGGAGATCCGGGAGATCTACTACCTTCTCGACAAGGTGAAGGTGAAGCAGATCATGACGCGGCGGCCGTACACCGTCTCCTCCTCCGCCCCGATCGAGGAGGCGGCACTGATCATCCGGGAGAAGAAGATCGGCTGCCTGCCCGTGGTGGACGACGGGAAACTCGTCGGGATCCTCACGGAGACCGACATCATCGACAGCTTCATCGAGTCGATGGGCGTCAGCGGCCCGGGGTACCGGATCGAAATCGCGCTGGCGAACAAGCCCGGGATGCTTTTCGAGGTGCTGAAACTCCTGAAGGATTTCGACGCGAACATCGTGTCGGTGGCCACCTCGCCGCACGACGATCCGGGGCGCAAGGTGTTTGTCCTGCGGATCGAGGCCAGGAACTACAAGGTGGTGAAGGCCGCGATCAAGAAGTCGGGGTTCGATCTTCTTTCCGCAGATTGATCCGCGTCAAGGAACGGGGGACCGACTCCCGGCATCCTATATCACGTGGTGGCGGTGTGTTGACGAGGCTGCAGGAAACCGAGGAGGTGTACCGGTGAGACCAGAAGTCGAGAAAGTGCTGGAAAGCATTCGCCCCGCCCTCCAGGCCGATGGGGGAGACGTGGAACTCATCGACATCGACGGCGGCGTGGTGAAGGTGCGCCTTCTGGGCGCATGCGGCGGCTGCCCGATGGCCACCATGACGTTGAAGGGTGGCATCGAAGCGGCTCTCAAGGAGCGGATTCCGGCCGTCGAACGGGTGGAATCCGTATAACCCACTAACGTTTTCCGAGGGAGGTGTCATGGCGTATAAAATCACGGAGGAGTGCATCGCCTGCGGCGCATGTGTCCCGGAATGTCCCGTCCAGTGCATCTCGGAGGGCGATCCGATCTACGCGATCGACGCGAGCATCTGCACGGATTGCGCGGCGTGCGCGGGGGTGTGCCCTACCGCGGCGTGCGTCCCGGCGTAACGCGAACATCACCGGGGCGAAACTTGGCCGGCGGACGCCGGCCCGGGCGGGGGCGAAAGAACACCTTTTCGTCCCCGCCCCTTTTTCTACCGAGGGATTTATCTCAGAGTTCTAATCCTTGCAGATGGAGTTTCTGAAAGGAGCAGGCGCTTTCAGGGGACATACCTGCCAGGGGGGGACATTCCTGGTGTAAACCTGGGACTGCGGGAAGGTGTGTCCCCTGCCCATCCCTACAACAGCTTCTTCACCTCCTTGTCGAAGGCGTCCTCGTCCATGTAGCCGATGTGCACTTTCTTGATCTCCCCGTCCTTTCCCACGAAGAAGGTGGTCGGCAGGGCGGAGACCCCGCCGTACGCCCGGGCGGTGGCCAGGTCTCCGAAAAGGATCCTGTATCCGATCTTGTTGCTCATCAGGAATCCCGGCATGGCCTCCCGCGAGTCTGTGTCGAGCGAGATGCCGATCAGCTCGAATCCATTTTCCTTGTGCCGGTTGTACACCTCGATGAAGCCGGGGATCTCCTCCCGGCAGGGGGGGCACCAGGTGGCGAAGAAGTTGATGACTGCCGGCTTCCCGGCGAGTTGCGCGGAGGAATAAATGTTTCCGTTCGTGTCCCTGAGGGAGAACGCGGGAGCGGTCCTCAACCCGGAAGGCCCCGCCGTCGATTCCGTCCCGGCCATCGTATCCTCCCGCCCTTGATGCCAATTCCGGTAGAGCAGGAGGACTCCCGCCAGCACCACGAGCAGCGTCAGGATCAGGGGAATCGCCCCGATTCCATTTCGCGTCAACGAACCCCTCTTCATTCCGCGCCCCCCGTGTTGCGACATATCCATCTTCGATGCCCATGATAGCAAATCCGGTGCCCGCATGCGCCGGAGCTGGGGAGCCGGGAGCCGCCTGCGGTGTCACGGACGCGCAAGCGCGGAACCGGCGGAGCCGCCGCAGGAGGGGGGCGCCCCGATACGAGCTTCGCGCTGCCGGGGTACCCCCGCCGTAGGAAGAACGGGGGGCACAGTGAGGCCGGTGCGCGCCGTGCAGGTTCACCGCACGGCGAGCCACGAACGGAGCCCCCGCTCCGAGGCGGCGCAGCGGGGCCCTACGCCCCCGCGCGCTCCGCCAGCGGTGTCCCGTACAGCAGCCCGAAGTAATCCTCGGCGTTCTTGATGTAGACCTTGGTGCCGCCGGCCATGTTCTCGCCGGCGAGCTGCCCCTGTTTCAACGCGCTGCGCCACCCGAAGTTGATCCGGTTCTCCCGCCGGTTGACGTCGAACACCTCGGCGCAGTCGCCCGCCGCGTAGATGTTGCTGACGTTCGTGCGAAGGTACTCGTCGACCAGGATGCCGGCGCCGGTATTCACTCCGCTTCCCCCGAGGAAGTTGATGTTGGGGAGCCGCTCGGTCGCCACGACGATCAGGTGGCACGGGACCTTCCCGCCCCCCGCCGTCAACACCTCGAAATTCTTCCCGTCGACGTCGATCACGTCGGCGATCTCCGTCCCTTCGTGGACCTTGACGCCCCGGGCGCGGAGCTGGTCGGTGACCCGCGCCTCGACATCCCCGGAGATGGGGTTCCCGAACCGCGGGAGCCCCGGGTTGATCCAGATCACCTGGTTCCCCAGCTTGCGCATCGCGCGCGCCGCCTCGATGCCGAGGTATCCGGGACCGTAGACGACGGTCGTGTCGGAGCGCATCGCCCGCTCGCGGACCCGCTGCGCGTCCCCGAGGGAGTTGAGGAAGAGGAACGAGCCCATCGCCCCCATCAGCGAGAGGGGGAGGATCGGCCGGCCCCCGGTGGCGACGCACAGGAAGTTGTACGTCTCCTCGGAGCCGTCGGAAAAGGCGACCCGGTTCTTATCCGCGTCGACCCGGCGCGCGCGCTTTCCGCCGAGGAGCTTCACCCCGGATTCCGCGAGGTCCTTTCCCTGCGGGTCGGAGACGCCCGACAGCTCCCGATCTCCGGCGACGAGGTCGGGGAGCAGGGGGCGAAGGTACGGGGCGGCGCGCTCCTCCGTGGCGAGGATCACCTCCGCGTCCTTGTCGAGCTTGCGGGCGGCTTTCGCGGCGGCGATTCCCGCCGGGCCGCTTCCGAGGATCAGGTATCTCATGGAGTCCCTCCGTGGTCGGTTGTCGCTACCGAATCTACCATCTACCGGTAGGAGGGGTAAAACGAAAAGAGAGTTTCAGGTCCGCGGTTCATGCCGGGGAACCCCGTTTGAATACTCCCGCGGGACGGGTACAATGGAAGGAAATCCCCAAGTGGAGGACGAACGCCTTGCACTCTGCGCGCCTTATCGAACTGATCCAGGCCCACGCCGATCACCTGACGCGCGATGTTCTGAAGGATTACGCCACCAACCCGCGGACGCGCCATTGGAACCTCGTGCCCGGAGCGGAGCTCGAACAGCGGGTCATCAGTACCTACAGAAACCTGGGGAACTGGATCGGAAATCCCAGGGATGAAGCGGTGCAGGCGGAGTACGAGGAGTGGGGCCGCAAGCGGTACCGGAACGGGATCCCGCTGAGCGAGGTCGTGTTCGCCGTGATCCTGCTCAAGCATCACCTGCAAAAATACATCCGCGAGCACGGGCTCGTGGAGCATTCCCGGGACCGCCACGCCCCGCCGGAGGTCCTTCCCGTCCACATGTACGGGATCCAGGAACTGAATTACCTGGTGGGGGATTTTTTCGACAAGGCGCTCTACCACCTGGCGAGGGGCTACGAGATGGAAGCCCGGGCGGCGCAAGCCACCCGGTAGAAACGGATCGAAGGAAGAGGCGCCCGGCCGAGCGTTACCTCCGGAAATGAAAATTCGGTTTCAGGATCGGAATACCGTCCCGAACACCCTTGAAAGTCCCCCGGCCGTCCCCGCTACCCCCTGGAATTGCCTGAAACTCTTCTCCCGGAATGCGAGGAAAGCGGTCTCCAGGGCGCATTCCTTCTCCAGGCCGAGGATATTGCGGCGGAACGACGCGGCTTCGGCGAGGATCACGTCGCAATCGTGAATCGTTCCGAGGAGCGTCTGGAATTCGTGGAGGCGCTCCGCCGTCTCCTCCGTCGCCTTCGGGAAGAGCGGGAGGAGGACCTCCGCGGCGTACCGGTACTTCTTGAAGGCCAGCCGCATCCGGTGGAGTGCCTCCGGGTTCAACGGGTCGAGAGCACCCGCGCGGTGCCGGTCCACCGCTCCGCCCAGCTTCGCGAGGTGCCGGGATGCCTGCGCCGACGCGTCGGATCGGGAGCCCCTCGCGGCCCGGGTCCCCGGCAGAGGAACACGGATCCGGCGGGCGCTCTTCCTTCCGAGGAGGGTCCGGACCCTGTCCTCCCAACGGCGGACATCGCTCGCCACGAGGATGGCGTAAAGGTAGGACGGTTCGTCCCCCTTCGGCAGGATCGTTCGGATCACGTCGCGTTTCACGTGCGCATCGCGCAGTTTCCCGAGAGGGGACATGAGCGCCACCAGCGAAGCGCGGGCCGCCGCAAGTTTCCGGTCCGGTCCGAGCAGCGCACTCCGCACGGCGGTCCAGGCGAGAACCCTCCGGATGGAGACCCGGAGGTCGTGGATGGCTTCTTCCGAGGCGGGGTCGGCGGCGGCCCTTCTCAGGCGCTTTTGAAACAGATCGATTCGCGCCCGGCCCGTCTCCGAGAGAAATGCCGCCTCCTCCAAGGCGCGCCTCCTATTCTTCCAGCGCCTTGAGCAAGGTTTCCACCGTATTTTCGATGCGGGACAGGTCCTTGCGCCGCCCTTTCTGCGGCTTGACGGTCAGGGCGCGCACGGCTCTCAGCATTCCCTCGATCTTTTCGGCCGGGAGCGTCCTTGCCTCGATGGAAGCGATGACGGAGGCGATCTCCCCCTCCGTGTTCGCCACGTAGCGCTCCGCGATCTCCGAGAACAGCGCGCGAAGCCGTCGCGTCTCGAGCAGCAGCATTTCCCGGGCCGCTTTCCGGGGCGGCTTGCGTCCCAGGACCGCCGCGATGTTCCGCGGGACCGCCGGGGGCTTTCCGGTGGCGGCCGCCTTCGCCGTCGCGGATTTCGATGTTTCTTTCAACGGATTCTTCGTCGGTGGCGGCAAGATCCGGTCCTCCTTAGGTGGTCTGAATCCTCGACATTTACGGAGATGGGCCGATAACGGCCTCGATACGGGTCTGCAGCTCCCGGGTGACGGCGCGCGGGGTCCTCATCCCGCTCACGGGGACGAATCCGTACAGGGTCTGGAGGCGCATGAACGATCGGTGAAGCTCCGTCTGGTACCGGATGAACGAGTCGTACCAGGAGCGGTTGTACCCGACGTCCATCCCCGCTTCCCAGTAATCCAGTTCCCGCCCGCGGTAGATGTACCGTTCGATGAGCTTCTGGGGCGTCACGCGGAGGTACATCACGAGATCGGGTACGAGAGCGATGCTGTACACCGACTGCAGCCACGCGAGGTCGGCTCCCCGCACGATGTCCCGCGCCATCAGGGTATAGATGTACCGGTCGGCGAGGACGATGAACCCCGCCCGCAGCGCCGGAAGAATCCGGTTTTCCAGCTGGTCGGCGAAATCGGTGGCGTAGAACAGCGACAGCGTCCGGGGAGAGAGGACGTTTCCCTCCTTGGCCTTCGCCAGCTCGCCGGAGACGAGCGTGGACCGTTTCAGCCCCACGTGCTCCACGGCATGGCCGCGCCGTTCCAGCCAGTCGGTGAGAAGGGCGATCTGCGTGCTCCGCCCGGACGCGTCCGGCCCCTCGAGGACGATGAGCTTTCCCTTGAGATCGGCAAGGTTCACCCCGGGGATCCCTTCCCCGTAGAACCGGAAGCGCGCCGGGGGGATCATCGGAGGACCCACCGCGCCACGGCCTTGTAGTGCGCCAGGTCGATCCGGTCGCGCAGGACCCCTCGAACCTCCTCCTGGATCGCCTCGACCGGGCGGTCGGAGGAGATCCGGGTGAAGCCGCGGTTTTTCGCGAGGAGCTCGTACGCCTTGTGGATCCTCCCCTGGAAGATCTTGAAGCTCTCCACCGGGTCGGGGGAGAGCCCGAGGTCCATTCCCGCTTCGTGGTATTTGAGGGCCGGGCGGCCGGACAGGATCCGGTCGAGCGCCGTGCGCAGCGGAAGGGAGAAGTAGAACGTGATGTCCGGCTCGAACGCGAAGCTGTAGAGCTGTTCGACCCACTCCGGGGGACAGCCCCGCACGGTGTCGCGGGCAAGCGCGGTGAACTTGTAGCGGTCCGCCAGCACGATGAACCCCGCCTTGAGCATCGGGAGGATGTTCCGTTCGTACCGGTCGGCGAAGTCGGTGCAGTGGATCAGGGAGAAGGTGGTCGGCGTGAGGAGGTTCCGCCTCTTTCCCTTCCGGGTGGCCTCCCGGACGATCGAGGAGGAGTTCCACTCGGTGAAGAAGACCTTGTACCCGGACAGCTCCAGCCACCGCTTGATGAGGTACACCTGCGTCGACTTTCCCGACCCGTCGAGACCCTCGACGGCGATCAGCTTTCCCGGGGTATCGTTTATGAGGGGTCGAGGGGTCACGGGATCATCCTTCCGGCTCGATGGTCAGCCGCACATCGACGCCGAAATGGTCCCGGAACATCGACGCGTTGCTCAGGATGCCGAGGGCCTCCAGCCGGCACGATTTCTTGCTGGCGGCCCGGAGGACGAGCGATCCGTTCTGGAGCCGGCAGTCGATGCTCCGGATCGCCCCGGCATGCTCCTTGTCGAGCGCATCGGCGATCCGAAGCATGGAGGAGAGGGCCCGGACGACATCGCGCTCGCGCTTGGGAAGGGCCTCGAGTTCGGGGTGGTTCGCGCCGGGGGTCGCCTTCCGGTGGTACCGGGCGATCCCCGCAACGACCAGGCGTTCCAGGGGAGAAAGACCAACGATCTCCGAATTGGAGATGATGTAGTGGCTGTGCTTGTGGTGCTTCTGCATGCTGATGAAGTATCCGATGTCGTGCAGGAGCGCCGCCGCCTCGAGGTAGATCCGCTCCTGCTTTCCCAGGCCGTGGAGCGATTCCGTCTGGTCGAAGAGGCTCAGGACGAGATCCGCGACCTTCTCCGCGTGTTTCTGGTCCATCTTGTACCGGGCCATCAGCTCGCGGCACGACACGCCCACCTGCTCCCGGAGGTCCAGCAGGTGCTCGGCCCCCTTTTCCCGCTCGAGGATCTCCTGGATGACGCCGTCCTTCAGGCTCACCCGGGGGACGAGGATCTCCTCGGAGCCGTTCAGCTCCGCGATCCGGTGGTAGACGAAGCAGGCGGGGAGGATGACGTCGGCGCGGTCCTCCCGGAGTCCGAACCGCTCCATCCGGCTTTTCAGCGACATTCCGGAGAGCTCCTCCATCAGCCGTCGGAGGTTCCCTGCCTTGACGCGCACGGTGTCCGGGTAGTCGGGGTGGGGTTCCGCCCCGACCTCGGGGATGGCGGCGATCGCCTCGACGTTCCCTCCGGTGGCGATGAACAGGGCGGCCTTCTTCCCGTTGCCCCGCCGTGAAAGCTTCCGGCTGATCAATTCCATATATTCGTTCAGCAGCTGCCCCGCGCTGCGGAGGTCCTCCTCGGCGGAGGACAGTATGTCCAGCAGCCGGACCGCCCCGAAGTTGTGGGAGTCCGTCAGGGTGATCCGGCCGTTCTCGACGAAGGTGATCTCCACCGAGCCGCCACCGAGGTCGACGATGAGGGCGCTTTTTTTACCGAGAGGGATCTTTTTCCCGACGGCGAGGGCGATCAGCCGGGCCTCTTCGTCGCCATTGATGACTTCGACGCGGATGCCGGAGGCGCGCTCGAGGCGGCTGAGCATCAGATCGGCGTTGGTCGCCTCCCGCGTGGCGCACGTCGCCACCGCCCGGACGGTCTGCACCCCGTGCGCCTTCAGGAGCTGGCGGAACCGGCGGAAGGCGGCCTCGGCCTTCCGGATGTTCTCCTCCCGGATGGTCCCCTTGAGGAACACGTCGCCGCCCAGGCGGATCGGCTCCCGCACGTTCTCCAGGACCCGGTAACCGGATTCCCCCGCCGTCTCCACGGCGAAGAACCGGATCGCGTTGGACCCCATGTCGATGGCGGCGATTTTCGCCATTCGCGGTCTCCGGGCCTAGAATGCAACCGTATTTATGAAACGCAGCACTAGGCCAGCGGCCCCTGGTGCCGGACGTCCTTCCCCTTGACCATGAAGATCACGTCCTCGCAGATGTTGGTGGCGTGGTCCCCGATCCGCTCGAGGTGGCGCGAGACGAGGATCAGGTCCATCGCCCGCGGGATGGTGGTCGGATCGCTCATCATGAAGGTCAGGAGCTCGCGGAAGATCTGGTCCTTGAGCTGGTCCAGGGAGTCGTCCCGGAGGATCGTCGCGTACGCCAGTTCGTCGTCCCCGTTGACGAAGGCGTCGAGCGAGGCTTTCAGCATCTCCTGCGCGATATCGGCCATCCGCGGGATGTCGATCAGCGGCTTGAGCGTAGGGACGGCGAGAAGCGACTCCGCCCGCTCCGTGATGTTGATCGCCTGGTCGCCGATCCTCTCCATGTCCGTGTTGATCTTCATCGCCGCGGCGATGAAGCGCAGATCGACGGCCGTCGGCTGGCGCAGCGCGATGAGCTCGATGCACGCCTCGTCGATCTCGATATGGAGCTGGTTGACCTGGGTCTCCATGGAGCGGACCTCGGCGAGGAGGTCGACGTTGCGCTCGACGAGCGCCTGCACGACCCTCCGCGTCATCTGCTCCGCCAGCCCTCCCATCCGCAGGACCATCTCCCGGACGTCGGCCAACTGATCCGAATAGTGCTTCGTCATTCGCGCTCACCGCCTCCCGGTAATGTCATCCGAACCGCCCGGTGATGTACTGCTCCGTCCGCTTGTCCGACGGGTTGGTGAAGATCTTCCCGCTTTTGTCCATCTCGATCAGCTCGCCCATGAGGAAAAAGGCGACCTGGTCGGAGATCCGCGCCGCCTGCTGCATGTTGTGCGTCACGACGGCGATCGTGTATTTTTCGCTCAGGTCCTC
>Ga0268386_10000690_pt1 | contig 21924 bp, 28 predicted proteins | sample RVTome_15_FD_200260 | JGI IMG/M metagenome (GOLD analysis project Ga0268386, IMG submission 200260) | Soil microbial communities from uranium-contaminated site in the Upper Colorado River Basin, Wyoming, United States - RVT150D86... ...
TCCCCCCTCCCCGGCTGCGCCGGTACTCCCCCCTACAGGGGGAGAAACATGAGCCAGATCCTCGAAGATCTCCTCCGTGGCACCGACCTCACCGAGCAGCAAGCCGAGGACCTCCTCCGCGAGCTGACAGGTGGCGAGATCGATCCGGTCGTGGCGGGCGCCATCCTCGCCGCGCTGAGGGCCAAGGGGGAGACTCCAGAGGAGGTCCGTGGATTTGCCCGGGCGATGCGAGGACTGGCCACCGATCCCCAGGTGGATGTCACTGGCGCCGTCGACGTGGTCGGGACCGGTGGCGACCGTTCGGGCAGCCTGAATCTGTCCACCGGGTCGGCCGTCGTGGCGGCGGCGAGCGGGGTCCCGGTGGTGAAGCACGGGAATCGCTCGATGACCAGCCAGAGCGGGAGCGCCGATGTGCTCGAGGCCCTCGGGCTGCCCATGCCCATGGACGAGGACCAGGTGCGGCGCCTCTTCGAGGCGACCAGCTTCACATTCCTCTTCGCCCCCTACTTCCACCCGGCGATGGCCGCGGTGGGCCCGGTGCGCCGCGCCCTGGCGGTGCGCACCGTGTTCAACGTCCTCGGGCCGCTGACCAATCCGGCGGCGCCCCCGAACATGGTGATAGGCGCCTTCGACCCCGCCGCCGCCCGGCTCATGGCCGGCGCCCTATCCGGTCTCGACATCGACAGGGCGTTCGTCGTGCACGGTGCGGGTGGCTGGGACGAGCCATCGCCGTTGGGTGAGTTCATCCTTCTCGATGTGACACCGGGCGCGGTCGAGGAGTCGATTCGGCACCCCGCTGACCTCGGGATGGCCAGTTGCGAGATGGATGACCTGACCGGGGGCTCGCCAGAGCACAACGCCAAACGGCTGCTCGACGTCCTCGAAGGGGAGCAGGGCCCACACCGGGATTCGGTCGTGCTCGGGGCAGCGTTGGCGCTGGAGGTCAGTGGTCGCGCTGCCCGGCCCGATGAGGCGGTGGCGATGGCGGCCGCGGCCATCGACGACGGGAGGGCGCTCAGTCTGGCCAAGGCCTTCGAGGAGTTCGGGGCATCGGAGGCCGCCCAATGAGCGCTGTCTCCCCCCGTAGGGGGGAGTACCCCCAAGGGGGGAGGGGGGATTCTTTCTCCCCCCGTAGGGGAGAGTACGCCCGAGGGGGGAGGGGGGATTCTTTTCTCGACACCATGGCCGCCCGATCCCGGCAACGAGCCGAGGCCACCGCTCGTAGCCGGTCACTGCGTCAGCGTCGTGAGACGGTGCTGGCCGGGCCTGAGCCCCGATCACTGGGGAGCTTCGGATCGGTTTTCGATGTCATCGCCGAGGTCAAGCCACGCTCGCCCTCCGAGGGCGTCTTCCCCCTACGTCCCGTGGCTGAGAGCGCCCTGGCCTATCAGGCAGGTGGCGCTGGGATGATCTCGGTTCTCACCGAGCCGTCCGAGTTCGGCGGGTCCATGAAGATCTTGCAGACCGTAACCGCCGCGGTGTCGATCCCGGTGCTGGCAAAAGACTTCCTGGTGGACCCGATCCAGGTGTACGAGGCACGGGAGGAAGGAGCAGACGGAGTGCTGGTGATTGCGCGGATCCTGAGCGAAGAGACCATGTGCGAGGTCCTCGACGCCGTCTCCGACTGCGGGGTCTTTGCCCTACTCGAAGCCTTCGACGAGGACGACCTGGCCCGGATCCGAAGGGAGGTCGCCCAGCGGGACAACCTCCTCGCCGGAGTCAACTGCCGGGACCTCGACACGTTGGAGGTCGTGCCCGAACGTCATGTCACTCTCGCCGGCCAGATCCCCCGCGGTCACGTGACTGTGGCCGAGAGCGCGATCGGTGCCGGCTCGGATGTCGAGCGGGTTGCCGCCCTCGGCTACCGAGCGGCCCTCGTCGGGTCGGCGCTGATGAGGACGGAGGATCCGACCCACCTGCTCAGCGAGCTTGTCGAGGCCGGTCGCCGGGCGATGACGGTGCCGTCATGACCCTTTTTGTGAAGCTATGCGGGATCAGGACCGAGGCGGATCTCGAGGCCGCAGTCGAAGCTGGCGCCGATGCGATTGGCTTCGTTCTCACCCCGTCTCCTCGACAGATCTCAATGTCGGTGGCGGCCTCCTTGAACGCGAGATTGCCCGACTCGGTTCTCGGTGTTGCCGTCTTCCACGACCCGACACCGGATCTGTTGCTGCAAGCCCAGGAGGAGGTCGGTCCCGATCTATTCCAATCCGAGCACTCCACTCTGGTCGGTATCTCCGCGGACCGACTACTCCCGCTGGTGGTCGATGGTGAGTCTCTCGATCGAGATTTCGCGCTTGCCGTTGGCTCAGCCGGCCGACAGATGGTCCTCGTCGACAGTGCGGCCCGTGGCGGGACCGGTCTCACACCGAGGTGGGAGCGGCTCGCCGGGCTGAGAGGGCCCGGCCGGCTCATCCTCGCCGGCGGGCTGAATCCGGAGAACGTGGGTGATGCAGTTTCCCAGGTGAGGCCATTCGGCGTCGACGTCAGCTCCGGCATCGAAAGGGAGCCGGGGGAGAAGGATCCGATGAGAATGAGGGCTTTCGTGGAGGCTGCGCGCAGCGTGGGTGTGGGAGGCTCGGCATGACCACCGCTCGAAACGAGACGGGCCGCTACGGCCGCTTCGGCGGCCGCTACGTGCCCGAGATCCTGGTCCCCGCCCTGACCAGACTGGAGGCGACCTCGCGTCTCCTCCTCGATGATCCCGGCTTCCTCAACCTCTACGAGGAGGAGTTGTCCTCGTGGGTGGGCAGGCCGACAGCCCTCACCCATGCCATCCGCCTCGGCGAATCATGGGGAGGTGAGGTGTGGTTGAAACGCGAAGACCTGGCCCACACCGGGGCGCACAAGATCAACAACGCCATCGGACAGGCCCTCCTGGCCAGGGAGATGGGCGCCGAGCGAGTCATCGCCGAAACGGGTGCAGGTCAGCATGGAGTGGCAACAGCCGCGGCATGTGCCCGCCTCGGCCTCGATTGCACCGTCTACATGGGCTCGGTCGACATCGAGCGGCAGGCGCCGAATGTCGAGCGCATGCGGATCCTTGGGGCGAGGGTGGAACCGGTGACGTCGGGTGACGCCACCCTTCGGGCGGCCATCAACGAGGCGCTGCGCGACTGGGTGACCCGGCCCGAGACCACCTACTACCTCCTCGGCTCTGCGGTGGGCCCCCACCCTTACCCGTGGCTGGTCAGAGAGCTCCAGTCGGTGATCGGCCGCGAGTCCCGGCGGCAGATGCTGGAGCGGGCCGGACGTCTGCCCGACGCCGCAGTGGCATGTGTCGGCGGTGGCTCCAATGCCATTGGGTTGTTCCATCCCCTGCTCGACGATCCGATCGAGCTGATCGGGGTCGAGGCCGGGGGGACTTCGCCCGAGCTGGGGCACAACGCCGCCACCATCGGGCGAGGGACGCCGGGGGTGCTCCACGGGAGCTTCTCTTTTCTCCTCCAGGACGACGACGGCCAGGTCCAGGAGACACACTCGGTCTCGGCAGGTCTCGACTACCCGGGAGTAGGCCCCGAGCACTCGTGGCTGGCGGAGACAGGCCGGGTCACCTATGAGAGCGCAACCGACGAGGAGGCGCTGGCCGCTCTCTATGAGTTGGGGCGGCACGAGGGGATCCTTCCTGCCCTCGAGTCGAGTCACGCCCTGGTCGGGGCCAAGAGGTGGCTCGGCTCCAACCCGGGCTCGACGGTCCTGGTGGGTCTGTCCGGCCGGGGGGACAAGGACATCGACATCCTTCGAGGTCTGAGCCGATGAGCGCCGGGGTCGCCGGAGCTCGAGCTCTCGAGACCAGGTTGGCCGGTACCGATACCGCCATCGTGCCCTACCTCACCGGCGGCTATCCGTCGTCGCCCGCCTTCTCCGACGCCCTGCTGGCGCTATCCCGGGTATCGATCGCAGTCGAGATCGGAATCCCATTCTCCGACCCGATGGCCGATGGCGCCACCATCCAGGAGTCGAGTCGGGTCGCACTGGAAAGCGGCGCCACACTCGAATCGATCCTCGACGCGATGGAGGGTCTGGGCCGGCTCGATGCCGATCTGATCGTCATGAGCTACCTGAACCCTTTGCTGGCCTATGGGTACGGGACTTTGTTGCCGAGACTGGCAGGGGTTGGCGTGTCTGCCCTGGTGGTTCCCGATCTGCCGCTGGAGGAATCGGACGAGCTCGCCGCCGTCTCCCGGGATCACGGGATAGGCCTGGTGCAACTGGTCAGCCCGGTGACGAGTCAGGAACGGCTCGAGGCCCTGGGCAGCTCCTCGGAGGGATTCACCTATGCGGTCACAATGACCGGCACCACCGGAGGCACGCTCGGCGCCGGCCCCGAGGTCACCGCTTATCTCGATCGGGTGCGGACTGCATCGAGACCCCCTGTTCTCGCCGGGTTCGGGGTGCGAACCGCCGATCAGGTTCGGGCGCTGGCCCCACATTGCGACGGTGTGATCGTGGGCAGCGCCCTGGTCGAAATCATGTCCGCCGGTCGAGACCCGGTTTCGTTCGTGGCAGAGTTGCGTCGATGATCGCCACGCTGTCGTCTGTCTGCACCTTGGGGGAGAAGGCCGCGATCCTCCGCTTCATCGAGGGCCACGGTCTCCGGGTCCATGTCGGCGAGGCAGGCACGACCACGATCGTCAGCATCATCGGCGACCCGGAGCCGGGCATAGCGGAATCCATCGGCGCTCTTCCCGGTGTCGAGTCGGTCAGCCTCGATGCCCCGCGCTACCCATTCGTCGCCAGGGAGGCCCGAGCAGAGCCCAGCACGGTGAAGGTCGGGGATGTGGTCATCGGAGGGAGAGGCGTCGCCGTCATCGCCGGGCCGTGCTCGGTGGAGTCCGAGATGCAGCTGCTCACGATCGCCCGATCGGTGGCCAAGGAAGGAGCGGTGCTTCTCCGCGGGGGTGCCTTCAAGCCCCGGACCTCGCCCTACAGCTTCCAAGGGCTGGGGGAGGAGGGTCTGGAGATGCTGGCCCAGGCCCGGGACGAGACCGGCCTGGGAGTCGTGTCGGAGGTGGTCGCCCCGGAGGACATCTCCTCGATGAACCGCTACGTCGACATGCTCCAGGTGGGAAGCCGAAACATGCAGAACTTCCGCCTCCTCGCCGCCGTGGGAGAGCAACCCACCCCTGTTCTTCTGAAGAGGGGCCTGATGTCCACCATCGAAGAGATGCTTCTGGCTGCCGAGTACATCGTCGGCGCCGGGAATCCAAGAGTGGTGCTCTGCGAGCGGGGCATCCGGTCATTCGAGACCGCCACCCGGGGCACCCTCGACATCAGCGCGGTCCCCGTTCTCAAGGAACGCTCCCATCTGCCGGTGATCGTCGACCCGAGCCATGCCGCCGGGAAGCGCTCCCTGGTGCCGAGCCTCTCAGCGGCGGGAGTCGCCGCCGGCGCCGACGGATTGCTGATAGAGGTGCACAATCGGCCCGAGGATGCGCTCAGTGACGGTCCACAGAGCCTGACGCTCGACGGCTTCGCCGAAACCATGGAGACCGTGGCGAGGATCGCCGGCGCCTTGGATCGGCCCCTACTGACCCTGTGAGTCGGGTGCCCGGCTCGGCCCGTCGGATCCTTCCCTGAACATCTCCCCAATGACGGCGACGCTGCCGAGCACCCCGGCGGTGTCGAGGGGGAGGAAGATCTTGGTCGCCTGGCCATCGGCCACCCGCTCTAGCGTTTGCAGGTATCGGATGGCGATGAGATCCGGGGTTGGGTTGCCGTTGTGGATGGCGCCGTAGACCCGCTCGATGGCCTGACCCTCACCTTCGGCCACCGTGAGCAACTGGTACTGCTCGGCGTCGGCCACTCGCTTGATCGCCTCCGCCTGACCGGTCGCCTCGAGGATCTGGCTCTGCTGGATTCCCTCGGCCCGGAGGATGGCGGCGGCTTTGCCCCCCTCGGCCTCGGTGACCTGGGCGCGACGGTCGCGCTCCGCTTTCATTTGACGATGCATGGCGTCGGTGACATCGGCCGGTGGCTCGATGCGCTGCAACTCCACCCGGACGACACGAACACCCCATTTGTCGGTGGCGTCGTCGAGGATCTGACGGAGCTTGGCATTGATCACCTCGCGAGACGTCAGCGCCGCATCGAGGTCGAGGTCGCCGACCACGTTCCTCAGGTTGGTCTGGGCCAGCTTGGTCGCCGCCAAGATGAAGTTCCCCACGTTGTACTGGAGCTTCACCGGATCGGTCGCCTCGTAGTAGATGACGGCGTCGACCGTGACCACCACATTGTCCTTGGTGATCACCTCCTGTGGGGGGACATCGACAACCTGCTCCCGCATGTCGACCTTGGTCAGCCGCTTGACGAAGGGAAGGACCCAACGCAGCCCGGAGTCCACCGTCCTCTGGTAGCGGCCGAGGAATTCGATCAGGCCCTTCTCGAACGGGCGCACCACCCTGAAACCGGCGGCGGCGATGAGGATCAGCACCACGGCCAGCACCGCGAACAAGACGATCACAGCTTCCATGTCTCTCCTTTCAATGAACTTTCCCTGGCTCTTGGCATTAGGTCTCCAAAGGCTCCACGAAGAGACGGGTCCCCTGTACATCGGTCACGACGATCTTCTGCCCGGCCGGCACCGCCTGCGGCGCGAGCGCCCTCCACTCCTGCATCTCCACCTTGACCATCCCATCACCGCTGATGGGGTCGATGTCGGCGATGACGACTCCTTCCATCCCGACCCAGCGGTTGGCGCCGATCCGAGGCTGCTCCCCCTCGTCCTGGCGGGTGATGAACCGACGTAGATAGGCCAGGGCGAAGACCGAAACCCCGAAGAACACCAGCCACTGGGCAACGACGGCTGCGCCGGCCCAAGCCAGGATCGCGGCCGCGCCGGCGCCGACGGCGAAGGGGAGGAGGAAGAACCCGGCGGTGAAGATCTCACCGATCCCCATGATGACGGCGAAGATGGTCCATAACCATCGCCAGACCTCGTTGTCCACGTCGTTACCTCCTTGTCCGGCAACGGCGACGGCGGCCACCACCGCGCCCATGCCGACTCCGAACAAGATCAGGTCTCTCCTGGTCTTGCGTGTCATCTCGGCCTCACCTGTCTGCACCTGGCTCCAGGTGGCGGTCGAATGACGGCGAACCCTGTATGCCGCCGCCCAACTCTCGGCGAACGCGGCGGGGTCGTCTCCCACGACTTCGCTCACCTTACGGCCGTCTTGCGCGGCCAGGGCGAGGTGTTGCTCGAGCTCCGAGCGCATCTCGGTGACCGAAGACCTTGGAACCGCCGTCTCCAGCCAGTAGCGCTCGATCCGGTCGACGACGGTGCGATAGTCGGTCATCTGACACTTCCGTTGAGCACTTCGTCGACCGAGTCTCTGAATCCGACCCAGTCGTGACGCCATTGTTCGAGGGTGGCACGGCCTGGTTTGGACGTCCGGTAGTACTTGCGAGCCGGCCCTTCGCTGCTCTGAACGAGGTAACTCTCGATCATGCCTTGCTTCTGGAGACGGGAGAGGAGGGGGTAGATCGAGCCCTCGCTGGCCAGGTTGAGCCCTCGTTCACGGAGCTTGCTGACCATCTCATAGCCGTAGGAGGCTTCCTCGTCGATGATCGACATGAGGCACATGTCGAGGACCCCGTGAAGGAGCTGTGTCGAGCGATCCTGTCCGGTACTCCCAGGTACCATGCTCCGCATACTACCCGGTATGGCAGGGAAATCAACCAGACAAGGGTCTGGGGACTAGCGGGAGTTGATTCCGTCCCGGATCTCCCTGAGCAGCAATGTGTCCTCCGAAGGCTCGTCGTCGGCTTCGTCGGCCCTCTTCATTCTGTTATAGGCCTTGACCACGAAGAACATGACGAAGGCAACGATGAGGAAGTTGATGATCGCAGCCAGAAACGCGCCGATCCGGATGTCCCAGACGATCCATTCGGCCAGGTCCTGGACATCGAAGATCTTGGCAATGAGGGGGTTGATGACATCGTTGGTGAGGCTGGTGATCACGGCAGCGAAGGCGATGCCCATCACGAAAGCGATGGCGATTTCGACGAGATTCCCCCGATTGATGAAGTCCTTGAACTCCTGAACCATCGATGCCTCCTTGGCGACTTGGGCGGGTCGCCGACTTTATAGATGAGCGCGGGAAAGGCGGCGACCCGATGGCCGCCGCCTTTCCCGCCGTGGACTCCCTCGTCTCAGCTATCGCCGCTGTCGGGGCTGTCCGGCGAGTTGCCGGAGTCCGCCGATCCGCCGGCCGGTGGAGGTGGGGGAGGCGCTGGGGTGGGCGCCGGGGCCGGAGCGGGGGCGATGAAGCCCGCATCGTCGGGACTGTCTGAGGGAGAGTCGGCCGATTCCTCGACGCTCTCGTTGGGTGAGTCGGCCGATTCCGGGGATGGATCGACCCAGCCTGGGTCGTCGGGGCTGTCGGTGGGAGAGTCGGCCGATTCCTCGACGCTCTCGTTGGGTGAGTCCGCTGATTCGGGGGAGGGGTCGACCCAGCCTGGGTCGTCGGGGCTGTCGAACGGGGAGTCGGCCGATTCCTCGACGCTCTCGTTGGGTGAGTCCGCCGACTCCGGCGAATCGTCGACCAGGGTTGTGTCCGGAGCGGTCGATGTGGTGGTCTCGACCAGGACGATCTGCCCTTGTCTGTCATTCAGCTCCAATCCGTCGTCGGCAGTTGCAGCGTTGATGCCTCCGGTGGCGACACCTATGAGTGCGGCGCCTCCGGCAATCAGTTTCCAGCGATTGAGTTCCATGATGCTCCTCCTTCCTGGGGGGCTTCGCTGTAGGTGCCATCGTCGGGGAGCCACATGAACTGGCGACGATGTCCAACTGAGAGTTCCTTCATCACCGGTCGGCTCCGGCGAGCCATTCGGCTGCGAGGTCGAGCCGGCGGACGGTGTTGTTCTCCCAACCGGCCTCCAACACGCGGAACGGGCCAGTGGCGAGGCCGACAACGCCGGCCGCGATGCGCCGCCGGAGCACGGCCCGGGGATGATGACGTTCGGCGTGGGCGAGGAGGGCGGCGCCGAAGCGCCTGATCTGTCTCGGGCGGTCCGACATCTGTGCCAGGACCGAAAGGTGGGCGCAGAAGTTGGCGAGATCATCGACCCTGAGGCCGGCGCCGGCGGTGTCGATGTCGAGGAGACCGGTGATGCGACCCCGGTCCACGAGCAGCTGTGCCTCGTAGAGGTCTCCGTGTGCTGCTGTAAGCGGGCCCGGGTCGTCATCGTCATCTATGGCCAGGGAATCGAGAACGGTCTCCAGCCGCTCGGCTGCCCTGGGCACCGTGGCGGCGATGATCTCGCCGTGGTGACGGGCAGATGAGAGCAGGTCACGACGTGGAGACTCCTGGGCCAGCTCGGCGGGGAGCCGATCGAGCAGGGAGACGATCGCTTCGGGCGCCGGCGCCGGGTTCCGGCTGGAGCGCAGAGATGTCCGGAGTGTGTCGCCAGGCAGGGCGGTCAGCACCAGGACCCCGCCGTCGCTCCAGCCCAGACTCTCCGGGACAGGAAGGGTTTGGGCGAGCGATCGATGGCGGTCGTGCAGGGCCTCGATCCGCTCCGGGCGAACCACCTTGAGGAACAAGCGGCCTCGTCGCCCGGTGGCTTCGACCACCGCTCGGCGACCGGGGCGATAGGCGCGGGTGCGGAGCTGGATGGCACCGCCGTCGATCCCCAGATCGTCGAGCAGCGATCCGACCTTTCCCGGGTCGAGAGCGTCGGCCAGGCCGGGCAAGTAAGGATCCTGGGGCCATCGCCACACCGCAACCCGGGTCGAGCCGTCGTCGAAGATGGCGGCACCCTGTGCGGGCACACGGTCGCCGGTGGCAGCGACAAAGGTCTCTGACGTCGTGTCACCGTTCGCCCAGCGCATTCCGGCGCGGTATTGCACGACTGTGGACCGGTTCGGCTGATGAGACACCTGGCGGGGCCGCCAAGAGACCAGGGTCCCGCCCGCGGTCTCGGCGACGGCAGCCAGCAATCCGGCGGCGTCTGGGCCGAGGAGGAGGCGCAGTTCAGGGGGCCACGCCTCCTCCTCGGGGTGAGGGAGAGTTGTCGATGGCGGCCGGGAGGCGTTGGTCATGCGCCCCAATGTCCTCTACGTGGATTGGGGGGAGATGAAGTCGAGATGAAATGGCTCTCATCTCTGCCGGCCAGGCTCGACCAAGATGAGGGGACTCTCATCCTGGCTTAATCTCGTCGTCCTCCGGGCCAGCCATTGTGACCGCGATGAACCGGGCCGGGCGATTGCTGGCGATATTTGGTGCCGCCTTGATCGGGCTGGTCGTCGGCTATGCCGTGGTTGCCGCCTTGTCCGCGCCCCCGCCCCCATCGGTCGATCCCATCGTGCTGGTCGATCCGGCTCCGAGCGAGGAGCCATCTGAGAGCACGACCACGTCCACCACCAGCCCGGGCGCCAACGTCGTGCCTCCTCCCACTCTGGGCCCGCCCGCAACACCCACCACTGAGCAGCCTGTTCCCACCACCGCTCCGCCGCCTCCGCTGCCACCGGCCGGCGATGACGATGACGACGAGGATGACGATGACGGCGGCGACGATGACGACGATGATGATGGTGGTGACGATGACTGAGCGGCTGCGAATCCGCCCCAGCTTCCGTCTCAGGGTGCTGGGCTCGTTGGCGGCCCTGATGGTGGCCGCCGCAATCGGCGGGCTCGTGCTCCAGCGTGCGGTGCTGCTACGGGGCCTGGACCAGGACGTTGCCGCTTCCTTGGAGCAAGAGCGGGAGGAGTTGCAGGACCTGGCCGGGGGTAACAACCCGCTGACCGGTCAGCCTTTTGGCGGTGATGTGCAGGCCATCTTCGACACATTCCTGCGGCGCAATGTCCCCGAGGAGGGTGAGGTGTACATCGCCTTCGTCGACGGCGCTGTCCACGGGACAACTCCCGCCCCGCTGCGTCTAGATGCCGTCCCCGAACTGGCCACACAATGGGGGTCCCTGGTCGAGGGACAATGGGGGGAGCTCTCGACGAGCGTAGGCCCGGTGCAGTACCTCGCGGTCCCGCTGGTCTATGACGGGACGACCCGTGGCGTGTTCGTCATCGCCAATTTCACTCAAGGCGAACGAGACGAGATCGAGTCCGCGATCCGGGTTGAGGCCGTGGTCAGCGCCCTGGTGCTGTCTGTGGTGATCCTGATTGCCTGGTTCGTCGCGGGGAGGCTGCTCCGACCGGTTCAGGAGCTCACCGAGACGGCCGAGGCGATCAGCGACAGCGACCTGACCCGGCGGATCCCGGTCCAGGGCGACGATGAGATCTCCAGGGTGGCCCGGACCTTCAACGAGATGCTGGACCGGCTCGAGGAGTCGTTCACCGCCCAGCGCAGGTTCATCGACGACGCCGGGCACGAGCTGCGGACTCCGATCACCATCGTTCGCGGCCATCTCGACCTGTTGGGTGAGGACCCGGAGGAACGTCAGGAGACCATGGCGCTGGTGTCGGACGAGCTGAGCCGGATGGCGCGCATCGTCGACGACCTGCTGCTGCTGGCCAAGGCTCAGCAGCCGGACTTCATCCGCATCGAGCCGGTGGAACTGGCCGACCTCACCACCGAGCTACTGGCCAAGGGACGCACATTGGGGCCGCGGGCCTGGCAGCTCGACGCCTGCGCCGAAGGGATCATCCACGCCGATCCGCAGCGCGTGACCCAAGCCATGCTCAATCTCGCCCGCAACGCCGTCGAGCACACCGTGCCCGGAGCCGAGATCGGGCTGGGCAGCGCCTGGGCCGAGGGAGGGGTTCGCCTCTGGGTCCGAGACACCGGGACCGGGATCGACCCGGCGGAGCACGAGCGCGTCTTCGACCGCTTTGCCCGAGGCCGCTCCGGGCGGAGGTCCGATGGCGCCGGCTTGGGCCTCTCGATCGTTCGCACCATCGCCACCGCTCACGGCGGGCAGGTGGAGCTGGAGAGCACGCCGGGACAGGGCGCCACGTTCACGATCGTCCTGCCGGGCACCCCACCGTCCGAGGCGCCGACCGAGTTCGCGGTGACGACCTTTCGTCCCGGGGAAGACACCGAGCAGCTCGACATGATCGAAAGGACGTCTGTATGGCCCGGATCTTGATCGCCGAGGACGAGCCGAGGATCGCGTCCTTCCTGGAAAAGGGTTTGCGTGCCCACGGGTACACGACGATGACCGTCGACAGCGGCCGGATGGTGGCCTCGGTCGCCCGCGACCGGGACTTCGACCTCGTCATCCTCGATCTAGGCCTCCCCGATCTGGACGGTCTCGAGGCGTTGGCGGACATCCGCCGCCGCGGGGAGCGAATCCCCGTCGTCATCCTCACAGCTCGTGCGGACGCGACAGTCGCCGGGTTCGAGACCGGCGCCGACGACTATGTGACCAAGCCGTTCCGTTTCGATGAGTTGCTGGCCCGCATCCGTACCCGTCTCAAGACCCATCCCGGCCACGATCTGGCCGTTCTGGAGGTGGGCAGCCTCAGCCTCGACGTGCGCACCCGCCGAGCGACGGTGGGCGGCACCGAGGTTGAGCTCACTGCCCGCGAGTTCGCCATGCTCGAGACCTTCATGCGCCACCCTGATCAAGTCCTTTCCAGGGAACAGCTCCTCTCCCAGGTCTGGGGCTACGACTTCGACCCCGGCTCCAACGTGGTGGAGGTCTACGTGCGCGCCCTGCGAAAGAAGCTGGGCGACGAAGTGATCGAAACCGTCCGGGGAATGGGTTATCGGCTGCCCCGGGGCAGTTGACCGGGCACCGCCGAGCCCAGTGCCCACCAGGTCACCGCGATGGCCGAGCCCAGATGCCAAACGGCATGCGGCTGGAAGAGTGCCTCCGGGTCACACAAGGGGCCGCCGGTGGCGCCGAGACGGCCGAACACCGCCACCGCCGCCAGGAGCACCAGAGGCGCCACCGTGGCTGCGGAGCGGTCGCGGCGAAGGATCGAGATCACGGCAGTAGCGGTCATGACCGCGGCGAAGGGGTCGGCGATAACCGGAACCACGGCGAACGCTGCGCCGATGATGAGCAAGGCGGGAAGACGGGAGAACCGCTCCCAAAGGGTTCCCCATCCGGCAACCATGGTCACCAGCCAGGCCAGGGTCACGTCGTGGGCCCACTCGTTGCCCGGTGACATCGGACCGTGGAAGAGGAGTGACCCGATTCCGGTGGCGACGAGCCCGATCCCGACCCATCGCATGTCCCCGCGCCGGACGATGACGATGATCCCCGTCACCACGAACCCGAGGGTGGTCAGGGCATTGATCGGCTGACCGAGGAACCCGGCCCCGATGACCTCACAATCGGCGGCGGCACCCATGGGCCCGACCCATTCTGGCGCGAATCAGAAGAAGGGTGGGCCGAGGCTGACCACGTCGGAGACGGCCCGATCGCCGTTGACCCCGTTGGGGGTGAGTTGGGCCCGGCCTCTTCCGTTGCCAGGGATCTCCAGCTCGACGACCAGGGCCTTGCCGGCGACCGCGGTCCCCAGGAGCGTCTCCAGCGTGCCTCTCCATCCCCCCATCTCGTCATCGGCGACGAGACTCGCCGAGCCGGTCGTGAGGAGGATTCCGTCGTCGCCGAGGACGCGAACCGGGCCGGAGAAGGAGTCGGCCATCAATGGTCCTCGCTGATAACCGGCCGGAGCTGGGAGCGGAGGACGATGTCGTGCCGGTAGGAACGATGCACTTCGTCCAGCTTCCGCTCCATCTCCTCCTCGAGGTCATCGAGCTTGTCGCGCAGTTTGTCGAGCTTGCGCTTGAGGGTGCGATTCTCCTCCTGGAGGGCGAGGACGCGCCGGACGCCTTCCAGGTTGAGGCCCTGGCTGGTTAGCTCCTGGATGAGCTGGAGACGTTCGATGTCCTCCTGGGAGTAGCGGCGGGTGCCTCCAGGAGTGCGTGCCGGTTCGAGCAGGCCCTTACGCTCGTAGATACGCAGCGTCTGGGGATGCATCCCCGCCAGCTCGGCCGCCACCGAGATGACGAACACCGCCCTTCTCGTTTCGGTCATGTCGGCCTCATGTTCTCAGATGGGAGCGGACGTCGTCGGTTTCCATCGCAGCCAAGTCCTCGAGCAGCTTCTTCTCCTCCTTGGACACCTTGGAGGGCACGGCGACGTGAACCGTCACCAAGAGGTCACCGGTTCGGCCCCGATCGGGGGTGACCCCTTTGCCCCGGACCCGGAAGGTCTTCCCGGATGGAGTCCCCGCCGGCACCTTGAGCTTGACGCCGCCGTTCAGAGTAGGAACCTCCAGCTTGGTCCCCAGGACTGCCTCGGGGTAGGTGATGGGAACGGTGAGGGTCAGGTCGTTCCCCTTCCGGCCAAAGGTTTGGCTCGCCTGGACGTGGACCTTGACCAGGAGATCGCCGTTGGGCCCACCGTTGCGACCTGGTCCTCCCTTGCCGGGGATGCGAAGCGTGTTGCCGTCCTGAACGCCTGGCGGGATGCGCACCTTCACCTCGCGGGTCCTGGTCTCGGTCCCGGTGCCCCGGCACACCCTGCAAGGGGTCTCGACGATCCGACCCGCTCCACGGCACTGGGGACAGGGCTGGGAGAAGGAGAAGAACCCCTGGTTCTGGGCGACAACGCCCTGCCCGCCACAGGTGGGGCAGGTGGTCACCGGGGTCCCGGGCTCAGCTCCGTTCCCACCGCAGTGGGAGCAGGTGGTCACGCCACGCACGTTCAACGTGGTGGTCACCCCGCTCACCGCGTCATCGAAGCCGATTGAGAGATCAGCCTGGGCGTCGGCTCCCCGGGCCGGACCCGCTCGCCCCCTCGAGCCGAACCCGAAGAGGTCTCCGAGACCGCCGAGACCACCGAGCAGGTCGGACAGGTCCTCGACCCGGACCTGTTGGCCTCCGAACCCGCCATAACCCCCACCCTGGGCGCCGTACCCGGCGAAACCGCCGGTCTCCACCATGCGACGCACCTGGTCGTACTCCTTGCGCTGCTCGGCATTGGAGAGGGTGGCATATGCCTCCGAGATCTCCTTGAACCTCTCCTCTGCCTCCTTGTCGTCAGGGTTGGCGTCGGGGTGGTGCTTCTGCGCCAGCTTGCGATAGGCCTTCTTGATCTCGTCGGCCGTGGCCTCGGCACTGACGCCGAGCGTCTCGTAGAAGTCCTTGTCGACCCAGTCCCGGTTCACTCTCGTGCTTCCAGCATCACCATGGCCGGCCGGAGAACCCGGTCCCGAAGCCGATACCCGCGGCGCAACTCGGATGACACCACGAGATCGCTTGTGCCGCCGGGAGCTCCGACCGGCTCGTGGATCTCGGGATCGAAAGGCTCGCCCAGCGTGGGCACCACCTCGAGACCTTCCTTCTCGAGCGCGGCAAGCAGCTGCTCACGGGTATTGATCATCCCCGACAGCAATTGTCGCTCCGCGTCGGTCTCGGCGTCGGTGCCGAGGGCGGCATCGAAGGTGTCCAGGACCGGCAGCAGCTCCCGGACGACACGTTCCGCGGCTCGGTCGAGGGTGGCGGCCTGCTCTCTGATGGTCCGTTTGCGGTAGTTGTCGAAATCGGCAGCGACTCGTCTCAGGTCGTCCAGATACCGGGAGGCCTCTTTCCTCGACTCCTCGAGCTGGGCCAGCACGACCGCAACCGCTTCCGCCGGGTCTTCGGGCAGATCGATGCCCATGGCAGCAGCGTCGACCGGCCCCTCCGCCTCCACGATCTCAGGCTGTTCATTCATGTCCAAGTACCAAGGACCTAATACCAAGTACGGATGATGAGGACGCCTTAAGCGTCCTCATCATCCTCGATGATCTCGGCTTCGACGACATCATCGTCGTCGGCCGCACCATCTTCGTCGGTGGCACCCGCCGCCTGGCTCTGCTGGGCGGCCTGCTCATAGAGGCGGGTCGCCATGGCCTGGCTGGCCTGTACGAGCTCATCCATCCGGGATCGGATCTCGCTGGTCTCGGCGCTCTCGTTCTCCAGCGTCAGGCGAAGAGCCCCGAGGGCGGTCTCCACGCTCGACTTCTCCTCGTCGTTCATGTTCTCGGCCTGCTCCTCGAGGAGCTTCTCGGTCTGATGAACGAGTTGGTCAGCCTGGTTGCGAGTCTCCACCGCCTCACGGCGCCTGGCATCCTCCTCGGCATAGGCCTCGGCGTCCTTGACCATGCGGTCGACGTCTTCCTGGGCGAGAGCGGTGCCGCCGGTGATTGTCATCTTCTGCTCTTTGCCTGTGGCCAGGTCCTTGGCGTGGACGTTGACGATCCCGTTGGCATCGATGTCGAAGGTGACCTCGATCTGGGGAATTCCCATCGGAGCCGGCGGGATCCCGGTCAGCCGGAACTTCCCCAGGCTCTTGTTGTCGGCGACCATCGTCCGCTCGCCCTGGAGCACGTTGATCTCGACTTCGGGCTGGTTGTTCTCCGCGGTCGTGAAGATCTCCGACCTCTTGGTCGGGATGGTGGTGTTGCGCTCGATCATCCGGGTCATCACTCCACCCTTGGTCTCGATGCCCAGGGTGAGCGGTGTCACGTCGAGGAGGAGGATGTCCTTGACGTCACCCTTGAGGACGCCGGCCTGGATGGCTGCTCCTGCCGCCACCACTTCATCGGGGTTGACGCCGCGATGGGGGTCCTTGCCGGTCAGGCTCTTGACCAGCTCTTGCACGGCCGGCATCCGAGTCGAGCCGCCGACCAGCACGACATGGTCGATGTCGCCCACTGCGATGCCGGAGTCCTTGATCGCCGCTTCGAATGGCCTCTTGGTCCGCTCCAGCAGGTCTTCGGTGAGCTTCTGGAACTCCGACCGGGTCAGCTTGCGCTGCAGATGGAGCGGGCCCTCGGATGTGGCGGTGATGAAGGGGAGGTTGACCTCGGTCTCGGCGACCGTCGACACCTCGATCTTGGCCTTCTCGGCTGCCTCCTTGAGACGCTGCAGCGCCATCTTGTCCTTGCCCAGATCGACACCGTGGTCGTTCTTGAACCCCTCGACGAGCCAGTCGATCACCTTCTGGTCCCAGTCGTCACCACCGAGATGGGTGTCACCGGAAGTGGCCTTGACCTCGAACACCCCCTCGCCGATCTCGAGCACCGACACGTCGAAGGTGCCACCGCCGAGGTCGAAGACGAGGATGGAGTGATCTGACTCCTCTTTGTCGAGCCCGTAGGCCAGTGCGGCCGCGGTCGGCTCGTTGATGATGCGCAGCACCTCGAGGCCTGCGATCTGACCCGCCTCCTTGGTGGCCTGGCGCTGGGCGTCGTTGAAGTAGGCCGGGACAGTGATGACGGCGTCGGTCACCTTGTCACCGAGATAGGCCTCGGCATCCCGCTTCAGCTTCATCAGGATGCGGGCCGAGATCTCCTGGGCGGTGAGCTTCTTGCCGTCGATCTCGATCGACCAATCGGTGCCCATGTGACGCTTCACCGAGCGCACCGTCTGGTCGGGATTGGTGATGGCCTGGCGCTTGGCGACTTCGCCAACCAGTACCTCACCGTCCTTGAACGAGACCACCGAGGGGGTTGTCCGACCGCCCTCGGCGTTGGGGATGATGGTCGGGTCGCCACCTTCCAGCACCGCGATGACACTGTTGGTGGTGCCCAGATCGATGCCTACTGCACGTGCCATGTCTAAAGATCCTCCGTGATCAGGTTGAGTCTGTTGCGATGGTACAACCTGAGTCGGGTATTGTCATATTCCACCCAGAACGCAAAACGTAAAACGTACAACGCATCAAGTCTTTCGGCGTCAGCCGAGCGATTTGATGTATTCGACCAGATCGTTGATCTCGGCCTCGCTGAGACTGTCCGCATAGGTGGTCGGCATCACCGCATCGAAGCCGGCGACGACCGAGGAGGCGGGGTCCACGATCGAATTGAAGAGATAGGCGTCATCGGCGACAAGTGTCTCGCCGCTCGCCAATGTCACTTCTGACCCGGCCAGGCCCCCCCATCCGGGCCCGGTGCCCGAGGTCTCGTCGATGGCATGACAGGCCAGGCACCCGGTGCTCGCCGCCAATGCCTCGCCCCGACTGGCCGCCTCGCTGTCGAACGCGACCGATGATGTCGGGTCGGTGGCCCCGGCGCCGAGGGGCCGCCCGCTGAACAGCCAGAGACCCACTCCAAGCAGGAGTGTGATGCCCAGAGCAGCCAGACCTTCGGCCCAAGTTTTCATGCCGCCGGAACCGTAGACATAAGGAATGGCAATCCTATGGTTACCTGAGGTACGTGGCGCCATATATGGCGCTACACGGACACAGAAGCGCGCTGCGAGGAGGAGCGATGACCGCCATCGATGTCGTCCTGTTGATGTTTCGATTGTGGGTGGCGATCGTGATCATCGCCCACGGGGTGAACCATGGCAGAACACAAGAGGGTACGGCGAAGTGGTTCGCCTCCAAGGGGTTCAGCTCGCCACAGTTGAACGCCCGGATATCGGCCCTCAACGAGATCCTCATCGGCCTCGCCCTCATCGCCGGCCTGCTGACGTCGGTAGCGGCGGCCGGCCTCGTTGCGACGATGGTCGTTGCCTTTTGGTCGATTCACCGCTTCGCCGGGTTCTTCAACTTCCACCGTCCCGACGAGGGATGGGAATACGTGGCCACCCTGTCGGTCATCGGGATCGCCCTCGCGGTGCTAGGCCCGGGCGGCTATTCGGTCGACGAGGCGCTTGGTATCGCCGGCAATCTGGATGGGTGGGTCGGCCTCGCCATCATCGGCGCGGGAATCCTGGTTGCCGTCGGGCAGCTGGCTGTCTTCTGGCGTAAGCCGACCGGCGTGGGGGGTTCGGGTTGAGTGTCGGACCGCTTCCTGACGACTTTCAGTTCGCCCGTGATCAGCTGCACCAATTGGCTTTCTTCGCCCTCGCCCCGGCCCGGTATGCCGTCGAGGAGCGGATGGGTCTGCGGGCCACCCCGGGTGGGTTCGGGACCCCGGAGTACGACGACGGGCGGGTCGCCAGGGTCGAAGGCAGCCTCCTGGTGCAGGAGACGGGCGAGAACGTGGCCACGCAGGCCATCACCACCATCCGTGCCGCTGCCGAGTTCTTCGGAAGCGGCTACGACGTCGGCTGGTTCACCGATTTCAAGGACCCGCTGGCACCGATGGACCCCGATCGCCCACTGAAGGTGGAGGAGGCTCCGGCGACCGCCCTGGGGGAGTGGTTCGCCTTCGGTTTCGAGATCCTCGGCGAGCTGCGCCGTCATGGCGACGCTTCCGACGATGTGTCCGAGGTTCAGCTCTGGCCCGAGCATTTCGACCCGGCGATCGAGATGGGCACCGAGGGAACGAAGGCCAGCTACGGCGCCTCGCCGGGTGACCGGGGCCATCTCGAGCCTTACCTGTACGTTTCCGCCTGGTCGGAGATCGACCGGGAGGATCCCTACTGGAACGACCGAAACTTCAACGGCGCCAGTCTCCCCTTCACTACCTTGCTCGAGGCCGAAGACCATTCCCGGGTGGCCCTCGAGTTCTTCCTGGAGGGATACCGCATCCTTCACGCCCGGTAGTCAGGCCCTGCTGTGCTCCAGTATCTCGGACACGAGCCCGATGGCCGCGGCCCGAACGATTCGAACGGTCTCGTCGTAGCCGGACTCGGGACCACCCCACGGGTCGGGGACCTCGTCGGAGCTGGCGGCCGGGTCATAGGTCCGGAAGAGCCGCGTGCGGGCCTTCGCTTCCCGGGAAGGAGCCAGCTCGTGGAGGTCACGGAGATTGGCTCGGTCCATGGCGAGGATGATGTCGAAGCGGTCGAAGTCGGCCGCGGTCACCTTCCGCGCCCTTCCCTGGACAACCAGGCCGGCCCGGGCGCCTGCGGCCACGCTCTCGGGGTGGGGTGGCTGGCCGATGTGCCACGCACCCGTCCCCGCCGAATCGGCCTCGATCTCGATCCCCGCCTCGACCGCCGCCTCCCGGATCGCCGCTTCGGCGGCCGGGGATCGGCAGATGTTCCCGGCGCAGACGGCGAGGATCTTCACGATGCCTCCTCGGCGAGACGGGCCCGGGCGAGCTCGACGTAATCGGAGTCGGTCTCGACTCCGACATAGTGACGACCGGTCCGGATCGCGGCCACCGCCGTGGTGCCCGACCCCATGAACGGGTCCAGCACCAGGTCGCCCTCGTAGGTGTAGAGCTCGATCAGTCGCCGGGGGAGGGCGACGGGGAACGGAGCGGGATGACCGATCCGCTTGGCGCTCTCCGAGGGCATCTCCCAGATGTCGAGCGTGGCCTCGAGGAACTCATCGGTGAGGATGGTCGGCTGGTGGGGCTTGCCCTCCAACTCACGCCTCGCCCGCTTCACGGCACGGTCGAACCGACCCTTGGAGGCGACGATTATCCGCTCGGTGACATCGCGCAGGACCGGGTTCTGCGGCGATCGAAACGAGCCCCAGGCACAGCTCCCACCTGCCCCTCTTGCCTTCTGCCAGATGATCTCGCCACGCATCAGCATGCCGAGATCGTCCTGGAGGATCGAGATCACGTCGGCAGATAGGGATCGATAGGGCTTGCGCCCGAGGTTGGCGACATTGATCGCCATTCGCCCCCCTGGCTCCAGCTTGCGCAGGCACATCGCGAAGGCGTCAGTGAGCATCTCGAGGTACTCGACGTAGGACGACGGGACGTGACCGGCGGCGAGATCGGTCTCGTACTCCTTTCCGGCGAAGTAGGGCGGGGAGGTGACCATCAAAGCCACAGAGCGGTCGGCGACCATGTCGTCGGTGATCTCACGGGCGTCACCGTGCCAGATCACGTCGACCGCGATCGGTGCATCGACCCTCTCATCCGGCGAGATCAGGGGCGGGGCGAACCGGTCGTAGAAGGACGTCGAGTCATGTGACTCGCGCTTTCCCGAACCGAAGAGGGATGTGGCCGTAGCCGTCCGCCGCCGCGCCATAGACGTGGAAGTTACCTCCGCGCCTGCCGGGGATATCGGCATACCGGAATGCTCGCGGTATGCTTGCTATTGCAAGCACTTGTGTCATGACCAGCAACCACCAAGAGCCAGACGTGGTGCCCCTCACCCTTCGTGACGGGTCGATCGCCGAGATTCGACCGATCGGGCCCGCCGATCAGGGCCTCCTCGTCGAGGGTCTCCAACAGATGTCCCCGCAGAGCAAGTTCGCCCGATTCGGCTCCGGGATCTCCGGCTTGAGCGCTGCCGAGCTCCGCTATCTCACTGATGTGAACCAGGTGAGCCACGTCGCCTGGGGGGCCACCATCGACGGTGAGCCGGCCGGAGTCGGCCGCTACATCGTGGACGGGGCGGCCGAGGCGGAGATCGCCATCACGGTCGTGGACAGATTCCAGCGCAGGGGATTGGGCCGTGCCCTCTTCGACGCCCTCGGCGCCTCGGCGAGAGCCGCCGGGATCGAGTCGCTCCATTTCGCCATCGAGCCGTGGAACCGGAGCGTGCTTCGCATGCTGCCCGGCATCGAGGTCGGCCAGGACGGGAGCGACGGGATGCTCACCGGGCGGATCGAGCTCGCAGCCGTGCCGACCAGCGGCCACGAGCGAGAGTTCGTCGACCTCCTCGACCGGTGCCGCCAGACGTGGCCCGAGCCCGGTTGACTATTCCTCCGAGTCGAGTTCGAGGGCAGCCGAATTGATGCAGTAGCGGAGACCGGTCGGGTTGGGGCCGTCGTCGAACAGATGGCCTAGATGCCCGCCGCAATTGGCGCACTTCACCTCCGTCCGGACCATCCCGTGGGAGAGGTCCCGGGACTCTTCGACCCGCTCCGGCTCCAGCGCTTGGTAGAAGCTGGGCCAGCCCGAACGCGACTCGTATTTGGTCTCACTGGAGAACAGCTCCTCACCGCAACCGGCACACCTGTAGGTACCGTCGGTCTTGGTGGCCCAGTACTTACCGGTGAAGGCAGGTTCGGTGCCCGCCTCCCGCAACACCTGGTACTGCTCCGGAGTGAGCTTCTCCCGCCACTCGGCGTCTGTTTGCGGCTTGCTCGACATGTGTTGTCTCTCTTCGCTCATGACAGATTCAATCGTCCTCTAGGTGACAATGTTCCGGGCATCGTCCAGGTTTGCG
>Ga0268386_10000691_pt1 | contig 21919 bp, 24 predicted proteins | sample RVTome_15_FD_200260 | JGI IMG/M metagenome (GOLD analysis project Ga0268386, IMG submission 200260) | Soil microbial communities from uranium-contaminated site in the Upper Colorado River Basin, Wyoming, United States - RVT150D86... ...
AGTTCGCCGACGCCTTCGTGGCGGCCACCGACTCGGACAATGCCAACGCGATGGCGGTCCAGGTGGCCAAGCGGGTCTTCGGAGTGCCAAAGACGATCGCTCGTCTTGACGATCCCGCCCGCGAAGAAGCCTACCGGGCGCTCGACGTCCAGTTCGTTCCGGGAGCGAAGCTCACGTCGAAGGTCATCCACGAGCAGATCGTCAGGGAGGAGTTCAGTTACCACGTGACGTTCTCCGGAGGCGATGTCGAGATAGTGGAGATGATCATCGGACCGGAGGGAGCAGGGCTACCTGTCATTGACCTCGAGGTCCCTGACGTTCTGCGTGTAGCGGCCGTATACCGGGGACGGCGGACCTTGATACCCAACGACGACTTTGCTCTCGCCGAGGGCGACCTGGTGGTGGCGGCAGCTCGCAGTGGGGCTCGTAAGAAGATCCGCGGCTATCTCGCAGTCAAGAAGGATCGTCAGTGAGAGTCGTTTTGATCGGAGGTGGCAAGGTCGGGTCCTACCTCGCACGTGAGCTTTATAAGGCTGGACATGTCGTCACAGTCATCGAAGAGGCTCACGGTCACGCCGAGACGCTCACCGACGAGTCCAAGGTGTTGGTCCTCGAGGGCGACGGCACCGACATCAGGCTGCTCAAAGCGGCCGACACCGGAAGGGCCGACTGGGTGCTGGCAGTCACCGGGCTCGACGAGGTCAACCTGGTTGCCTGCCAGTTGGCCTCCACGCTGGGGGCAAGGCATGTCCTGGCCCGACTCAACAATCCTCTGAACCGGCCCACCTTTGATGCTCTCGACATACCGGTAGTGGCGGTGACAGATGTAATGGCCACCCTCATCTCACGAGAAGTGGAAGTGCCCGAGTTCCGGCACGTGACCCTGCTGGGAAGAGGCGAGATCTCCGTCTACGAGATCGACATCTCCCCGGACTTCGAAGCACGGCCTGTCGCTGAACTCCGGCTGCCGAAAGGTTCAATTCTGGTTGCGAATGTCAGCGGTGACGAAGTCAGCGTTCCCACCGCCACGACGATTCTCCATCCCGGCGACCAGGTGACCGTCGTCAGCAGCGTCGAGCTCGAAGACCAGGTCCGCGTTGCCCTCGGGCACAGGAACGGTCGTCACCAATGACAGGACCGCGGGAACGCAAGTGGTTGAGCCTGCAGGGCTTGGCGGGAGGGTTGGCGATGTTCGCTGTCGAGGCTCTGATCGTTCTGGGGCTGGCCATTGTGGCATGGCTCACCTCCGTGCTGATCCTGGCCATTCTCTGAGATGCTGATACGGCCCGTTGCGGAAGACTTCAGGGTCATCGGCTTTTACATGGGGCGGATCTTTCTCGTGGTGGCCGCGGCCAGTCTTCTCCCGTTGGCCTGGGCGGGGATCGCCCGCGAGTGGAACCCGTTCGGGTCCTTCCTCCTCATGACCGGGGTCTTCGCCTTGCTTGGCGTGATCGGGGTGAGGCTCGCCGCCAGGGAGTCGGAACTCGACTGGAGTCACGGGATGGTCGTCGTGGCTTTGACCTGGCTGATCGTGCCAATAATCGGAGCGATACCACTCCTCCTCTCCGGTCACTTCGGGCGACCTCTCGACGCCTTCTTCGACGCCATGTCGGGTGTTACCACAACCGGTCTCTCTCTTCTCAGTGACGTGGACCATCTCGCCTCGTCGCTCAACTTCTGGCGGCATTTCCTCCAGTTCCTCGGTGGACAGGGAATCATCCTCGCCGCGCTCACCATCTTCGCCGGGACGGGAGGAATCACCCTGTACTTCGGTGAAGCCAGAGACGAGAGAATCCTTCCATCCGTGACCTCGACGGCGAGATTCATCTGGGCCGTATCGGTGGTCCATCTCATCTTCGGTGTCACCGCCCTCGGGCTCGTCGGTTGGCTGGTCCTCGGGTTCGACTTCGACCGCTCGATCTTCCACGGGCTGATGATCTTCTTCGCCGGATTCGACACCGGCGGCTTCTCTCCTCAGTCGACCAGCATCGGGTACTACCACTCAGCGATCTTCGAAGGCGTGACCGGGTTGCTCATGGTCGCCGGGGCGATGTCCTTCGGTCTCCACTATGCGATGTGGCGGGGCCCTCGCCGCAGCGTGTTCGCCAACCTGGAGACCCGCACCATCCTGTCCACGTTTGGGTTCACCATGGTCCTGACCCTCGTTGGTCTGGCCGCGACGGGTCTGTTCGTCAACGCGGCCGGCCTGACTCGTCAGGGTCTCTTCCAGATTCTCTCCGCGCACACCGGCACGGGCTTCTCCACCGTTCCTTCGGCCGAGTTGGCGAAATGGGGCGGGCTCGCCTTCGGAGGCGTCGCGATCGCGATGGCGCTCGGCGGCATGGGCTCGTCAACCGCAGGAGGGGTCAAGTCGCTGAGGATCGGCCTAACCATCAAAGCCGTGGTCAATCAGATCAGACAGGTTCTCCTCCCTGAGCATGCCCTCGTCGGCACCGCCTACCACCAGTCCGGACGCAAACACCTAACACCTGCACTCGTCCAATCGGTGATGATCATCTCTCTTCTCTATGTGGCTCTATATCTCCTGGGAGCTGGCATCGGCCTTGCCTATGGGATTCCCCTCCAGGAGTCCCTCTTCGAGTCGGTCAGCGCTTCCGCCAACGTCGGCCTCTCCGTGGGTGTGACCGACCCCTCGATGCCCATCCTTCTCGAACTGACCTACATGGTCCAGATGTGGGCCGGCCGGCTCGAATTCGTCGCCGTCTTCTCACTGCTGGGATTCGCTTATGCATGGGTGAGGGGCAAATGAGAAGATTGGTTCGAGTCATCTTCCTGGCGGTTGTCTTCTTCATCCCAGACCCCGCGTCCGCCGCCGAGGAGGTGTCGGTGCCCGAGATCCTCGAGTTGGGAGCCGAGCTCGCCGGGGAGGAAATCACCGTCGAAGGAGAGCTGGTAGGGGACTACGGATTCCGAGGCGACGGCTCGATGTGGACCCAACTCAACGGCGACGCCTACGTCGACCAACCACTGAGGGAAGGAGGATCCCCCGTTGGGGCCAATATCGGGATCGCTCTCAGGACGCCCGTCGAACTTACCGGCGCCCTCGATCCTCCCGGTGGATACCGGAACCGCGGTCCGGTCGTCCGTGTCACCGGGATCTGGAAGTACCACGACTCCACTCGGCCGGGAGAGTCGTACCTCGAGGTCCAATCCCTGACCATCACCGAACCGGGACGGCAACTCGGTGAGGAGGTCAACTGGACCACCTTCACCTTCGGAGCCCTTCTCCTAGCAGCTGCCGGTGTCGTCGCGTTGCTCATCCGTCCCGAGGACTGACATTGATGAGCCTCGAGCGGCTAATCGTCCGAGCCCTGAGCTACACCGTGCGCTCCGTCGGAAGCTCTCATCAATCGAGAACCGAGCTTGCCCGCCGCTGAGCGATCGGCTTCGGTTTGGTTGCCTGTGCGTAAATGGCGAGAGTCAGGCGTGGGTCGGAGTGCCCGAGCCTGGCTTGCGCTGTCTTGACGTCCACGCCTTCGGCGACCATTGCAGTCGCGTTGGTCCTGTGGAGGTCGTGGAAGTTGAGGCCATCGAGGCCGGCATTTCTTGACGGCTGGCTCCCAGACTCTTCGACGCCAGTTGGAGTAGTCGAGCGGCTCCCTTCCGCGTTGGGAAACACCTTCGAAGCCATCGCCTTACGTGAGATTCGTCAGGCGTTCCTGAACCGAGCAAGCGCCGACCGTGAGCTCGCCGAGGCAGTCGAGAAGGCGAGGGCGAATGGACACTCCTGGGCATCCATCGGAGCCACGCTTGGCACCTCTGGCGAAGCGGCCCCGGCAGCGGTATCGATAGGAAGTAAAGCCTGGAGTATCGTGTCTGAGAGTGGGAATTACAGTAATGTAATCCAAGTTGTGAATGCGAAACTTGGGTTTAGTCGGTTAGAATCCAAGTCGCGATGCAATCATTGAAGGAGTCGCCGATCGGGTTCACGGTGGTCATAACCGGACACGACCACCGTTTCGGAGTGGATTACCAGGTGGACGCCTACATCCCGGACCCACTCCCGGACGACGTCGAGCTATCACCCTCCGCTTGGAATCACATTGGTGACGCAATGGCTGAGCTTGGTCGTCTGGATGCGGCCTCGTCACGGGTTCCAAACCCCACCCTTGTGACGAGGGTCGCTACCCGGCTTGAAGCCGTCGGTACTTCCGCGCTTGAGGGCACCTACGCCAATCTGACCGAGGTGTTCGCGGCCGAAACGAGCCGGGGGGCCGAGGACGTCGAGGAGCTACCAAACCGAGTGAGGGAGGTACTCAACTATGTCTGGACAGCGGAGTTGGCGTACGCGTCGATAATCGACTCGCCGCTCACAAAGGGCTTGCTATCGACGCTCCAAAGGATGTTGGTGAGAGCAACCGATTCGGATGGGCCTGAGGCAGGTGACGTTCGCACATCTCAGGCGTTCATAGGTCCGAAGGATCGGCCAATCACAGAGGCGAGGTTTGTCCCATCACCGCCCGGTGACCAACTAGAGGCAGCCTATGAGCAGTGGTTCGATTGGGTAAGAGACGACATGAATCCCAACGACCTTCAGGTATTGGTTCGCGTAGCGATGGCCCACTACCAATTCGAGACGATACATCCATACAACGATGGCAACGGACGCCTGGGTCGGCTCGCAGCGGTGCTGCAACTGATGCGCGATGGTGTTCTCAGCCTCCCGGTTCTGTCGATCTCCCCGTGGCTTGAGGAGCGTAAGGACGACTATCGGGACCATCTGTTGAAGTTGAGCGTGACCGGCGAGTGGGAGCCCTGGATAGAGTTCTTCGTTGAGGCGATGCGCGTTGAGTCAGAACGGTCGCGGAGACGGATAGATCGGCTTCTAACCCTTCAGGAAGAGTTGAGAGAAGGTGTCCGGGAGCGTCTGCCGCGTGGTCGTCTCGCGGTCGACGTCATCGACGGGATAATAGAGTTCCCGGTCGTGACGGTCGCAGATGTTGAACGCCGGTACGGGACTTCCAATCAGGCTGCTCGGAACGCCGTGAACCGTCTAGTCGACGAAGGATTCCTCGAGCCGCTTGATGAGGCTGTGTATGGCCGCCGGTTCTGGAGTCCTCGAGTCTTACAAGTTATCGGGCAGTCCTGATTCGAGCGCACGCCTATTCGGTCAGAACGATGCAGGAGGGGTGATCCGAAATAGCCGCCCCTCGGGCGGACTCCTGACGAAGACGCAGGAGAATTCGGTCCTCATAGGATGGTGGGAGCGAAGAGTCAGGAGGTTTTCCATTGCCAAGGATTGAAGAGACTTCCCTCCCGGGGGTAGGTCTCCGAATCGATTTCACCGCAGAAGACGGGAACCGGATCGGTGTTGTCCATCATCGGTCGGGACGAAAGGAGTTGTTCGTCTGCACGGCAGACGACCCGGATGCGGCCGTGGTCAGCCTCAATCTGTCCGACGAGGACAGCCACGCTCTTTCCGAGGCCTTGGGCGGCTCGACCATCATCGCGAATCTGAACGATCTCCAGCAACGAATCGAGGGGCTGGCGATCGATTGGCTGTCTGTCGATGCCGGTACGCCATATGCCGGCAAAACTATTGGCGACGCACACATCAGAACCAGGACCGGTGTGTCTGTTGTGGCTGTCATCCGGGGGGATCAGCCTCACCCTGCGCCAGGTCCTGACTTTCAGATCGAGGCTTCGGACACTCTGGTCGTTGTGGGTACCCCCGAGGGCATCAAATCGGTCGATGAGATCCTGACCGTGGGTTAGCCCTATGGATCAAGGGGCCCTACTCCTCGTCGAGCTTGGGGCTGTCGTGCTTGGCCTCGGGATACTTGCCCGGCTGGCCAGCCGTCTGGCGATTTCGCCCATCCCCCTTTATCTCCTTGCCGGCCTCGCACTTGGTGAGGGTGGGTTGATCCCCGTGGTCACCTCCGAGGAATTCATCGAGGTCGGTGCCGAACTCGGCGTGATCTTCCTTCTTCTCATGCTCGGTCTCGAGTACTCGGCGGGGGAGTTGGTGGCCGGGGTTCGCGCCGTGGCGCCGGCTGGACTGGTTGACTTTGCACTCAATTTCACACCTGGGTTTCTCACGGGCCTCATACTCGGCTGGGGGCTCGTGCCGGCGCTGTTCTTGGGTGGGGTCACCTACATATCTTCAACGGGTGTCATCGCCAAGCTGCTGAAGGACCTCGGCTGGACGGGAAACCGGGAGACCCCGGTGGTTCTATCCATCCTGGTCTTCGAAGACCTGGCAATGGCGATAATCCTTCCCATTCTGGCCGTCCTGGCCTTAGGGGGGACGACGGGTGGAGCACTCCTCACAATAGGTCTCGCCATTGGGGTGTTGGCTGCAGCAATTGCTTTCGCCTATCGACAGGGAGACTGGCTTGGGAACCTCGTATTCCACCGCTCCGACGAGGTCAGCCTGCTCACTGTCTTCGGACTCACACTCGTGGTGGCCGGGCTGGCGGAGGAGGTCAATATCTCCGCTGCCGTGGGCGCATTCCTGCTCGGGATCGCGCTATCTGGTGAGGCAGTGGCCAGGGCCGACTTCCTGCTCTCGCCGCTGAGAGACCTATTCGCGGCCGTGTTCTTTGTCTTCTTTGGTCTGTCGACCGACCCTCGGCAGATTCCCGGCGTGCTTCTGGTGGCGATTCTACTTGGGGCCGTTACCGCCGCCACAAAGCTCGTTGGTGGACGTTGGGCAGCGCGTCGCCGTGGTGTTGGTCCTTCGGGTCAGCAGCGAGCAGGGCTCACTCTGGTGGCCAGAGGCGAGTTCTCCATCATCATCGCAGGGTTGGCCGTGGGAGTTCCGGGAGCCGAAGATCTGCCCGCTCTCGCTGCGGCATACGTCCTGTTGATGGCAGTGACCGGACCGTTAGCCGCAAAGCTCGCCGATCCGGGACGTTCACGAGCAGCTGTCGGCTGACCTGAGGCTTCCGAACTACGAGAGAATCTATCGCATACCCCCGATGATCTGCTTAGAACGAGCCAGCTGGCTCGGAATCGTGATCCTCAGGTGTCTCCGTTGTAGCGGTGATCAGGGGCGAGAGGGCTCACCTATCGGAGGTCCTGATACCCGGCCTGGCTCTTTGGTATTGAGTAGTCGACTATTCAGGCCCGTTCACGCACGCAAGGTACATGTGGGACAAGAGGACTCGATGGCCACAGCACCACGTCGCTGTCGGTCGAATCCGTGTCTCCGCTCTCGTTCAAGGAGGTTGGGGCCTCACCGCCTCACCGGAACTGGCCAGATCGAAACGTCTTCGGGAACAGCAACGGTTGCGGTCTGCTCGAACGACTCCCCATTCGGGCCCAACCACACGATCTTCTCCAGCCCGAATGGCGGCACCGGCCTGGCATGACAGCGAGTCGGGCAGGATGCCGCCATCATCTAGGGAGACCGAATCACCGGGGAGGGCGAGTTCACCAAGATCGTCGACGGAGCCGTCACCGAAGAGACCGAAGTCGGGTTCTTCGAGGCCACTTGTGGCTAGGGATCACGGGGATGAGGGAAGAGGGCCCCGGACCCTCACTCTTGGAACCCGCCCCGCGGGTGAGGCCGCGTGGTTGCGGATTCACGCCGCAGAATTGAGTTGTCGACTGCTCATCACTGTCCACGCTCTCCACGAAGAGTCGGAGCGGTTCCTCCAAATAACCTGCGAGCGTGCGCGAAGAGCATCGGGTTGGGATTCGGTATCTGGAAGAGGTGACGACTCTGTTGCAGCGCGTCCGCGCTGCGCACCCGACGGCGGGGGTGTTTGAGGCCGCAGACTTTCAGTGGTGGTGGCGGACACCACGCTCCACCGACACTCTTCCTCAGCTCTTCTGGTTCGACGACGCTGGCCAACCAGAAGCGGCAGTGATCGCAACCGATTGGGGCGATGCGATCGGCCTCGATCCGATTGTCATGCCCGACGCAGGCCCCGAGTGGATTGGGCACGTCGTCGAACGTGGCCTTGCTCATGCGAACGAGTCAGGGTTCGATGCGGTAGGCATCGTGATCGATCGCGCAGATGACGTCATGGCCGATGTGCTGGCGAGGCACGGTTTCACGACCATGGAGGACGAGGGCGTCGACTCATGGCTCGCCGCCGACGTTCGACCGGCGACCAGCACGCTGCCCGAGGACTATCGGTTGTCCAGTCGCCTCGACACGATGCAGCGTCCGCATCACATGATCCACCGAAGCGGACCCGACGTCGAGGCGCGCCTTCGTCAGACTTCGCTGTACCGCCCCGACCTCGACCTTCTAGTACTCGATGGCGACGACAGAGCCGCTGCGTACGGGTTGTTCTGGTTCGACCCGGAGATTGCAACTGGCCTCGTCGAACCGATGCGCACCGAAGCCGATCACCAGCGCCGAGGACTTGCCCGTCATCTACTCACCGCCGGCATCGACCTTCTCGCCGAGGCCGGCGCAGCGCGCATCAAGATCTCCTTCAGACCGGACAACCCAGCAGCCAGGAACCTCTACTTCAGCGTCGGCTTCGAACCCGTCAAGCAGTGTGCGGTCGTATCCCGTGCGAGCTAGCGCAGAGGCCATCTCCAAGAAAAACACGCGTAGCCTTGCACTTCTATGTATCTAGCAGTACAATGCCTTTTAGTCCTAGGTATTGGAGGCAGCGTTGCAGATCGACAAGGATCTGGTGGCCGCATCGTCGACACCACTCGTGTTGGCCATCCTCTCCGAGGGCGAAAGCTATGGGTACGCGATCCTGAAGCGCGTCCGCGAAGTGTCGGACGGTGATCTCGAGTGGACGGATGGGATGCTGTATCCCCTCCTCCATCGTCTCCATCGGCTCGGGTATGTCACCCAGGAGTGGCGATCACCGCCCGAGGGACGGCGTCGCAGGTACTACACGATCACCGAAGAGGGGCACGCGGCATTACGGGAGCACAAGCGGCAGTGGCAGGCGGTGAACCGGGTATTGGGTGATGTATGGGGGAGCGATGATGTCTTGCCCTTCGCGCACACGACCTCACCCCGCCGGCGGTTTGCCCTTATGAGCCCGGCGGTGCGCACGCATTGGGGCCGTGATGTGTCGTGCGCCCTGGGGAGGGCATGACTCATGGAGGAGTTGGAGTCGCAGATAGCCGAGTGGCGGAGATTCGTCGAGCTGAGCCCCGGTGTCGATGGACGGGACGCTGAGGAGCTGGAGACCCACCTGCGCGATCAGATCACCGATCTCGGTGCGGCTGGACTCGCAGCCGACGAGGCATTCCTCGTCGCGGTGAAACGGATGGGAAACGTCCACGACATCTCCCGGGAGTTCGCCCGCGAGCACAGTGGCCGGCTGTGGAAACAGCTGGTCTTGTCGGGAGGGGAAGAGCCGGAGGAGGCCGCGGGCCGTTGGCCCGAGATGTTGTCGTTCGCGGTCGCAGCAGCGGTCGCGGTGCAGGTGGCCCGCTTGGCGTCGGGTTTCCCCAATGACGTGTCTTCTTGGTTCGTGCGCAACGCGAGTCTGTTCGTCCTGCCTTTCCTGGCCGGTTGGTTCGCCCGCCAACGGCGACTCGACAGGCGCCAGTGGCTATCGACCGCAGTCCTCTTCGTCATCGCCGCCGTGGTCGTCAACGTCTATCCCTACGAGGAGGCCTCGGCGACCGAGATCCTCGTGGCAGCGCACCTGCCGGTCGTGTTGTGGTTTCTGGTCGCCTATCCCTACATGGGCGGCGATTCCAGGTCGCGCGACCGGCGCATGCACTTCGTCCGCTTCACCGGGGAGTGGTTCATCTATTACGTGCTGATCGCCCTTGGCGGGGGGGTGCTGATGGGGCTGACAGTGGGTCTCCTCGAGGGAACAGGTGTCGATCTCGATCGGCTCTTCTTGTGGGTGTTGCCCGCAGGTGCGGCGGGCGCGGTGATCGTGGCCGCTTGGCTGGTGGAGTCGAAACAGCGGGTCGTCGAGAATATGGCACCAGTGCTGACGATGATCTTCACACCACTCTTCGCACTGATGCTGGCCGTCTCGGCGGTGGTCTACGCTGCGACCGGCTTTGGCGGGGTCTTCGACCGCGAGCTGCTCGGCCTGTTCGATGCGCTGATGGTGGTCGTCCTCGGGCTGGTGCTCTACGGCATGTCCGCCCGCGATCCATCACAACCGCCCGGATGGATGGACCGCATCCAACTGGTCGCCATCGTGGGCGCCCTGACTCTCGACCTGATGGTGCTCGGTTCGATGGTGGCCCGGATCGGTGACCTGGGATTCACCCCGAATCGCACAGCCGCACTCGGGCTCAACGTGGTGCTGCTGGTGAATCTGGCGGGGGCAGCCTGGCTGTCCATGCGGTTCCTCACGCGACGGACGACTTTCCACCGGCTCGAGCGTTGGCAGACTTCCTACCTTCCCGTCTTCGCCATCTGGGCCGCAGCGGTCGTTGTCGTCCTCCCCGTGCTCTTCGGCTTCAGCTGAGCGCGGTCACTCGGGTTTGGTCGTTCGACCTATTTCTCTCGCTCAGATGAGATCGGGTTCGAGCCGATAGATGGCGATGGCCCTCAAGTCGTCGATGACGAGCTCCGACGTCCGTCGGGTGGTCCTGGCCACCGCGGGCTTGATCGCTGGTGCCTCGTTGATCTTCGAGCTCACGGTGCAGTCCGGGCACAAACAGGTCATCAATGCGGTCATCGACGCACTGATCGTCGCCTGTGTCGTCTGGGAGCTACGGCACCGTGCGCGAACCGAATACCTGGCTCTGTTCCTCGGGATGATCTACGGGACCATGTCGATCATCGAGTCGACCGCGGGTTTCGAGGTCACCAATTTCTCTCCGAGCACGCAGCTGGCGATGCTGATCTTGCTCTCGGTCGTATATCTGGCCACTCGCGAGGAGATGTCGAGCTGGGCGGTGGTCGCGTTCTCGTGCTTCATCGCGGGTTTCACCATCGTCTCGGTCACTACCAACCCGCTGTCGGCCTCCGACGCGTTGGGGATGATCGCCGTCGGTGTGCCTGGACAGATGGTCGTCATCTACATGATGCATCGGGTCATGCATCGGCTCCACGATGTCTCTTCGACCGATGCTGCCTATGCGCGAATTCAATCTGCGCTGTCCAGGTGCTCCCAGGCTCTGCTGAGCAGGGGAGCCGAGGAGCCCCTCGAGGTCGCATTGTCCGCATTGCTCGATGCCACCGAGGCGGACTACGCATATGTCGACATCAACAGGATCGACAACGAGGGACATGTGACCTGGGAGCTGGTTGCAGACGCCTCGGGCGGTCGTTATCCCGTTCTGAAGGACATCGATCGGAAAGGGGACTACCTGCTCATGGGAGACTCGGAGGCATTGCTCCGTTCGGGCTCACCGGCGAAGGTCGTCACTGTCGACCTTCCCACCCAGCTCCGACTCCTGTACGAGGAGGAGGGCATCAAATCGGAGATCATGGCTCCCATCTTCATCGAGGATCGCTGGGTCGGTTCGATTGGGTACACCGACCACGAGCGTGAGGGGGAGTGGTCCGAATTGGAGGTCGACGCACTGATGCGTGCAGCCGACATGGTCGGTGCCTACTGGCAACGGGAGGCGGCACGCGAGGGGCTGATGGAGCTGGCCGAGGCCAAGGATCGGTTCATCGCCGCCGTCAGCCACGAGCTGCGAACTCCGCTGTCGGCGGTGTTGGGGTTCGCCGCCGAGTTGGCTGAGCGGGCCGACTCGTTCTCGTCCGAGGAGCTGAACGAGATGGCCTCCTTCGTGCACTCGCAATCAGTCGAGCTGACCCAGCTCGTGGACGATCTCCTGACTGCCGAGCGAGCCGCCTCGGGGAACCTGACGATGAAGTCGGAGGATGTGAAGCTGCTATCGCAGGTGCAGGACATACTCGCCGCCCTGCCTGGTCCAAGAGTGGATGTCGACGGTGTGGAGACGGTGGCCCGAGGTGACTCCCTTCGGGTGAGGCAGATCGTGAGGAATCTCATAACCAATGCGATGAAATACGGGGGTGATCGGATCGAGGTGGAGGTGCGGTCGATCGGGTCGAGCGCATCCGTGGTGGTCCGAGACAATGGCCGTGGTGTCAGGGGCGTCGACTCCGAGAAGATCTTCGATGCGTACTACCGGGCAGCCCGCACGGACTCCCAGCCCGACTCGGTCGGATTGGGATTGGCCGTGGCTCGCCAGCTGGCCCGGCTCATGGACGGTGACGTGACCTATCGACGGGAGCGGGGGTGGACGACCTTCGAGCTCACCCTCCGGGGAGTCGAGAAGGAAGCCCGACCGAACGGAGCGGACGGAGCTTGAGCCGCTAACTGTCGGGAGGGCGGCGCCACGAGATGGCCAGTTGGGCGGTGCCGGCTGCGACTCCGAGCAGCACGATGCCGAAACCGACCCAGCCATCGAGGGCGGGAGCGATGTCGAGCAGGGCGTCCAGCGAGTAGTCGCCCGGCCCAACTGTGGCCAAGGCGAGGCCAGCCACGATCAGGGTGACGACGTACTCATATCCCTCATCCGGCCTGTGAAAGACGAAGAAGCCGGCGAAGCGGTGGATCGATCCGAAGGCGACCGTCATGATCGAGGCGACTCCCGCCGCCGCGAACGTGGTGGCCAGGCCGAGGAGGAGCATGGACCCGATCACGATCTCACCGACGGCCGACCCGAGGGCATTGAGCCGGGCATGACGAAATCCCTTGCTTGCGAACCAGGATGCCGTCCCATCCAGGTTGCGCCCGTGGTTGATCCCATGAGCGATCATGACGACTGCCAGCCACACCCGGAGTATCACGAGGGCGGTGTCGGCCGGGCTCAAGCGCCCACCTTCGCGATGAGCACGTCACACCTGGCGTGCTCGAGTGCACGGAGACTGGTGGATCCCAGGAAGCTGGACGCCAGGCGACCGCGGCCTCTTGTGCCAAGCACGAGGAGCTCTGCTCCGACCTCGTTGCAATGATCGATCAGTGTGTCGGCAGGATAGCCATCGAGGTCGACTCGCTCCACCTCGACACCCTCGGTCGAGCCGAGTATCGGGGCTGCCTTGGACCAGACTTCCGCACGACTCGCGTCGGCAAGGTCTCGCGTGTCGACTGTGATGTCGCCTGGGAGGTGCAGGACCGCCGCGGACACGTCGGAGGCGTAGACGACATCTAGCTTGGCCCGGCGGGCCTTGGCCTCCGCGAGCGCGGTCCGCAAGGCGATCAGGCTGTGATCGCTCCCGTCGATGCCGACCACCACCACACCTCGGTCGTCTTCGGGCATCGGGCTACCAGTTCGTCTGGCGTGCCGGTGGTGGCGGTGTCATCTTCAGCTTGGTGTTATCCACCTCCCAGCTGAGATGCTCATCGACCGCGACCACACCGTCCAGGCGTCGGGTCAGGTCGCCGAGAAGGGTGGCGTCACTCTTGGTCTCCAGCTGGCCGGTCATGCTCACCACTCCTTCGATGCTCGTGACCTTCACTCGACCGGGGTCGATCCAAAGCACCTTTCGCATCACATGCTCGATCTCTTGAAGGATCGCCTCGTCGGTGCGGATGAAAGCCCGGAGGATGTCCGACCGGCTGATTATCCCGATTAGCCGGCCGTCCGAGACGATCGGAACTCGCTTGATCGCGGATTCCTGCATCAATCGAGCAGCCTCGACGTGATCCGCTTCTGGCGGGAGGCTGATCACATCACTTGTCATCACGTCACCCACCAGTTGCTCACCACTGGGCGCTTCCTCCTCCCTGGTGAACCAGCGCAGCAAGTGGGCGCGCTTCTCGGCCCGTCTCCCCGCCTCGGACTTCACGAAATCGGCCTCGGTGATCACCCCCTCGACCATGCCGGCCTCGTCAGTCACTACCAGGCCGCTCACTCCCGCCTCGATCATGCGACGGGCCGCTTCCTTCAGGGATGCGTCACTGCTGATCGTGATCACATCCGGTGTCATCAGGTCTTGAACTTTCATGGTGACTCCCTTGGGCCCTGGATTTCTACTACATGGTCTCCGGCCTGGGCTTGGTCGGGGCTACTCCTCCTCTTCGGCCAGCGCCGGGCCCCGGCCCAGGGCACCGCGCAACTCAGAGGGGTTGATCGGCTTCATCACGAAGGCATCCGCCCCGGCTCGCCGCGCCAGGAAGGCGTCGGCCGATCGGTCGAGGAGAAGCACCAGACGTGGCCGGTCGGTCGGATCGGTCGCCTGCCTGACGGCACGTACCACTGCCATTCCACCCATCGATCCGACCTGCATGTCCACCACCACCGCATCGACCATCGACTCTTCTAGTCGGTTTTCGACCAGTCGTGGGTCACCGATCTCTTCGACCCGGAAGTCGCCGATCGAGAGGGCGGACCTCACCTCGTTCAACACCCATGAGCCATCGGCCACGACGAGAACGGTCGGCATCGGCGGGCACGTTAGCTGTCACCCTGTTTTCCGCCGGTGCCCCGGAGGAAGTGGTTGATGGCTGCCGGCCCCTAACCTCGCCTCAGTGCGTCGCATGGTGTGGGTCGTCGTCGGGGTCTCCTTGGCTCTCACCGGCTGTGTCGAGTCAGCCGGCGGGGGTATCGACCTGGTCGACGTCAGTGGCCCCCTCGACTCCTCGGCCCTCGACTTCATCTCCGAGATGATCGAGCAGGGGGCCGAGAGCGGCCAGGAGCTGACTGTGGTCCAGGTCAACTCGAGAGCCGTGTTGGATGAGGCGGCATTCGAGCGACTTCGATCTCTGATCGAGTCGCCTCCACTGCCAGTGGCGATTTGGGTGGGCCCGTCGCCGGCGGTCGCTTTCGGGGGAGTGGCCGACCTGGTCGCCATGGCCCCACATGCCGCCATGGCCCCCGGGTCGGTCCTCGGTCACTTCGAGCCTACGGTCCTTGGAGTCGACCGCGGGGCATCCGACGAGATGGTCGCGGCCGAGGAGTCGGGTCTGGATCTGCAGCCCACGTTCCGCCAGTACCTTCAGGATCTCGACGGAGTCACGCTGAGAACCGACCACGGGCCGGTGGTCGTCTCGACGCTGCGCGATATAGAGGGGGGGATCACGACCAGGGACGTCACCTTCCGCAAGCCCGGGCTGTTCACCCGCTTCTTCAGGCTCGGAGTGACGCCGGAGGCTGCCTTCTTCTTCTTGACCATGGGTCTCACGATCGCCGTGTTCGAGTTCTATGCGCTCGGGCCGGGAGTGGCCGCCGCAGTCGCGTCGGTGGCGCTGATCATCGGTGGATGGGGAGCAGTGACCCTTCCCACGAGATGGTGGGCATTGGGGCTCCTGCTGCTTGCTTACTTGGTTTTGGTGGCTGCACACCAAATCGGAGGGATCCTCGCGCTGTCATTGGTCGGTGCCGCGATGCTCCAACTGGCCGGCACGTTCCTCGTGGATGGCGCCGGTCAGGTCGAGCCCAGATGGTGGCTGGTGCTGCCCTCTGTCCTGGCCACCTTGTTCTTCTTTCTGATCGCGATGCCGACGGTGCAGCGCGCCCGGCTCTCGACGGACACCATCGGTCGTGAGTCGCTCATCGGGGAGGCCGGGATCGCGCTCGCCGACTTCGACCCCAACGGCTTCGTCGAGGTGCGCGGGGCACGGTGGATGGCGACGGCGCATCGGGAGGCGGGCATCTCCGCGGGGGATCCCATCGTGGTCGACGGAGTCGACGGTATGTATCTGGAAGTTGACCGCCCGGCAACAGGCCGCGAAACATAAGCAGAGGTTTCGGGATGCCTGCCCTTGTGCCGCTCGGCCGATTTCAGTAGCTTCGTTCCGGTTGTCGCAAGCAAGCGGGAGGAAAAGAGGTTGTCCCACTCAGATGACTGGCAGCTGCGGGCGCTGTGCCGGGGGAACCATGCCTACCTCTTCTTTCCCCCTTCGACCTTCGAACGGAAGGACGAGCGGGAGCGACGTGAAATGAAGGCAAAGGCCATTTGCGGGGTATGCCCGGTTCAAGAGCCGTGCTCTACTCATGCCTTGGAGATACGTGAGCCGTTCGGGATATGGGGCGGACTCACCGAAACCGAGCGGAGGACTGTCCTCGTACCTGGCTGAGCGGTTTCCCTTGTGAACGACATTGGGCTCACCTGAGGCTGCGGGTATCACCGCGGCGGACGGTGAGCCCAACTCTGTCTGACCATTCCAGGAAGGGAACTGCGTACTTTCGTGACAGACCCGATGCGTCCCTGAATTCGGCAACCGTGAATGAGTCGCCGAGATCCTCCAGGTAAGTGGTCAGCTCGGTGATCTGATCGGGTAGATACACCAAACCGGGGGCTATCCGGACCAGCTCACCGTTGCGCACCTTGAGGTGGATCAGTTCCGGGTCGATTCCGAGATCGCGCTCGTCGGGCACTGCCAGGCTCCGAGCCAGTCTGGACACCGCTTGCTGCCACCGCTCGACCTGGTCGTCCCCCAACTCGACCTGATGACCGGCCAGAGCGACGTCCGGGCCCACCCGCTCGAGACCCGCGGCGCGGTCGATGACGGCTCCCGCGATGCTCGGATCGATATCGAGACGCTCGGCGAGAGTCGCCAGTGGAAGACCCGGCCGCAGGGGATGGAGGCCGTGATCCTCCCGTACCAGTCGCGTTGCCGCCTCCTCCAGGCCGTTCCATCGCTGCAGTGAGATCACGGTGTCGCCGATCACCTGCCCGGCGGCCGGCCGGCCGCCGCCGCTGTGGGCGCTGAGACGATGGACCGAGTCGATCGAGCGGATGGCCAGCAGCGCCCCGGCGATCTCATCGACCTTTCCGGACGGGTCGAGGCGCCGGGACCGAGCCATGGCCTCACGGGTTCTTCTCGCAGGCGTCGGATCGAGGACCCTCCCCCCTGCTACGACCAGCTTCCGGCCCGTGTCACGGAGCACGAAGCGGTCACCCACCTTCAGAGGGAGGGGGATCTCCACCTGGAGCATCGCCACCCCGTCCGCCAGACCCGTGAGAGCCACCCGACTCGCCGAGGACCCGATGTGGAGTTGATAGGCGCCGCTGCGGTGGATCTCGTCGACGTAGCGGGCGGTCCGTATCTCCACGGTGAACCGCTGGGTGAGTGCCCACTGGCCGGGCAGTCCGACCATTTGACCGCGCGCGATGCGGTCGTGGTCGACGCCGGCCAGATTGAGGGCAACCCTGCGCCCCGGTCCGATTCGCTCGTGAGGCCTCTCGTGACTCTGGATCCCCCGTACCCGGGCCTTCCTCCCGCTCGGTAGTAACTCGACCTGGTCCCCGACCGAGATCGAGCCGTCGAGAAGCGAGCCGGTCACCACCGTGCCCGCGCCGGCGACCGGGAACGACCTGTCGACCCAGAGCCGTGGCCGGCTCGTGTCCTGAGGAGGCTCGGGCAGCAGAGCGGACAGCGTGCTCAGGAGATCGCCCACCCCGTAGCCGGTGACAGCCGACACCGGGACGACCGGAGCTCCGTGCAGGCGGGAGCCGACGAGTTGCTCGGCGACCTCGCCGGCGGCCAGCTCGAGGAGCTCTTCGTCCACGAGATCAACCTTGGTCAGCGCCACCACGGCCCGGCCGACCTCGAGCAGGTCGAGCACAGCCAGGTGCTCCTCGGACTGCGGCATCCAACCTTCATCGGCGGCGACCGTCAGGAGAGCGACGTCGATGGCCTCGATCCCGGCGAGCATGTTCTTCAGATAGCGCTCGTGACCCGGGACATCGACGAATGAGACCTCGGTGCCGTCGGGCAGGGTGGCCCAGGCGAAGCCCAGGTCGATCGTCAGACCGCGCTGCTTCTCCACGGCCCACCGATCGGGGTCCCTCCCGGTGATCTTCTCGATGAGGGTCGACTTCCCGTGGTCGACATGGCCTGCGGTGCCGATCAGCGGCATTTCAGAAGGCGGTCGGCGATCGCCCGGTCGTCCTCCGGTTCCACTGCCCTGAGGTCGATGATGAGGTCGCCTGCCTCGCGACGGGCCAGGATCGGGGGGTCACCGGTGAGGAGGCATTCGAACTGCTCGTGCCCGCCAACGACTCTCAGGACAGGTGTCGGGATCTCCACTCCGGGAGCGCTGCCCGCTCCCACGGCCGACGCCCCCTCCTCGACCTGCGAACCAATCATCTCGCCCAGCATCTCGCAGCGACGGCGCAATGTGGTTCCATCGGTCAACGCCATGGCCCAGAAGGGGATGCCGTTCGGCTCGCCCTCCAAATACTCGATGAGAGTGGCGCTCAGGGCGGCGTAGGTGACTCCGCCCACCCGGAGCGACCTGGCCAGCGGATGGGACCTGATCGTCTCGATGAGACTCTGACGGCCGACGATCAGCCCTGCCTGGGGGCCGCCGAGCAGCTTGTCGCCACTGAATGTGACGATGCCCGTCCCGGCTTGGATCGCCTGACGTGCCCCGGGCTCGTCGGCGAGCCAATCGGGCACCCATCGGGCCGAGGCGTCGAGCAGGCCCGAGCCTATGTCGTAGATCAGGGGGACGCCGTGGGTGTCACAGATACCCGCCAATTCCTCGACCGCGACCGTCTCGGTGAATCCAGTCACCCGGAAGTTCGAAGGATGGATCTTGAGGACGGCTCCGCACTCATGGGTCTGAAGTGCGGTCTGGTAGTCGCCGAGCCGGGTGCGGTTGGTGGTGCCGACCTCGACCATCCTCGCCCCGCTCGCCGACATGACCTCGGGCAGCCGGTAGGAGCCCCCGATCTCGATCAGCTCGCCTCGGGAAACCGGCACCGCGTTACCACCCGCTGTCGCAGCCAGCGCGAGGAGGACGGCAGCCGCGTTGTTGTTCACCACCAGGGCATCCTCGGCACCAGTGAGCATGCGGAGCAGCAGAGCGACATGCTCTCCTCTCTGCCCGCGGCGGCCGGTCTCCAGGTCGAGCTCGAGGTTCTGATAGCCGTCGGCGGCCTGCCGGGCCGCCTCGATCGCCGTATGAGACCAGGGAGCGCGGCCCAAGTTGGTGTGGAGCAGCACGCCAGTTGCATTGATGACCCGAGTGCCTGACCTACGCCCCATCTGGCTGGCTATTCCCTGGGCCCACTCCTTCACATCCGGTGTGTTGCCGGCCTCGATCGCCAATCGAGCCAGGTCGATAGCCTTCCGCGCTGCCTCGACCCTGAGCGGTCTCGCCAGGCCGTCGCCGAGATGGTCGGCGAGGGTGTCCACGGCCGGAAGGTCCCGGAAGGGGTTGTCGGTCACCTCGCGAGTTTGCCAGGTCGCGGCCGGTGGTTCTTAGGATGCGTCCCCTCCGTCAACGACCGGGGCATTGATGAAGATCGACCGTGTGCTCGCCAACAACCCAGGCCCTTTCACCGGGCCGGGCACCAACACTTGGCTGCTCGACGATGGTGAGGGTGCGGTCGTGGTCATCGACCCGGGTCCGGTCGACAGCAGGCATATGAGGGCGATCCTCGAGAAGCTGGGACCACGCGACCTGGTTGCGGTGCTGGTCACCCACACGCACAGCGATCACGCTCCTCTGGCCAACCCTCTGGCAGGCGACATGGGTGTCCCGGCTGTCGGTCATGCCCCTGGCCCATTGTTCCAACCCGAGATCCGGCTGCTCGATGGGGCGGTCTTCACTGTTGGCAACCTGGATCTCGAGGTCGTCCACACCCCGGGCCACGCCCTGGACCATCTTTGCTTCCGGGCGGGCAACGTCCTGTTCTCGGGCGACCACATCATCGGCGGGTCCTCGGTGATGGTCGAGGACATGGGCCCCTATCTCGACTCCCTGCGCAAGCTGCGCGGCACCGGGCTGGAGCGTCTCCACCCCGGCCATGGTGATGAGATGGAGGACCCGGACACCGTGATCGACTGGTACCTGGCTCATCGTCTACAACGTCACGAGGAGATCCATCGAGCAATCGTTCAAGGTGCCGCCAGGGTTTCCGACATAGTCGAGATCGTGTATGCCGATGTCGACCCTTCGCTGCACGCGCTGGCAGAGAGGTCGGTCCAGGCACATCTCTCGTTGCTCGCCGAGGAAGGACGTATAGCCTGGGAGGACGACCTCCTGGTCGCGCTCACCAGCCCCCATGAATAGACCCGCCCGACTCCTCATTGGCCTCCTCGTGATTGGATTGGCGTTGCCTGCTTTCGCCCAGGTGACCGATCGGGACATCGACCGCGCCCGGGCCGAGGTGAACCGAATAATTGAGGAGTCTGCCGAGTTGGGGAGTGCGGTCATCGATGCATACGGCCAACAAGCTGCCCTCGACCAGGAGATCCAGGACCTGCGCTCTTCGATCGAGTATGCCCAGATCCAAATCGCCGAGACCGAGGTCCGGCTCGAGGAGCTTGCGGTCCAGCTCTATATGGGCTCGACCAGCGGTGTCTCGCTCTCGATGTTGTTCAGCACGTCGGACCAGGGATACCCGGCCGGCATGGAGTACCTGAGGGAAGTGACCGGCGTGGATGCCAGCGTCGTCGACCAGCTCAGGGTGTTTCGCACCGAGCTCAATCGGCAAACAGAGCGCCTCGGCGAGGCCCTGGCCGAGCAACAGACTCTGGCCACCGAGCTGGAGACACTGGCCGGGCAGCTGCAAGAGGACCTGGTGGCCGCCCAGGCGGTCTACGACCAGCTGGTCGAGCAGCAACGATTGGAGGAGTTGGAGCGACTTCGGCTCGAGGAGGAGCGTCGACTTCGCGCCGAGGAGGAGGCTCGGCAAGCAGCCGCCGCCCAGACCAGCACGACCCAGGCTACGCCACGTACCACGTCGGCACCGAGCCCGACGACACCGACCACAGCAGCCGCCACCACCATCACTACGGCCCCCTCGGCACCGACGACAACCGCCTCCCCGGCACCGACGACCGCCCCCTCACCACCGCCACCGTCCCCCGGCGGCGGTGGGACCTGCCCCGTCGCCGGGGCGGTGACGTTCTCCGACACCTGGGGCGCTCCTCGCTCCGGAGGCAGGCCACACTTGGGAGTGGACATGATCGCGGCCCGCGGCACACCGATAGTCGCCATCTTCTCGGGGACCATCTACCGCACGTCCAACAGCTCGCTTGGTGGCCTCTCCGTCTATCTGACCTCGGACGCCGGGGACATGTACTACTACGCGCACCTCGACTCGTTCGGCGATATCAGTGCCGGCCAGCGTGTGGCGGAGGGCTACGTCATCGGTTACAACGGATCGACGGGAAATGCGCCTTCCTGGCTCCCCCATCTCCATTTCGAATACCACCCGGGAGGTGGCGCGGCAGTCAACCCCTACCCCCTGGTGAAGTCGATCTGTGGTTGATCGACCCCATGACGTGAGAAAGGGACCCTTGCGGGTCCCTGTCTCCGGCCTCCCAGTCCACCGTACAACCCTGTGCACGTCCTGGTGCTCATTGTGTCGACGCAGAGTGGCGATGCAAGGACTGTTCGTGAGGTTCAAGAGGACTAGTCCGGGTGTGAGGTGGGAGTTTGGCGACATGGCCGCCGCGCTGCCGTCTAGTGTCGCCACGCCCGCGTCCCCACGGAGAAGCTGATGACAACCCCCGAGCCCCCCATCCCCCAACCCGTTGGTGTGCCCGCGGCCCTCGCCAGCTGGGGCGACCGGGCCCTCGGGTTCCTCATCGACTACCTCCCGATCATCATCCTCAACGCCCTCACCTTCAACCGTGGCTTGCTGGGAGGCTTGCTCGGGCTGGTTGGGATCGCCTACTTCGCCTACCTCGGTCATCTCGAAGGAACGACGGGCCAGACCCCGGGGAAGGCGATCATGGGTCTGCGTCTGGTGGACCAGAATGGCAATCTGGTCGGCAGTGGCTCCGGAATCGGGCGCAAGTTCGTCCATATCCTGGACAGCCTGGTGTGCTTCCTCGGCTGGTTCCTCCCACTGGTCGACGCCAAACGGCAGACCATCGCCGACAAGGTGATGTCGACGTTCGTGGTCGGCGGGCAGGAGCGCAAGCCGTTCGCGGTCGAGCTGTGGATGCCACCCAAGACCTGATCCACTCCTGACCGTCCGAGCTCAGGCGGCTCCGTCCTCCAGGTCGGCGATCAGCTTGGCGATCCGACCGGTGCACGTCTCCATGTCGGCAGGCGGCACCACAGCGATCACCTTGTCGAGCGCCTCCTGCAACGCGGTAGCCGCCTCGCCCGCGGT
>Ga0268386_10000692_pt1 | contig 21918 bp, 21 predicted proteins | sample RVTome_15_FD_200260 | JGI IMG/M metagenome (GOLD analysis project Ga0268386, IMG submission 200260) | Soil microbial communities from uranium-contaminated site in the Upper Colorado River Basin, Wyoming, United States - RVT150D86... ...
TCGTCCCGCCGGGAATCACGGTCGAGACGTCGGGGTTCGGCATCATGGGCGGGTTCGACGGGCACAGCCAGACGGTCGCGTCCGACGACCCGTCGGCGCCGGTGCTGCGGATCCGCGGACTCGCCGTGATGGGCGGCATCGAGGTGAGTATGATGCTGCCCGGCGAGACCCCACGCGACGCGCGTCGCCGCGTGAAGGAGGACCGCCGTCGCCGGCGCCTTGAGCGGAGGAACGGGTAACCCTCCGGCCCTCCCCGGATTGTTTCTTGACGGCCCGAGCCGGGGGCCGGTATGATCTTCGCCCCGGCGGCAGCGGCCGCACCGATTCGACGCTTCTGGAGGACCGGAATGTCCGAGATTCCCGACTCTCTCTACTACACCCAAGAGCACGAGTACCTGCGCGAGACGGAAACCGACGGCGAATACTACGTCGGCATCACCGACTACGCGCAGGGAGAACTCGGCGACGTGGTGTTCGTGGAGCTGCCCGCCGTGGGCGACACCTTCTCGAAGATGGAGGTGTTCGGGACGATCGAGGCGGTGAAGGCCGTGTCCGACCTGTTCGCGCCGGTCAGCGGCGAAGTCATCGAGGTGAACGGCGTGCTCGAGGACGATCCGGCCCTGGTCAACGGGGATCCGTATGGCGAAGGCTGGATGATCCGGATCCGCCTCGCCGACCCGTCGGAGCTGGACGGCCTGATGTCGTCGACCGACTACCTGGCCCACATCGAATAATCCTCACAGGCGGTCACACATGTCGTTCGTTCCGCACAGCGACGCCGATCGTCGCGCCATGCTCGCGCGGGTCGGCGTCGGGGACGTAGGGGAACTCTACTCCGACGTCCCGGCGGGCCTCCTCCTCGACCGCGAGCTCGACGTTCCCCCTGCCCTGTCGGAGTGGGGGGCGATGCGCCGGGTCGGCGAGCTCGCCGGCGGCAACGCCGACCTCGTCTGCTTCGCGGGCGGCGGCATGTACGACCACTACGTCCCGGCGGCCGTCGACCACCTGATCCGGCGAAGCGAGTTCTACACCGCCTACACGCCGTATCAGCCCGAGGTCGCCCAGGGCACGCTCCAGGTGATCTACGAGTTCCAGACGATGATCTGCGAGCTGACCGGCATGGACGTCGCGAACGCCTCGATGTACGACGGCCCGACCGCCACGGCAGAAGCCGCCGTGATGGCCCGTTCCGTCACGCGGCGCGACCGGGTGCTCGCCGCCCGCTCGCTGCACCCGCACAGCCGCAAGGTCACCGACACCTACCTCGAGGGCCTCGGCAGCAAGCTCGAGCTGATCGACTACGGCCCCGACGGCCTGCTCGACCTTGACGCGCTGCGGACGGCGCTCCACGGCGACGTCGCCGCCGTGCTCGTGCAGTATCCGAACTTCTTCGGCGGGATCGAGGACCTCGGCCCGATCGCCGAGGCGGTGCACGAGGCCGGCGCGCTGCTCGTCGTGCAGGCCGACCCGGTGATGCTCGCCGTGCTCCGTTCGCCCGGCTCGCTCGGCGCCGACATCGTCGCGGCCGAAGGCCAGCCGTTCGGCAACGGACCCAGCTTCGGCGGGCCGGTAGTCGGCCTGTTTGCTGCCACCCAGAAGCTGGTGCGCAAGATGCCCGGCCGGATCGTCGGCGGAACGGTCGACGTCGAGGGCCGGCGCGGCTACGTGCTCACGCTGCAGACGCGCGAGCAGCAGATCCGCCGCGAGAAGGCGACGAGCAACATCTGCACGAACCAGGGCCTGATGGCGCTGGCCGCGACGATCTACCTGTCGCTCGTCGGCAAGACCGGGTTGCGGCAGGTGGCCGAGACCTCGATCCAGAACGCCCACTACGCGCGACGGCGGCTGGCCGAGGCGGGCGTCGAGCTCCTGTTCCCCGACGCGCCCGTGGCGCGCGAGTTCGTCGTGCGCACGGCGGACGAATCGTGGAAGGTCATCGAGCGGGGCGTCGAGCGCGGCCTGCTGGTCGGCGTCAGCCTGCAGCGCTTCCGCAGCCTGAACGTCGAGGACGGCTTGCTGGTCGCGTTTACCGAGAAGCGAAGCCGAGAGGAGATTGACCGGCTGGTGGACGTGTTGGCGGAAGAATGACATGAACGAACTGACCTGGCACGGACACGCGACCTTCGAGCTCGTCCTCGACGACGGGACGCGGCTGCTGGTCGACCCGTTTCTCGAGAACAACCCGAAGGCGACTGTCGGGCCCGAACACTTCCACGACCGGCTCGACTACCTGCTGCTCACGCATGGCCACTTCGACCACGTCGAGGACGCCTGGGGGATCCTCGAGGCGACGGGCGCGACGCTGATCAGCAGCTTCGAGCTGTGCAGCTACGCCGAAAAGGTGCGGGGACACGTGAATACGCACGGGATGAGCATCGGCGGCGGCTACGACTTCCCGTTCGGCCGCGTGAAGCTGACACCGGCATTGCACGGCGGGGCGCTCGACGCCGAGGGCGGCGAGGGATACACCTGCCCGCCGAGCGGCTTCCTGTTCACGTTGGCGGGCGGCACGCGCCTCTACCTCGCCGGCGACACGGCGCTCACGACGGAGTTCGGGCTGCTGGCCGACCGGGTCGACATCGCCGTGCTGCCGATCGGCGACAACTTCACGATGGGACCGGAGGACGCGGCGCGGGCCGCCGGGATGATCAAGCCACGGGTCGTGATCCCGGCGCACTACGACACCTGGCCGCCGATCGAGCAGGACACGGAGGCGTTCCGGGCGCTGCTCGAACCGCGCTCCGACGTGGTCGTGCTGGCGCCGGGCGAAACCTACGAATTCAAGTAGAGGCAGGCATGCCCCAGTTTCCGTTCAAGGGCGACCACACGCCGACGATCTTCGAGAAGTCCGAGCCGGGGCGCCGCGGCACGCGCGTTCCGGCGCCGGATGTGGACACGCGTCCGCTCGACGAGCTGATCCCCGTCGCGCACCTGCGGCCGGAGGGCGACGTCCCCGCCCTGCCCGAGGTGCCCGAGAACGAGGTCGTGCGCCACTACACCGAGCTGTCGCTCAAGAACCACCACGTCGACCGTGCCCTGTATCCGCTCGGCTCGTGCACGATGAAGTACAACCCCAAGGTGAACGAGGCGGCCGCCCGGCTCCCCGGCTTCGCGGGCCTCCATCCGTTTACGCCGCACGAGAACGCCCAGGGCGCGCTGCAGCTCATGTGGGAGCTGGCCGAGATGCTGAAGGAGGTGGCCGGGATGGAGGAGGTCACCCTCCAGCCGGCCGCCGGCGCGCAGGGCGAGATGACCGGCGTCCTGATCATGAGGAAGTACCACGAGGAACGCGGCGACACGCGCCGCACGAAGGTGCTGTTTCCCGACAGCGCGCACGGAACGAACCCCGCGACTGCCGCGATGGCCGGGTTCGAGGCCGTCGAGTTCGGCTCGAACGCCGAGGGCCGCGTCGACCTCGAGGCGCTGAAGGCCGTGCTCGATGAAAACGTCGCCGGGATGATGCTCACGAATCCGAACACGCTCGGGAAGTTCGAGACCGACATCGAGGAGATCTGCCGGCTGGTGCACGAGGCCGGCGGCCTGATGTACATGGACGGCGCGAACCTGAATGCGCTGATGGGCGTGACGCGCCCCGGCGACATGGGCTACGACATCGTCCACTTCAACCTGCACAAGACATTCAGCACGCCGCACGGCGGCGGCGGCCCGGGCGCGGGCCCGGTGGCGGTGAAGGCGTACCTGGCGAAGTACCTGCCCGTGCCGAAGGTCGTCCGGCGCGCGGACGGCGCGGGTCCCGGCGCGGGCGCCGGGGCGGAGTTCGAGCTCGACTGGGACCGGCCCTCCTCGATCGGGAAGATCCACGGCTTCTACGGCAATTTCGGCGTGCTCGTGCGAGCCTACACGTACATCCGCATGCTGGGACGCGAGGGGATCCGCGCCACGGCGGAGGCGGCCGTGCTCAACAACGCCTACCTGTCGGCGCTCGTCGCGGACGACGCGACCTACGCGCTGCCCTACGGCCGCGGGATGCACGAATCGGTGTTCTCGCCGGTCGAGATGAAGAAGCGGACGGGCGTGAAGACGATGGACGTCGCGAAGCGCCTGCTCGACTACGGCTTCCACGCCCCGACCATCTACTTCCCGCTCAACGTGCCCGAAGCCCTGATGGTCGAGCCCACCGAGACCGAGACGAAGGACGAGCTCGAGCGCTTCGCCGAGGCGCTCCAGGCGATCGCCCGCGAGGCCGAGGACGATCCCGAGATGGTGCAGTCTGCCCCCCACACGACGCCGCTCCGTCGCCTCGATGAGGGCCGGGCGGGCCGGGAGCTCGACCTGAGATGGGAGCCGGCCGGGTCGGGGTGATGTCAGGGCGCGAGGTCGCGATTCTCGCCCTTATTGCCGGGATCGCCGCAGGGTGCGCCTCGGACGCCGGGTCCGGTGCCGCCGACGCTCCGGCCGCTGCCTGGTGCGAAGCACACCCGGACGGCGCCGAAGTCGCCCTGACGCCGGCCGATGACGAAGGCACGTGGGGGAGGGAGGGGCTCGGCAGCCCGAACTTCTTCGAGCTCTGGCGCGCAGGCGGTCTGAACGAGGACGAGGATCTGGCGTTCCCCCTGAACGCGTCGGTGTCGCACGCGGGGCGGCTCGCGATCGCGGACTGGGAGCTCGGGAACCTCAGCATCGTCGAGCGAGACGGGAGGTGGATCGGTGACTGGGCCGCCCGCGGCCAGGGTCCCGGCGAGCTCGCCCTGCCTGCCGCTGCTCGGTGGATCGGCGCGTCCGACACCGTGGTCGTTTTTGACATCGGCAACGGGAGGGTCGTGTTTCTTTCGGACGGTCGACCCGTCCGTCCTCACGTTCTCGTCGACCCCGGTTTCCTCGCGCCGATACTCATCTCAGGAGAAGTCGGCTGGGTCGGTGTGACTCCGGCCGCCGGCGTGCTGATTGCTCCCGCGCCGACGGCGCCCGCGGATTCCGAGGATGCGGACGCGGCGGCCCCGATCCTGTTCCAGCGGGCGCGGGCGAGCGAGGTCGACACCCTGGTGACGGTTGCCATCCCCACCATGCGTGCCCGCCCGCCGTACGGCACGCTCACGGCGCCCGGCTGGCCGCGGCCCGTAGCCGCGCTCGGCGGCGACGGGTCGATCGTCGTCGGGGGGATGGACGGCCGGTATCGCATCCTCCGACTCGAGGAGTCCGGCGACACCATAGGCATGATTTGTCGGGACACCCGAGCGCTGCCGTTTTCGGAACGGGAGCGACACGCCGACCGTGACGACGACTATGTCGCTGCTCTCGAGGAAGCGATTGCGGCGGTGCCACATCCCGACAGCCTGGCGCAGTTCGGACGCCTGTTCCTGTCCGTCGAAGGAAACCTCTGGGTGCAGCGCGACCGTCCCTCTGCTCTTCGTTTCGGGGACGCTTACCACGGCGTTCCCGGTGCCCTCTATGACGTGTTCGATCCCGCCGGCCGCTACCTCGGCGAGGTGCGGGCGCCCGAGAACGCACGTCTGCAGGCGGCGCTCGGCGACACCGTGTGGGCCTATGAGATCGGCGAGCTCGACGAGACGTGGGTCGTCGCCTACGAGCTCCACTGGGCCGCCGAGTGACGCCGGGAAACCGGATGCCGCATATTCCCGCTCTACCCCAACCGGAGGACGTGCGATGAGGTACGAAATCTCGGAGATCGACATCTTTTCGCTGGGCAAGGTCGTGGCCGCCGTCTACGCGGCGATCGGGCTCGTGTCGTGGTTGTTCGTCCCGTTGTTCCTGCTCATCCCGATGAACGGGGACGGCGAGGAGGCGTTCGCGAAAGGCATCATGCTCTTCTTCCTGCTCGCGGCGCCGCTGGTCTACGCCGTCTTCGGGTTCATCGGCGGGCTCGTCGCGGGACTCGTCTACAACCTGATGGCGCGGTCGGTCGGCGGCCTCCGAGTCACCCTGCGGCAGGACGCGTGAGACACGTGGCAGGCGTGCGCCCGGCGTCCCGATTCGTCGTGGCGGCGGCCCTGCTGACCGGCCTGCCCGGGATGGCGCGCGCGCAGGCCGAAGCGGCGGCGCCCGATGGTGTGCCGACCGAACAGCCCATGCCCGGGAGCGCCGCGCTCGAGGCCGTCGCCTGGCTGGCGGGCTGCTGGCGGGTCGAGTCCCCGGATGGGCAGAACGCGGCCGAAGAACAGTGGATGGCGCCGCGCGGCGGGCTCATGGTGGGGATGTCGCGCAGCATCCGCGGTGGCGTAGCCCGGGGGCACGAATTTCTGACGATCCGGGTCGAGGATGGAACGCTCGTCTACCACGCCGTGCCGTCCGGACAGCAACCCACCGACTTCCGGGCGCGTGATGCGGAGGGCTGGCGGCTCGAGTTCGTGAACGCCGAGCACGACTTTCCGCAGAAGATCATCTACACGCGCGGCGACGACGACCGGGTCGAAGCCGCGGTGTTCGGCGACGTGGACGACTCCGAGCCGGCGTTCGCGATCCCATACCGCCGGGTTTCCTGTCCCGGCTGACGCCGCCGCCCGGGCCTGTGGCGCAACTTCGACGCCTGCCGTCTCGTACGGCATCCCGTGAGCCGATGTGGCGCCTTTCCCTATTCGGGCGTGCGCCGCGCGACGACGAGATCGAAGCCGGGAGGCCGAATGTCTGGACGAGGATCCGCCGGTAACGTCATAGCCGCCCTCGCGAGTTTCTTCGTGCCCGGGCTGGGGCAGCTCCTGCAGGGCAGACTGGTCATGGCGGCGGTGATGTTCGTTCTGGCCGCCGTCCTGTGGGTCATTCTGCTGGGCTGGATCATCCACCTGTGGTCGATACTCGACGCGGCGGTGTGGAAGCCGAAGTGGTGATCCGCCGCGTCCACTCCATGAGTGGCCGCCGGAGCGCCTGAGGTTGGAATCGATCCGTTTGCTGATCGACGAGGCGCTACCCGGCGTCCGCAACATGGCGGTCGACGAAGCGCTCATGCGCTCGGCGGGCGCGGCGGGCGTCGTCACCCTGCGCCTGTATGGCTGGGAACCGGGCTGCCTGTCGTTCGGCCGGAACCAGGAGGCACGCGGTGCCTACGATGCCGACGCGGCGGCCGATCGCGGCATCGACGTGCTCCGGCGACCGACGGGTGGCCGGTCCGTCTACCATCATCGTGAGCTGACCTACTCGGTCACGGCGCCGGTGGGGTCGTGGGGCTCGCTGCGCGAAACCTACCGACGCATCAACCGGGCGCTGGCGACCGGCCTGCGTGAGCTCGGGGTTTCGGCGAGTTGCGTCGAAGACGCACCGGAGAATACCGGACGGCGTCGCCCCACCCCGCGCGCCCCGCGGCCCACGCCGCGCGCCTGCTTCCGCGATCCCCTGCCGGGCGAGGTGACCGTCGAGGGACGGAAACTTATCGGCAGCGCCCAGTGGCGGGACGGCGGCGCGTTCCTCCAGCATGGCTCGATCCTTCTAGCCGACGAGCAACACGTGATCGAGGCTCTGCGGAAGGGCGACGCACTCTCCACCACGCAGGAATCCGGCGCCGTCTCCCTGGCCGACGTGCTCGACGAAACCCCGTCGGAAGCAAGGCTGTCGTGCGCGCTCGTGCACGGCTTCGAGCGGGAATTCGGTTTCGACGTCTCTCCCGGAAGCCTGACGGCCGATGAGCTGAACGAGGCCGAAGCGAGGATGCCCCGATTCGCCGATCCCGCCTGGACCTGGCGCCGCTGAACCCGGACTGCTTCGTGCAGATCTGCGCGAAGTGATAAAACGAACCGATCTCCATTGCGGTGAACGTGGCGGAGTTCTGCGCCTTCGTGCGTGGCCCGGCCGTTGCACTCTCCTTTCCCGCCGCCCGCCTTCGGGTGGATCGACGATTCGAGTTCAGTGAACCCGAGTGAGGAATACGACCATGACGCACGCGAGAGAGTACGACGCCTCCGCCGCCGACCGGGACGTGAGAGAAGACATCTATCTCGGAGATCCGGACTATCTGGTTTCTGCCCGGTTCGACGGGTTCCGGGAAGCCGAACAGGCCACCGCCGACCTTCTCGATGAGGGATTTCCAGCCGATCGGATATCGGTGCTCCTTACCGATGAGTCGCGGCGGAAGTACCTGGACGTACACCCCGAGCTCGCCTCGACGGAGGGCCACGTGCTCGCCCAGACGGTGGAGCTCGACGAGGAGTCGAAGACGCTGAAGGGCGCGGGAGCGGGCGGGCTGATCGGCGGGACCCTGGGCGCGGCGGCCGGCGCGATCGTCGCCGTGGGAACGTCCGTGCTCATCCCACCGCTCGGCCTCGTCGTCGCGGGGCCCCTGGCCGCGGCGCTGGCCGGAGCAGGCGCGGTGGGAGCGGCCGGTTCGTTGATCGGCGCCTTGACCGGTGCCGGAATGAGCGAGTACCGGGCCCGGAGGTTCGAGGAGTTGCTGAAGAAGGGCGACGTCATCGTCAGCGCGCGCGCGCTGACGGACCCCGAGCATACGGCCATCGTCAGGGTGTTCGAGGCTCACGACGGCGACCTGATCCGCGCCGACACCGCCTGACTCAGAAATACGGGAGACTACCATGCCACCGAAATCCTGGAGCGACAAGGACGAACGCCAGTACGGGCACATCAAGCAGAGCGAGCTCGACGACGGCACCTCCGAGGATCTTGCGGAAGAGATCGCGGCGCGCACGGTGAACAAGCAGCGGCGCAAGGAAGGGCGAACGGAGAGCGCGACGACCTCGGGCACCGGTAATCCGAACTCGCGCCTCGAGGAGCGTACGGTGGACGAGTTGCGGAACCGGGCCGACGAGCTCGGGATCGACGGGCACAGCGACATGAGCAAGGACGAGCTGATCGCCGCGATCAGGAGAAGGAACTGATCGCGCCTTCCGTGGAGATCGGCTCGGACTGCCGCAAACTGCCGGTCCGTTCGCCTGGAAACAGGCGGGAATCCCGGCACGTTCGCGTGGTCCGGACATTGCAGAAATCGAAATCGCTACGAGCCGGCAGATACCGACCGCATCGAGGAAAGACGAGGACCGAGATGGACCGCGACGCCTGGAACGACCGACACGAGAGACAGTTCGAACAAGTGAAACGGAGTGAGCTGGCGCGCGGCAAGCCGGAGGAGCTGGCCGAAGACATGGCCAGGCGCGTCGTGGAGTTGCGGCGCCAGTTCGAGGTGAGCGCCGATCCCGAATCGTCGGGTCCGCATTCGGCTCGGCTGTAGCACTTCAGGGCGACGCCTCCCTTTCACCACCCGAGCACCGGTCCTAGCTTGCCGCATGCGGAACCGGATCCTCACACTCACCTCCGTCGCGGTGCTGGTTCTCGGCGGTGCCTGCTCGCCGGACGCCGGGACGTCGGACTCCGGAAGTCGACCGCTCGTCCTCGGTTACGCGTCCGAGCTCCAGGGACTCAACCCGCTGCTCAGCACCGACCAGAACGCCAACGAGCTGATCTACTTCCTGCTATTCACGCCGCTGGTCACCTACGACGACGAGTTCCGGCCCGCCCCGGCGCTGGCCGAGAGCTGGACGCTGAGCGACACGGCCGTGACGTTCCGTTTGCGAGACGATCTCGCCTGGCACGACGGCGCGCCGGTCACGGCACGCGACGTGGCCTTCACCTTCGATCGGGCGAAGGATCCGGCCTATGCCTCGCCGCTGGCGGCGGCCTACCTGGCCAACGTCGCGAGCGTCGAGGTGACGGGCGAACACGAGGTGCGTTTCCGGTTCACGGCGCCGCATTCCGAGCCGCTCGAAGACTTCTACTGGCCCCCGGCTCCGGCTCACATCCTGTCCGATGTTGCGGCAACGGACATGCCGCAAGCCCCGTACAACAGGCATCCCGTCGGCAATGGACCGTATCGCCTCGTGCGCTGGGACGTGAACCAGCAGCTCGTGTTCAGCGGCAATCCCGACTATCCCGAGGGGCTCGGCGGACCGCCGGACATCGCCGAGGTCGTCTACCGGATCATCCCCGACCAGACGACGATGCTGGCGGAGCTGATGAGCGGCGGCATCGAGATGGACGGTCCCCTGGCCCCGTCGCAGGTCGAGCGGGTCGAGGCCGAGGACGACCTCGAGCTCGTGAGCTTCCCGTGGCGCCAGTTCACCTACATCGGCTGGAACACGCGGCGGCCCCAGTTCGCCGACCCGGCCGTGCGCCGCGCGCTCACGATGGCGATCGACCGCGAGGCGATCGTGCGGACGGTGCTCGAGGGCCACGGCTCGGTCGCGTCGGGACCGATCCCGCCGTGGCATCGGTTCGCGCCCGATGTCGAGCCGCTGCCTTACGATCCGGTGGCCGCAGCCGCGGCTCTCGAGGCCGCCGGGTGGCGAGACACCGACGGAGACGGCGTGCGCGACAGGGACGGCGTGCCGCTCGCCTTCGCGCTGCTGACCAATCAGCGCAGCCCGATCTATGGCGACGTCGCGCGCATCGTGCAGTCTGACCTGCGCGCCGTGGGGGTCGACGCGGAGCCCCGGCTGCTCGAGTGGCAGAGCGTGCTGGCCAGCCACCGCGGGCGCGACTTCGACGCCGTGCTCACGAACTGGGTGCTCGACAACTTCCGGGTCGATCCGCGCGCCCTGTTCCACGGCTCGCAGGTCGCGATCGAGAACAGCGCCAACCGCAGCAGCTACGAGAGCCCCGTGGCCGACAGCCTGATGGACCTCGGCGCACGGACGCTCGACGAGGCCCGGGCGGCGGAGATCTGGGCCGAGTTCTCGCGAGTGCTTCAGCAGGACCAGCCGGTCACGTTCATGTTCTGGCAGCAGGAGCTCGCTGCGGTCAGCCGACGGCTCGAGAACGTGCGGATGGACGCGCGCGGCGAGCTCGCGACCCTGCCGCGATGGAGATGGAGGAGCGAGGAATGAGAGAAGGATCGTTGCCGCGGCGGAGGTTCGGATTCCTCGCTACCGCGGCTCTGCTGGTCCTGCCGTTCGGTCTGGCCGGGTGCGGCGGCGACGCCCCGTCCACCGCGCCGACCGGGCGCCCGGCCGTTCCCGAGGCCGAGCGTTACGGCGGCACCGTCGTGGTGGCGGGCCGCAACGACATCGCCTCGATGAACGCCTTCACGTCGCTCGACATCGAGAGCCTCCAGCACCAGGCGCACCTGCTGTTCGTGACGCTGCTCAAGGCCGACCCGCGCGAGGAGCCGCTGCCCTACCTCGCCCGGTCGTGGAGCTTCGACGACGACAGCGTCTCCGTGACGTTCGAGCTCGAGCCCGGCCTCGCGTGGCACGACGGCGAGCCCGTGACGGCGCAGGACGTCGTGTTCACGTTCGAGACGGCGCGCGACCCCGCCGCCGGCTATCCCAACCGCGACTACTTCGACGGGTGGGACGGAGTCGAGCTCCTCGACGAGTACACGCTCAGGTTCACCGTCCGTCCGTCGGCGAATCTGTTCTACGGCTGGACCCGACTCGCGATCATGCCCGAACACCTCCTCGGCGACGTTCCGCCCGCGGCCCTCGCCACGCACCCGTTCGGCACGAGCACGCCGGTCGGCAACGGCCCGTTCCGGTTCGTCGAGCGCGCCACCGGCGACCGCTGGGTATTCGAGGCGAATCCCGATTTCCCGGACGCGCTGGGCGGCCGGCCCTACGTCGATCGCTACGTCTATCGAGTGATCGCCGACGACGCGACACAGGCGACGGCGCTCCGGGCCGGCGAAGTCGACCTGCTCACCACGGCGTCGCCGGCCAACCTCCAACGGTTCGCGGCGGACACGGCGGTCCGCCTGATCCCGTACGACGATCGGGACTACAGCTTCATCGCGTGGAACACGCGCCGTCCCCTGTTCGAAGAACCCGCCGTGCGCCGCGCCATCACGATGGCGATCGACCGACCGGGCATCGTCGACGCCGTGCTCGAGGGCCTGGGAACGATCGGCGTCGGGCCGGTCGGGCCGTGGCACTGGGCCGTCGACTCCGCCGCCGCGCCGCTGCCGCACGCGCCCGATTCGGCCCGCGGCTCGCTAGCGGCGGCCGGCTGGACGGACGCCGACGGCGACGGCGTGCTCGAGCGCGACGGCCGTCCGTTCCGGTTCACGATGTACGTGACCCCGCGGGATACCTGGCGCAGCATCGCGACCATCGTCCAGTCGAACCTGCGCGACGTCGGCATCGAGATGGAAATCGAGGTGCGCGAGGCGTCGGCGCTCCAACCCCTGGTGACCAGCCCCGATCGCCGGTTCGACGCCTTCATGCTCACGTGGATCCCGGATCAGACACTGGACGACCGGGCGATGTGGTCGTGCGGTCAGCTGACGCACCCGGTGCACTTCTCCAGCTACTGCAACCCCGATCTCGACGCCGTGCTCGACTCGCTGCTGTTCGTCACCGATCACGAGGCCTACGCCGGCCTCGTCCGGCGGTACAACGAGATCCTCGCGGCGGACCAGCCGTACACGTTTCTGTACTACCCCGCGCACCGCGCCGCGGCGCGGGTGGAGCTCCGCGGCGTCGAGATGGACGCGCGCGGGAACTGGGTGTCGGTGGCCGACTGGTGGCTCGAGCCTTCGGCGCGCTGATCCGGCCCTGACGTGAGCCCCGGGCTGCTTCGCTACGCCGGCCGGCGGGTTCTGCAGGCGGTCCCGCTGCTGCTCGGGATCCTCACCCTGACGTTCGTGCTCATGCACCTCGCGCCGGGAGACCCGACGGCCACCTACCTCACCGACAACGTCTCGCCCGAAGTGGTCGAGCAGACGCGGGCGCGGCTCGGGCTCGACCAGCCGGTGCCGGTGCAGTACGTGAAGTGGATCACCGCGTTCGCGACGGGGGATTTCGGCCGCAGCTACGTGGGCGGCGAGCCCGAGGTGAGGCAGGTGATCGGCGCGGCCCTGCCCAACACGCTCCTTCTCGGTCTCGTGTCGCTGGTGCTGATCTTCGGGGTCGGATGCCTGATCGGGGTGATCCAGGCGGTTCGGCAGTACAGCGTCTCCGACACGACGCTGACGATCGGCTCACTCGCCCTCTATTCGATGCCGGGGTTCTGGCTCGGCCTGATGCTGCAGATCGCCGTGTCCTCCGGCTGGTGGCCCGACGCGCTCGCGCTGCCGGTGTCGGGGATGATCGACGTCCGCGCCCACTCGTCGATGACCCCGATGCAGCAGTGGCTCGACGTGGCGCGGCACCTGGTGCTGCCGACCGTGGCGCTCGGGCTCGCATCGGCGGCGGGCATCGCCCGGTACATGCGGGGCGAGATGCTAGAGGTGATTCACCAGGACTACGTGCGCACCGCGCGCGCGAAGGGCCTGAGCGAGCGGCGGGTGATCTTCCGGCACGCGCTGCGCAACGCGCTGATCCCGATCGTCAGCCTGCTCGGCCTGTACCTGCCCGCGCTGATCGGCGGCTCGGTGGTGATCGAGAAGGTGTTCGCGTGGCCGGGCATGGGCCTGCTGCTGTACGACTCGGTGTACGCCCGCGATTACCCGGTCGTCATGGCGGCGACCTTCCTGTTCGGCGCCCTGGTCGTGGCCGGCAACCTGGTGTCCGACCTGCTGTACGCGGCGGTCGACCCGCGGATTCGCCATGAGTGAGGCAAGTCCGGCGAGATCGAGCCCCGCCTCGCCGTGGGCGATCGCCCGGCGGCGCTTTCTCGGCCACTGGCAGGCGATGCTCGGGCTGGCGGTGCTGATCGTGCTCGGCCTGCTGTCGCTGCTGTCACCCTTGATCGCCCCGCTCGATCCGTCGGTCGATCTCGCGAATCGGCTGCAGGCTCCGTCCGCCGCAAACTGGCTCGGCACCGACGACGCCGGCTACGACATGTTCCGCCTGCTGCTGGCGGGCTCGCGCGTGTCGCTGCTCATCGGCTTCCTGTCGGTCGGCATAGCGATCACGCTCGGGACGGTGGTGGGCGCCGTGGCGGGCTACGCGGGCGGTCGGGCCGACGCCCTGCTCATGCGGATCGTCGACCTGTTCCTCAGCGTCCCGCGGCTCGTGCTGCTGATCACGGCGGTGGCCCTGCTTCGCCCGTCGATCGCGCTGATCGTGATCGTGCTCGGGCTCACGGGCTGGATGGGAGTCGCCCGACTGGTGCGCGGGCAGGTGCTCGCCGTGCGCGAGCGCGAGCACGTGCTGGCAGCCCGGGCGCTGGGCTACCGGCCGCTGCGCATCCTGTTCCGCCACATCCTGCCCAACGTGCTCACGCCGGTGATCGTGGCGGCGACGCTCGGGATCGGAAACGCGATTCTCGCCGAGGCGGCTCTGAGCTACCTCGGGCTCGGCGTGCAGCCGCCCGACACCTCGTGGGGCCTGATCATCTTCTCGGGCCAGGACCGCATGCTCGACGCGTGGTGGATCACCGCGTTTCCAGGTATCCTGATCGCGCTCACCGTGATGGCGTTCAACCTGGTCGGCGACGGCCTGCGCGACGCGCTCGACCCGAGGCATGCGCAGTGAGCGACGCCCTGCTCGCAGTCACGAACCTGCGGACGGTGTTCCGGACCGACCGGGGCGTGGTCGAGGCGGTGCGCGGCGTGTCGTTCGAGCTCGCGGCCGGCGAGACGCTCGGCCTGGTGGGTGAGTCGGGCTGCGGCAAGTCGGTCACCGCGATGTCGCTCACCCGCCTGCTTCGCGAGCCGCCGGCCACGATCCTCCCGGGCTCCAGCGTCCGGTTCAGGGGCGAGGAGCTGCTCGATGCCTCGCCGGCCCGGCTGCGCCGGATCCGTGGAGCCGGAATCGGGATGATCTTCCAGGAACCGATGACGAGCCTGAACCCCGTTCTGCGGATCGGTGACCAGGTGGCGGAAGCGATCCGCGAGCACGCGGGCGGCGATCGGGGGGCCGTCAGGGCGAGGGTGATCGAGCTGCTCGGCCGGGTCGGGCTCCCGGAGCCGGCGGAGCGATACTCCGCCTACCCGCACCAGCTCTCCGGCGGCATGCGCCAACGCGTGATGATCGCGATCGCGCTGGCCGGCGGTCCGGATCTGCTGGTCGCCGACGAGCCGACCACGGCGCTCGACGTGACGATCCAGGCGCAGATCCTCGACCTGCTGGCCGACCTGCAACGGGAGCTCGGCATGGCGCTCCTGCTGATCAGCCACGACCTCGCCGTCGTCTCGCAGGTGGCCGATCGGGTGGCCGTCATGTACGCGGGCCGCATCGTCGAGCAAGGCAGGGTGCCGGGGTTGTTCCGGGCGCCGGGGCACCCCTACACCCGGGGGCTGCTGCGCGCCCTGCCGCGCCTCGACACGCCGCCCGGGCCGCTGCCGGCGATTCCGGGCCGGGTGCCCGATCCGCGCGAACGCCTCGCAGGCTGTCCGTTCGCCCCCCGCTGCCCGGAGGTGATGTCCCGCTGCGAGACCGACGATCCGCCGGCGTTTCCGACCGGGACGGGTACGGCGCGCTGCTGGCTCCGGGAGGGGGAAGCGTGAACGCCGACGTCCCACTGGTCCGCGCCGTCGGCCTGGTCAAGCGCTACGCGTCGGGCCGCGCCACGTCGCGGCGCGGGCACGAGGTCGTGGCCGTGGACGGCGTCGACCTCGCCGTCCCGAGCGGGCTGACGACGGCGCTGGTCGGCGAGTCGGGCAGCGGCAAGAGCACACTCGGGCGGCTGCTGCTGGCGCTCGAGCCGCCGACCGCCGGGCGAGTGGAGTACCGGGGGGTCGACCTCGCGGACATGGGCGCCGCCGCGCTTCGGGCGTTCCGGCGTCGCGCCCAGGTCGTGTTCCAGGATCCGTTCGGCTCGCTGAATCCGCGCATGACGGCGGGCGCCATGCTGCGCGAAGCGCTTACGGTGCACGGGATCGCCGCCGGCGCCGGCGCGCGGCGACGGGCCGAAGGGCTGCTCGAGCGGGTCGGCCTGACCGCGGATGCGGTCGACCGCTACCCGCACGAATTCTCGGGTGGCCAGCGCCAGCGCGTCGGCATCGCGCGCGCCCTGTCGGTCGAGCCGGAGTTCATCGTGCTCGACGAGCCGGTGTCGGCGCTCGACGTTTCCGTGCAGGCGCAGATCCTCAATCTGCTCCGCGAGCTGCAGCGGGAGTCCGGGCTCACCTACCTGTTCGTGTCGCACGATCTCGGGGTGGTCCGAAACCTCGCCGATCGCATCGTGGTCATGCACGAAGGCCGGATCGCGGAGCAGGGTCCGGCCGACCGGGTACTGTCCGCTCCGGAGGCCGACTACACGCGCCGCCTGCTCGCGGCGGTGCCGCGGATTCCTTGACACCGGACAGCGGTCGAAAATAGCTTGCGGCCCCTCGCGGATCGCGGGGCGGGGATCGGATACCATCACGGTGGAGGCTACCTTGGCAAGCATGTATGCATCCGCGCTGCTCGCGGTGCAGGAGACGCCGGTGCTCGGGCAGGGACAATCGCTGAGCTTCGGGGACATCTGGGAAGGTGGCGGCTTCATGATGTGGCCGCTCGGCGCCTGCTTCGCGATCGGCATGCTGATCATCGTGTGGAAGTTCTTCAGCCTCACGGGCCAGGCGGCGGCGAACCGGAAGCTCCTGAAAGAGGTCGACGGTCTGATCGCGCAGCAGCGCCTCGACCAGGCGCTCGCCCTGTGCGAAGACTCGAGGGCCCCGGCCGGCACCATCCTCGCGGCGGGCCTCAAGCGCTACAACGAGGGCGCCGAGCGGGTGACGCAGGCGATCGAAAACGCCGGAGCGATCGAGGTCTCGAAGCTCGAGAGCGGTCTCGTCTGGCTGGCGACGCTGGCCAACGTCGCGCCGCTGCTCGGCTTCCTCGGCACGGTGATCGGGATGATCCAGGCCTTCCAGGCGATCGAGATCGCCGGCGAAGTCGAGGCGACGCTCGTCGCCGGCGGCATCAAGGTCGCGTTGATCACGACGGCTTCGGGCCTCGCGATCGCGATCCCGATCAACATCGCGCACAACTACTTCGTCACCCGGGTCGATCGCATCGTGATCGACATGGAAGAGAGCGCGCAGAAGATGATCGACGCCGTCCACGCGATCGAGCGCGGAGCGGCCTGAGGCCGGCTTAGGCGGTTCCCGCGATCAGCTCCAGAGGCCCGGCCGACCGCCGGGCCTCTCGCTTTTCCGGGGGCTCCCGTTCCGCTATATCTGGTACTATCTGCAAGCGGGCGTTCTCGGCTTCGGACAGGGGGGTCCCATGCGGTCGAAGGCTTGGGTGTTCGTCTCGTCGTTCCTCGCGATCCTCGCCATTGTCTCTTCCCCACCGTCCGTAGCAGCCCAGCAGCAGGGCACGATCGCCGGCACGGTGACGAGCCTGTCGACGGGCGAGGCCGTTCCGGCCGTACAGGTGCAGGTGCTCCGCCAGGACGGATCCGTCGTCGCGACGCAGCTCACCGGGGGGGCGGGCGCCTATCGCTTGCTCGGCCTGTCGCCGGGAACGTACCTGGTGAACTTCTCGGCCACCGGCTGGGAATCCCTCACCGAGTCCGGGGTCACGGTCGAGGCCGCTGCCACGGCGACCGTCAACGCGACGCTGGTCGAACGAGCCTTCACGCTGAACCCGATCAGCGTGACCACGTCGAAGAGGGTCGAGAAGTCGCTGGACGCCCCCGCCTCCGTGCAGGTGGTCGATCGCGAGGACATCCAGGAGCGCCCGGCGACCTCGCTGACCGACCACGTCAAGGAGAAGGCCGCCGTCGACGTGGTGACGGCGGGCGTGCAGAGCAACTACGTGGTGATCCGGGGATTCAACAACATCTTCTCCGGTCAGACGCTGTCGCTCACCGACAACCGGATCGCCCGGGTGCCGTCGCTTCGGGCGAACATCTCGCACCTGCAGCCGACGACGAACGCCGACATCGACCGGGTCGAAGTGGTTCTCGGCCCCGCCTCGGCGCTGTACGGACCCAATGCCGCGAACGGCGTGATCCACTATCTGACCCGCTCGCCGATCGACGATCCCGGGGCGACCCTGTCCGTGGCCGGCGGCCTCCGCCAGCAGGGCGCTTCGAGCCGCACCGTGTCGCTCGCTCCGGTGGGCATCCCGAGCGAGACGACCGTGGAGTTCGAGTCGAGCACCGAGGAGATCGTCCACGTCGAGGGGCGCTACGGCCTCAAGACCGACGACGACCGGTTCGGGATCAAGCTCTCGGGCCAGTACTTTACCGGCACCGACTACGATTTCATCGACGAGGCGGAGGTCCAGCAGCAGACACTGGCGGGTGCCTGCGCGGCCAGCAACTTCGATCTGACCAGCAACGCCTGCTTGAACTTCGCTGGCGACCTCAGCCTGCCGGCCGAGTCGGGGGCGCTCCAGACCCGGGTGCAGAACGTGCTTGGCGGACGCGACAACGACCTCGAGCGCTGGGCGCTCGATCTGCGCGCCGATTTCCGGCCGACCGAGGACGTCAGCGTGATCCTGTCGGGCGGCCGCACGACGGCGATCAACAGTGTCGACCTGACGGGGATCGGCGCCGGCCAGGTGCAGGACTGGAAGATGTGGTACGGCCAGGCCCGCGCGACCTGGAAGCGCCTGTTCGCGCAAGCGTTCTTCAACAAGAGTGACAACACCGAGACGTATCTCCTCCGATCGGGACGGCCGCTCACCGACAAGTCGTCACTGGTCGTCGGCCAGCTCCAGCACGGCACGGCGATCGACGAGAACCACGACCTGATCTACGGGATCGACTTCCTGCACACCGTGCCCCAGTCGGAAGGGACGATCAACGGTCGCCACGAGGACGACGACACGATCGACGAGGTGGGCGGCTACGTGCAGTACGCCGGTAGCCTGAGCGAACAATTCGACCTCACCCTGGCGGCGCGGCTCGACGACCATTCGCGGCTCGACGACCTCGTGTTCTCGCCGCGGGCGGCGCTGGTCTACAAGCCCGACCAGGAGAACAGCTTCCGTCTCACGTTCAATCGGGCGTTCACGACGCCGACGACGCTCAACCTGTTCCTCGACCTGTCGGCCCAAGCGATTCCGATTCCGGGCACGCCGTTCCGCTACGACGTTCGGGCCCAGGGGACGTCGGCCGACGGATTCGAGTTCATGCGGGACGCGAACGACGTGCCGATGCACATGTCGCCGTTCGCCCCGCTGCTCGGCGCCACGCCGCGCGACTTCCTGCCGACGACCACCGGGCAGCTGTGGGCGGAAGCGGTCGCGCTGATCTCGGCGGGGGATCCGGATGCGGGCAACCTGCTCCAGTCCATCGACGCGCCCACCGGCGCCGACATTCCGGTCGTCGGGGCGCTGCTCGACACCGAGGCGGGCGGGTTCGGCGAACCGATCTTCGACCTCGCCTCGGTTCTGGATCCGGATCCGCTGAAGGAGACGACCTGGCAGACGGTCGAGCTCGGCTACAAGGGGCTGGTCGGGGGCGACTGGCTGTTCGCGGTCAACGGCTACTGGACCAAGGTCAACGACTTCGTGTCTGCCCTGCAGGCGTTCACCCCGAACGTGTTCCTCCCTCAGGCGCCGACGCAGGCGTACCTGCAGCAGGAGTTCCGCCAGCTCGTCGGGCCCCAGCCGCCGTTCCCGTTCGGCAGCGAGGCCGAGGCGGACGCCGCCGCCGCGCAGCTGGCCGCCACGATCGGCCAGGTGCCGCTCGGGGTGCTCGCGCCGGGCACGGCGGGCGGGACGACGGACGCGCCCATCCTTGTCACGTACCGCAACCTGGGGGACTTCGACCTGTTCGGGGCGGATTTCGGGGTCAGCTACCTGCTGACCAACCACTGGGAACTGGCCGGCACCCTGTCGTGGGTCAGCGACGAGACGTTCGAGGCGGGAGACGAGGTCGTGCCGCTGAACGCGCCCACGTTCAAGGGGTCGTTCACCGCCCGGTATCGCGACGACGACGCCGGGCTGAGCGCTGCCGCCCGGGCGCGGTTCATCGACGGCTTCCCCGTCGCGTCGGGCGTGTACCGCGGCGAGGTCGAGTCCTACACCGTGTTCGACGTGAACTTCGGCTACGCGATTCCGGGCACCGACGGGCTGCGGGCGCAGCTCGACATCCAGAACGTGTTCGACGACGGCTATCAGAGCTTCCCCGGGACTCCGGAGCTCGGGCGGTTCACCATGCTGCGTCTGCTCTGGACGCCATAGACCGCCGGAACCCGTGAGCCGGGCGTCGGCCGCGGAGCTCGCCGCGACGGCGGCGATGTCCATCGCGATCGCCCTGGCCGGTCCGGCGGGCTGCGCTCCGTCGGCCACGCTCGACGGGCCGTCTGCGGAGGAGTCCTACGCACACCTGCGCACCGCGCTGTCCGCCTACGACAGCGCGGGGTGGCTCGCCGGCCCGCCCGAATTTCCGGTCGTCGGTCGTCCGGTCGTGCTGTCGGGGCCCGGCGATTCGGTGTTCGTGGGGTTCACGGCTTCGATGCCGGCCTCGGCGCTCCGGTTCGCGCGGGACGGCAACCTGGTCGCCGCGCGTTACCAGGTCACCATGCTCGTGCGCTCCGGGGCGGATACGCTCACGAGATCCGATCGGCGCGAAGTCGTAAGGGTGCGAGATTTCTCGGAGGCCGCAAGCCGGGAACCGCGGGTTCTGTTCCAGCGCTTCGTGCTCGTGCCGCCCGGATCCCTGGTTCTCGACGTAACCGTCCGCGAGCTCACGGCGCGCCGTCAGGCGTCACGCAGCTTCTGGTTCGACACCCGGCGGGGGCTTTCGCCGCCCCTCGTCGCATACCGAGCGGCCGCGCGGCGGTCGCTCGCCGAGCCCCCATCGGCCCTGTTGAACCCGCGCCACACCGCCTACGCCAGTGAGCCGCCGCCCGTCGTGTGGATCGAGGATGGCGACGGGCCTCCCGGTCCGGCGTTGATCCGGATCGAGCGCGACGATGTCGAGCTCCTGCGGGACACGGTGCTGCTGGAGTCGGCAGAGGGAGGACCGCCGACCGCCGTGGCGGCACTGCCCGTGCATCTCCTGCCACCAGGGCGAACGACGCTGGTGGCGGAGCGCCCGGGTGGCGGGACCGCACCGGCCGTTCCGCTGTATATCGGACTGAGCCCCGAGTGGGTGTTTCCGACGTGGGAGGAGTCGCTGGTCCACCTGGCTCACGCGCTCGACCCCGATACGCTGCAGGCCTGGAGCGCAGCTCCGGTTCGGGAGCAGGCCGGGCTGTGGCGGAGATTTCAACGGCGGACGGACCCCGACGCGGCGACGCCGGAGAACGAGTTTCTGGCCCGGCACTTCGATCGGATGAGCACGGCCAACGACCGATTCGACGAGCCGGGCCGGGCGGGCTGGGAGACGGACCGGGGCGAAGTGCTGGTCAAGCTGGGCGATCCGGACCGGCAGCGGTTCATCCGTCCGGAGCGCCAGGACGAGGTTCCACGTATCGAATGGGAGTACGGAGAATCATTACCTTCGCGGGGCCTGATCGTGTTCGAGGATGCGAGCGACTTCGGGGTGTTCGTCCTGACCTCCCGAAGCCGGGCCGTCCTTCGTCGGCTGGTTCGGGAGCAGGCGGAGTCGACACTCAATTGAGCGCTTCACGTACGTTGGTCGAGGCGCTCGTCGTCGCGTCGCTCGCGCTGTTCGCTCTCGCGGGTCCGCTGGTCCCGTCGATCCACGCCCAGGATCTTCCGCCGGAGTCCGGGCTGCTCCCGGCCACGCGTCCGTCCGATCCGGCCGAGGTCATGCTGCGGGACGGGTTCGCGCTCACCGCGACCCGCGAGCTCACCGCCCGCCTTGCGACCGTCTTCGACGAGGCCGATCCCGGCCAGGTGCTGCTGGCGGCGCGAGCGGCCGCCTCGAGCCGCGCCTGGCCGACGGTGCTCAGGCTCCTGACCGAACGGTCCTGGCTCGACTCCGTCAACGCCGGCGAGGGTCGCCTGCTGATCGCGCACGCGATCAACGCCGAGGGCGATTCCCGCGCGGCGATCGCGTCGTTCGAGCGGGCGCTCGCCTCGCAGAACGCGGCGCATCTCGCGCCCACGAGTCGAGCCCGCATGGAGGCGCTCGTCGGACTTGCCCAGGCATACGAGCGTACGGGTGGCCACGCGGAGGCCGCCGCGCGCTACGCCGAGGCGGCGACCGGCTATCCGTCGCTCGAGCCGTGGCTGCTTCTGTCAGCGCTGCAGACGTCCGCGCTAGGTGACG
>Ga0268386_10000693_pt1 | contig 21899 bp, 16 predicted proteins | sample RVTome_15_FD_200260 | JGI IMG/M metagenome (GOLD analysis project Ga0268386, IMG submission 200260) | Soil microbial communities from uranium-contaminated site in the Upper Colorado River Basin, Wyoming, United States - RVT150D86... ...
GCAAACTCGTACACGAACGTCTCGCCGGCACGGATGCCGGGGAAACTGACGCCGGGTACTCCGTCCATGTGGAAAGGCAGCAGTACGCCGTGCCAGTGGATCGACGTGTCCTCGTCCAGCGCATTGGTGACGGCAATGCGCACGTTCTGCCCTTCTCTCAGGCGGATCAACGGCGCCGGAATCGTGCCGTTGATCGATACTGCGTGGCCGGTCCGGCCATTTACGGTGAACCGGCTGTGGCCGACCGTCAGCGCGATGTCTTCACCGCGGAGCGCCGGGATTTCCGGGACCAGGCCGGGCGATCCGCTCCTGGCCCACGCGGGGACCAGGCCGGGGAGGGCCATTCCGGCCCCTGCCAGCAATCCGGCAGAAAGCAGCTGCCGGCGATGGATGTTGATGTTCAATAGTCTGACCTGCGTTCCGATGCTGCCTGGGGCCCACCTTTGCTCAGGCCGAAAGACTCGAGCCTTTTCGCAACCTGAGAGGTGGCGGGGTTCGCGCTGACGCACGAAGACGGCCGGGGATTCGCCCGGCCCGGAGACGCGGTCTAGATCTGGTAAATGCAGTAGCGAATATTCAGTGGAACCCGCGCCGAAGGTGACGCGGTGTGGACCAGGGCCCGGTGGAGACCCGGCGGGTGGAACGATGGTTCGGCGGCAACCCGGGTCGGCACGGGCAGCGAATGTTTCAGATCCCACTTGGCAAGGACATTTCCCCGGTTGTCCCTGGCGCCTTCCGTTTCATCGCATCCCGCATGCGTGGATGGCGAAGCGGCTTCCTCCGAAATTCCGCCTGCCGGACAGTGCGGGCAGTTACCGTGGTCATGCAGGGCGGCATGCGGGGAAGACGGCGACTGGCGCCGCTCGGAGTGGCCGATGTGTGCCCGCTCATGAGATGCGGTGTCGGTGAGATCAGCGTCTGACGGGAGACCCATTCGCGCGCACGGAGCCGCCGCCGCGCTGAGCCAGGCGACGGCCAGCAGAGGCAATAGCACGCGCGCCAATACCTTGCCGTTTCGTCGAATACTTCCCACCGGCGTGACCTCTGAATGCCGTCCGGCACAATTGCTGCGGTACGGCTGCGTACGCAAACTCCGGGACAGGTTCCCGGCGCAAGTTGCCCCGCCAATCTACCTGCTGAAGGACGTGTCGGCAATCGCCAGCGCCAGTCGTTCCGGCCCACGCGGCCCTGACCTGCCAGGAAGCTCAGCGAGTGCGCACGGCCCCGATGCCGGTTTGTTGCGCTTTACTTCGACTTGCGCCGGAGAGTGCCGAGAAGGTTGCTGTAGTCGTCCGTCCAGACGCGCTCCGGGCCGGGCAGCGTCAACTCACTGGCGCTGGCATCACCGGTCAGGCGCCCGGCAATACTGCCGGAGTCTTCGAGAAGCAGTACCCAGTCTGCAGCCGCGCTGACACCCATGTCCCTCGGTGTCGTGACCAGCAATACTTCTTTGCCCATACGGTCTCCCAGATTGCCGGCGACCGGCACCAGGTCCAGATAGTTGTTCGTGAGATGCAGGGCCAGCACGCCGCCCGGCTTCAAGTGTGACCAGTAGAGCTCGAGCGCCTCAACGGTCAGAAGATGCACGGGAATCGCGTCGCTGTTGAAAGCATCTATGACGAGAACGTCATACCGGCGACTCCCGGACTGCCTCAACTCCCGCTCCAGGGAAATGCGCCCGTCGCCAGGCACGATATCCACGTTGGCGCGGGAATCCTGCAGAAACGAGAAATAACGCTTGGCCACGTCTACGACTGCGGGATTCAGCTCGTAAAAGCGGAACTCGTCCGGAGCTTCCCCATACGCCGCCAGCGTTCCGGTGCCGAGACCGACGATACCGACCCGGAGGCCTGCGTCTGTCCGTTGCATGTTCTTCATAACAGCGGCAATACCGGTGTTCGCCCCGTAGTAGCTGGTGGGCGTATTCCTGTCTGATTCCTCGAGCAACTGGAAACCGTGTATCGTCGTGCCGCCCACCAGAATTCGCCTGGCTACGCCGTCGCGGATGACGTCCCTTACGTTCAGCAATCCATAAAAGTTACGTGAACTTGCAACGTCGTATTCGACGCGCAACGTGTTGAGCTGCACCACAACCGCAGGAAGAAGAAAAAGACCGGCAACCCAACCAATCGCAAACAGGCGCATGGCCCAGCGCTCGAGAGTCACTTGCAAGGCAGGGACATTTTTTGCTGCCGGCTTTCTGCGCCTCTCGCGATCGTCACGAAGCACAACGACACCGAAGACGACGTAGATCAGAAATACGGCAGCCAGCGTTTCCCAGTACTTGGCAAAAATGGCCGGTGCCGCGACTGAGACAAAGGCGCCGCCCATCGCTCCGCCCAGTGCAATCAGCAAATACCAGCTGGTGAGCTGGCGGGTGCCCGGTCTCAGCCGGTACAGTTCCGCGTGACAAACCATGCATGCACAGAAAAGCACCAACAGGTAGGCAACCACGACGGGAACAATTGAAAATGACGTTGCGAAGAAGTGCAGGATTATCAGGCTGCTGGCAGCAACGACGAAAAGCGAACCCCAGATGGCGCGGTCGTACCATTGTTCGCCACTGAAACAGATGATGTAGGTCAGGAGATAGCAGACCAGTGGCAGGATCCAAAGGAACGGGATCGGCGCGACGTTCTGCGTTATCTCGTTTGTTATTGCAAGCAACACGACCACGCCGGACGCCGAAAGGCAGACCGTCAGCGCGGCACTGAGCGGCGTGTTCGCCCTTCCTGAAATTGCGCCAACATCCTTCTTCATGTCGCCGCGAAGGCGCTCTGCAGCCCGGTCATGGCCGGCCCAGACGAGCCATGCTGCAGCCAGAAGTGCGACGACGAACGCTCCATAACCCACGGACCATACGGTGGACTGGGTTCGCAGACTCATGTTCGGCTCTACCAGCAGCGGATAGGTAAGCAAAGCGAGCAATGCACCTGCATTCGACAGCGCGTACAGCCGGTACGGCGAATGCGCGGGACGTGTGATTGACGACCATTTCTGGATGAGCGGAGCCGTGCTTGCCAGCATGACGAATGGAAAGCCTATCGACACAAGCAGTGCCAGAAAGATCAACGTGACCGGATTCGGCGTGCCGGCAGAAAACTCCACCGCCGCGATACTGACCGGCAGGAACAGCATTGAAATCGCGAGCAGCGATGCGTGTACCACTGCCTGTCGACGTGGCTCCGGAATGTTCGTCAGAAGATGCGCGTAGCCGTATCCGGCAAGAAGCATGGACTGGAAGAAGAACAGGCAGGTTGTCCAGACCGAAGCGCCTCCGCCGAACGATGGCAGCAGCAATTTGCCGACGATCGGCTGGATCTGGAACACCAGCCCCGCTCCTGCGAGGACAGCTGTCCCGTAGACCAGAGTCTCACTTCGGAAATCGCTCTTCAACCTGGCCGTCGCGCGCTTAGCGCGATTCCGCCCGCGGGCTCAAACTTTTTATATGCCCCCGGAAGCGACGGCGTCGACTGCATTGAAATCTGCTTGCCTGCCGAGCATCCGGCGGATGTTTCTCACTGCCTGACGAATACGCTGCTCGTTCTCGACCAGCGAGAACCGCACGTAACCTTCTCCCGACCCGCCGAAACCGATACCGGGTGAGACGGCGACGTTTGCGTACTCGAGGAGCCGCTTTGAGAACCTGAGCGAGCCGTCACTCGAGTAAGGCTCTGGAATTCGTGCCCAGACGAACATGGTGGCCTTCGGCTTTTCGATGAGCCATTGGCCCGGACCGGGACTACCCAGACCGTCGACCAGACGGTCCCGCCTGGCCTGGTAGGTAGCGACATGCTCCCCGACACAGTCCTGTGAACCGCGCAGCGCCTCGATTGCTCCGACCTGAATCGGTGTCGGTATTCCGTAGTCCAGGTAACTCTTCATCCGCGCGAGTGCCTGGATCATGCTTGCATTGCCGCATGCAAAGCCTACTCGCCAACCCGCCATCGAATGGCTCTTGGATAAAGAGGTGAATTCGATTCCCACCTCGCTCGCCCCGGGTACCTGCAGCAGGCTCGGTGGCTCATAGCCGTCGAAGGCTAGTTCCGCATAGGCAAAATCATGCAGGATCATGACGTTATACCGCCGGGCGAGATGAACGACGCGTTCCAGAAACGGCGGTGTGGCAACGTGGGTGGTCGGATTATGCGGGAACGACAGGATGAGCAGCTTCGGCCGGAGCTCCGGGATTGCGCGTTCGAGCGATGCCAGGAACCCCTCCGTGCCGATCAACGGTAACGTTCGGAGCTCTCCGCCCGCAATAGCGACCGAATACTGGTGTATGGGGTAGCCCGGATCCTGACATAACACTATATCGCCGGGTCCTATTGTCATCAGCACGAAGTGGGCGAGGCCCTCTTTCGACCCGATCAGCGCGATGGCTTCCCTGTCGGCGTCGAGGACAACGCCGTGACGGCGCGCATACCATTCGCAGATAGCGGCCCGAAGATTCGGGATGCCCCGCGAACTCGAATAACGATGGGTTCGCGGGTTGTTCGCTGCCCCGCAGATTTTGTCGACGATGTGCCGGGGCGTCGGCAAATCCGGATTGCCCATGCCAAGGTCGATGACATCTTCTCCCGCGCGACGCGCGGCGAGCATGAGCTCCGTCACCTCGGCAAATACGTATGGCGGCAGCTGATCGAAGCGATGGAATTTGAACCGGTTTTTCATAGGCAATTCGAAAAGTATTCCGCGGCGCTGTCTTTACAACACAAAAGCGGAAAAAAGCCAAGCCCTCGCTGTCAGCCTGCCGGAGATCTGCCCCGCTCCGTCGAGACCGTGCCGTGAATTTGCCAGAAGACGATCCCCGCCAGCAGAACTGTGCCCGTAAGATGCATCCAGAACCCGAGCGGCACCCATAGCAGCAGGACGGCGCTGAGCAGGAGCAACGCGGCCGACGTAAGGGATAATGGTTTCTCCAGGTACCACTGCAGGACGCCACACAGTGCGTAAATGCCGAGGCATGCCCACCCGAACACTTCGAGCCGCTCTGCCCAGTTACCCGTGATCAGGGGGGTGTAAACGAAAAGTAACGGCACCAGGTACAAACCCTTGGCCAGCTTCCACGCAGTGAGTCCCGTGGCCATCGGACTGCTACCGGCAATGCCCGCCGCCGCAAAGGCAACCAGACAAACGGGCGGTGTGACGTTGCTGTCCTGCGACAGCCAGAAAATGACAAGGTGCGCACTCAGAAGCATCCCCGCAAGCAGGCCGGGATCGAGAAGTTCCTGCCGCAGGATCTGCTTCATCTCGAGCGGCATCTCCCGTATCGCGACGGCAGGGTCTCCGCCAAACAGGTCGATCGTCGCTTGCACGCCGCCGGGCAGGTTTGCCGCCTGCATTACCGACAACATTGCGTCGCGACTGATCAGATCGAACAGCATCGGCGCCGACAGCGTCGCGAGCACAACATAGGCAGCGGTTACAGGCAGGCCCATGCCCAGAATGAGTGAGGCGAACGCAATCAACACCAGCGTAACGACGAGATTGCCGTTCGCCCACTCCACTATCATCAGAGAAAATGCATTGCCGAGACCGGTGGTCGTCACCACGTTTATGACCAGACCTACCGCAACCAGCAGGACCGCAGTAGCCGCCATGGTTCGCATCGCATCGACGACCGCATCGAAACAGAGCCGCGCTGTCATCGGCGTTTTCGATGCCCATGACGTAACTATTACTGCAGCAATCGCTAAGGAAACGGAGCGAATTGGCGTGTATCCCGCAACCAGGGAACCAACCAGAACCGCGAGAGGCGCAATGAAATGCCAACCTTCCCTGAACACGGCCGTGAGTTTTGGCGAGTCATACTCTTTCTCGGCGGTAAGCCCCAAGCGCTTGGCTTCGCCACGTACGAAGAACGTCACAGTGAGAAAGTACAGCAACGCGGGTAATATGGAGGCTGCGATTATCTGCGTATACGGAATTTGCGTATAGCTCGCCATAACGAACGCGCCCGCGCCCATGACCGGCGGCATCAGCTGTCCTCCGGTAGAGGCCGCTGACTCAACAGCGGCGGAAAACTTTGGTTTGAAGCCGGCGCGTTTCATCATCGGAATAGTGATGACGCCGGTCGATACCGTGTTCGCAATTGCGGAGCCGGTGACGGAACCCATCAGGCCGGAGCCTATGACCGCCACCATTCCGGCGCCTCCTGTAAAGCGGCCCGCGACGCTGTGCGCGAGCCTGATGATGAACTCGCCGCCGCCGGACTTCAGCAGAAACGAACCAAACAGGATAAACATGAATACATACGTAGCCGAGATTCCGGCAACGAAACCGAACATTCCCGTGCTGCTGAAGTAGCTTCGATACAGTACCGTCTCGAGGCTCAGCCCCGGGAAGGCGAACACCCCGGGAACGTGGCGGCCCAGAAACAGCATGTAGGAGAGACTCAGAACGATCACGGCGGGCATGAACCAGCCACTGGTCCGTCGCGTGAACTCGATTGCAAGGAGTACCGCGAGTCCGGAGAAGATGTAGTCCGCCAGCACAAACTCCGTTTCGCGGGCGTACAGCGCGTTTTCGAACAGGATGAGATAAGCGGCAGCGGCCACGGAGAGTACCGCCAGAAGAACGCGCAACGCATTCTCCGGCGTTTTGCCGGGCGTGTATCCGGCGGGGTTATGGAACGACAGGGCGCACAACGCGCCGAACCCGCCGAAATGAATTGCCGAGAACCACAGTTCGGAGAGCGATGCGAAGACATTGACATAAATGTGAAAAACGCCGAAGAGGAACGCGCCCCAGCGCACAAGGCTTGCATTCATGGCGGCGAAAGGTGGTCGGGAATGTCGAGTCCCCGTTCGCGGTAATAGCGCGCCGCGCCGGGATGCAGTGGTGCCCCGAGCCCTTTCAGCGCGAGGTTCGGCTTCATGTCGTTCGTTGCCCGGTGGATCTCCTGAAGCGCCGACAGGCTCTCCCACATGCTCTTCGTGATCTGGTAAACAGTTTCTTCCGGCACATCGGCCCGCACGGCGAGTACGTTCGGGTGGCCTGCAGAGCGAATCGGCGCGCGCTGGTTCGGATACGTGCCCGCCGGTATGTCGTAGTAATCCCACAGCGGATACCGGCTGTTGATCTGCGCCAGTTCGGATTCGCTGACATTCAGCACTACCATGCGATCGCCGAGCGCGGCCCATGCGCGGGTAATTGCGCTCACAGGCACACCGGCAGGAATGTTCATCCCGGCGATATTGCCGTCCTGTATCGCGTCGGCAGTCGCGCCGTAGCCCATGTAAGCAAGGTCGAACTTTCGCCGGTAATCGATGCCCAGGCGGTCCAGTATGTAGGCGCCGGTGTGTTCCGCGCCGGAGTTCCGTTCCCCCAGTACGTATCGCTCGCCGTCCAGCATGCCGAGGTCCTGAAGCGTGCCCTTCTCGACATACTCGGTCAGCAACGCGAAGTGCTCCACGTTCTGCCACATCGCGCTGACGCTTCGCAACCAGGGCTGGGGATCGCGAACGGGGCCCTCACCGTTCCAGGCCCAGGCAGCGAACACACCCTGGAGGAGCGCAAACTGCGCCTGGTTGTCCCGCAGCAGCTTGATGTTCTCCAGCGACCCTGCGGAACTGATTGCGGCAAGCGAAATGCCGTGCTCCGCATGCAGCCGGGATTTGGTGATGGTTGCGAGCGCCACGCCTACGGGGTAATAGGTTCCGCCGACAGTGGCGGTAGCCAGGACGTAAGGCCGGTCTACCGCCAGATCGCCGGAGCAAGAGGTTTGAAGAGCGGCGAACAGAAACAGGCCTGATAAGAGCCGGATTCTGTGCAGGGCGCGCCGCATGGCGTTGATGCTAGCTTATCGTATTGTTTGGGTCACTCTTGTTGCAGAGGAAGATCGCCCGCGGGGCGCGCTCCTGCAGCTCGCGATGAATACAAGTCAGGCGCTGTAGGAGCCCGCCCCGCGGGCGATCACCAGCCATCCGAAAGCGCAACCCCGCTCGGGCCAGGCAGAAGCCCTGCCCGGCCCCATCGCAGAGTCGCCTCAGTGTACTTCCATTCTCTTTCCGGCGGACTGCGACATCACCATCTCTTCATACCACGAGCGTATGCGCTGCACGTGCTCTTCTTCCTGCGTCAGCGCGTGCTGGAACTGTTCGCAAAGCTCGCCCAGGTTCAGCTCTCCCGCCAGTTTGATGAGTAGTTCCCAGGCCGCGTTATCTGCGAGCTCTACGGTAAGAAGTAGTTCCAGGCATTGCGGCATGGTGGTGCGGGGGTCGTTCAGCGCCTGCTGAATACCCATGGCCGCCACGCCGCTCACGTCCGCGTCCGGCGTTTGCGCCGTGGGGTCCGCTCCCAGTGTCTCCAACGCCTCCTTCAGCAGCAGAAAGTGATCTTCTTCCTCATCGCGAATGCAACGAAGTCCCTCTACGGTCACCGGCCCTGCCGGATGCAATTCGTCGGCCGCGTCGCACTTGGTAATGACACTCTCGTACAGGCGCACGCCGGTACGCTCGTATGCAAGGCGTTGGCCCAGCTTGTTCAGAAACACTTCCGGATCGTGCCCGCCCGCCTTCTTCAAGCCGGATTTGAGTGTTCCCTTGAGTGTGCCCGGTATCGGCACTGAACCTACCGGATCCGACTCGCGAATGTACTGCGTATCGATCGCCGCCATGCTTCGCATGTCCATCTCGGCCGCCTCGGAGGTTCCGTGGTATGCCTCGGCGTCGGTCATTTCTTCCACTCCGCTGATCATTTCCTTGCTGTGTACGGGCGACATGTCTATGCCGGTGCGGTTTTTTCCCAGTTCGGCTGTTTTTTCCACGATATATCTCCTGCATGTATGCTATGGCTTATGCTGCTTTCCCGGCGGCTCTCGCGAGTTCCGTGCCCGGGTGCCACTGGTAGTTTTCGGCAACCGCTTCCGACGGAGAGCCCTCGGAATTGAGGTAGTTGCGGTAATCCTGCGTTGCTTCCGTCTCTTCCGATCTGTCGACGAAGGTCGCGCCGGCCGCGCTCAGGTTGATTTCGGTCTTCAGGGTTTCGCGGACGAACTCGCGCTGGCTTTCATAGGCAATCGGGTCCGGCAGCGTCTCCGGCAGGATCTCGGCCGGATCGCGCTTTTCATGCTTCTTGAACAGCTCGGCCACAAGATTCAGGTGTCCCAGTTCGTAGTTGAGAAAGCGCTCCCAGATGGCCTTTATCCGCGGGTTCGTTTCAGCCTCCATGCAGCTGTAATAGTTGTAAGCCTCGTTCGCTTCATAAAGCAGCCACTTCTCCAGCATCGTTTCGTTCGGATCGATGATCGAACCGTACTGCGTCACGTGCTGCTCTTCGATGGAGGCGATCTCGGCGTACAGCTGTCGCGCGACCGGGTCCGCGAAGGTCGGCCCGATGTTCATGTAATAGTCGCGGGTCTGGTACTCACCTGACATGATCGTCAGGGCGTTCATTTTGCTGATTGGCTCAGCCGTTCCACGGTCATAGTGATCCCGCAGATCATCGAGTGGATGGCGATGCTCCACCACCGTCGGGCGGCCAGGAATCACGTCGGTGTAGCTTTGCAGGATGTTGTTAGCATCCTTCCCCTCGACCCTGTCGAGGAGCGCGGAGTACCGGTACATGTGATCGAAGTCCTCCAGCAGCCCGAAGCGGTACACCTGTGCCAGATACTCGTCCGGTTCCTGTTGCGCGATCGCCGCGGTGACTTCGATGGCGACCTGCTCATAGCCTATGGTCGTTTCAATCGGCGAGTGGTCACCCGACAGCAGCCAATTCACCATCGTCTGCTGGTGATGCTCCGCCCGGCGCACGAGCGCCAGAGGCTTTCGCAGATCGCCGTTCATCTGCGAACACAGGTGCTGAAAGCGGTTTGCCTGTTGCTCGATGCCATTCATCAGGATGACGCGGACGCGCGTGAACGCATCGTCATCCAGCTTGCTGATAGGCTTCTGCACCAGGTCCTTCCACGTAAATTTTTGCTGTTCAAGGGGGGTTCCCTTGTTGTCGAATAACGTGATAGTCATGACTGCTCCTGACGAGGCGTTGGACGAACCGAGGGGGGAGCCTTTGCAGCTGCAAAAACCGTGCCCGAAGACGTCACGAAGGGGACGCACGGCTCAGGCGAATGAAATCAGCCAACGGATGCAGAGCAGAAGCCCGGCGCCGGAGATCCATCGGTAAGAATTATGAGAGGCTTTACATTCGCTCTGAAAAATCTACCGCTTTTTGCCGACGAACTGACGCTGGTTGCCTTAAAACGGATGGCATACCATTTGCATAATCCCGGTCGACAGCCTGCTATTCATGCGCGGTAATGTATGTCAGCACCGATCTACAAAACTTTCGGCACGACAAACCTTAAAGTGCCGGTGGTCGGCCAGGGTACGTGGAACATGGAGCGCGATCCCGAGTCGAGCATCGACGCGCTGCGTCACGGCATTGATCTCGGTCTGACCCACATCGATACCGCGGAAATCTACGGCGACGGCGCGGTGGAAATGCTCGTCGGAGACGCGCTGCAAGGCGTGCGCGACCGCGTGGTCCTCGTATCCAAGGTTCATCCATCGAGAGCATCACAAGAGGGCGTTACCGAGGCCTGCGACCAGTCACTGCGCCGGCTCGGTACCGATTACCTCGACGTGTACCTGTTGCACTGGGAGTCGTCTCACCCGATTGCCGATACGGTCGCGGGGTTCGAGGCGCTCGTCGCCGCCGGGAAAATCCGCTATTGGGGCGTCAGCAACCTGGACGAGAACAAGCTGGCCGCCTTCATCGATGTCGCGGGCCTCACCCGTATTTGCTGCAACCAGGTGATGCATCACCTGGGCGAACGCTCCATCGAGCACGCCGTGGTGCCGTACTGCCATGACCAGCGAATCGCCGTAGTCGGATACAGCCCGTTCGGCGCCGGAGATTTTCCGCCCGACTCCAGATCAGGGGCGGACGTGCTCGCCGACGTGGCGCTTACGCTGGATGCAACTCCGCGGCAGGTAGCGCTCTCGTTCCTGGTCCGGAAATCAGGCGGTTTCACGATTCCCAAGGCCAGTAACCGCGCGCACGTCGAGGAAAATGCAAAAGCGGCTGCGCTCGAACTGCCCGAAGACGCCGTACAGCGCCTGGACGAAGAATTTCCGCTGGGTCCGCGCAAGGAAGGCGTGCCGGTGTGGTGAGCGCGGTCTGCCAGCGTCCAGTCGTCAGGACAGGAACCTGGCGAGCAGCTGCAGGAGAGTGGCATTGTCCACAGGTTTGACCAGGTGTTCGTCGAATCCTGCTTCTTTCGACTTGCGGCGATCCTCTTCCTGACCCCAACCGGTCAGGGCGACGATCACCATCTCCTTGCCCCATGACTGTTCGCGGATCCGGCGACATGCCTCGATGCCGTTCAATATCGGCAAGCCGCGGTCGAGCAGCAGCATGTGCGGGCGAAAGCTCTCGGCGGTTTCAACAGCAGCCATGCCGTCATAAACAGCCCGTGTTTCGTGGCCGTGCAGGCCCAGCAGCAATGCCAGCGAGTCGGCGCTGTCCCTGTTGTCGTCCACGACAAGGATACGCCTGGCCAGAAGCTTTGAGGCGGCTTCCGGCGTACTCGGCTGTTCATCTTCCCGCACCGCGGCAAGACCCGGCAGGCACACCACAAATTCGCTGCCGTGGCCCATTCCCTCGCTCCACGCACGAATCGTGCCGCCGTGCAGTTCGACGAGTCTCTTTACCAGAGTCAGGCCGATGCCGAGGCCGCCCGTGGTCTGCGACGGCGTCTCCTCGAGCTGCTCGAACATGACGAAAACGGATTCGAGCCTGTCGGCGGGTATGCCGATACCGCTGTCCCGGATGGAAACCGTCACTTCGTCGCCGTGTTGCGCGGCCGTCAGCCAGATCGTCCCGCCATTTTCGGTGTATTTGTACGCATTGTTCAGCAGGTTGTTGAAAACCTGTGCGAGGCGCACAGGGTCGGCATCAAGCCAGATCGGCTCCTCGGGGAGGTCTACCTCGATCGAGAGCTCCTCGCCCGCAGCCAGCGGACCACAGGTTTCGAGGGCGTGGCGGATGGTCGAGATCAGGTTGACCCGTGACTTGCGGAGCTCCAGCTTGTCGCGGGTAATTCTGCTGACATCAAGGAGATCGTCGACCAGTCGCACAAGATGCGACAGCTGACGCTCGATCGCCTCGCGGGCTTGCCGTTGGAGCCCGGGATTGTCTCCCGCCTGCTTGAGGATCTCGAGGGCGTTGGCTATCGGAGCGAGCGGGTTGCGGAGTTCGTGTGCCAGGGTGGCGAGAAACTCGTCCTTGCGCCGGTCCGACTCCTTGAGAGCCTGTTCCATCTGCTTACGCCCCGTGATGTCGATGCCGGACGCCTGCGCTTCCAGGAGGCGTCCGTTCGCGTCGAACTTAAGGCCGCGATTGGTCCATAGGGTCCAGCGCTCGCCACCGGCAGTCTGAAAGCGGTTCTCGATGCTGATTTCGGGCTTGTCCGGCGTCAGCTGTTCGAGCATGGCCTTTACGGCCGATCGTTCCGCCTCCGGAATATAGGACCAGAAGTTCCGGCCCGTGAGGGCATCCGCCGTCGTGCCGCGAGCGCGGGCATAGGCGCTGTTGACGAAAAGGATCTCCCCGTCCGGCCGGAAACGGCACAGCATCTCGGACTGACTTTCGACGAGGATGCGGTATCGCTCCTCGCTGGCGCGCAGCGCTTCCTCTGTTTGAGACCTTGCAGCGGCCTCGAGCACGGTTTTCTGCCCCATCACAACGCGCATCCCGCAGATATCGCCGGCGAAATCCAGACCGTTCTGTCCCCGGCCATTTCTTTCTTCAAGCGATTTTTCATCCAGGCGGGTCGCGGTAGTTCCTGTTCTCTCAACCCGCCGCCGATTCGCGCATTGTACCCCGGGCTGGAGCATGAGCAAAAAGGAACTGATCAAGTCACTGCGCAATCACTGAGACAGCGCTGGTTGACGCACAGGTCACGGATGCATCCGGACTTCCGGTATTTTGCGCTCGCCGGCGAAATGGATTGTCCGGGTCGGATATGCAAAATTGATCCCCTCTTCGGCAAAGCGCTCGAAGATTGTCAGGTTGACGTTCTGCTGAATGTCCATGTAATGGTTGTAGTCGGGTGAAAGTACGAAATAGACGGCTTCGAAAATCAGCGCGAAATCACCGTATTTCTGGAAATGTGCCCGGTCGAAGCGAACTTTTTCGTGCGCTTCGACAGCATCACGAATGATGGCTGGAATGCGCCGGAGCTTCTCTGTCGGTGTTTCGTACGTCACGCCCAAAGTGAAAACGACGCGCCGTTGAAACATTCGTCCGAAGTTGCGAATCCGGCTGTTCAGGAGATCGTTGTTCGAGAATATCAGCTGTTCGCCCGACAGGCTTCGCACGCGCGTGGTCTTGATACCGACCTTTTCGACGCTGCCGAGAAACTCGCCGATGGAAAGGAAATCGCCGACGACGAAAGGCTTGTCCAGCACTATGGATAGCGATGCGAACAGGTCACCCAGGATGTTCTGCGTCGCCAGAGCGACCGCTACGCCGCCGATGCCGAGACCGGCTATCAGCGCCGTGATCTCGATGCCCAGGTTGTCGAGGATCACGAGGATTACGATGGTCCACACGACGAGGCGTATCACGAACCCGAGCACGTCCATCGCCGCGACAGCTTCGGGATGCTCCTGCATCTGGAGCTCGCGGCGCAGGCGCAGCGACATGTCCAGGGCCGCGGTGACCCACAGGCCGACCTGCAGCAGCAATCCGATCGTGAGTATGTTCGTCAGCAGACTATGCGCGGATGGCGCAAGAGACCAAAGCTGCGAGCCGATTGCAACTGCCGCCAGCAGCAGAAACCAGCCCTTGGTCTGAGCCACGGTATGCGCGGCAATCTGTACCGGTTTGAATCCGCGCCGTTCCCCGAGGACCGCCAGGCGTTTTCGTAACACCCTGCGGGCGATCCCCAGCACGATCCATGCGCCGACGATCAGCGCAACCCCTGTCCCCCAGGCCAGCAGCGGGTTGCCAAAAACCTCGTAGCCGAGCCATTCAAAAAAATTCATGCGACCTCCTTCCTCGCTGTCGATTCGTGCCTGTATCAGGTCCTGCCGGCGTACAGCCCTGCACCGGCAAGCTTGGTCGTTCGGCTCTTGACGCTGTATGGAAGGACCTCGATGGTCTCGCCGTCCTTGATTCTCTGTTTGATTCCGGACCACCATCCATGCGACAGAAGTTCGGAGTGATACTTGCGGAATATCTCCTGCAACTCCCTGTTAAAGCCGAAGAATTTGATGAACTCTTCGGGAAACACATCGTTCGGAGCGACGAAGAACCAGGGTTCCGCGGACATTTCGTCTTCAGGAGAAGTGCTCTCCGGCAATGGACGGAAATTGCAGTCGGTGACGAACACTACTTCGTCGTAGTCATAGAAGATCACGCGTCCGTGCCGGGTTACCCCAAAGTTTTTCATCAGCAGATCGCCCGCGAAGATGTTACTCGACGCCAGGTCCCGCACTGCCTGGCCGTAATCGACGACTGCCCGGGCAGCCTCCTCCGGCGCGGCGTCCAGCAGGAAAAGATTGAGTGGTACCAGGCGACGCTCTATATAAAGATGTTCGATCAGCAACTGCTCGCCCTGTACGGAACAGTTCCTGTTGCACTCCTCCAGCAACGCGTCCCGAAGTTTCGGTTCGAAACGCGCAAGGTCGAAGGACAGCCGACGATACTCCTGCGCATCCACCAGCCGGCCGGCGCGATCGTGCTTGAACACCAGCTCGTACTTCTCCTTCACCTGTTCCGGCCGTATGTTCTTCGGATAACGGAACTTGTCGCGTATGACCTTGAACACCACGTTGAACGACGGCAGCGTGAACACTTCCATCACCATGCCGGCCGCGCCGGGGGCGAACACGAACAGGTCCGTCGAGTTCTGCATATGTCGCATCAGCGATCGATAGCGCTCCGTCTTGCCCTGTTTGGCGCGCCCGAGCACCGTATAGATTTCCTCAACCGGTTTCAGCGGCATGAGTTCGCGCAGAAAACGTACGGCGCTGCCGACGACCTGCAGGTCAACCTGGAAATAGCTTCGCGTAAAACCGAACAGCATGCTGACTTCGGCCTCCGACAGAATAACTGCATCCGATGTGACGCCCTCAGGCGGATTCGCGAACGGAATCACAAGCGGCACGTGCCAGCCGTCTCCGAGAATCCGGCCGACGAGATATGCGCGCCTCCCGCGGTAGAATATCGGCACAATTACCTCGACTGCGGCCGGAAACGATTCAATCTTCTGCTCGTTACGGTAGGCTCCTATCTCGGCCGTGATGAATGCGATGGTGCTCTCGGCGTCACGGAACCGGTGCGAGAACGGAAGATCGCTCAAGATTTCATCGAAGAGATGGAACAGCGACCCCCGGTTTCTGTAGGTGCGCGTCTGCAACGGATATGCACCGCAGGGGGCCGGCTCGACGTCCACAGCCAGAAACTCCACGTTCGGGTCCACCCCGACGGTGTCGAAGTTGCGGCGCGTGACTGAACTGAAGAATGTTTTATAGAACTCCGAATCCGGGCGGTCGGAAACAAGCTCCGCGTAGCGGCCTTTTATGCGAGCCCAGCAGCTCCGGCTGGTAACTCTGCTTCCCAGGATCCCCTGCATTTCCTGCTTGGCGAGAGCAACCGACTCGTTGTAAAGCTCAATTCGCCGTACCGCGTTCCCGCGGACCTGAGCCCAGTCCCTGGAGACAAAATGCTGCGCGGTCTCGCGGGTAATCTCACGAAATCGGCCGTTGTACTGTCTGAAAGCGTGAAAAAACGCCGCAGCGGCGCGGCGTTCGGCTGCACTGTTGGCGGTGTGTTCGCTCTCGTACAAACCGGTCAGCGCCGGGGACGCCAGGTGCTTCCGGTCTTGTGCCAGGCCTGCGATGCGTGCTGCTTCTGATTCCACCCGCGGTACGGATGGCGCGCCAGCAGCGACTCGTTCCTGAACACCATGATAAGCAGGGCACCGGCAGCGAATCCGCCCACATGCGCCCAGAAGGCAACGCCGCCGCCCTGTGCCCCGATCGACGTCAATCCGGCCACGAACTGCACCAGAATCCAGTAACCGAGCATCCACACGGCAGGGACCGCAAATGTTGTCGCGTAGAAGCCGAGAAATACAAGGAGATGCACGTGCACTCGCGGATACAGCACAATGTACGCGCCCATCACGCCTCCGATCGCACCCGAAGCACCGACCATCGGTATCGGCGAAGCCGCATTGACAAGAATTTGCGCGGCGGCGGCCGCCAGCCCGCAGATAATGTAAAAAATCGCAAATCTCGCATGGCCCATTGCATCTTCCACGTTGCCGCCGAAAATCCACATGAACCACATGTTCCCGATGATATGCATCCAGCTCCCGTGCATGAACATCGAGGTCAGCAACGTCAGCCAGTTCGACTCGCCGTCGATGGGGCAGGGAAAGTTCGGTGGCACCTGAGTGCGATCAATAGCGCCGAGCAGTTCGCCCGGGATCAGCCCGAGCTGACATACCGATTGTGTAAGGGCGGGCTCACTCCCCAGCCCCTGCAACAGTAACCACGCGGCAACGTTCAGGGCAATGAACGCGAAGGTGACGAACGGCACCGAAAGCTGCGGATTTTCGTCCCGAATCGGAAACATCAGCGGCGCCTGCTACACCTGTTACGCACGGACAGAACTCAACTCGGGCCCTCGCCCGCGGCTGCCGCCTGTTCTGCGGCGTGTCGATCTTCGAGGCTGGTCCATACGGTAAAGAACAACGCGGCAATAATCGGTCCGATCAGTACGCCGGACAACCCGAAGACCGCAATGCCGCCGAGTGTGGTCAGCAGGATGATGTAATCCGGCAAACGCGCGTCACGCCCGACCAGTACCGGGCGCAGAAGATTGTCCACTAGCCCGATGATAATGGCTCCCACCATGATGAGGATCAACCCCTTTGTGAGTTCCCCCGACGCGATGAGTACGATTGCCGCCGGCAGCCATATAACCGGCGGGCCGATCGCGGGGATGAGGGCAAACAACGCCATGACGACGCCCCAGAGCACGGCGGCACGGATACCCAGGGCCCAGAACGCTATCCCGCCGATGAAACCCTGGATCGCGCTGATCAGAAACGTGCCTTTCAGGGTCGCGCGCGCCACATTCGCGAAGCGTGCGCGAAGGGTCTCCTGCAGTTTCAGGTCCAGCGGAAGCACGCGGGCGATCGCCAGCAAAATCGACTTGCCATCCATGATGAAGAAGAACAGCAGGTAGAGCATGACGAAAAGATGCAGGAAGAATTGCAGCGTGTTCTGACCGATAGCCACGGCGTTTCCGGCGATCCATCGACCTGACGCGATCGCGGCGGCGGAGACGCCTTCCTGAATCCGGGCGACGTCGATCTCGAATCGGTCAAGTAGCCCCGACAGGAATGGCACGCGCTGGTCGAGCCAAAGCAGCGTCGACTCGGTATCGATTTCTCCGGCTTCCAGGTCGCGTACCAGATTCGCGGCTTCCTGAGCAACGGCCAGCGCCGTGAGCGACACCGGAATCAGTACCGCCACAATGACAGCGAGCGTCGTCAGCAGAGCGTTCAGTGCCGGACGGGTCGGCATGACCTTGACCAGTTTCTGATGCAGGGGACGGAACATCATCGCCAGGACCGCCGCCCAGAAGATCGCCTTGAAAAAGTCATCGATAAGATCGAGAAAGGCTATCGTGACAACCAGCAGCAGTAGCAGGAAAAAGCCGTGATGCACGACGTCTTTTGGCAGCATCATCCTGGGAGTGTCCTTGAGTCATGCCGGCGGTCCGCTGTGGCAATAGCGCCCGGTCGGAGTTTAGTGTACCGCAGTGGCGCCAGGTCCGGAATTTCATCGCGCCGGAATGGACGATGGCAGGGTAAGGCCGGGGCCTCAGGTCTTCAGCCGGTAGCCTGTCCGGAAGATCCACCACACCGTAATGATGCAGATCGTGAGGAAAGCGGCAGTAACGGCGATACTCAGCACCACGCTCACGTCCGCGTTCTCGTAAAAACTCCAGCGAAAGCCGCTGATAAGGTAGACGACCGGGTTGAACAGTGTGACGGTCTGCCACAACGGCGGCAACATGTTTATGGAATAGAAGCTGCCGCCCAGAAATGCCAGCGGCGTGACGATCAGCATGGGCACGATTTGAAGTTTTTCGAATCCGTCGGCCCAGATGCCCAGAATGAACCCGAACAGACTGAACGTCACGGACGTCAAAATGAGAAACAGAAGCATCCAGAACGGGTGCGCGATGTTCACGGTCACGAACAGGTTTGCGGTCAGCAATACTATGCCTCCGAGGATGACCGACTTGGTCGCCGCCGCGCCGACGTAGCCCAGCACGATCTCGACGAAAGAAACCGGCGCCGAGAGCAGTTCGTAGATAGTGCCGGTAAAGCGCGGAAAGTAGATGCCGAAAGACGCATTCGAGATGCTTTCGGTCAGGAGCATCAGCATGATCAGGCCCGGTACGATAAAAGAGCCATAGCTCACCCCGTCGATCTCGTTGATCCTGGATCCGATCGCCGCGCCGAATACGATAAAGTACAAGGAGGTGGAGATCACCGGCGACACGATGCTCTGAAAAATCGTGCGCCGCATGCGCGCCATTTCGAAACCATATATCGCCCGGACGCCGTACCAGTTCATACCGCTCTCTTTACCAGGTCTACGAAAATTTCTTCCAGCGAGCTTTGCGTCGTGTCGACATCGCTGAACTTTACCCCCGCGTTATTGAGTTCGCCCAATAAGGACGTAATTCCGGTGCGTTCGCCCTGGGTGTCATAGGTGTAAACGAGCTCGGCACCGTCGGCGTTCAGCTCGAGGTCATAACGCTCCAGTTGCTTTGGTACGTCATGCAGCGGTTCCTGCAAGTGAAGGACCAGCTGCTTCTTCCCAAGCTGCTGCATGAGTTCATTCTTCTCCTGAACCAGAATAAGTTCTCCATGGTTAATGACGCCGATTCGGTCCGCCATTTCCTCGGCTTCTTCGATGTAATGCGTGGTAAGAATGATTGTGACTCCGGAAGATCTCAGGTCACGGACGATCTGCCACATATCCTGCCGAAGCTCCACGTCGACGCCCGCCGTCGGTTCATCGAGGAAAAGTATCTTCGGCTCGTGTGCGAGCGCCTTGGCGATGAGCACCCTGCGCTTCATGCCGCCGGACAGGGTCATGATCCTGCTTTCCTTCCTGTCCCAGAGCGAAAGCGAGCGCAGCACCGACTCTATGTGGCGGGGATTTGCGGGCTTGCCGTACAGGCCGCGGCTGAAGCTGACAGTGGCCCAGACAGACTCGAACGTGTCGGTCGCAAGTTCCTGCGGCACCAGGCCTATCATGGAGCGCGCAGCGCGAAAATCGCGGATGATGTCGTGCCCGTCCACAGCCACCTTACCGGAAGAAGGATTGACGATGCCGCAGATGATGTTGATCAGTGTTGTCTTGCCGGCGCCGTTCGGCCCCAGGAGCGCCAGAATCTCGCCGCGGCGTATCTCGAGGTTGATGTCCCTCAACGCGCGAAATCCCGATGCGTAGGTTTTATTCAGGTTCTGGACGGTGATAACGGCTGAATTCATAAGTCTATGTGAACGTGAACTCGATGATTGCGGTCGGAGAAGGCGCGATCATAGCCGGAACAGCCGCTCCAGGTCATTGCATCGGCAGTCGAGCCGTTGCATCGTGGCTCGCCAGAACTTCAAGACAGAGGAAAATGTAATGGACATGGCAGACCTGCTCGGTGACGCGGAGCGCCGCGGTTACAGGCTCAACTTCGCGCTGGAGGACGAAGGGCTGAAATGCCCCGAAACCGGCAAATGCTTCGGCACCGATGACGTAAAAGCGGTGTACAGCCGGTCGGTCGATACGGGAACGGACCCCGGTGACGACGCCACGATATACCTCATCGAGACGACCGACGGCCGCAAGGGATACTTTATTATTGCTGATCCTTTTCATGTCGATCCGCGCAAAGCCGCGTTCATCCAGAACCTCGTGCGCGGAAGTGGCACGGAAGCGGCGTTGTAGACGCTTGTCGATCCCGCCCTCGTACGGCGTTTTGTCTCCATTCGGCGACAGCGCGTCAGCCGTGATCACTGTCACGCGCGCGCCGTCTCGCTATAATCGCGCGGTCAAATCGCAAAAACAGAACACAAACAATGACTACGTTGCCCCAGCATCGATGGAGCGCTCTGTTCGCAATGACCGTGGGTCTGGCGGCGCTTGCGGGCTGCGCGTCCAGGGAGCCGGAAGCTCGCCCGGTCCAGCACGAGAACCTCTACGTCGGCAAGGACCCCGTCTACGCTGCACTGGTACGACGTGGCGACGGCCAGTGGACGTTTTCGAGGGTGACTAACAGCGACAATGGCCCGGACAGCAGTTTTCTCGTACGCCTCAACGATCTCAACCCCGCATTCGACATCCGGCGCGCGGAGTGCGAGCCTCGGCCGTACCGCGAGAACGACCGCTGCAATCCAATGAATCCGTTCCGCAGCCGGGACATGGGTGTAGTTGGAAAGATCGTCGACACGGGAATCAGTGCCAGCACGGGCGGCAAGCTTTCCGGAATGAGCCGGTCCTATTCCACTGAGTTCGATACTCTTGCGTTCAATGCTGCTGTCGACCAGGCGCTGCTGCTCACCGGCCTCGACGACAATCGAATTGTGCTGATCAACGGTCTTGCCGCGATTGGCGAGATGGCTGCCGTGCAGGAAGCAGAAGTGGAAGCCCTCAGAGGGCAAATGCTCCGACAGTACGAACTGGACAAAGAGCAGAACATAAAAATCGACGCTCGCGTCAGCGGGCTCATTCAGTATTACTCCAATGATCTCGACCCGTCGAAGTTCGTGGCGGTGCGTGCCGACCAGTCGTCGGGCGTGTCCCAGTCAACGGAAACGGACGCTGTCTCGGTTCTGCCATGCGACGCATCGGATTGCCTGCAGAAACTCGATACAGCGACGGCCTCGCTCGAGCAGAAACATGCGGCACGCCTGGAGTCGTTGCGAGCGGATTTGCGGCGACAAACAGATGCCTACGTCGTCGATTGCAGCGCTACCCAGCATGCCGGATATCATTTCGAACTGCATTGCCCTGAAAAACTGGCAAGAAACCAGGATGGGCTGATATTGCTCCCGGTCGACGTCGAGATTCACTCACGCGATTTCGAGTACCTGTTCCCCGAGTTTTCCGAGGAGAACGATGAGCTGTCCGCCGCCGTATTTCAGGGAAACCTGATACTGCGAAACAAGACCAGCGAGTTCGTCGATGTACAGTCTGTCTCGATCTATTACAACTCGCAGATCAGCACGAAGTCCGACCTGGGCTCACGGCTCCACCTCGCACCGTTTCAGTACAGCGAGGTTGCCGTCACGGAACTCGTGTCCCCGGAAATCGCAATCGAGTCTCGACACACAAACATGACACCGGACAAAGCCAGCCGGGCAAGCTTCTCGTTCGGGCTGGCGATCAAATACTCACTGCGCGACCGCGACGCAATTGCAACGCTCTACGGGATGAACGATTTCAACCTGCAATGCGCCATCGAAAGCCGCCTGCAACCGGGATCATGTCGGCCCAACGTGACACAAGATCGCGATCCTGAAGCGGTGACATCGAGCGAACGGTGATCTCCGGCTGGAAACGGCAACACCGCCTGCCAGTGCAGTCTCCTACCTCCGGACTACACTGACGCGTGGATCGAGAGTACCGACGCCTTCTACTGTGATGTTGTACTTGTAGACGCCTTCGGTTGTGCGTTCCGGGACCGTTATGACGACCGTTCCGCCCTCCTCGGCACTTCCGCTTAGCCAGCTATCCGCCTCCGGGTTGCCACGTGCCGGCGAAATTTGCACGCCGCCCGCGGCCCGCGGGACTGCCTTGATAGTGAGGCTCCGGCCATCGCAGACGTGAATATATTCAGGATAGACGGCCAGGAACCCGATT
>Ga0268386_10000694_pt1 | contig 21882 bp, 21 predicted proteins | sample RVTome_15_FD_200260 | JGI IMG/M metagenome (GOLD analysis project Ga0268386, IMG submission 200260) | Soil microbial communities from uranium-contaminated site in the Upper Colorado River Basin, Wyoming, United States - RVT150D86... ...
CCCGAGACCTGGCTGCCAGGCTATCCATGGTGGATCTGGCTCGGCTCGCCCGCCTGGGGGATGCAGTTCGTGCAGCCCTATCACGACAACTCACTCGATTTCGACAGTCCACAAGCCGAACGCCTGGCAGACGCGGCACGGGAAAATCGAATACACGTGGTCATGGGGTGCAGTGAGCGGGATGGCGGGAGCCTCTACATCTCGCAGCTCCTGATCGACGCCGCCGGGTGCACGATCGCGCGCCGGCGGAAGCTGAAGCCAACCCACGTCGAGCGCACTGTCTTCGGGGAGGGGGACGGTGCCGATCTCGTCGTGCACGACACCGCGCTCGGGCGGCTCGGTGCGCTGTGCTGCTGGGAGCACCTGCAGCCCTTGACGAAGTACGCGATGTACTCGATGGGCGAGCAGGTCCACGTCGCCGCGTGGCCGAGCTTCAGTCTGTACCGCGGGCTGGCTTACGCGCTCGGGCCCGAGCTGAACAACGCGGCGAGCCAGATGTACGCTGCCGAGGGTCAATGCTTCGTGCTCGGGCCGTGCGGCATCGTCAGCGACTCGATGTCCGAACTCCTGTGCGACAGTGAGGAGAAACGGGCGCTGCTGTCGCCCGGCGGCGGGTATGCCTGCGCCTACGGCCCCGACGGCCGCCCGCTCACCGAGCCTCTGCCCGAGCACACCGAGGGTCTGTTGCTCGTCGAAATCGATCTTTCGACGATCGCACTCGCGAAAGCCGCAGCCGATCCCGTCGGTCACTATTCACGGCCCGACGTCCTGCGGCTCCTGTTCAACCGCGAGCCTGCTCCGCGCGTGCAGGTGCTGCGTTCCGGCGTGCGGGCGAATGGTCAGGACAACGACGAAGCCGCAGCGATCGGCGTCGACTCACAGACATCCGAAGTGGCGCATCCGCCGAGCGGCACGGCAGCTGCGCTCTGACGTTCGAAGCGTCGCGAGGCTCACTCTCAGAGGTCGCTGTGATCCGCTCCACAAAGATGCAGTTACGGACTTGACAGAAGATCGATCCTCGACGAGTCTCTGCCGCGCAGTGGCCAGCGGCAGGATCCCGGAGGCGGTGCCGAAGCCACTCACGTGATGATCACGAGCGTTCTGCGTGTCGGAAGAGGGAATGCGCTGCGGGGATAGAAGAGCGCACCTCGAACTACAGGAATCGGGTTGAAGGGACTTTGCGCGAGCACGCCGGCGAGAGCCGTGTGTGCAAGCTCGCGGCTCGCGTGTGCCTGCCGGGCACGTGGGCCGTGTCACCCGGATGTCGAGGGTCAGCAGTTCGGACCAGTCGCCTAAGTTTCGCCGCGGAGATCATCGCCCATGAGTCTGTTCGCTGCCGTAGTCTCTACCAGCCTTACCGTCGGTGCTGCCACGCCTGCACCGAAGGATCTGCTTTACGCATTGCGCGACGAAAACACCGTCGCAACGGCCCGCCGCCTCTCCGGCGAAGACGTGAGGCTGTACAGCGGTGTCGGCGCATTGCACTGCCGGGTCGATGGTCGCGAACGCACCGTGACGGCTTTCCTCGTCGGAGCGTTCGACGTGGTGGTCACGGTTGCACACGCATTCGCAGACGGCGGCGGCAGCGTCTCCCCCGAGGATTGCACGTTCATCAACACGGACTCGGACGGCAGAATCGTGGAGCGCATCGGCGTCGCGGAGTTCAGATCCAAGTGGATCGACGAGCCGTCGACGCGCGGCGTGCCACGGCAGGATATTGCGGTGGCCCGCCTCGAGCGGATCTCCGGCTATGCGCAGCGCACGTTGCCCTTCCGGAAATTCGACGGCCATCCGCGGGACGTCGCGATCATCGGTTATTCGACAACGGACAGCGGACCCTGGATCAAGGGTAAGGCGCAAGCTCACGCCGACGCAGTGGTGCTGTCCGGTGCGGCTGCGCCGGTGCCCAAGGTGGTCTGGTCCGATCTGTTTCCGCAGTCGACGACCCCGGGCGCGCCGGTCATAGACCTTGCAAGTGGCGCCGTGATCGGCGTCCATCAAGGCGCAGCGGATGCGGTCACCGGCAATCTGCTCGTGATCGATGAGTGGCTCGCGAGCGCGATTACCACGTATACCCGCACCGAACGCCCGGGCGGCTGATCATTCGGCCGTCCTCAGCACGAGCGCGCTGGATCGCAGCGCGCTCTCCCGGCCTCTCTGCATTTGCGGAACACCTGCACGACTCGGCACGTTCAGGCTGCGTCGTCGCCAGCCGAGTCCGCAACTTGGACCCTGAACAGATCGCAGGCCTTTGCGCTGGTGTGGTCGCCGCCGGCGCGTGTGCAGCGGCTACGGCTGCGGACTTCTCCGCAGCCGCTCAGCTGACCAATCAGATCCGGGCCCGTGGCTGCGGTGAGCAACCAGGCGTGGAGCAGGCGCTGCGGAGCGTGCCGAAGCTGGAGGCTGCCGCTCAACACGTCGCGCGCGGCGGATCCCTTGGAGATGCGTTGACCGCGAGCGGCTACCGAGCCAGCCGAGCGACGGTGATCCACGTCGAGGCACGGTCAGGTCCCGGCGCGGTTCAGGAGTTTCTGACGGGCCGCTTCTGCACGACGGTCACCGATCCGGAGCTGGCGGAGATTGGCACGGCGAGCCGCGATCAGGAGGTCTGGATCGTTGTCGCGTCACCGCTCGATGTGCCCAATGAGCAGGACCGCCCCGACGTCGCCGCACGCGTCCTCGAACTTACGAACCAGGCGCGGGCGCAGAAGCGGCGGTGTGGCACTCGCAGCTTCGACGCGGTGCCGCCGCTCACATCGTCGCTGCTGCTCGTGCAGGCCGCGCAGATTCACGCGAATGATATGGCCGCCCGCGACGCGCTCACGCACCTCGGCCGCGACGGCAGCTCCGTCGGTGATCGGGTGAAGCGCGTTGGCTACCCGTGGCGTGCGGTCGCCGAGAACCTTGCTGAGGGCCAGGAGGACGCCGCCGCCGTGGTACGCGACTGGATCGCGAGTCCGGAGCATTGCGCGAACTTGATGAACCCGAACGTGACCGAAATGGGTGCTGCGTTTGCAATCAGCGAGCAGGACATGGCGCATGCCTACTGGGCGCAGGTATTTGCAACGCCGCGCTCATTGAGCGATCCATGACGAACTGGCGCGGCTCCTCTCTATACTGGCGGCTGGAAGACTGAGGAGGAGCGTCGTGCCCAAGAAAAAGAAATCGCGCAAGCATCTGGTCCGGGCGTCGGTGTCGAACATGGAACTCGTGAAGGCGCGCTCGGCACTGCGGCTCGAGTTGCTGTCGATGGGGCAGAAGATCGGTGAGCTCGAGGTCGGACGCGGCTCGTTCTTCTGGACCGGCCGCAATCGCCACCGCTCGAAGCGGATTCCCTGGAGTCGCTTCGCCCGAATGATGGATGACCTGGCCTACGGCGACCGTTGAAACGCCGTCCCATCGCCGCAGTGATCACGGAACACGAAACGACACCGGCCGGTCCAAGCGGCTATGCGCCGTCGCGTCGAACGGCCGGGGAGTCCCGCGATGCACGAGTTCGAACTGGTCTTGCGTACCGTCGCGGTGCTCCTGCTCGTGCTGCTCGCAGCATTGCTGTGCACGGCGCAGCGGCGCACGCCCGCGTCATGGTCGGGTGCACTGTTCGCAGCGGCTGCTGCGGCCTTCGTTGTGACCTCGGCCAGGGGGGCACCCGCTGCGCTCGGCATGGCAATCTACCCGTTGACCGCGCTGTGCGTCAGCAAGGCGGCATTGCTCTGGCTGTTCTCACGCAGTCTGTTCGAAGATTCCTTCAGGGTCCGTCCGCGAGATCTGCTCGTGATCGCGCTGACCGTCCTCTACGGTTCCTGGCAGCAGCTCGTTCATCTCGAGCGTGAGCGCGCCGGCATCGCGGCCGGTTGGGAGATCGCTGCGAGCCTGGGCTTCGAGGCGCTATTGCTCACTCTCGTCCTGCTCGCACTGGCCAGCGCGTGGCGGGAGCTTTCGGTCGACCTCGTCGACCGCCGGCGCCGCATCAGGTGGCTGTTCATCACGATCACCGCGGGCTATCTGGCGGCGACGGTACTCGTGCAGGGTTACCACCTGCTCTTTGGCACTGCCACGCCCGCGCCGCTCACGAGCGCCAATCTGCTGCTGATCGTCGCGTTGAGTTTTGCGACCCTGCGGACGCTGCTGCAGCGACGCCCGGCGACCTGGCTCGAGACGCCGACTCTATCGCCGGGCGGTGCCTCGCTCGGAGGAATGGAGCAACGGTTGCTCGTCGAGCTCGAGCGCGCGATGGAGCGTGAGCACCTCTATCGCAACGAGACCTTGACGATCGCGGGCCTCGCGCGCCGGCTCGGCACACGCGAGCACGTGTTGCGTGCACTGATCAATCGCGGTCTCGGATTTCGCAACTTCAACGACTTTCTGCACTCCTACCGGATCCGGGAAGCCTGTGCCCGATTACAGCGGCCCGAAGCTGCGCGGCTGCCGATCACGTCGCTGGCGCTCGAGGTGGGCTATGCATCGATCGGACCGTTCAATCGCGCCTTCAAGGCGCGCGTTGGTGTGACGCCAACGCACTTTCGGCGTTCCGCGCAGCGCGCGCCGATGGACTCTCCGACTGAGTCTCAGGACGATTTCTCACGCCGATTTCGCAATCGGCCACAGGACAGCACGAATCGGCGCGACTGCCGTGCTCCGACACGCGACGCTCCCGCCATCGTCAGGTCGCGAGGAGACATCCGTGAAGAGAGCAATGCCCCTGCTCGGGCTGCTATGCGCATTCGCCGCCTCCGCTGACTCGACCTTGACCGGCGACCTGCCGCGCGGCGCCAACCGCCCGCTGGAAGTGATCCAGGGCCTCGACAGTCACTATGGCGTGCTCCGCACGACGGATGGCACCCGCCTTCGCACGATCCTGACGCGCCCGGCCGGCACCCGCGGCAGGCTGCCCGCGATTCTGTTCGTACAGTGGCTGTCCTGCGACAGCATCGAGCTGCCCGCCGCTCAGCAGGACGGGTGGAGCCGGATGCTGCGGGGACTCGCAACCCGCTCTGGCATCGTGATGGTGCGGACCGAGAAAGCGGGCATTGGCGACAGTGAGGGCGGGCCGTGCGCGGAGCTCGATTACGAGACCGAGCTCGACCATCATCGCAACGCGCTCGGTGCGCTCCAGCGTTCCGAGCACGTCGATCCACAGCGGATCTTCGTGTTCGGCGCCAGCATGGGCGGCAATATGGCTCCGCTGGTCGCGGGCGGGCACGACGTCGCCGGCGTGATGATCTGGGGCGGCGGTGCGCACAGCTGGTACGAACGCATGCTCGGATTCGAGCGACGCGCGAAGGAGCTCGGTGGCCTGCCCGCCGCGGAGCTCGACGCCTACGTCAAGTCGCTGACACGCTTCTTCGTGGCCTACCTGCTGGACGGACAGGCGCCCGCGGCCATTGCTCGCAGTCAGCCGGAGCTCGCAAGTATCTGGAGCCAGATCGTTGGCACTGACGACGGCACTCACTACGGTCGGCCGATCGCTTTCCATCAGCAGGCGCAAGCCCGGAATTGGGCCGCAGCGTGGGCCGCTCTCGAGGCGCCCGTGCTCGCGCTGTACGGGGAGTACGACTGGTTCGAGGACGCGGCTGCACACCGACTCGTGGCGGACCTTGCGAATCGTCGTCAGCCGGGCACGGGTAAGTTCGTGCAGATCGCACGCACCGATCACCATTTCATGCGCTATCCGAGCCGGCAGGCAGCGTTCGCCGAACAAGGCGGAGAGGTCAATGCCGACGAGGTCATCGATGTGATGGTGCGCTGGTTGCGGTCGCAACTCGAACGCTGACTTCAACGAGGCTTATCCATCACCGGGCGATCCGTCCGCGTGCCAAGCGCCTCGTATGCCGTGCGCAGATCCTTCACGAGCAGGCTCCGCATTGCCGCCCGGTCGTCACTCGTGCGTTGTCGCAGCACGAACGACGGGTGCACGGTCGCGAGTACGAGGCGCTGATCGAGTCCCGTCAACAGTCGGCCGCGCTGCGCCATCAGCCGAAACGAGGAACCCAGCAGAGCCTGCGACGCAGTGGTACCCAGCGCAACGATGATCTGAGGCGCGATCGCCTCGATTTCGCCGAGCAGCCAGGGGCGGCAGGCCTTGATTTCGCCCGCCCTGGGTTTCTTGTGCAGACGTCGCTTGCCCCGGGGTTCCCACTTGAAGTGCTTCACGGCGTTCGTGACGTAGACCCGGGAACGCTCGATGCCGGCTTCCGCGAGTGCCTCGTCGAGCAGCCGGCCCGCGGGTCCGACGAAGGGCTCCCCGGAGCGGTCTTCCTCGTCGCCCGGTTGTTCACCGACGAGCAGCAGAGAGGCGTCCGCGGAGCCCGCTCCGAACACGGTCTGGGTCGCATTCGCGTAGAGCGGACATGCCGTGCACTCGCGCGCGGCCTCACGGAGCTCCCGCAGACGTCTTTTCCCGTTCTTGACGTCCTGAACCACCGCAGCCGGACCTATTTCGTCTCCTGCTTCGGTACGATCGTAATGTCGCCGTTACGCTCGAGTACGGCGTATTTGATCTGATCCAGGCGCTCGAGTCCCTGCAACTCCCGCGCTGCCTGCATCACTTCCTGCTCGTCGATGCGTGCCTTCTTCATGTACTCCTCGAGCGGACGTCCGTGCTCGACGATCAGCAGCGGCGTGCCCTCGAGCATGCGGTCGAGTCGCTGGGAGTGCCGCTTCAGCAGCGAGAGGCCAATGTCGATCGTCACCAGCGTGACGATCAACAGAAAGGAGTTGGTCACGGAGAAATCGTCTCCGAGCAACGCCTGCTGCGTCGTCTCGGCGATGATCAGCAACAGGACGAAGTCGAACGTCGTCACCTGCCCGAGCGAACGCTTGCCACTGATCCGGAAGATGATCAACAGGAATACGTAGACCACCGTCCCCCGCAATACCGCATCCATATCGATCTCCTACGGGTAGATGAAGTGCGTGAACTCGACCTGCGGGCCACGCTTGAGTGCGATCTTCCCGGTCAGCGGCCCCGGCAGCGTCGCCTCGATTGCGAGCATCATCGCGACAGGCTGCCCAGGGGCCTCCGTGTCGAACGTGTAAGTGAAGAATTCGGGTCCCACTTCGACGCGTTGTGGTTGCGGCACGATCCGCTCGAGACTGGCGGACTCGAGATAGGCGCGGCTGATCCGGATCCGCACCTGCCGACCTGTGACCGCCGCGGCACCGACATTGATCTGCAGATCCATCGTCGACTGCAGACGCCAGAACCGACGGTATTCGACCCAGAGCTCGCCCTCCTGTCGACCGGCGACTGCCTTGCTGAGTGGACCGGCGCCGAACAGCCCCAGAAGCGCCCCGATCACGACGAGCCCCAGCAGGATCCAGCCGACCCGCTGCAAGATCCAGTCGCGGCGTTGCAGTGCGAGATCCTGCGCGAGCTGCAGCGTCCTTGCGGCACGTTCCTCGACCTTTGCGTCCATGTCGCTCTCCGCCAAAGGCTGCGCTGCGACCTCTCGGGTGGCGAGTTCAGAACGCTTCAGCGGCCTCGCAGGATCCCGATGGATGGATGACGAGTATTCTTTGCGGGCGTTACAGAGTGCATTTGCGTCGTGAGGGCGTCGGGGAGCGCAAAGTGATGTCGTTGAATTCGACCCTGCGAGGATGGCGGATGTTCGTGCGTACGCTGCTCGGCGCGATGGCGATGCTTGCGGCGGCGGGGCCAGCGGCACAGGAGGACTTCGCCAGCACTGCTGCACTGCTCAATGAAATCCGCGCGCGCGGTTGTGGCAGCCGACCGGGCGTCGAGCAGGCGCTGCGAACGGATCAGCGACTCGATGCCGTCGCGCGAAGGATCGCGCAGGCCGAGGACTTCGACTCGGCACTGTCAGTCAGCGGCTATCGGGCAAGCAATGCGACAGTGCTGCACATCGAGGCGCAGTCGGGTCCCAGCGGAGTCCAGCGGCTGCTTGAAACCACGTTCTGCGATGCGGTGGCGGATCGCCGGTTCCAGGACCTCGGGACCGCGCACCGCAGTCAGGAGGTCTGGATCGTCTTGGCCGCGCCGCTCGAATTCGTCGACACGCTCGACCGAGCCACGCTGGCAGCGCGGGTTCTGGATCTGACGAATCGCGCGCGAGCGCGGACGCAGCACTGTGGGGCGACCACGTTTGCGCCGGCCGCACCGCTGACGGCGCTGGCGGAGCTCGACCGCGTCGCGCAGGCACACGCGGATGATATGGCTGCGCGCAGAACGCTCACACACCTGGGGCGCGACGGCAGCAATGTGCGTGAGCGTGTCACGCGTGCCGGCTATGCCTGGCGTGCAGTCGCCGAGAACATCGCCGAAGGCCAGCCAGATGCCTTCATCGTCGTGCGTCGCTGGCTCGAGAGCCCGGATCATTGTGCCAACCTGATGGGCCCGGATTACACCCGGATGGGCGTCGCCTACGCCGTCAGCGATCAGGCGACCGGTCAGTCGTACTGGGTGCAGATATTGGCGGCGCCCCGGGATTGAAGCCGCCTCGGATGAGCGCCGCGGCCTTCGCACGTGCCGAGGCGTGCGCGAGTGGCGAACGCCGAGCGGCGCCGCCAGGTCGCGGAACCCGCGGATGGGTGGAGGCATTGCTGCACAGGGAACACTGCCCGGCAGCCTGCCTGCCGATCGGGAGCCAGGACCATGGCAAAGCGACGCGCGGAAGACCTGATCAAAACCAACGAGGAGTACACGAAGCTCAAGTCTGAGCGATCGGACGACCGTTCACCGCGCGAGACGCCGGCGCAGCAGGCTCCGGGCCACCGAGGGCTCGCGCGGCCCGCGCTCGAGACCTGGACCGAGGAAGAACTGCGCACGACTGCGCGTTCGCTCGGCGTGACTGACGCAGAGCGTCTGAGCCGGGAGTCGCTCGTGGATGCCATCCTCGCGACAGACGCGACGCGCGCACGATCTCGTTAGTCGGCGTCACAACCGCGTGGCTGATCATGCAGATCGCCGACGTGTTTCTGCCCGCAGATCGAGCAGGCGGACGCCGAACGGAACTTCGCGGCGCGCCTCGAGGCTTTGGAATCAGACCTGCTTGCGAGTCCTGAAATGGACAAATAAGTCGGGATTGGAGCGGTTTGCGCCGCGCTACCGGGCGCCGACGGCCTGGAACTCTAGGTCGTAGCCACCATCGCTAAGCTTGACGATCGTCAGAATGCCGGCGTGCTGCTGGTCGTCCGAAACCCAACTCGAACCCGCAATCCTCGTGCCGACCCACTGCGAGTTCCGCTGCCATCCCTGGTCGGAAAGCTGACGGGCCAGCTCGTCGAGCAGCTCGGTCGAGCTCCGTGGCGCGTGCACGCGAGCGCTCGTGCTCGCGTCTGTCTGCGAGCCGCGGGACGATGCGGAGGACAGCAGCGTACCCTCGGGCAGCCAGAGCGTCGGCAGGCTGATGCGCGCGTCGTACGTATCGAACGTGACGCCGCGCCGCCTGCACTCTGATCTGGTTGGCACGCCAGCGGTCATCAGCGTGATATACGACACCCCGCGCGGCGCGGCTGTCACGCTCGTGGACAGCCAACCGTGGTCTGCGTGGCAGTACCCGATCTGCTGACCGGGTCGCGGGGGCATGCGGATCTGAAATCCCTCCCCCTGAGCGTGTAGAGTCCTTGCCGGCAGTTCGGCCGGCTCGGGCGCTGGAGGCTTTTGCCAGCCGGCCGCAGTCATCATCGTATCCAGCGCTTTCTGTGTATCCGCTGCCGATAGACGCGTCTGCAAGGCGACGATTGCGCTGTACGGCAGCGTGCGGCTGCCGATCAGGTCGAACTCCCGCGGCAGGGACATGCGGGGAACGCGGGGTGACCAGCCTCGAGTAATGACCGGCGTGCCAACGCTGGGACCGAGCAGCAGGCTCCGCGCGATGTCGGGGTCGACACAAGCCAGAGGATCGTCGGCGGATGCGGCACTGCCGAGCAGCACGGTCGCGACCAGAGCCAGTGCGATGGGCACGTTCATGGGTGTCGCGCGAGCTCTTTCGAGGGCGTGCTCATCTATCTGAAACCCGTGGCCCGGAACTCGAGCGTGTAACGTTCGCGGCCTTCGTCGTGTACGGTCAGGAATCCGTAGACCGATTCATCCGCTGACAGCCAGGCCGATCCGTGCAGCTGCCCGGCACTCCACTGACCTTCCCGGCGCCAGTTCTGCACTGCGAGCTGCCGTCCAAAGAACTCGAGCAATTCCGTCGCCGCCCGCGACGATTGCAGCTGCGCGGTGGACTCGACGCGATTCTCCGCGGTAGGCCAGCTACCGCTCGCGTAACCGTAGTCTCCCTCCGGGAGCTCGAGTAGCGGCATCGCCTCGGCCGGCATCAAGTCCATGCCGGGCTCATCCCACGATGGGCAGGCGCTCGCGCCACGAAGCTGAGTGGTCAGCGTGATATAGGTCCTATCGTCGGCCGCTCGCGTCAGCGTTGCGTCGGTGTGGCCTTCGAGCGCGCTGCAGAACGTGATCGATGTCGGTTTCGGACCGCGTGAAGGATTCCGGAATCCCCGTTGGTGGATGGCGGGTGCATCCCTGCGGGCCCAGCCGTCCTTGGCCAGCGCATCCTCCAGTCTCGCTGCGGTCTCACTCGCCGAGAGTTCCGTCGCAAACGCAACCGTCGCCGTGTACGGCGACGTGCGGCTCCCGATGAACTCGAAGTCCTCGGGCAGGGTCATGACAGGCACACCTGTCGGCCAGTCGCGCGTAATTTTGTACGGCCCCTGGCCTGGCTTTGCGAGCAGTGTGTCGGCGACTCCCGGGTCGAGGCAGGCGAGCGGATCTTGCGCGGAGGCCGCGGATGTGAGCACGAGCGGACAGGCAAGGACAGCAGTGACGAGTCGTTTCATGGCGTCTGTTCCGGGACGCGGTAAGCAACAGTCTGCCACGGTGGAGGCTCACCGAGTGAGCCAGGCGGCCTCGTTTCCGTTTGACGGGGACGTGCACCCGTCGCAGGCTACCTGGCGGGCGCCACAGGCACGGGGATCGAATCATGGATCACGTCTACAAGACCATCGAGATCACGGGTACCTCGCATAGCAGCGCCGAGGAAGCGATCCGCACGGCGGTTGCGAAGGCTGCAGAGACCGTCAAGCACATGCGCTGGTTCAAAGTCGCCGAGGTTCGCGGCAGTCTGCATGAAGGCAAGATCGACTACTGGCAGGTGACCGTCGACATCGGGTTCACGCTCGAGTGAACTGCGACTGCGGAGCCCGCCGCATAGCGGGCCCGCAGCGCGATCAGGTCTGGGTGATTCGCAGGATCAGGGCAGCGTACGAATCGCCACGGCGCCGGGCACCAGTCCATTGATGACCACGGAGACCGTGCCGTCCTTGCTGACCGTTGCGGCCGTTACGATCGGCAGCCCCGTCGCAACTTCCGCGCACGCGCCGGTGCTGGTGTCGCACGCGTTGACCGTGCCGCCCGTGATGGCGCCGATTTCGACGGCAAACCAGCTTGCTTCGTCGAGTTCCACGACGTAGAGGGTGCCATCGGGACCGAACGCGAGATCGATGATCGACGTGAAGCCATCGGCGAAGACCTCGCAATCCTCGCTGCTGCCGCAGGTGGCGTGCCGCGTGCCCGGCTTGATCTTCCAGACACGCGACTCACCCGTCGGCGCGGGAAAGCCCTTCAATTCGCCGACGTAGTACGAGCGGGATTGTGCTAACCGGAGTGTGAATCCTTCCTTTTTTTGTGCACTGGAGCCGACCTTTTGCGCCGGGGCAGAGAGCAAGTCAAGTCGGTGTGCTAGGCGCCGCGTTCGGGTCCCCGATCGCGCGTGGTGGCATACCAGTCCACGTGCCGCGTCGTGGTCATCACGATGCCGAGAGCGGCGAACAGCACGATGCTGCCCATCAGCAGGGCATAGCTCTCGGAGATTATGAGGAAGTATGAGATCGCATAGGTTCCAAGCAGGGCTGCGGCCGCGATCCACCCTCGGCGAGGGCTGCGTAATGCGCCTGCAAGGTACACGCCGATCAAAAGCACGAGCGCCGTGGCTGCAATCCAGTAGGCGTAGACGAACGCGAGATGCTCGGACAGCGCGATCAGCAGGAGATAAAAGATACTGAGCGCAAAGCCGACGAGCAGGTATTGCAGCGGATGCAGGCTCATGCCGGTCACGTGCTCCCAGGCAAAGACCGTCATGAACGTGAGCGCAATGAAGAGCAGCGCGTACTTGATCGCTCGCTCACCACGTTGGTAGATGTCGACGGGCTGATGGAAACCGACGCAGATCAGCGCATCACCGATCCTGGCTGCGTCGATCGCGCGACTGGACAGCACACTGCCGTAAGTGCGGTTCAGCTCGAGAATCTGCCAGCGCGCTTCGAAGCCGCTGGGTGTCACGACGCGTTCCGCGGGCAGATAGGCGCCGCGAAAGGCGGGATGCGGCCAGTCCGATCGCACTGACACACCCGTCGTGCTGCCGACCGGCAGCACCGCGAGCTCGCGGCTGCCGCCCATTCGCAGGCCGAATTCGAACTGGCGCATCGCATCCTCGCGCAGACCGTCGCTCGCAATCGCTGATTCGAGACCTGCGAACGGCCCGCGGGCTCCAGGCGAGAACGTCAGATCCTCTGTACCGAATCGGGCTGTGGACAGCTCACGCAGCCCGCGCAGGTCGGAGGTCGGCAGTCGCAACCGCACCTGATGCCAGAGAATGCGACGGTCAGCGTGGCGCGCTTCGAGTTCGCGGCGTACGTTCGCAAGATCGAAGGCACCGGTGATGCGGATACTCGCCGTGAAGACGGGAACCTCGTAGAGCCCGACGTAACGCGGTTCCGGCTCCTGCGCTGTATCGATCGCTATGTCGAGTGATGTGGGCAGGAGGTAGAGGTCCTCCCGGTCCACTCGAGGACTCTCTGCGGGTTCGCTCTGCGTTTCGGTGGGCACGACCAGCACCGGTCCACCCACCTTCAGTGCACCACCCCATCCCTCGGCGACCCTGACGTAGGCTGCCTCGCGCAGCACCTCGCGCTCTCGCACGAGCCCCTCGAGCATAGAAAGCGGTACCAGCAGAGCGATGACGATCGCGCCTATGACGATCGCTTTGAATGCCGGTGAGACGGCCCTCGGAAACGTGATCTGCATGCGCCGACCCCTTGCGATGCCGGGAGTTTGGCGCGAAAGTTTGGCGTCAGGCTGGCCGGATCCTGACGAATCGTGGCGTCGCGCTCATTGACGCGAGTCAGCGGCAGTCACACATTCGCTGTCGAACGACGTCAAGCCGATCGCCGGCACGAAGAGCTGTGAGGCACCTCACTTCCAGTATCACGTGAGCGGTCAGCTCGGGATCCGCATGGACGATGGCACCGAGATGGTGGCCGGACCCGGCGACATCACGTCCCTGCCAAAGGGTCATGATGCGTGGGTCGTGGGTGACGAGCCGGTCGTCGTCATCGACTGGTATGGCGCGAGCAACTACGCGCGATCGAGTTGAGTTACGAGGTCACGGAACGGGTCGCTCGCCGCGGCGCGGTGATCTGATCTGAAGGAGCAACCGATGCCGCGAGATGTGACCCCGCTGCTTTTAATTTCCCCGGCGACGCAGAGGAGGCGATGCGACTCTGCGTCGCCGTGTTTGCCGATGCACGTTCGACCTCCTTTCCGCGGGTGGCGAAATGCTGATGCCGTCGGGAAACTACGGCTTCAGCCGGAAGTTCAGCTGGCTCAATGATCCTTTCAGAGTGTCCTGGCAGCTGAATCTGCAGTGACGGGTCAATCCGGTGGCAGTTTGATCATCTCTTCCCCGGCCGATGGCGGACTCGACGCTCCCCGACCGGACTGCCTTTCCTCGCACTCCATGCACCAATCGCTCGCCATTGGCGTCTCTTTGGCGGCTCGAAAGTCCTTTAACGGCTTGCGCTGCCGGCAAGCCGTGCAGACCCTGGTCTGCATGGTAAGGCGCCTCAACTCGCTAATGGGTTCCACGAGGGGAACCGCTCGAGACATCTGAGAGTTCCCGACTGCGGTTCCGCCGAGTCTCGCACCCGAGCTGGCAGTCTGATCTTCACGGTCCAGCGGGCGGCGCGTCAATTCAGCCCGATTCTGGTGAGCAGCGTCGCATACCGCGGATCCGTCCGCAGCGAGTCGAACGCAGGATTGACTGCGAGAAACACGACCGAGCTCGCGCGCTCTTCGAGCGCCTGCTCCAGGTGAACGAATGCGACGTCTGCCCGGCCGGTGATGGCGTAGCATCGAGCGAGCGTCCAGGGCGATACATAAGTCGAGCGTTGCAATGCTTCGAGCGCGGTAAAGTGCGCTTCGATGCGTTCGCGACGACCGAGCACGGCATCCACGAGGACGTTGGCCTCCAGAAACCGCACGCCGCCACTCTGAGCGAGCTTCGCGACTTCACCGTCCGCTCGTTCGACTTCGCCGAGTGTGGCGTGCGCCCACGCGAGCTTGACCCGCGCCGGTGCCAGTGAGGGTTCGAGTTCAAGCGTCTCCGTGAGTTGACGTGCGGCATCCCGGGTCCGGCGCGCCGCAAACAGGAAATCTCCAAGATTCATGTTCAAGCCGACGTCGAGCGGGCTGAGCTCGAGCGCTTCACGCGCTTCGCTGATCGCATCGTCGAATCGACCTCGGGCCAGCAGCAGGTCGCCCAGCACCAGGTGCGCCATCGGCTCGCTCGGCAACTCCCCGATTGCCCGGCGCAATGCCGATTCTGCGTCGTCGAAGCGCCACCCGTAGAAGAACGCTATCGCGCCGCGCACGTGCCACGCTTCCGGTGCAGTCGGATTACGCCGCAGCAACTCCTGCAGCGCCTCCCCGGCCGCAGGCATGGCAGCAGCCGGTGGCGCCTCGCCATACAGCGCCCGGACGACGTGCGCCACTGCGAGCGCCCCCCATGGCTGCTCCCAATGAGGATCCAGGTGTGCGGCCTCGCGCAGCTTTTCTATCGCGCGCAGTAATTGCGGGCCAGTACGTCGTGCGAACCAGAACAGGCCCTGCAGATACGCCTGCATGGCCTGATTCGAAATCGTGGCGGACGACGGCGCGGCCAGACGGTCACCGTCGTTGCCTGCGAGCTGCAGCCGGATCTGGCGCGCGAGCGTGCGCGTGAGCTCGTTCTGCAGCCGGAGAAGATCGCCGAGTTCGCGCTGCAACGTATCCGCCCACACATGCTCGTCTGTCGCTGCGTCGATCAGCTGCACGACGATCTGCAGCCGACTGCCCGACCGCAGCACCGAGCCCTCGATGACGTAGTCGACGCCGAGCGCGGCAGCGATGTCGCGCAGCGAGCGGTCCTGCGCTCGAAAGCGCATCACCGAGGTTCGTGAGATCACACGCCAGCCGCCGAGTCGCGCCAGCGCACTGATCAACAGTTCCGTGACGCCGTCCGAGACGATTTCGTCCTCGGTGCTGCCGCTGAGGTTCTGAAAGGGCAGCACTGCGAGTCGCGGTCGGCCGCCTTCCTGGGGCGTCCGGTGCAGGCCCGAGATCGGTGTCGGAGCGACCAACAGGCGATAGCCGCGCTTCGGGATCGTCTCGAGATATCGCGCACCGGACCGGGTATCGCCGAACAGCTTACGCAGTGCGGAAATGCACCTGACGACCGCGCCGTCGACGACCGGGCGGCCACCCCATACCTGATCGAGCAGTTCCTGCATCGAGACCACGTGGCCCGATCGGCGGGCGAGATGAACGAGCACATCCATCACACGTGGCTCGATACGAACCTCGCCGGACGGAATGCGCACGACACCGGTCGTCGGATGGACCTCATGGTCCCCGAGCCTGAAACCGCGTGCGAGATTTTCGTGCTGATCCATCGATGAGAGTTGCCGCGTGGACTGGCGCCCGCTTCATTCTCGTCACAAAACCATCCGGATTCCATTCGGACGCCCTCTGCCGCGCCGGGGAGAATGCCAGTGTCGACTAAACCCGGGAGTATCAAATGAACCGAACCAACCCCCTGCCGCTGCTGACTGGTCTGTGTCTGCTGGCGCTGTGCCCGGTCACGAATGCGGGCGACGAGTGCCAGCCGTTCACGGCAGTAGGTGCCACGGTTGGCACCAGTCCAGTCACTTTCGCCGGGTCAGCGACGACGACGCTCGGTGAGGCGGAAGTGCACGTCACACTGCTCGGCGCGAAGCCGGCGGCGGACGCGCTGAATGCGGTGACGTCCCACGTGATGATCGTCGGCGGGCTGACGTTGACGACTGAGGATGCCGCCATGCTGAAGCCGACGACGATCCCTGGCCTTTACGAGCTCAACACCCAGGCAAAGATCGTTGCGGGCGGCGGCGGGCACCTGTCGATCGACGGGCTCGTCTATCTCGGGCCCGGCGCGTGGGCGAAGTGGCTCGCCCGCGGAGTCGTCTGCACCCCATAGTGAGAGGCGTGCGGCTTGCTCGGTGATCGCGTCAGCCGGCACCGGGCAAGGACGCCTGCCCGCCGCCGAAGCTCATCTGTTGCGGTGTCGGGCCGCCCCTCAAGACGCGCACTGCGCAGTACTTGAACTCCGGGATCTTCCCGAAAGGATCGAGTGCGGGGTTCGTGAGCTTGTTGGCTGCGGCTTCGTAGTAACAGAACGGCACGAACACCGAGCCGGTCGGTGCCCCCTCGTCGGCGCGCACATACAACGAAATCCGGCCGCGCCGGGATTCGATCGTGACGATGTCACCGGGATCGAGACCGAGACGCTCAAGGTCCCGTGGGTGCAGCAGTGCAACTGGCTGCGGCTCGAGCGCATCGAGCACCGCGGCGCGTCGTGTCATGCTGCCGGTGTGCCAATGCTCGAGTTGGCGACCCGTGATCAGCACCCACGGGTAGGTCTCGTCCGGCTGCTCCGCCGCAGGGATGATGTCTGCAGGCACGAAACGGCCCTTGCCGTCAGCAGTCGGGAACCGCTCCCGGAACAACACCGGCTGCCCCGCGGCGCCTTCTTTGCGACACGGGTAGACCACGGCGTCCTCCTGCTCGAGCCGTGACCACGTGATCCCGCCGATGCTGTCCATGCACTGCCGCATCTCGTCGAAAATCTCTGCCGCACCCTGGTAATGCCAATCGAGGCCGAGGCGGCGGGCAATCTGCTCGATGATCCAGGCGTCGGGGCGTGCCTGGCCCGGAGGCTCGAGCGCTTTGCGGCCGAGCTGGACTGCCCGATCGGTGTTCGTGAACGTGCCCGTTTTCTCTGCGCATGCCGTTGCCGGCAGCAACACATCGGCGAAGCCCGCGGTTTCGGTCGGGAAGATCTCCTGGACGACGAGGTGATCGAGTGCCGCGAGAGCCGCTCGCGCATGGTTGACGTCGGGATCCGACATCGCAGGATTCTCACCCATGATGTACATGCCCCGAATTTCTCCGCTCGGGATCGCATGCATGATCTCGACGACGGTCAGGCCGGGCTCCGGATCGAGGGGCACGCCCCAGAAGCGCTCGAATCGCGCCCGCGCTTCGGGCGAGGTCACCGGCTGATAGTCGGGATACATCATCGGAATCAGGCCCGCGTCCGATGCGCCCTGCACGTTGTTCTGCCCCCGCAGTGGATGCAAGCCGGTCCCTGGCCGGCCGATCTGACCGGTCATCAGCGCGAGTGCGATCAGGCAACGGGCGTTGTCGGTCCCGTGGACGTGCTGCGAAATGCCCATGCCCCAGAGAATCATCGAGGCGCGCGCAGTCGCGTAGAGTCGTGCGACCTCACGGATCGTATCGGCGGGAATGCCGCACGTGCCCGCCATGGCCTCCGGGCTGTACCACGCCACGTTCTCCTTGAGCGCTGCATAGCCGGACGTGCGCTCGGCAATGAAGCGCTCATCGACCAGATGCTCGTCCACGATCGTATGCATCATCGCGTTCAGCAGCGCGACGTCAGTGTCCGGGCGAAACTGCAGCACGTGCGTCGCGAAACGAGCGAGCTCGCCGCGGCGCGGGTCTGCGACGATCAGCCGCGTTCCGCGTCGAGCAGCATTCTTGATCCACGTGGCGGCGACCGGGTGATTGACGGCGGGATTTGCGCCGATCAGGAACACGACGTCCGCCTGCATGACGTCCTTGACGGGATTCGACACGGCGCCGGAACCGATCCCTTCGAGCAGCGCAGCAACGGAGGATGCATGGCAGAGGCGCGTGCAGTGATCGACGTTGTTACTGCCGAAACCGGTGCGAACGAGCTTCTGGAACAAATAGGCCTCTTCGTTGCTGCCTTTCGCCGAGCCGAACCCCGCGAGCGCTCGCGAGCCGTGCTGGTCCCGGATCGAACGCAGCCCGGCGGCCGCGACATCGAGTGCCTCGTCCCACGATGCCTCGCGGAACACCTCGCCGAGACGTTCCGGATCGAGCGTGAAGTCTGCAGACTTCACGGGCGCATCAGCGCGGCGAATCAGAGGTGTCGTCAGCCGGTGCGGGTGATGCGTGTAATCGAAACCATAGCGGCCCTTCACACACAGGCGATTCGCGTTGGCGGGGCCGTCGCGACCATCGACGTGCAGAATGCGATTGTTCTTTACGTGATAGGTGAGCTGGCAGCCCACGCCGCAGTACGGGCAGACGGTGTCGACGCTCGCGTCGGGTTGTTCGAGTGCGACCCCTCGCGCAGGCATCAGTGCCCCGGTCGGGCACGCCTGCACGCACTCCCCGCACGCGACGCACGTGCTCGCGCCCATCGGGTCGTCGAAATCGAACACGATCTTCGTATGTTCGCCGCGAAAGGCCATGCCGATCACGTCGTTGGCCTGCACGTCGCGGCAGGCACGGACGCAACGCGTGCAGTGGATGCAGGCATCGAGATTCACTGCAATGGCCGGATGCGAGGGATCTGCCGGCACGGTCGGCCGTCGCATGAAGCGTGATCGACCGACGCCGAGCCGATTCACCCATGCGTCGAGCTCCGATTCCCGGGTGTATTCCCGGTCGGTCACATCGGAGCGCAGCAGCTCGAGAACGAGCTTCTGAGCAGCGCGCGCGCGGGAGCTGTCCGTGCGGACCGTCATGCCGCCCGTCGGTGCGCGGCAGCACGATGGTGCGAGCACGCGCTCACCGTCGATCTCGACCATGCAGGCGCGACACGATCCGGCAGCCCGCATGCCTGGTTCGAAGCAGAGATACGGCACCTCGTGGCCTTCGCGCCGCGCGACGTCGAGCAGCGTCTCCTGCGCTCTCGCCCGCACCGCTCGGCCGTTCAGCGTGAACTCGATCATGGTCGGCTCTGCTGCCAGTGTCGCCTGATTCATTTCGTGCGCTCCGATTCGCCGGTGCCCGTCGTCAGCTCCTGCGGAAAGTAACGCATCACGCAGCGCACTGGATTCGGAGCGGCCTGGCCGAGGCCACAGATCGAGGCGTCCTCCATGACCTGCAGCAGCTCGTCGAGCAGTGGTCGATTCCAGGTGTCAGCGGCGATCAGCGATCGCGCTTTCACGGTGCCGACCCGGCACGGTGTGCACTGCCCGCAGGACTCGTGGGCGAAAAAGCGCATCAGGTTGCGCGCCGCGTCGATTGCGTGGTCCTGCCGGGACAGCACGATCACGGCCGCCGAGCCGATGAAGCACCCGTGTTCGTTCAGAGTGCCGAAATCGAGCGGCAGGTCGTCCATCGAAGCCGGCAGAATCCCGCCGGACGCGCCGCCGGGCAGGTAAGCGTAGAGCTCATGGCCAGACAGCATGCCGCCGCAAAATTCGTCGATCAGCTCGCGCAAGGTAGTGCCGGCAGGCGCGATATATGCGCCCGGCTTCGATACGCGGCCCGAGACCGAAAATGCACGCAGTCCCTTGCGACCCCGACGTCCCTGACCCGAGAACCACTCGGCCCCGCGTTCGAGGATGTCGCGCACCCAGTACAGCGTCTCGAGATTGTGCTCGAGCGTCGGACGGCCGAACAAACCGACTTCGGCGACGTACGGAGGCCGCAGTCGCGGCCAGCCGCGCTTGCCCTCGATCGACTCGATCATTGCCGATTCTTCGCCGCAGATGTACGCGCCGGCGCCCCGGCGCAGGTGAATGTCCGGTAATGCGCAGGGCGGATCGGCAAGCAGTGCGGCCAGTTCGCGCTCGAGCATCACGCGGCAGCCGTGATACTCATCGCGCAGATAGATGTAGATCTCATCGACGCCTGCAGCCCATGCAGCGATCAACATGCCTTCGAGAAAACGGTGCGGATCCGTTTCGAGGAACACTCGGTCCTTGAAGGTTCCGGGCTCACCCTCGTCGATGTTGACGGCCATCAGTCGTGGTGCGGGTTGCGACCGCACCAGCTGCCACTTGCGGCCAGCCGGAAAGCCTGCGCCGCCGAGTCCACGGAGCGCTGCGTCCGAGATCGTCGCGAGCACCGCCTCGACATCGCGACGCCCCGCCACGCAATCTGCGAGCAGCCGATAGCCGCCTTGCCGCCGGTACTCGTCGAATGGCAAAACGTCAGGCACGACGGGCGCAATCGCTTCGGCGCCGCAGGCGGCGAGCAATGACTCGACGGTCGCGCGCTCGATCGCGTTCTGGCCGACCACGGCCACCGGCGCCTGTGCGCAACGCCCGACGCACGGAGCAGGGATGACGCGGATCGCGCCGCCGAGCAGCGCCGGCAATCGCTCGAGCAGGGCGTCGGCCCCTGCGATCGCGCAGCTCAGTGAATCGCAGACCCGCACTGTGATGCGCGGCGGTGCCACATCGTCCTCACGTACGACGTCGAAGTGGTGATAGAACGTTGCGACTTCATAGACCTCGACCAGCGCGAGGCGCATTTCCGCCGCGAGCGCCGCCAGATGCGCTGCTCGTAGATGTCCGAATCGGTCCTGCAGCAGGTGCAGATACTCGATCAGAAGATCGCGTCGACGCGGGCGGTCGCCGATCAGCTCGCGCACCTCGTTGCGGGCGCCAGGGTCGACCTGCCGGCCCTTCAACGTGCCGCGTGTTCTGCTGCCCTGCTGCTCACGCCGTGGCGGCGTCGATGTCATGCTCAGTGTCCTCTCACACCGAAGTGTACGCCGTGAGGGTCGGCTCGCCAGCAATCGCGCTCAGTTCTCCCCGGTCGCGGGCCGCACGCCGATCGTGCGATAGATCGCCTCGGGATCGTGCATGACGCCGCCTTTCATGACCCAATCGACCCGCCGGATGTCTGCGATACGCCGGTCGGGCTGGCCGTCTACCAGAATGAGATCCGCGCGCATCCCGGGTTCGACCGTGCCGACTTCAGCAGCGACGCCTGCCACCTGCGCCGCTCCGTGGGTCGCGATCCTGAGAACCTCAGGTGCCGGAATACCCGCGCGCACGTACAGCTCGAGTTCCGCATGCAGTGCGAATCCCGGCAGCGCGTCCGTGCCGGCCACCAGCGGAATACCGGCTTCATGCAGGGCGCGGATCACGTCGAGCATGCGATCCGCCGACTTTCGATAACGCGCTTCCTGCCCTGGCGGCGGGACCAGTCCGCCTTTCAACGTGCCGCGGGCGACGAGCGCCGGCAGCCGATCGTAGATGGCGGCGACCGAGGCCGCCGGCTCACCGGGCGTTTGCGTGAACATGTCGAAGAAGATCGCGACGGTCGGATCGACGACGGTGCCGCGGTCCTGCAGCAGCTCGACGAAATTGCGAAACTCGGGGGATTCGAGATCCAGACTCTCGCCGCGCTCCGCCACTTTGATGAATCGGTCGGGGTTGCGCGTCTCGGTGACGTCCTTGTAGAAATTCAGGAACACCATGTTGATGTGCTGGATCTCGTCGAAGCCGGCGCGCACCGCATCCTCCGCCCACATGCCTGCCGGGATGTGACCGCTGAGTCGCATGCCGTGTTCGTGAGCCCGCGCGGCGATGAAAGGCACGAGCTTCGTGTCGAGCGAACTGTAGACCTTGATCTGCTGGTAGCCGTTCCTTGCATAGAAGTCGACCCACCGCGCGGCCTCCTGTTCGTCGGCGACCAGAGCGCGCGTCGGACCGGCAAATGGTCCGGGTCCGTCGATGAACCCGGCGCGAAACACGCTGGGACCGATCGCCGTG
>Ga0268386_10000695_pt1 | contig 21880 bp, 24 predicted proteins | sample RVTome_15_FD_200260 | JGI IMG/M metagenome (GOLD analysis project Ga0268386, IMG submission 200260) | Soil microbial communities from uranium-contaminated site in the Upper Colorado River Basin, Wyoming, United States - RVT150D86... ...
GGCGACGCTGGCCAGGACCGCGATCTGACGGCGCCTCAGAGCTGCGCGAATTCCGGCGCATAGCGCACGATCGAACCGCGCGGCGGGAGGCCGCCGGGCCGCAGGGCGAGCACCATGAACTCGTCGCGCACGCCGTACTCGTTTCCCAGGCCGGACTCGACGGCGGGCGCGAAACCGAACCGGGCATAGTACGCGGGATCGCCGAGGACGACGACGAAGCCGCTGCCAAGCGATCCGCAGGCCGCGAGACCTTCGCGCACCAGCATTGCGGCTACGCCGCGCCTCCGGTGCATCTCGCGCACCGCGAGCGGCGCCAGCCCGAGCCCTTGCATCCCGCCGGCGGTGACCGGGCTGAACGCGATGTGCCCGACCACGCCCTGCGAATCGGACGCCACGATCGAGACCGCGAGCCGGCCGGCAGCACGCAGCGCATCCACGAGCCTCGCCTCCGCCGCGGTCGGGAAGGCCTCAGCGTTCACTTCGTGAATCGCAGCCTCATCGCCCGCTCGCTCCGGCCGGCAGTAGTACACCCGTTTACCTCGTCTGAATGGCCATTGTCCCAGACTCACCGGCGCTGTAGGACGGAACCCGACATGCGGCATCCATCGGTCCTAGGCGGCAATAGGTGGCGGCTGGCTTTGTCGCCCTTCGTGCCGGGGTTAGATATGCGTCATGGAAAAATTACAGTCGGAAGATCTTTCAGCACCCTGGACGGTCAATGGCAGGGATCGGAGCCGGATCCACCTGATCGGGCGCTCGACCGCGATCGACGCCGTGCTCCAGCTCATCGCGCGCGTCGCGCCGACCGAGGCCACCGTGCTCGTGTGCGGCGAAAGCGGCAGCGGCAAGGAATTGGTCGCCCGCTCGATCCACGAATCGAGCGCGCGGCATGCCGGGCCGTTCGTCGCCATCAACTGCGGGGCGCTGCCGCCCACGCTGGTCGAATCGGAGCTCTTCGGGTACGAGAAGGGCAGCTTCACCGGCGCGGTCGGCACACATCGCGGTCTCATCGAGCGGGCCGAGGGCGGCACGTTGTTCCTGGACGAAGTGACCGAGATGCCGCTCGACCTCCAGGTACGCCTGCTGCGCTTCCTGGAGACGCGTACTTTCTATCGCGTCGGCGGCCGCGAGGAGCTGCGCGCCGACCTGCGTGTCATCGCGGCGACCAACCGGAATCCCGGGCAGGCGGTGCGTGACGGTCAGCTCCGCGAGGACCTGCTGTACCGCCTGGCGGTATTCCCGATCGACGTGCCACCGTTGCGCGCGCGCGAGGGCGACGCGGCGCTGCTGGGCCGCCACTTCCTCGAGAATCTCAACCGGGCGCACGGCACGGACAAGAAGTTCAGCGCCGCCGCAAGCGCCACGCTGCGGGCGCACGCCTGGCCGGGCAACGTCCGCGAGCTGCGCAACGCCGTCGAGCGCGCGTACATCCTGTGCGACGACCTGGTCGAGCTCGACGCCGAGACGATGCCGTCCAGCGGGGTGACGGGCCATGCGGAGCTGCGCATCCCGATCGGCACGCGTCTCGCCGACGTCGAGCGCAGCCTGATCGAGGCGACGCTGGGTCACTTCATGGGAAACAAGCGACGCGCCGCCGAGGTGCTGGGTTGCAGTCTCAAGACGCTCTATAACAAGCTTGCGGCCTACCAGCGCGCCGACGCGCCGGCCGCGGTCTGAGCCGATACCCCTGGGGAGCAGCGCATGGCGAAAGTCCTGATCGCCGATGATCACGCGGTGGTGCGGGCCGGGCTGCGGCAGTTCCTCGAGGAAGACCGCAGCATCACCGAGATCGGTGACGCAGCGACGGGGCGCGAGGCCCTCGATGCGCTGCGCAATGGTCGCTGGGATCTGCTGATCCTCGACATCAACATGCCGGATCGCAGCGGCCTCGACATCCTGAGCCACATTCGCGCCGCCGGATACAACACGCGCGTGCTGGTCATGAGCGGGCTGCCGGAGCGGCAGTACGCGCTCAACGTGTTGCGCGCCGGCGCCCGCGGTTACCTGTCCAAGGAAGGCGCACCCGACGAATTGCTCAAAGCCGTGCGCGCCATACTCGACGGACGGCGGTACGTGAGCCCGGCGCTCGCCGAGCTGCTCGTTTCGGAGCTCGACCAGGATGCCGACAAGCCGCTGCATGCGCGGCTGTCCGAGCGCGAATTTCAGGTCCTCTGCAAGCTCGCCGCGGGGCGCGCCGTCTCGGACATCGCGGGCGAGCTGTGCCTCTCCGTAAAGACAGTGAGCACCTACCGCACGCGGGTGCTCGACAAGATGCACCTGGAGACGAACGCGGACCTGACCACCTACGCGCTGCGTAATGGGCTGATCCAATGAAGCCCGTAGGACCGCGCCGACAGCCGGCGCCCCGCCGGCCTGCTACATTCGCAGTTGAAATGCGTCCGGACTGCGTGCAGAAAGCGGGCGCAATGCCAGCTGAACAGGTGCCGGATGCTGCCCTCCGTGATAGATGAAGTTCGACGAGGCCCCCCGAGGCGCGCCCCGCTGCGCGTGCTGCTCGTCGAGGACTCGTCGAAGCTGCAGGAGCGGCTGCGCGAGACGCTGGACGCTCTGCCCGGCGTCGAGCTGGCTGGTACCGTCGACTGCGAAATCGACGCCGTCGAGGCGATACGCACGGAGCGCTGCGACGCCGTGATCCTCGATCTTCATCTGCGCCGCGGCACCGGGTTCGGGGTCCTGCGCGAGGTCGCGCGGCACGCCAGCCGCGCACCCGCGGTCGTCGTGTTCACGAACTACGATCTCCCGGAATACCGCCGCATGGCGCAGTCGATGGGCGTCCGGCACTTTCTCGACAAGGCGCGTGAGTACGAGCGCCTGCCGGTGATTCTGGAAGAGTTGCGCGACGATCTCGCCTGACCCGTCACGCCGCCACCTCGTCCTTGAGCAGGACGTTCGCGAGCGGCAGCCGCACGATGATCAACGTGCCGCCTCCGGGCGGACTCTGGATCTTCCACTGCCCGCCGAGACTCGTCACGCGGTGCCGCATGCTGGCTATACCATGAGAGCCGGTGACGTTCGACATGCGGTCCGGCGCAATGCCCTTGCCATCGTCACGGATCCGCAGCACCAGGTCCCCGCCGGAGAGGTCGACCGCCAGCTCGACTGCGCTCGCGCCGGAATGACGCACGACGTTGGTCAGTGATTCCTGCACGACGCGGAACACGGCGATAGATGCGTCGTCGGTCAAACGAAGCTCCTCTGCCGGATAGCGCTCGACGCAGTGCATCCCGGCACGCGCGCAGGACTGCTCGAGCACCCACTTGAGCGCCGGGACCAGCCCGAGGTTGTCGAGCAGCGTCGGGCGCAGGTGCTCGACAACCCGTCGTTTCAGGTTGACGCCTTCGTCGAGCCCGGCGAGCACCCGATGCCAGCGCAACGCGACGTCGGGGTCGTCGGAGGGCAGTCGCTTGCGCAGCCACGACACGTCCATCTTGGCCGCGATCAGGAGGCTCCCGAGCTCGTCGTGCAGCTCGCGCGCCAGGGCCCGCTTCTCCCGCTCCGACACGCGCTGCAGCTCGCTCGACAGATTCGACAGCGCCTCCGTGCGGCTGCGCACCTGCGCATCGAGCTCCGCGTTGTGCTCCTCGAGCTGCCGCGCGTGCTCGCGGCGACGATGCACGTCACGCATGACGAGCAGCGCCGCTGCGACCACGAGCAGCATCGCAAGCGCGGTCGCCACGATGATCAGCACCCGCCCGACCCACAGCTCGCGGCGCCATGACTGGACCGCCGCGCCGACCGCCAGACCCTCCTCGATCTGCAGCCCGGACACGACCTCACGGATTTCGTCCATCTGCTTGCGGCCGAACTCGGTCCGCACCAGGGCCATTGCGCTGCGGATGCCCCCGCTCTGGTAGAGATCGATCGATTCGCCGATCTCGCGCAACTTGCCGGCCGTCAGGCCGTCCAGCCACTGGATGCGCTGCACGTTCGAGGCGGGGCCGTGGAGGTCATAGTCGTCGAGCAGCCACTGGACGCGCCCCGGCAGCTCGGCAGCCGCTTTCTCGTAGGGCGCGAGGTACTGGCGGTTTCGCGTCAGCAGGTAACTGCGCTGCGCCGTCTCGGCCTCGGTTACAAGCAGCAGGAACCCCGCCAGCTGCGTCTGGCGCTCCTGCGCGATGCGCACGCGCTCGGCCGCGGCTTCGAGTCGCCCGAAGCTTTCGCGAGACATGTACAGGATGCCGCCGAGCAGTGTCAGCGCGAGTGCGATCGGCAGGAAAATCCAGCGATGGCCGTCACTTTTCATTGCGATCACCCTGTGGGCGCGTTCCTACGATTCGTGCCGCTCGATGCCGATGGCGGCCCCCCGGCCGATAACGCGAGGATCGCCCACGGCAACTCTTCCGCACAACCGGCCGGGCCGGCCTGCAAGCGCAGGCGGCACAGGAGCTCGATCATGCTGCACTACGCCGTCATTTTCTTCGTCGTCGCAATCATTGCGGCGATCTTCGGTTTCTCAGGCATCGCGGCGGGTGCCGCCGGGATCGCGAAGATCCTCTTCGTGCTGTTCCTGCTGGGTGCCGCGGTGGCGGTCGTGCTCGGACTCGTCAACCGCTCCGGGCGGGCCTGAGGCCGGCAGGTGGCTCATCAGGTCCGCCAGTTCGATCTCGGCCGCGTGCGGCGCATCTGGGGGCGCACGCTGGAGCTGCACCTGGGCCTGTACCAGGGCTATGTCGAGCAGCTGAACAAGCTGACCGGCAAGGCGGGTCGCGGAACAGACGCGGAAGCGTTTGCCCGCCGCTTCGCGTTCGAGCACAACGGGGTCGCGCTGCACGAGCTGTTCTTCGATGGCCTGTCGGGCAAGGCGACGCCCATGCAGCGCTCCGGAGCGCTGGCGGCCGAGCTCAAGCGCAGCTTCGGCGGGTACGGCGAGTGGCGCGCCGATGTCCGTGAGCTCGCATCGGTCCGCGGCATCGGCTGGATCGCGCTGATCAGGAGCGCCACCACCGGCCGGCTGCACAACGTGTGGATCGATCTCCACCAGGTTGCGGTGCCCGCGATGACGGACATCCTGCTGCTGATCGATCTATGGGAACACGCCTGGCTGTTCGACTACGCGCCAAAGGATCGCGGCCGCTTCGTCTCCGACCTGATCGAACAGTTCAACTGGGCGGTGATCGAGGCCCGCCTGGGCGACGGCGACTGACTTCAGCCGCGCCCGGTCGCGCGCTCGCGTTCTTCCTGCTCGGCCTTCGCACGTTCGCGACCTTCCCTCTCGGCTTCAAGCAGCTCGCGCGCCTCGTCGGCGGTTTTCGGTTCAGCGGCGCGGGCTTCCGCTTCCACGTCCGCACGTTCCAGGTATTCCTTCAAATGTCTGCGATAGCGGCGATCGGATGCATAGTCGCCTTCACCCTGGACGTGACGTTCATTGCTCCTGCGCTTCTTCATCATCTGACTCCTGCCCTGCAACAAGTCGCCAGCTGACGGGCGTGCGAGCCGGGGCGAATCCAGCCTAGCGTCCGCGGATCGCGGGACTGCCGGAGACCTGCTCATCGGCGTGTCGGACGCGACCGACGCGTCGCGGACGCGGGTGCGTGCCTTGCGACGGTTCTGCACGCCCGTGCTAAGGTCTGCCACTTTTTCAGGGGTCACCGCCATGCGTGTCGTCGCTGCGATTCTCGCCAGCCTGTTTCTCACCCCCGCGTCGGGCGGCGACCTGAGCGGCGAGGAACGGCGGATCGTTGCCGCGGTCGATGCGCGCCGCGAGCCCGCCATCGAGCTCCTCAAGCAGACCGTCGACATGCCGAGCGCAACCGAGAATCTCGCCGGCGTGCGTCGTGTCGGCAGCGTGTACGCGCGTGAGCTCGAGGCGCTCGGATTCGAGACCCGCTGGGTGGATCTGCCCGCCGCAATGGCGCGCGCCGGGCATCTCGTGGCCGCGCACCGCGGCAGCCGCGGCAGGCGGTTGCTCCTGATCGGCCATCTCGACACGGTTCTCGAGAAGGAGCCCTTTCGCCGCGAGGGCGACCGCGCCTATGGCAGCGGCGCATCGGACATGAAGGGCGGCAATCTCGTGATCGTCGAGGCGCTGCGCGCGCTGTACGCGGCGGGAGCGCTTGGTGACCGCCAGATCACCGTCGTGCTCACCGGCGACGAAGAGGACGCGGGCCTGCCGCCGTCGGTGGCGCGCGAGGCGCTGCAGGCGCTGGCCCGGGACAGCGATGCAGCGCTCGCCTTCGAGGGCTCATCCCCGGGTGTGGCGGTCGTCGGCCGGCGCGGCGTCGGCACCTGGCGGCTGCATGTCACCGGCGAACAGGCGCACTCGTCGGGGATATTTCGCGAGGAGCGCGGTGACGGTGCCATCTACGAGACGGCGCGTATCCTCGCGCAGATTCACGACGAGCTGCGCGAGCCGTACCTCACCATCAACCCATCGGTGATCGTCGGAGGCACCGACGTGGCTTACGACACGGCGAGCAAGAGCGGCACGGCGCTCGGCAAGACCAACGTGATCCCGCGCGAGGTCCGCGTCGAGGGCGACATCCGCTATCTTTCGGCCGCGCAGCTCGACGCGGCGCGCGAGCGCATGACGGCAATCGTGGCGAAGCATCTGCCGCGAACCGGCGCCAGGATCGAGGTCGTGGGCGAGTACCCCGCCATGACGCCGACCGACGCCAACCGCGGATTGCTGGCCGCGCTCGACCGCGTCAGCCGCGATCTGGGCGACGGCGAGGTCGTCGCGCAGGATCCAGCGGAACGCGGCGCGGGTGACGTTTCGTTCGTCGCGGAAGGTCTCGCCTGCCTGGACGGCCTGGGCGCGGTCGGCGGCAACGAGCACGCACCGGGCGAATACGTCGATCTCGGGACGCTGCCCGCGCTGACGAAACGAGCGGCGCTCCTGATCTATCGCCTGACGCGCTGAACGATCAAACCCGGGCGTCCGGGGCCCCGCTTGCCCCGGACGCCCTCGACTGCGAGACCTGAGCCCATCAGGCCTCGCGCGTGCGGCGCCGGACGAACCCGGCCGCGCCGACCACTCCCGCGAGCATCACCCCTGCCCTGTCCCGGTTGCGCCGGAATTCCGGCTCCGGCTCGAAGACGACACGGACACCCAGGTCGTCGTAGTCGTCGTCTTCGTGCCCGCCGGCGTCCCAGAGAATCAGAAAAGTGTTTGGCGCTTCCTGGATGAGACCGATGCTGTAGCGCTGCATCGAGCCTGGCGGCGCCCGGTTGCTCCAGACCGCGGCGCCGAGTTCCCCGCCGGGACTGGTGCGGAACTGGAAGTCGACGACCCCGCCGGACGTTGCCGTGCTGCAGATGGCGCCGACCTCGCTCCGGCCACTCGTGAAGCAGTCCTTCCCTTCGACCAGAAACGCGTTGATCCGGGCGGCCTCGGAGCCGAGATACTCGAACGACAGCGTGCCGGGGCCGGTCGTCTCGAGTACCCCGTCGAGCGTGATCGCCATCGGCTCGTCGAGAAACGGGTAGTCGTTACCGGCCTCGACCGTTGCAGGTGTGCCCGTGCCGGCCCGAACCTGCAGCGCCGATGCCGCGTGGGACGCGGACGCCGTTGCGGTCAGCGCTAGCGCAATGGCGGCAAGACCGGAAGGGAAGCGCATTTGACCTAAGCCCGTGCTGTAAACCTGCATACAAGGGGGTGCAAGCCCTATGCCAGCCTTGTGGCACAAACACTTGCGCAGGTTTCAGCAGCGCTTGCGTCATCCGGTGTAATACCGGACGACAGTGACGCAGTTCACGTTTTCAGGCGCGAGGCCGGGCTTCCGTCAGGCGTTCGCCGCGAGTCGGCCATTCTGGTAATCCGCGATCGCCTGCTCAATCTCCTCGCGCGTGTTCATCACGAAGGGCCCGTACTGCACGATCGGCTCGCCGATCGGGCGCCCGGCAATCAGCAGCAGTTGCGCGCCCTGCTCGTGGGCCACGATATCCACGCTCTCGCCCGGCGTCAGTAGTCCGGCGGCCCGCAGCGGCAAGGTGCGTCCATCGTCGCCGACCGATGCCGCGCCCTCGTAGGCGTAGACGAACGCGTTGTGGTCGGGCGTGAGCGGGATGCTGGCGAGTGCCCCGGGCGGAAGCCGCAGATCGAGATACAGGGGCTCGGTGCTCGCGCCCTGGATGGGGCCGCGCGTCACCGCCGTTCCCTGCCGGAGCGTGCCGGCTATTACGCGAGCCTCCCCGCCGCCTTCGAGAGCCACCGTCGGGATCTCGCGCGAGGGGACGTCCCGCCACGCAGCGCGCTTCATCTTCTCGCGCGCCGGCAGGTTGATCCAGAGCTGAAACCCGCGCATCCGCCCTTCGGTCTGCTGCGGCATCTCGGAATGGATGATGCCGTGCGCGGCCGTCATCCATTGAACATCGCCCGGACCGAGGTCGCCACGATTGCCGAAGCTGTCCTCGTGCCGCATGTGCCCGTCGAGCATGTACGTGACGGTTTCGAATCCACGATGAGGGTGCGAGGGAAAGCCGGCGATATAATCGTCGGGATCGTCCGAATAGAACTCGTCGAGCATCAGAAACGGGTCGATACGCAGATTACGCGCGCCGCCCAGGCTGCGTCGCAGCTTCACACCCGCGCCGTCGGACGCTGGTATCGATTCGATTACGGTCTGCAGTTGCCTCTTGCTCATGTCGATTCCCCTTGTGAGGTGGTGGCCCGGGCGGCACGCGCGGCGCCGCCCGGCAACGGATTGCGAGGCGTTAAAAGTTCCGCAGCAGGTTGCCCGGCGCAGACAGTCCCGCGTTTCGCGCATCGAGCGACCAGGACCCGCCATTCCTGGACGTCAGGATCAGGAGGCCGCCCGCGATCGCCAGGTTCTTCATCAGCATGGCCTGCTGCACCTGGTCTGGCGCGCTGTGAAAGAGGAATGCCGCGGCTACCGTGAAGGCCGCCATCGCGATTGCGACGATGCGGGTGCGATAGCCCACGATCAGCGCAATGCCACCTAGCACCTCGAGCGCGATCACCATGGGCAACAGTGCACCCGGCACGCCGGCGCTCACCATGTAGGCCTGCGTTCCGGCATAGGTGCCGATCTTAGACACGCCGGCAATGACGAAGATTGCGGCGATCAGGATGCGGCCAACCAGGTCCGCGGATTTCTCGGTGGTGGTCATATCGGCTCCCGTTTGCGATGGTTCGATCTCTCTTTGACGCCCGGTCATTTTGCATTTAGCTTATCGATTGAAAAGGTGATTTTTTCATGCCTACCAATCGACTTTGTGAATAGATGTCCCCGCGAATCGGGCTGGATCAATGGAACGCGCTGGTAACCGTGGTCGAGTCCGGCGGTTACGCAGGTGCCGCGCAGCGCCTGCACCGGACCCAGTCGACGATTACCTACACGATCAAGAAGCTCGAAGAGCAGCTCGGGGTGAAGGTATTCAAGCTCCAGGGGCGCAAGGCGGCGCTTACGCCGACGGGCCAGCTGCTCTATCGGCGCGGAAAGGCACTCGTTGCCGAGGCGGCCAGGCTCGAACGCGCGGCTGCCGAGCTCGCCCGCGGCCAGGAACCGCAGATACGCCTCGCCGTCGAAGTGATCTATCCGACCTGGCTGCTGCTCGATTGCCTCAAGGCCTTTGCCGATGAGCAGCCCGAGATCCGCATGGAGGTCTACGAGTCGGTACTCGGCGGGACGGATGAAGCGCTCATTGCCGGCGAGGTCGATCTCGCGATCGGGAGCGCCGTCCCCGGCGGCTTTCTCGGCGATGCGCTGATGCAGGTACGCTTCGTCTGCGCAGCAGCGCCGGGCCATCCGCTCAATGCGCTCGGGCGCGCCGTGACTCTCGAGGATCTGCGGGCGCACCGTCACCTCGTAGTCCGCGACTCGGGTGTGCAGCGCACACGCTCCGCCGGCTGGCTCAACGAGAAGCGCTGGACCGTATCCCACAAGGCCACGTCGATACACGCGGCGTGCATGGGTGCAGGCTATGCCTGGTTTCCCGAGGACACCGTCCGCGCCGAGCTCGCGGCGGACCGGCTCGTCCGCCTGCCGCTGGCGGAAGGTGCGGAGCGTCATGCCACGCTCTACCTGATCGTAGCCGATGCCGAGCTCGCCGGGCCCGGGACGCTGCGGCTCGCGGCGCTCCTGCGCGAGCGCACCTCGCAGGCCTGCAAGGACCACGAGGCTCGAGCCGACGGGCGGGTACGCCGCCCGTCGCACGCGGACGCATAATGCGCGAGCCCGTGCAGGAGGATTCTGGGATGCCCGAAGGCCGTTGTCTCTGTGGCGCGCTCCGTTTCGAAGTGGATCCGCCGTTTCAGTTCATGGTGAACTGCCACTGCTCGATGTGCCGCAAGCACCACGGCTCGGCGTTCGCGACGTTCATTGCCGTCCCTCCGGCCGCGTTCCGCTGGATCTCGGGCGAGGCTAACGTCGGCGTCTACGCGTCCTCGGAGAACGCGGCGCGCGCCTTCTGCCGCGTCTGCGGTTCGGTCGCCCCGCATCTGCTGCCGGCGATCGGCCAGATCCTCGTCCCCGCCGGCAATCTCGAGGGCGACCTCGGCGTGACGCCACAGCTGCACATCTTTGCGGGGTCGTGCGCGCCGTGGCACGAGATCACCGACGAGCTACCCCGGTCGGAGGCGTATCCGCCAGGCTTCGATGCGCCCGCGATCGACCGGCCGCGGGTGACGCCGCGCGCCGGCGTGGTCGAGGGAAGCTGCCTCTGCGGTGACGTCGCGTACGAGATCCGGGGCACGCCGCTCTACATGTGGAACTGCCATTGCTCGCGCTGCCGACTGGGGCGAAGCGCCGCACACGGCACCAACGTCTTCTACCCTCTCGATGCGTTCCGCTGGACGCGGGGCGAGACGCAGGTCGTCGAGTTTGCGCTGCCCGAGGCACAACGTTTCGGTACGGCGTTCTGCCGCCGCTGCGGCGCCGGCTTGCCGCGCGTATCCGCGGCACGCGGATTCGTCGTCGTGCCCGCGGGATCGCTGGACGGCGATCCTGGCATCCGTCCGTCCGGGCATATCTACGCGGGTTCGAAGGCCGCCTGGTTCCAGATCACCGGCGAGCTTCCGAAGTACGACGAGCTGCCGCCACCGGGATAGCTTCCAAGGTGGCTGCGCACGCCACCGACCTGCCGCGCTGCCGTGCTGCGGCAGTCGGAGAGCTAGCTAGTCCTCGGGCGGGTTCTCCGCGGCGCTCCAGCGCTCGCGGTGCGACTGCTCGGCGTCGGCCCGCACCGCGCGATGCCGGTTCGACAGCAGAAGCGTCGAGGGATCGCAGACGGTGGCTCGAATCACACCCAGATCGAGCGCGGCGTCGAACAGGTTGCCGTACCAGTGACGCCACTCGGGCAGCAGTTTCTCGACTTCGTCGCGCAGGCTCATCTCGTGCAGGTGCTCGGGCGGATCTGACCTCTAACGAAACTACTCCCGGCGCGCGCCGCCTTCAACCACGCCGGCGTCCTGTTCGAGTGTCGGGCAACCGGCTGCATCGGGACCCATTGCGGCCGCAATCCGTCCCGCAGTTTCCGTGACCGCCGCTTCGAGCCCGCTGCCGCGCGCGCGTTCCTCCGCGACCGCAATCTCGATCGCCGCGGCCGAACGACAGCCAAGCTGCAGCAGGACCTCGGCGTGGTTGTTGCGCGCAGCGACGTCCGCCGGATCGCGCGCCAGTGCCTCCGTGTACAGCGATTGCGCCTTCGCGAGGTCGTCGCGGGCGTAGGCCACGTTGGCGAGTCCGAGCCAGGGCAACGGCGCGTCGGGCCAGCGCAGCGACGCCGACCGGTAGGCGCGCGCCGCCTCGTCGAGCCGGCCCACCGCCTCGAGCCCGGCAGCGGCATCGACGTAACGGCGCATGTCCGCTCCTGCCGGCAGCGCGCCCGGCGTAAGAGCCAGCATCGCCCAGCGCCCGCCGCGTTCCCAGCTCAACAGGAAACGCCGCACGGACATCTCGAGTCGCCGAGTCCTCCCGGAACGCAGCAGCACCGATCCGCGGTCGCGGTCGTAGCCGACGAGCACCGCATAGTGCCAGCCGGGCCATGGTCCGGCTCCGAGCTTCTGCAGCACGAGCACGGGACGGCCGGCCGCCAGCTCGTCGAATAGCGCATCGTCCTGGGGTGCGAGCAGATAAGGCAGCCGGCCGCGGGCGCGCGTGGCGGCAATGAGCTCGACCTGCAAGCTCCCACGCCGCGCGGGCAGATAGACCTCGGGAACGAGCTCCTCGGGCGTCACATCGACAGCTTCGGCCGCCAGCACGGTCGCAAGCGCCGCAGGCCCGCACTGGTAGTCGCTCTGCGGAAAGAACGGCGTCGCCTCCAGCTCCACGCGGACGGGATGAGCCTCGTCGAGCGGATCGCGCCGGGGTCCGGAGGCAACGCACCCGGCCAGCCAGAGCCAACCGAGCGCGCACGCGGCGCGCGCGACGAATGTCATCGATCGCTGGCGCGGGCGCGCCGCCGGCTTAAGGGAACGACTTGAAGATATCGAGGACGCCGACCGCCTCGAGGATCAGCAACACCAGGAACACGATGCCGATCACGGCCAACGCATCCGCGCCCGCGGGCAGGTTCTCGATTTCACCCGCGAGGCTGCGCAGCTCCGCGTCGGTCATCGCCGCGATGCGCGACTCGACCTGGCTCGCATCGACGCCCAGCGCGCCGAGCTGCGCCCGCACCTGCTCGCGCGCGAGCGCGGAGTTGACGGCGGCGAGATCCGCGGCTCGATTCTGCGACTCGACGGCCTGGAGCGTGCCGATCACGCCGGCCTGGGCGACCAGCGGCGAACCGAGGTTGAGCACGGCCACGCACAGTATCGAAGCTACAAATCGCCGGAAGAATGTCATCGCAGGGTTCCTCGAGCCACTATGTTTCGTCGCGAGTGTACCTGCGCAGTCTGGTGGCTGGCGACCGAATTCACAGCAAAAAAGCGCCGCGGTTCGCACTTTCTGACACCACGACCCGTGCTTGTCTTACAACCGCCGACGCGCGGCGCGTTGCCGGTGGGTGGTCGTCGCGCGTCAGCCGAACAGGGTCCGCAGCATTCCTGACCATGCCTGCGGATCGGTGAGCATCACGAAGACGACGCCGAAGAGCGCGCCGCCCAGATGCGCGTCGTGGTTGATCCGGCCGCGCGCCTGCCGGGCAGACCACCACGAATACGCGACATAGCCGACCGCAAAGAGGGGTGCCGGGATCGGCACCGGGATCGGAATGATGAAGAGCTGCATTTGAGGGTAGTAGATGATCGCGGCGAACAACACGGCCGATATCGCGCCCGAGGCGCCGAGCGACGCGTAGTCCGGATCGCTGCGATGCTTGAAGTATGTGCCGAGGTCGCTCACGATCAGGCCGACCAGATACAGGAGTGCAAAACGCGCCGGGCCGATCCGCGACTCGAGCGGAAAGGCGAAGAAATAGAACGTGACCATGTTGAACAGCAGGTGCGCGAAGTCCGCGTGGACGAAGCCGCTGGTGACGATGGTCTCGTAGCGCTGCTTGCGCAGGAACCAGTACGGGCGAAAGACGCAGCGCTCGATGAACTGCGGCGACCGGTAGAGCCCGTACAGGCTCGCGGCGATGGTCACGCCGAAAATGACGATTGCAATACCTGGCCCGCTGTCTCCGAACATCCCTCTGGCCCTGCTTCTGATTGCTTGTTGCCGGGCGTGGCAAGCCCGGATTATGCAGGAAGCGGACGCCACGCCCGGCGCGAGGCTCCCATTCCGCGCCCTCGGCCGCGCGCAAGCCGGTCCGCGAGTGGCAGCAGGCGGCTCGCAGGGGGATACTTACCCGGCCGCCGGCACCTCCGGCGGCCGGAGAACCATCGGTGAGCCGCGCGTTCGTCAAGGACCAGGACGAGGACCAGGGTGTCGACGACATCCCGGACCGCGTCGTCAGTCCGCACCGCAACCTCGTCACCGCGACCGGTCTCGCGCAAATAGACGCGGAGCTGCGGCGATCGCGCGATGGTCTTGCCGCGGCGCGCAGTTCAGAGGATCGCGCCGAGATCGCCCGCCACCGCCGCGACCTCCGTTACTGGAGCGAGCGCCGGGGGAGCGCGGAGCTGGTACCTGCACCGACGGAGTCCGACAAGGTGCGATTTGGCTCCGCGGTCACGCTCGCACCCGCACGGGGCGAGCCACGAACCTTCAGGATCGTGGGCGAAGACGAAGCCTCACCCGCCGAGGGGCGGATCTCCTATGTCTCGCCGCTGGCGCAGTCGCTGCTCGGCGGTCAGGTGGGTGACGTCGTGCCGTTCGGCGACGGCGAATCCGAGATCGTCCGTATCGACAGCTGACGCGGGGTCCGGCTCACGCGGCCGATCGCGGTTGCAGCCATCCGGGCAGAAAGGTCCGCGGGTCCTCGGCGGCCTCGCGGTTGAAGACGACGCCGTATCGCTCGAGCAGCGCCTGGGCGCGTCCCGCGCGCCAGGCCTCGATCAGGTCGGTGGCGCCGCCGACGAGCTCACCGCCGATGAAAATCTGCGGCAAGGTACTCCCGCCGGTGAGCGCGGTCAGCGCGGCGCGGATGGCGCCGCCGCGATCACCCGCCTGGAATTCGACGGCGTCAAGATCGATCGAGCGGCACGCGACACCGAAACGCGACAGCATCCGCCGCACCGACCAGCAGAACTCGCACCATTCGAGCGCGAACATGACCACGGGACTCGAGGGGTCGGCGATCACCTCGCGCACGAAGCGCTCGGCGTCGGGTGTGACCGCGACCGCGGCCACCGGTTGCACCGCGGCAACCGGCGGCGGGGTGTCGAAACGCTGCCCCGGCGTCGATCGCGAAAGCGCAAGCTCTTCCTCCGTCATCTCGGCGGTGATGTCCGCGAACAGCGGCGTCGACAGGTATCGCTCGCCGGTGTCGGGAAGCATGCAGAGAACGATCGCATCGGGCGGCAGCGCGGCGGCCACCTCGATGGCGGCGGTCAACGTCGCGCCGCCCGAGATGCCCGCAAGGATGCCCTCCTCCGTCGCAAGCGCGCGCGCGAGGCGCAGGGCCTCGGCTCCGCGCACCGGCCGCACCTCGTCGACCAGGCCGAGCGCCACTGCGTCCTCGGTCAGCTTCGGGATGAAATCCGGCGACCAGCCCTGCATGAGATGCGGCCGGAACAACGGGTGACTCGCGGCCGGCGTGCCATCCGCGAGCCGCGATTGCGCGATCCCGCTGCCGAGCACGGGAGAGTTGTCCGGCTCGCAGACGACGATGCGCGTGCCAGGACGCTCCTCGCGCAGGACGCGGGCGACGCCCTTCAAGGTGCCGCCTGTGCCGCACCCGGTGACGAATGCGTCCAGGCGCTCGCCGGCGAAGTCCTCGAGGATCTCGCGCGCCGTCGTCCGTGAATGGACGAGCGCGTTGGCTTCGTTCTCGAACTGGCGGCACAGGAACCAGCCGTGCGCCTCGGCGAGCTCGCGTGCTTTGGCGAGCATGCCGCTGCCCTTCAGCGCCGCTGGTGTCAGCACGACGCGCGCGCCGAGAAAGCGCATGAGCTTGCGGCGCTCGATGCTGAAGTTCTCTGCCATGGTCACGACCAGCGGGTAACCCTTGGCTGCGCAGACCATCGCGAGACCGATGCCGGTGTTACCGCTGGTCGCCTCGATGACGGTCTGCCCGGGACGCAGCGCGCCGCTGCGTTCTGCATCCTCGATGATGCCGAGTGCAAGCCGGTCCTTGACCGAGCCCATCGGGTTGAAGGCTTCGAGCTTGACGAAGAGCTTCGCGCCCGCCGGTGCGAGCCGCCGGATGCGTACCGCGGGCGTGTGGCCAACGGTGTCCAGTATGGATTCGTGCCTCATGATCCGACTCCCGAAGGCGCGCGCGTGGGATAGCCACGCAGCGCGCACAAGTCTACCAACGGCTGCTGCCGGCGGAATCCTGGCTTGCAACCACGTGCGACGGGCGGCCGGGACCCCGCGACGACTTGCTGCAGCAATCGGCCTGTAGACTCCCGGAATGGGCGAAGGCGGGACGAAGCCGGCGTGAGCGGCCTGGGTGCGGCAAACCGCCGGCGGCGGCGGCTGTTGCAGCAACTGGTCGCGCTCGGTGGCGCGTCGCTGCTGCCATCGGGTTCGCTGCGCGCGTCGCGGGCGATCCGTTTCTCGGAGAATCCGTTCACCCTGGGCGTCGCATCTGGGTATCCGACGCCGGACGACGTCGTGCTCTGGACCCGGCTGGCCCCGTCGCCCCTGGCACCGGGGGGCGGCATGGCACCCGAGGTCGTCGCCGTCGACTGGGAGGTCGCGTCCGACGCGGAGTTCCGCGGCATCGTCCGCTCCGGCGTCGAGTACGCGACGCCTGACTGGGCCCACAGCATTCACGTCGAGCCCGGCGGCCTCGAAGCCGCGCGCCCGTACTGGTACCGATTCACCGCCGGCGGAGCGCGCAGTCCCGTCGGCCGGACGGCAACCGCTCCGGCGCGTGGCGCGTCGCCCGAGCGGCTCAGGCTCGCCGTCGCCTCGTGTCAGCAGTACGAGCACGGCTACTACACGGCATACCGGGCGATGGTCGCCGACGAGCCGGACCTGATCCTGCATCTGGGCGATTACATCTACGAGCTGTCCTGGGGCCAGCGGCGTATCCGCCACCACGGCACGCCGGAATGCCACTCACTAGACGACTATCGAGCGCGCTATGCGCTCTACAAGGGCGATCCGCTGCTGCAGGCGGCGCACGAGGCGTGCCCGTGGCTCCTGACCTGGGACGATCACGAGGTCGAGAACGACTATGCGGCCGAGGTCTCCGAGGAGGACGATGAGCCCGAGTGGTTCCTGGCGCGCCGAGCTGCCGCCTACAGGGCGTGCTACGAGCACCAGCCACTGCCGCGTCGCGCCCTGCCCTACGGGCCGTACCTGCGCATGCACGCGCAGCGGGCGTTCGGCGATCTCGCCAATGTCCTTATGCTCGATGACCGGCAGTACCGTAGTCCGCAGGCCTGCCCCAAGCCGGGCCGCCGCGGTTCGAACCGCGTGAGCGACTGCGCCGAGCGCACCGCGCCGGAACGCACGAAACTCGGCGCGCGGCAGGAAGCGTGGCTCGCGGCGCGTCTCGCCGAGAGCAAGGCGCGCTGGAACCTGCTCGGGCAGGGTACGGTGATGGCCAACATCGATGAGCAGCCGGGGCCGGGCGAGACTTACTGGACCGATGGCTGGAGCGGCTACCCGGCGGCGCGCGAGCGTCTGTTTGCCGCGCTCGAGGCGACGCGCGTACGCAACCCGATCTGCCTCGCCGGCGACATCCATTCCTTCCTGGCCGCGAGACTCAATCGCAACGCCGCGGATCCCGCGTCACCGGTCGTGGCCGCGGAATTCGTCACCACGTCCGTCAGCTCGCAAGGGCTGCCAGCGAAGATGATCGAGGATCGTATCAGGGAGAACCCCGGCCTGCTGGCGGGTAGCAGCGAGTACCGCGGCTACCTGCGCCTCGACCTCCACCGCGACCGGGCGCAGGCGGACATGGTGGCGATGGACACTGTGTTCGAACGCGAGTCGCGCTCACATGTGTTTGCGTCGTTCACGATCGAGGACGGCTCGCCGCTGGCGCTGCGAACCTGATCGATCACTGGTCGGGCGGCTGCGTACCGTCGCTGCCCGGCTGCGCCGCGGGCTCCTCCTCCGGAACCACGAAAACCGGTTGCGGCTTGCGGGCTTCGGCCTCCGCCTCTTCCTGCGCGATGCGCTCGAGCACGCGCTGAAACCCGCCGAGAAAGGCGTCGAACCCGCGCCCGACGACGACCACCACCGAGATCGCGAGCAGCACGCCCACGATCGTCAGCCACAATGGCCGCCGTGGCTTGTCGTGGTCGCGTTGCGCGTTCGAGCGGGCGAGATCCATGAGCGCTCGCTCCCGGGTGATGGGAATGGGGCCGGAGCTGCGCTTCCTCGGTGCTTTGGATGGGGCAGGCATGGCAAACAGTCTAAGAGCTTTCTTCCCGGCATCGGAAATGCAGCTTAAAGTTCCGATGCTCGGCGATCCGGGAAGTTCCATCACACCAAGACTCCGGCGCCGCCTGGAGGCTCCTCATGAGGCGCAGCGTTGCCCTGGTCGCCCTGCTGGGCGTTACGGCACTCCATCCCGCTGCCGCGGATGAGATCAAGCGGCGGCCTCACCCCGATTATCCGATCTCGAGCAGTGTGGAGGTTCCCGGCGAGCGCACGCTGGTATTCCTGAGCGGCACGGTGCCGGACGTCGCCGATCCCGACGCGGCGCCCGGAACGATCGAGCGGCTCGGCGACACCGCCACGCAGGCGGCCAACGTGCTGGGGAAGCTCGAGCGCGAGCTCCGGGCGCTCGGCATGACGATGGCCGACGTGGTCAAGATGAACATCTTCATGGTCGGCGATCCCCGCAAGGGAGGCGTCATGGACTTCGATGGGCTGATGGCCGCCTATGGCAGGCACTTCGGCACGGCGACGCAGAAGAACCTGCCCGCCCGCACGACCGTCCAGGTGGCAGGCCTGCCGCTGCGCGGCGCCCTGGTCGAGATCGAACTCATCGCGGCGCGATAGATGCACAAGCTGACCGTAGCGCTGGCCGCGGGTCTGCTCGCGTGGACCGCGCCCGCCGCATCGGCCACCTGGATCGAGCAGGCGCAGGCCGACCTGACTTGCACCGGCATGGCCGGCACCGCCGAGCGGGAGGCCCTCGCCGCGCCGCTCCTGCCGGTACCGCTCGATGCGAAATCGGTGACGGCGTACTTCCGCAGTCCGCCGCGGGACGCGCGGCACGCCCGTTTCCGGCACCTGACTGCGCTCGCGGCCATCGGCTGGTGGGCTGATCAGGTTAACGACCAGGCCCTGCGCAGCGACGTCTATCTCAACATCGGCGTGCTGGCGGATCGTTACGCCGCCGACAGCGGCGATGCGGCGTTTCGACAGGCGGCGCGCTGCGCGCGTGCGCACGTCATCGACGCCAGCCTCGAGCTCGAGCGATATGCGACGGTCGACCGCCTCGCGGACAACCTCGCGAAGCTCTACCCCGCGCAACCCGCAGCCAACTCGATCGAGGACTGGCCGCTTCTCTTCGCGCTGCGCTCGGTATCGATCGAGCCGCGTTCGCGCACGGCGATCGCGCTCCTCGCGACCCGCGCCACGACCATCGCCGGTTCCACTATCCGCGCCAACCAGGGCGAGCGGTCGAGCCGTCTGCTCGCCGCGACCAGCCGCGGCCTCATGACGCTGGGCGAAACCGCCAAGGCACGCCAGCTCGCGCTGCAATCCCTCACCGTGACCGGAAAGCCACCCACAGCGAGCGCGGCGTGGCGCGCGATGCCGGTGCTGTACGACGCCGCGCGAGCGCAGAACGGCGCGGCGGATGCAGCGAACTTCGAGACGCTGCTGCGACCGGGCCAGCCGCCCGCCGAGCTGAACGACCAGCAGGCGGCTTTCGAATCGCTGCTGCGCCTGTCGATGGCCGCGGAAACGACGCAGCAATACGACGACATGGGCCGGCTCGCGGGCCAGGCATTTGCGATGCTGGGTCGGATGCGCGGGCTCGAGCGCTATCCCATGCCGTTCTACCGTCACGCGCTCGATGAACTGGCGGCCACCCGCAGCCAGGATTTCGGCAGGCTGGCGCGCAGCGATCCCGCTTTCGGCGCCAAGACACTCGCGACCTACACGGGTCTGTACGACAGCCTGCTCAGGCAGGCACAGAACCAGTTCGTCGGCGATGCGCGCGAGCAGGCGTTCTTCCAGTACAAGATCGACAACAACCTGCACGCGCAGACCGAGCTCTACCCCGCCATGCCGCGCTCGCAGGCGGAGATCGCCGACTCGACGTTCAGGCTCGCGCAGCTGCGCTCCTTTGGTCGGTTGACGCTTGCGACGCTGTCCGCGGAGATCGACCGCGCCGGGATCGACCCGGCGTCGAGCGCTCAGGTGGCGCGGTTCTTCATGATGACGACGCAGAGCAGCGACTTCCTGCGCGATCGGCTCGAATCGATCCGCATTGCGCCGGGCAGCGCGCTGCCCGATGGCGAGACGCTGTGGAAGGTGTTCTTCCCGCTCGACGTGTATCACGAGGAAACGGCGAAGCAGTACGACAAGTACGTCGCGTTCGTGCGCCAGAAGGCACCGGGGGTGACGGAACTGGCGACACCGCGGCCGCTCCCGGTGCGCGAGTTGCAGCGACGGCTGCAGGGTCATGAGGCGCTCGTGGCGACGCTGGTGACGCCGCTCGACCTCTACGTTTGGGCGATCACCGGTTCGAGCGTCACGCTCACCCGTCACCCGATCGGCGAAGCCGAGATCGCCGACAAGGTGCAGCGCTTGCGGGCGGGGCTGCTCCCGGGCGGCGGCAGCCTGCCCGAGTTCGACGCGGCAGTCGCGCACGAGCTCTATCGACTGATCTTCGAGCCCTCGGCTGCGGCGTTGAAGGGAGTGACCAACGTCGTCTGGTACGGCCACGGCCCGCTCGGGTCGGTTCCGCCGGCCGTGCTCGTCACGGCGCCGCCGTCGAAGCCGGGGCTGCGCACAGCCGCGGAGTTCGGGGCGACCAGATTCCTCGTCGATCGCCATGCCTTCGCGGCGCTTGCGGACCTGTCCCTGTTCGCCTGGCACAGGGACCGTCCCGCGGCCAAGGATTCCGAGCCGCGTTTTCTCGGGGTCGGCGCTCCCATGCTCTCGGCCGAGGAGCTCGCCGGCGCGGCGCGGTCCCGCTCGTATGAGCTGGCCGGCGCCGACGGCACCGGCCTCGCGATGACGGACCTGGCGCGTCTGCCGAAGCTCGCGGAATCCGTCGACGAGATGAAGGGTCTCGCCGGTATCGCCGGCGAGGCGAACTCGACGCTCTGGCTGGGACCCGATGCCAGCGAGCGCCGCTTTGTCGGCGACGAATTGCGGGGCTTCGGGACCATCACGCTCGCGACCCACGGTTTCCTTCCAGGGGAGGTCCTCAACGTTCCCGAGCCGGCGCTGATGCTCGCGCTCGATCCCGCGAGCCGCGATCGTTTTGATGGCATCCTCACCAGCCGCGAGATCGCCGGACTCACGCTCGACGCCGACCTGGTGGTGTTGTCAGCGTGCAATACGGGGAGCGCCGACGGTCGCCCTCGCGCCGAGACCTTCACCGGACTCACGCAGGCGTTTTTCGCCGCCGGGACGCGCTCGATGATGGTGAGTCACTGGCCGGTGATGTCCGGCGCCGCCGTGCAGCTCTCGGTCGGGACGATCGAGCGATGGCGCGCCGGGGACCTGCCGCTCGCGACGAGCCTGCAGCAGGCGATGCAGGGCGCGCGCAAGGACGGGGCATCGAGCGCCGTGGAGTCGCACCCCTCGTACTGGGGTCCGTTCGTGATCGTGGGTGATGGCCGCTAGCGCGGCGACGCGCCCCACAACACGCCGTCGCCGATCGAGCCCGCGAGCGGATCGCCCGAACGGATGAGCGGCCGCAGCCGCTCGAAGCTTTCGAGCCGCCATCGGCCGCGTTCGTGTTCCGCGAGCCAGACGGCCTGCGCAACCACGCCGAGCGAGCTCGTGTCGGCAGCCACCTCGGGGGGCAGCGCCGGCCCCTCGCCGGTCGCTTCGAGGGCACCCTCGAAGCGGCGACCAGTCGCGTCCATGATGACGACCGAATAACGCCCGGGCGCAAGCGGCACATCGTCGAGGCGAACCTGCCGGCCCTCGATCGATTCGCGGTGGACGAGCCTCTGCCCGCCCGCCAGTACCGTCACGACGAACGGCGCGCAACCGCCCCGCCAGGCGAGCGGCAGGTCGCGATCCCCGGCGACGATGCGCGCGCCGGAAACCAGTATCGGTACGTCGAGCGCGGGCACGACTGCACCCTCGGCCGCGCATTGCTCCCCGCTCCGCGAAGCGGCCAGTGCCTCGTGGCGGAACTCGTCGTCGAATACGCCCGAGATGGTCGCGAAAAACGACGTGAGCCTGCCGATCGGGCCCCAGTCCGGAATCGTGTGAGTCTCCGGGCCCTTCAGTTCGCGCGTCTGGCCGCTCGC
>Ga0268386_10000696_pt1 | contig 21850 bp, 22 predicted proteins | sample RVTome_15_FD_200260 | JGI IMG/M metagenome (GOLD analysis project Ga0268386, IMG submission 200260) | Soil microbial communities from uranium-contaminated site in the Upper Colorado River Basin, Wyoming, United States - RVT150D86... ...
CATGCCCCTCGTGATCGAGGTCGCGGCCGGCCTGATCCGCGACGAGCGCGGCCGCTACCTGATCACCCAGCGCCGGCGCGGCTCTCACCTGGCCGGGCTCTGGGAGTTCCCCGGTGGGAAGCTCGAGGCCGGGGAGACCCCGGCGGTCGGGCTCCGCCGGGAGCTGCAGGAGGAGCTCACCGCGACGTTCACGATAGGGGACCTCGTCGAGACCGTCCGCTGGGAGTATCCCGACCGCACGGTCGTGCTTCACTTCTTCGACTGCCGGCAGGAGTCGGGGGAGATCGTGCCGGGCGAGGAGCAGGCCATGGAATGGGTCGAGCCCGAGAGTCTGGCCGCCTACGACTTCCCACCCGCCGACCGCGAGCTCATCGCCCGTCTTCGCCGCCATGCCTAGCGGGGCGGGCCTGCGAAGGAGCCCCGTCAGGCCGGGCGCGGCGCCCGGCTTGCTACGAGGGCATCGTGGGCCATGCGCATGAGCGTGGTGACGTCGAACACCGGCAAGCCGGTCTCGCGCTGGATGTCCGCCGTGTAGGGGGGCATGTTGGTGCACTCCAGCACGATGGCGCCGAGGTCGGGGTACCCGGCCACCAGACGGCGCGCGACCCGCACGTGCTCCTCGCGCGCGAGGTCCACGTCGAGCTCCAGCTCGTCGCCCAGCATCACGCGCGTGAACTCCTTCTCGCCTTCCATGCCGGCCACCGCGAGCGGCAGATCGGGAGCGATTCCGGCGCCGGCGAGGTGCTCGGGGCCGAGGCTCGACGCGTTCACGGTCATGAGCCCCACCCGGCGCCCGGGGGGCAGCATCCGGTAGACGAGCGGCACCAGCAGGAGGCTGGAGGTGAACACCGGCACGCTGACGGCGGCCGCCAGCTGGGACTGGTACTTCACCAGAAAGCCGCAGTTGGTCGTGATGGCGCCCACGCCCTCGCGCTCGAGCGCCTTGGCCCCCTCCACGAATGCGGGCAGCATCCCCTCGGCGCCACGGCGCACGACCAGGTCGGGATCGGCGCCGGGGACGCGATGGTAGCGGACCGGGAACGGGAAGGTCGTCGCGTTGCCCATGTCGCCGGGGATGCGCGGGAAGCGCGTGTCGAGCATGAGGATGCCCACGGTGAAGCCGTACTGGTTGAAGCCGCCCTGGACGCGCCCGGCCGCCATGCGCCCCACTGTACCCCAGCGCCCGCCTCCGTGTTGTACACTCGGCTTCCGTGAAGCCGGGGGCCGCCACCGGCGGTTGTCGGGGCCGCGGCCCCGAGGAGTGAACGCGCGGACAACGGTCCTGGCCCTCGAGCCCAACCCAAACATCGCGGAGACCAACGCATGCTGAAGAAAGTGGCGATCGAGAGCGCGGCCGAGGCGTACCTGGAGCTGCTCGCCTCGCGGGGCGTGGAGTACTTCTTCGGCAACGCCGGCACCGACTTCGCGCCGATCATCGAGGCCTACGCCAAGCGCGCCGCCGAGGGCCAGCTGCTGCCGCGCGCGATCACCGTCCCCCACGAGATCACCGCCATCGGCATGGCCCACGGCTACGCGATGGTGACCGGCCGGCCCCAGGTCGTCATGGTCCACGTGATCGTGGGCACCGCCAACGCGCTCGGCGGCATCATCAACGCCGCCCGCGCCCACGCGCCCATCCTGGTCACCGCCGGCCGCACGCCGCTCACCGAGGACAAGCTGCTCGGCGCCCGCAACCGCCACATCCACTGGGCGCAGGAATCGTTCGACCAGGGCGCGATGGTCCGCGAGTTCGTGAAGTGGGACTACGAGCTGCGCATGGGTGGTCAGCTCGAGACCGTCGTCGACCGCGCGCTGGCCATCGCCCGCAGCGAGCCGCAGGGACCGGTCTACCTCACGCTGCCGCGCGAGACGCTGTCCGAGAAGCTCGACGCGCTCGAATACTTCGACCCGCCGCGCGTGGGTCCGCCGGCGGCCAGTGTCGCCGACCCGACCGCCGTCGAGCGCGCTGCCGAGATCCTGGCCGCCGGCCGCAACCCGATCATCATCGCCAAGTCGTCGGGCCGCGATCCCGGGGCGGTCGCCCCCCTGGTGGCGCTGGCCGAGGCGCTTGGCAGTCCGGTCTACGAACAGGCCGCCACCCACCTGAACTTCCCCCAGGACCACCCGCTCTACGGCGGCGGCGACCCCACGCCCCAGCTCGCCGACGCCAACCCCATCGTCGTCGTCGAGGCGGATGCACCCTGGTTCCCGGCGCTCCGCGCCCCCGGCCCCGAGACCACGGTGATCCAGATCGGCCACGACCCGCTCTTCTCGCGCTATCCGATCCGCGGCTTCGCCGTGGATCTCGGCCTGGCCGGGGCGCCGCGGCTCACGCTGGCCGCGCTGGCGGCGGCCGTCGGCCGTCGCGTGGACCCGGTCGCCGTCGAGGCACGCCGCAAGCGGTGGGAGGCCGAGCACCGAAAGCTGCTCGAGGCATGGGCGACCCGCAGCGCCGCCGTGAAGGGCGACGCGCCGATCGACATGGCCTGGCTGTCCCGCTGCATCGGCGATGCGATCGACGACGACACGATCGTCGTGAACGAGTACGACCTCGACACGAGCCAGACGACGCTGCGCGCGCCGGGCAGCTACTTCAGCCAGTCGCCCGCCTCGGGGCTGGGCTGGGGGCTCGGCGCCGCGCTCGGGGCCAAGCTGGCTGCGCCCGACAAGACCGTCGTGTGCTGCGTGGGCGACGGCGCCTACATCTTCGGCACCCCGACGGCCGCCCACTGGGCCGCCCGCGCCCACAACCTGCCGGTGCTCAACGTGATCTTCAACAACCGTGTGTGGAACGCGGTCAAGCGCTCGGTGACCTCGCACGCCCCCCAGGGCTGGGCGGCCCGGGCGGCGTCGATGGCCATGAGCGATCTCGATCCGGCGCCCGACTACGAGCTGATCGCGCGCGCCTCCGGCCACTGGGCCGAGCGCGTGGAGGATCCCACCGTGCTGCCGGGGATGGTGCGGCAGGCGCTGCGCGTCGTCCGCGAGGACAGGCGCCCGGCCCTGCTCAACGTCATCTGCAAGAAGCCGTGACGGCGCGACGGCTGACCGTCATCGCCACCGGCCCCAGCGGGCCGCCCGAGGAGCTCGACCCGCTGCGGACCGCCGGCCACGAGGTCGTCATCGGCCGTCCGCTCGACATGCCCGGCCGCGAGGCCTATTCCGAGAGCGATCTCATCGAGCAGGTGCGGGCGGCCGACGTGCTTCTCGCCTCGCACCTCGAGCGCGTCACCCCGGCGGTCATGGAGCACGCCGAGCACCTGGGCCTCGTGATCGTGCCCTTCATCGGCGTGGACAAGATCGATGTGCCGGCCGCCACCCGCCTGGGCGTGCTGGTCGCCAACAGCCCCACCAGAGAGAACTTCATCGCGGTCGCCGAGGCGACGATCGGCCTGATCCTCATGCTGCTCAAGCGGGTCAAGCGGGGCGAGTCGCGGCTGCGGGCCGGCGCGTGGGCCCGGCGCGAGGACCGCGGCGACTTCCTGTTCGGCAAGACGGTCGGCATCGTGGGCCTCGGCCGCATCGGCACCCACGTGGCCCGGCGACTGGCCCCCTGGGACGTGCGGCTCATCGCCGCCGACCCCTACGTGAGCGCCGACAAGGCGACGGCGCTGGGCGTCACGCTGGTCGACTTGCCGACGCTGCTGACCCAGGCCGACATCGTGACGCTGCACGCCACGCTCACCGACGAGACGCGCGGCTTCATCGGGGAGAAGGAGCTGCGCCGCATGAAGCCGACCGCGCTGCTCCTGAACACCGCGCGGGGTGAGCTCGTCGACGAGGCGGCGGTGGCCCGGGCGGTGAGCGAATGCTGGATCGCCGGCGCCGCCATCGACGCCTTTGCCCAGGAGCCGCTGCCCAACCCGCATCCTTATCGCACGGTCGATCCCGAGCGGCTGATTCTCACCCCTCACAACATCGGCCACAGCGAGGCGGGTCGCCGCGCAAATCTGAAATCTGCCCTCGAGCAGATCCTCACAGTGGGACGCGGCGAGCCGCCCGCTCACGTGATCAACCCCGAGGCGATCCCGACCTGGAGGATGAAGCCATGACCGTGATCGACGCCGACGGCCACGTCACCGAGAGCCAGGAGCAGATCGCGAAGTACCTCGACGAGCCCTTCAAGCGCCGGCCCGTCAACCAGTTCTTCTACCCCTGGGACGGCTGGGACCGCCGCCTGCTCAACACCTTCAGCGATCTCGCCGGCACCTCCGACGCCTGGCTCAAGGCGCTGGACCGGGGGGGCATGGAGAGCGCGGTGCTCTACCCGACGCTGGGCCTGTTCATGAGCTTCCTCAAGGACCGGCAGTGGGCCGTCGCGCTCTGTCGCGCCTACAACACGTTCCTGCACGAGGAGTTCGTGAAGAAGACCAAGCGCCTGCAGGCGGTGGCGCTGCTGCCCGTGCAGGCGCCCGAGGCGTGCGCGCCCGAGCTGCGGCGCGCCGTGCGCGAGCTGGGCCTCTGCGGCGCCATGCTGTCGGCCGACGGCGGCCACCTGCTCGGCGACAGCCGCTACGCGGACGTCTACGAGGAGGCCCAACGGCTGGACGTGATGCTCGGCATCCACGCCTCCGGCTCCCACCTGGGCGGCGCCGGCGTGGACCTCTTCCCGGCCTTCATCCAGGCTCACACCTGCTCGCACGCGTTCGGGCAGATGCGCCAGCTCACGTCCATCGTCCTGGAGGGCATCCCCGAGCGCTTCCCCGACGTGCGCATCGCCTTCCTGGAAGCCGGCTGCGGCTGGGCCCCCTACTGGATGGAGCGCATGGACGACGAGTACGCCAAGCGGGCGCCGGAGGCGCCGGCTCTCAAGAAGAAGCCGAGCGAGTACTGCCGCTCCGGCAACATCTACTTCTCCTGCGAGGCCGACGAGTGGCTCCTGCCCCAGGCGGTCAAGCTGATCGGCGAGAACCAGATCGTCTACGCGTCCGATTTTCCGCACTGGGACCACTCGTGGCCAGCGTCGATCGACGAGATCCGCGAGCGGGGCGACCTCAACGACAAGCAGAAGCAGAAGATCCTGGCCGACAACGCGCGGCGGCTCTATCGGTTGTAGCCGCGAGGCCTTGCTCCCATGGCGGCCCCCAACGCCCCGGCGCGCACGATCGCGGTCAACGTCACCTTCTTCGCTGACCTGCGCCGCCACTTGCCCCGGGGGGCCGATGGCCCGCAGCGCTACGAGCTGCGGGAAGACGCCACCATCACCGATCTCCTCGCCGCGATCGGCATCCCGGCCGACACCGACCTCACGGCGGCCCTCGACGGCGAGCTGGCGAAGCGCGAGAGCCCCTTGCACGACGGCGCCGAGGTCATGCTGCTGAGCCCGATGGAAGGTGGCGCCTGACCGCGCCTCCCCGACACGGAGGATCCATGGACCGCTTCGGCTACTGGAACAAGATCCTGCACGTGAACCTCACTGCGCGCACCACGTGGATCGAGGAGCCGGGCGACCCCTTCGTCCGGCGCTACGGTGGCGGCCGCGGCTTCATCGCCCACTACCTGCTGAAGTACGTGCCGAAGGGCGCCGATCCGCTCGGCCCCGACAACGTGCTGGTGTTCGCGCCCGGCGTGCTCACCGGGGCGCCGGTGCCGGGGGCGGGGCGTCACAGCGTGGGGGCCAAGTCGCCGCTCACCGGCGGCTTCGGCGAGTCGGAGTCGGGCGGGTTCTGGGGTGCCGAGCTCAAGCGCGCCGGCTGGGACGCCGTCGTCGTCCACGGGGTATCGACGATACCGGTCTACCTCTGGATCAACGAGGGAGCCGTGCAGTTCCGCGACGCGAGCCATCTGTGGGGCAAGATCACCGGCGAGGTGCAGGACGCCATCCTGGCCGAGCTCGGCGATCCGCGCGCCCGCGTGGCCCAGATCGGCCCGGCCGGCGAGAACCTGGTGCGCTTCGCGGTGATCGCCAACGAGCTGAACGAGGTCGCCGGCCGGACCGGCATGGGCGCGGTCATGGGCTCCAAGCGGCTGAAGGCCATCGCCGTGCGCGGCAAGACGCCGGTGAGGCTCGCCGACGCCAAGGGCCTGAACGCCGTGGCCAAGTGGGTGTCGTCCACGATGGACCAGAACCATCGGGCGTTCCACGAGTTCGGCACCGGGGCGGCCATGCAGGGCAAGAGCCTCGAGGGCGGGATGCCGACCCTCAACTACCGGCTGGGCGCCTTCGAGCACGTGGCCAAGGTGGACGCCATCGCCGTGCGCGACCAGATGCGCGTGAAGATGGAGGCCTGCTACGCGTGCTCCGTGCGCTGCAAGAAGGTCGTGCACATCGAGGAGAAAGAGGACGCCGCCCGCCGGGCGAGCGAGACCCTCTACCAGGGCAAGGGCACGGTGGGCGTCGATCCGCTCGGACGCTACCGCGTCGACCCGCGCTACGGCGGGCCGGAGTACGAGTCACTGGCCGCGATGGGCGTGAACCTCGGCCTGGACGACCTGGTCGCCATCTGCAAGTCGAACGAGATGTGCAACTACCTCGGCATGGACACGGTGTCGCTCGGGGCCACGCTGGCCTGGGCGATGGAGTGCTTCGAGCAGGGCGTGCTCACGCTCGACGACACCGGCGGGGTGCCGCTTCGCTTCCGCGACCCCGACGCCGTGGTCAAGCTCGTCGAGATGGTCGCCCACCGGCAGGGCATCGGCGATCTCCTGGCCGAGGGCTCGCAGCGGGCGGCGCGGCGGATCGGCCGTGGCTCCGAGGCCTACCTGACCACCGTGAAGGGCATGGAAATGGCCATGCACGACCCGCGGCACATGCCGGTCATGCGCGCCTCCTACCTGCTCGCGCCCACGGGCGGCGACCACATGCGTCAGATGGATTATCGCAACGGCCTGCGCAACCAGGTGGCGCTCTGCCACTTCCTGGCCTACGACGACGCGCAGTCGCTCGACATCATCAAGGCCGTCACCGGCTGGGACATCACGCCGGAGGAGATGACGACGACGGCGCGCCGCGGCCTCACGCTGGCCCGGCTGTTCAACCTGCGCGAGGGGTTCACGCGGGCCGACGACCGGCTGCCCCCGCGGTTCTCGGAGGACCTGCCCAAGCACAAGGGGCTCACCGCCGAGCAGCAAAGCGCGATCGTCACCGAGTATTACGTGAAGCAAGGCTGGGATTCCGAGCGGGGCGTGCCGACGGCGGAGACCATCAGAGCGCTCGAGATCGAGGCCGACGCGGCGCTGGCGGTCTGAGCTGCCGGGCACCGGCAGGGTATCCACTTTTCCACCGATATCCACAAAACTAAATTCGACCGGTGGGATGCGGCGGCACGCGCGGCACACCACGCGCTGCCGCGTGAAACCGGGGCCAGCGCAGGACGGATCGATTCAACCCGCATGACAAGCGCTCGCGCGACGGGTGACGAGCGCGCAGCCCGCTGATCATGCGGCTTTCATAGTCGTTGCTTCGCGGCCCAGCGGGGCCTACCGTTTCCATTCCAATGGACCCTCGTGAGCGCACCATGACCGCCGCCGAGGTCTCGACCGAGCGCCCGCCGCGGATTCTGATCATCGACGACGACCGGTACGTCCGCATGCTCCTGTGCGACTTGCTGACGACATGGGGGTACGAGACCGATGCCGCTGCCGACGGTGTCGAGGGCCTGGCCCTCTTCGGCCGCGGCGGCTACGATGCCGTGCTGACGGATCACGCCATGCCGACTCTCTCGGGCCTGGACGTGGCCGCCAGCGTGCGCAACCTCGACCCCAGGGTATCCATGATCATGTTCACGGCGTTCAACGGGGGGTTCGACGGCGCCGACCGCCGACTGCGGTTCACCGTGCTCCGCAAGCCCCTGGAGATCGACGGCCTGCGCCGGGCCTTGCGCGACACGCTCGCCCGCTCCGCCTCGACGTCCTGATCGCCGGCCGCTGATCCCAACCCCGCGCTACAATGATCGCGGCATGATCGACGGGGAGCCGGGCTTCCGGCTCCAGCCGGGGGAGGCGTGATGGCCCAGGATCTCCGGAGCTTCCTCGACCTCGTCAAGCGGACCCGCCCGACGGAGCTCCAGATCGTCTCGCGGCTGGTGGACCCGGCCTACGAGATCACCGGGCTCGTCGCCAAGCTCGAGAAGGAAGGGCGCCGCCGCCCGGTACTCCTTTTCGAGAACGTCAAGGGTACCTCGTGGCCCGTCCTCACGAATCTGCACGCAAGCCGCAGCCGTCTGGCCGCGGCCATCAATGCCGCCCCCGACCGCATGCTACAGACCTATCTGCACGCGATGGAGCAGCCGCTGCCGCCGCGGGTGGTCGACACCGGCCCCGTGAAAGAGGTCGTCCAGCGCGGGGACGACGTCGATCTGCTTGCGCTGCCCCAGATCGTCCACCACGACCGCGACGCGGGGCCCTACGTCACCGCCGCCATCTCGTTCGCCAGGGATCCAGCCAGCGGCACCTGGAATTGCGCGTACAACCGGCTGATGGTCCAGGGGCGCGACCGGACCTCGATCCACCTCACGCTCGGCAAGCACCTGTGGGAGTTCTACAAGATCGCCGAAGCGCGCGGCGAGCCGCTGCCGGTGGCCTTCGCCATCGGCGTGCACCCGGCCATCGCGCTCGGGGCGCTGGCGATCGGCTCGATCGACGAGGACGAGCGCGCGATCATGGGGGCCCTGCTGGGCGAGCCGCTCGAGCTGGTGAAGTGCGAGACGTCCGACGTGCTGGTCCCCGCCCACGCCGAGCTGATCCTCGAGGGCGAGATCCTGCCGGTGTCGCGCGTGGCCGAGGGGCCGTTCGGCGAGTTCACCGGCTACAGCCTGGGCGAGCGGCAGCGGGAGGTCGTGCGCTACACCGCGGTCACTCACCGGCGCGACGCGATGTTCCAGGACATCACGGTCGCCCACCTCGACCACATGCTGCTGTCCACGATCCCGATGGAGGCCAACCTCTACCGGGCCGTGCGGGCGATGGTGCCATCGGTCAAGGCGGTCCGGGTGCCGGGGCCCTTCACCTGCTACGTGTCGATCGAGCAGCGCCTCGTCGGCCAGGCCAAAAACGCGATCATGGCGGTGTTTGGCGCCGACCTCTACATGAAGCGCGTGGTCATCGTCGATCACGATGTCGACGTGTTCGACGACCGCCAGGTCAACTGGGCGCTCGCCACCCGCTGCCAGCCAGATCGCGATATCGCCATCATCACCAACGCCCGCGGCTCCGACCTCGACCCCTCCACGCGCGAGGACGGCTACACGGCCAAGTGGGGGGTGGACGCGACCGCCAAGCCCTCGCTCGGCGCCTACACGCCGCGCCACCGCGTACCGCCGGAGGTCTGGCAGCGCCTTCGCCTCGAGGACTACCTGGGCTGACCACGCCGTGAGCGGCAACTTCGCCGGCCTGATCGAGGCCGTCGCGCGCCGCCGCCCCGAGCACCCCGCGCTGCGCTGGGACGGCGGCGCGATGACCTACGGTGAGCTGGCGGCCGCCGCCCACGACTTCGCCGCCCGCGTGCGCTCCCGGGGCCTGGGCGCCGGCCATCGCCTGGCCATCACCCTCACGAACCGGCCCGAGCTCGCCATCGCGGTGCTCGGCGGGCTGGCGGCCGGCACCACCGTCGCGCCGCTGGATCCGCTGCTCAAGACCGAGGAGCGCGACGAAATCCTGGCCGATCTGGCGCCCGCGCTGGTGGTGGAGTCCGACGTCGCCGGCCAGCCGCGCGAGCGCGCCACCGGCGCCGCCGCGCGCGGCACCCCGGCCGCGCTGGTGCTCTACACCTCGGGCAGCACCGGCCGGCCCAAGGGCGCCGTGCTCTCGCACGCGGCGCTCGCGTTCGCCAACCATTCCTGGGCCGGACCGGTGATCGGGCTGCGCGAGGACGACGTCGTGCTGGCCGCGCTGCCCCTCTCGCACGCCTTCGGCCTCAACGGCGCGCTGCTGGCGCCGCTGCTGGCCGGCGTCACCGTGCGCCTCGTCGAGCGCTTCGTCCCCGACGCGGTGGCCGAGGTGCTGGCGCGCGAGGGCGTGACCGTGCTGCCCGGTGTGGCGACGATGTTCCATCGTCTGCTCGAGCTGCCCGACTTCAAGGGCGCCCCCCGCCTGCGGCTCGGCGTCTCCGGCGCCGCCCCCTGCCCCTGGGAGCTGGCCCAGGCGTGGCGGGCGCGAACGGGCGTGCGGATCGTGCGCGGCTACGGCAGCACCGAGCTGTTCCGCCCGCTTTCCTACCTCGCGGCGGATGCCACTGACTACCCGGACTGCGTCGGCCGCCCGGTGCCCGGTGTGGAGATCCGGGTCGTGGACGACGACGGGCACGCGGTGGCGGCGGGCGAGGAGGGCGAGCTGCTGATCCGCACGCCGGCCGTGATGGACGGCTACCTCGGCAACGCGGTGGAGACGGCGGCCGTGCTCGCCGGCGGCTGGTACAGCACCGGCGACCTGGCGCGCCTCACCCCCGACGGCTACGTCGCGATCGTGGGCCGCAAGCGCGAGCGCATCAAGCGCGGCGGCTACTCGGTCTTCCCGGCCGAGGTCGAGACCGTGCTGCTCGCCCACCCGGCCGTGAGGGAGGCCGCGGTGGTCGGCGTGCCGGACGCCACACTCGGCGAGGAGGTCGTGGCCTTCGTGGCCCTGCGGTCCGGCGCGACCCCCGACGAGCTCGTCGCCTGGTGCCGCGAGCGGCTGGCCGCCTTCAAGTACCCGCGACGCATCACGGTGCTCCCCACCCTGCCCCGCAGCGCAACCGGCAAGGTGCTCAAGGCGCAGCTGCGCTGAGAGCTGTCACGGATCACGGGCCACGGCAGTACCGCCGGCGCCATTGCTGCGCGGCACGCCCAGCCGCCCGACCAGCGGCAGCTTCACCGACGGGGAGAACGGGTTGACACCGAAGGTGAGCCCGACCACGTTCACCTCCAGACCCTCGACGCCGCTGGCGAGCACACCGAGCAGCCCGTAGACAGAGAGCTGGAATCCGCGTCCGCTCGGCGCCGTGGCAAACAGGCGGCCACCGAGATAATCCTTGCCGATCGCCGTCGGGGGCAGCTCGAGCGCGAGCTCCGGCACGGCGCGCGCGACCCAGGCGGTGAACGTGTTCGAGTTGGGGCCGGGCCACAGCCGGTACTCGCTGCCGTAGGGATAGGCGCGCGCGGCCCGGTCGATGCGCTCGATCAGCGCGTCCACACCGTTGCCGCGCCGGTCGGCGAGCAGCTCGGGCTCGTTGCCGAACCACCGCCCGTCGGGCGCACGCTGATGGATCGCCAGCGCCGTGTCGTTCCAGCGCAGGCGCCAGCCGATGACCTCGTACACCGTGTAGGCCGCAGCGTCCGAGGGCTTGACGGCGATCCAGGTGTGAACGCCGAAGTAACCGCGCCAGCGCACGGCACGGGCCCCGTACACCTGAACCACGGCCTCGGGCGTTGTCGCCGGATCGGCCGCGAGACCCACCGGCGCGCGGCTCGCCGTGCGCCAGTCGCTCGCGGCGGGGCCGGCCGTGATCGCCAGCACCGCCGCTCCGGCGCTCAGGCCCAGGTAGATCGATCGGATGGATCGCGCCTGCCGCATCGATGAGCTACTTCCGCCCTCGGCTCAGGACGGCTTCGAGCTTCCCCCGCTCCTCGCGCTCGCGCGCGAGATCGCCCTCGACCTCGTTCAGCCGGCCCTGGGCGCTCCGGAGCTCGACCTCGCGCTTGGCCGCCTGCTGGCGGGCCTCCTCGAGCTCGCGCTCGAGGGCCGCCGGCCGCTCCCGCGCCTGGCGAAGATCCTCCTGCAGCCCACCCGCAGGGAGCCCCCAGTAGAGAAAGCCACCGAGGGCACCCACCAGCAGGCCGGCGACCACCGCGATCACCAGCGCTCGGCTCATCGTTGCTCCTCCAGCTATTCCTGACCTGCCGCACGAGATCGTCGCCCCCGAGACTGGCACAGGCACCCGCCCGAGGGCAATACGCCCGCGATCGCCGGGGCCGATGGCGCCCTGCACGGATCCGGGTGGCGGCGGACCCCGCTAGGACGTCGGCGCGGGCTCGGGAACGCCGTTGTCGGTGCCCGATCCCTGCCTCAGCATCACCTCGAGCGGGCCCGTTGCCGTGCCCACGTAGAGCGAGCGGTGCGGGAACGGGATCTCGATCCCACGCGCGTCGAAGGCTTTCTTGAGCCGCCGTCGATACTCCCGGCCAACCGCCCACTGCTGGATCGGCACCGTCTTGAGCCGCGCCTTGATCGTGACCTCCGACTCCTTGAAGTCATCGACGCCGAAGACCTCGATCGGCTCGAGGATCATGGGCCCCAACCGTGGGTCGTTCCGTAGCTCCTCGGCGACCCCGGTCATGACGTCGACGACGCGGTCGGTGTCCTCCTTGTAGGCCACCCCGACGTCGATGACGTAGCCGGACCAGCCCTTCGTCATGTTGGCGAGCGTCGTGATCGCGCCATTCGGCACCACGTGGACCACGCCCGCGAGGTCGCGCAGCACGATCGTCCGGAACGTGATCGCCTCCACCAGCCCGCCGGTTCCGTTCACGACCGCCACGTCGCCGACACGCACCTGGTCCTCGAGCACGAGGAAGAAGCCACTGATCAGGTCGCGGACGAGGTTCTGCGCGCCGAAGCCGACGGCCAGTCCGATGATGCCGGCCCCCGCCAGGATCGGCGTCACGTCGAGACCGAGCTGGTCGAGACAGATCACCACGGCGATGGCCCACACCGCGACGACGGCCAGCGTACGCAGGAGCCCGGTCAAAGTCGTCACGCGCTTGCGGGTAGCACCGGCGACGAGCTCGGACCTCTGTCCCGCCCGCACCAGCACCTCCTCGAGCCGCCCGAGCGCGAGGTGGAGGAACCGCACCGCCACGTGGCCGGCCACCAGCACCAGCACGATGCGCAGTCCAGACTGGGCGATCGACGTCGCCGCGCCCGCGACGAGCGTCGCGAGGTCCTGCTTGAACCACTCCGTCATGACGGCCTCCTTTTGAGGAGTCGTGCCACATCACGAACCCGGCGACGCTTCTTCCCCGACGCGGCACTCGTGCTCCGACTCCGTCATTGTCGGCGCCTCGGTCGGATCCCGCTCCGCCGTCGTCAACTCGAGCTGACGACGGTGACGGACTGGTGGGCTTCCTGAGCTTTCTCGGCGTCGCGACGCGGTCGGCCGGCCGGCTCGGCTGGCCGCCCCCGCCGGCGGCGAGGGCGGCCGGATGATCGTCGGGCGGGCGCTCTTACCTCAGGACGGGCGCCGCTCGTCCGGGGGGTCCGGGCGAATGGCCTCCTGCCCGGCACGAAGCGTGTCGCGAACCTGGGCCTTGGCGTGGTCCAGCGCCGACTCGGCCCGCCGCAAGGGGCGAGCCGTGTGGTCGAACACACGCTCGGCGGTCTCCTCCACGGAGTGCAGGCGATCAGCCGCGCTCCGGCGAACGCCGCGCGTCCGCTCGGCGACGTAGCCCTCGATCTGTTGCCGCCACCGCCAGACGACGAGCCCGCCCACGAGCACGCCCGTCACGAAGCTTCGAATCATCGACGTCCCTCCATCGGCAGGACGGATCCACAGCGCTCCCGCGGCCGGTCGTGGTGGTGAGCCAACCGTCCTGGCGAGCGCCCTGCTGCCGATGATGATGCCACGCGATTCACCGTCCGGCTAGAGGCCGACGCCCGCGGCGTTGATGCCCTCCCAGGCCGGGGTGCGTCGAAGATCTCCTGGAACGCTGCCGCGGCGAGCGGCCCGGCCACGTCGACTGCCTCGACTCGCGCGCCCAGATACGGGTGGATCGGCGTGATCTTCATGGCCTCGGCTCCTCGGGTGCTGAGGGCGACGGGGCGAGTGCCCGCAGCGCATCGAGCAGCACCCGGCGACGGCGCGCGGGATCGGCCTCGAGTGTGGAGACCTGCAGGAACGCCGTGTCGATGCCGGCGTCGAGGTACCGCTGCACGTGAGCGCGGATGTCACTCGCCGGGCCGCGCAGGATGAGGTCGGCCATGACGCGCTCGGACACTGCCGCCACCGCGCCCTTGCGGTCCCCGCGCTCCCAGGCCTGCCACATCGGCGCCAGCTCGACGCCGCGACCGAGCCACTCCTGGTAGGCGCGGTAAACGGGCACGTTCAGGTAGGCGGTGACGTGACGCCGCACCCCGAGATCGGCGGAGGCCCCTGGCGGATCGACGTTCACCAGCAGCCGCGCCGTGATCTCGACGGCGGCGGGATCGCGGCCGGCCCGGACGGCAGCCTCGCGCACCACGGCGACGGCGCGGGGCACGTCGGCGACGGCGAGCCAGTTGAGGATCACGCCGTCGGCCACCTCGCCAGCGACCTGCAGCATGCCGGGCCGCAGCGCCGCGACGTAGATGGGCACCGGCTCGGCCGGCGGCCGTGCCAGGCGAAAGCCGTCCACGCTCAGGGTCGCGCCCTTGTAGACCACGCGCTCGCCGGTCAAGGCGGCGCGCACCACGTGGACCATCTCGCGCACGCGCGTGGCCGGCCGCGCAAAGCGGCCGCCGTTCCAGGCCTCGACGATCGGCTGGGAGCCGGCGCCGAGCCCCAGGCAGAAGCGCCCCGGGGCCAGGTCGGCCAGGCCGGCGGCCGACATGGCCAGCGTGGCAGGGCCGCGCGTGAACACATTGGCGATGGCCGTCCCCAGGCGCATCCGGGTGGCCAGGGCCACCGGCGCCAGCGAGGCGAAGCAGTCCAGCCCGTCGGCCTCGTAGGACCAGGCGTCGGTATAGCCCAGGCGCTCGGCCTCACGCGCCAGCTCGGCGTGCTCGGGCAGCGCGAAGCCGTCGATCGGCACCGAGAGCGCCCACCGCTTGCCGCCCATCAGCGCGCGAGCTCGCGCACGTACTCCGAGATGCGCGCCGCGTCGGGCGCGGTGGGCGCCTGCTTCAGATACTCCTCGAGCTCGGCTCGGGCCCGCGCGAAGCTCTGCTGCTGGTAGTAGAGCAGGCCGAGCTGACGATGCGCCTGGGCCAGCGCAGGGTCGAGCGCGAGGGCTCGCGTGTAGCGGAAGCGCGCTTGCCGGATCTCGGTCTCGCGCTCCTCGGGCGTCGCCGCCCGCTGGGACTGCAGCCGATGCAGGTCGCCGTAGTGCACCTGAGCGAGCGCGTCGGTTGGCTCGGCGGTCAGCACCTGCTCGAGCTGCCGCCGGGCGAGCGTAAACCGACCGCGCCGCAGGTCGTCGGCGGCGTTGTCGCGGAGCAACGAGCGCCGGCGCGTAGCGAGCTCGTCGCTCGACCCCGTCGGGGCCGCCGGCGGCGCGGGCGCCGATCGCAGCCGCGCCTCGAGCCACTCCGGGCGACCGAGGAGAAACGTCTCGAGCGCGCCGCGACCGACGAGGTCGCGGGCAAGGACCGACCACACCACCGCCGCCGCGCGCGGATCCCAGCCGCCGCGCGTGACGCCGGCCAGGCCGACCACGTCGGCCTCGCGCTCGCTGCCGTTGCCGTAGCCGGTCAGGGCCGCGGTGGCCATCACCGGCAGGCTCGCACCGAGGATCGCGGCAGCGGTCGGACCGAGCGTCGTGAGCCTCCCGGCGGGGGTGGCCGCGACGCCGCCGGCGCGCCAGGCGGCGAGCGCGTGCCGCTGGAACACGTGGGCCAGCTCGCGAGCCAGCACGAGGGCAAGCTGCGCTTCGGTCTCGACGGCCGCCACGAGGCCGGCGTGGACGAACACGCGACCGTCGGGCACCGCGAAGGCGGCGAGCGTGGGATCGCGGAGGATCACGACCCGGGGGACGGGACCACCACCCATCGTGATCCTGGCGGGGGTGACCCGCTCCACCATGCTCGCCAGATACGCGGCGAGGAGCGGGTCGTCGTAGGTTCCCACGCGCTCGAGAAGGATCGCTGCCTCCATGTCAGCCTGCGCCCACAACAGGCGCTCGTCGGGCGCGGGCGTGAACGGGTGCCCGTCGGTCCCGATCGGGGCGACGCGGGCGGCACATGCCGACAGCAGCAACGCCAGGACCACCCACGGGCCGAGCGGGCGGCGAGTCCTCACGGGCTAGTTGCGGGAGCCCAGCTCCTGGCGGACGCGACGCAGCTCCTGGCGGAAGGTGTCGACATCCCGGGCGCGGGGATAGCGGTTGAGGTAGGACTCCCACTCGGCGGCGCCCTCCCACAGCCGGCCCGCCTTCACCAGCACCGTGCCGCGGTCTCGCAGGTGCATGGGCGTCTCGGCATCGATCAGTAGCAGCCGGTCGATCACGCCGAGCGCGCGGGGCCAGTCCGAGCGGCGCGCATAGATCGTCTTGAGGTTGCGCAGCATGCGCACGATGATCTGCCGGCGCGTGCACGGCGTCCAGTGCGTCTCCTCGATCTTCACCGGCCGGCCGACCGCACGGGAGGCCACGTCCGCGGCCGAGGAGGGCGTGAGCACCGAGCCGCCGTGGAAGGGGTCGAGCAGGACAGCCTGGCCACCGACGCTGGCGCTGACGAAGAAGTGGCCAGGCAAGCCGACGCCGACGATGTCCAGACCCACGCGACGGCCGACCTCGATGGTCAGCACGGACAGCGTGATCGGGATGCCGAGCTTGCGGTCGAGCACGTCGTTCAGGCAGGAGTTTCTCGGATCGTAGTACTGGTCGGCGTTGCCGCGGAAGCCCTCCTCCTCGAACAGGAAGCGTCGCAAGCGCTCCAGCGCGACGCCCGGCTCGGTCCGGCGGGTGACGCCCACGCGCCCGGCGAGGGCGTCCAGCCGGGTCAGCTCGTGCCGGTCGTCGAGGTCGGGGTACTCGATCCGCGCCACCGCCAGGGCCGCGCGCGAGAGGTCGATGGCGGCGTCCGGCGCCTTGAGCAGGTTGTGGAAGGCGCGGACCACCGGGTCCATCGGGTGTTCAGCAGCCCGGGGCGTGGTGGATGCCGGCCGTGGCCAGCGCCTTGCGCTGCAGCTCGTCCGCCAGCTCGAGGGTGCGCCGGGCCGCCCGCCTCGCCGCCGCCTGCGCCTCGGGCGTGGTCGCCAGCCGCAGGAGCAGGCGGCGGCCCAGCTCGTGGTGGTAGCGCTCGTCGGGCTCGATCGTGTTGCGGTAGAGCGCCGCCGTCTCCCGGTCCCCCACCCGCTCGCAGAAGTCGATGAACTGGCGGTTCTTGACCACGGCGATGGCCTCGCGGGTGAACTGGCCCGCCGCGATCCGCTCGACCGTGCTCGTGAGCGTGTCGAGATACGCGAAGAGTGGCCCGTAGCCGGCGGCGAGCGGATCGAGCGTGGAGGCGTCGATGCCGAGGTGACGCAGGCGGTCCACGATGAGCCGGTAGTGCTTGGCCTCGTCACCCACCTGGCGGGCCAGGGCCAGCTTCACCTCGACGTCGTCGCTGGTCACCAGCCAGCGGGCCGCGATCTCGGTCGCCTCGATCTCGTTCTTGAGCGCGACCTTCAGGAGGTTGGGGACGTTGAGCGGGCCGTCGACCTCGGGCTTGAGCGTGGCGTCGGGCTCGAGCGCGCGCAGCAGCGCCTGGTGCTCGGCGTCGAGCGCGGCGACGAACTCCCCGGCGGTCACGCCGCCACCCCGTCGCGCAGGAGCGCCGGCAGCTCCCGCGTGAGCGTCTCCTTGGTGACGACGCGCGCGCAGCGCCCGTGCCACGGCTGGGTCTGGCGGGCCAGCACGTGCGTGGTGAAGCCCAGCACGGGCGGCCGCCCCGCCGCCTCGACGGTGCCGAACACGCCGGCGTAGTCGAGCCCCGTCGTGAGATCGAGCAGGACGAAGCGGGGCGGAGTGGTCAGCGCGACCGCCAGTTCCTCGGGGGTGCGCGCGAACACCAGGGGCACGCCGGCCAGGCGGGCGGTCTCGCGGATCCGCGCCACGAAGAACAGGTCGCGGACAACCGCGACCACCGGGGGGCCGGTGTCAGTCATTTTGCTCGCGGATCCCCAGCCAGTGCTTGTTCCACTCGGCGATGTGGCTGAGGGTCCGCAGGTCGCTCATGCGGTCGACGTAGACGATGCCCTCGAGGTGATCCGTCTCGTGCTGGACGACCCGGGCGAAGAAATCCTTGGCGACGACGTCCACCGGGTGACCCTCACGGTCGTAGCACTCCAGCCGGACGGCGGTATGGCGCGAGACGACCCCTCGCATGTCGGGGACGGACAGGCACCCCTCCCAGCCGTCCTCGCGCTCCTCGGTCAGCGGCGTAACGATCGGATTGATCAGCACGGTCAGGGGGATACCGGGAGCATCGGGATAGCGCGGGTTGGTCTCGACCTCGATGACGGCGATCTGCAAGAGCGTGTGGACCTGGTTGGCGGCCAGCCCGGCGCCATCGTACTCCCGCATGGTCTCGATCATGTCGTCGATGAGCCGCTGCACACCCGCCGATCGGATGTCGCCGACGGGCACCGGCTCCGCCGGCTGCCGGAGCACCGGATGACCGAGCCGCGCGACCTTCAAGATCGCCATGACCCAAAAAGTGTAACACGCACGTCACCGCCTCCCCCGCATCCGGGGCCGCCCGGAGGCCAGCCGCACCGCCGCCCTACTTCTTGTCCTCGACACGCCCGACCTTGCGAACGCCCGCCGCCAGCCGCCGCGCGTCGGCGTCGAAGAACGTCTGGAACTCCTGACCCTGCTTGAAGGCGATCGGCGTCTGCAGCTTGTCCATCGCCGACTTGAACTCGGGCTCGGCCACCGCCGCCCGCGTGGCCTCGCGGAGCCTGGCCAGCACCGGTTCCGGGGTGCCGCGAGGCGCGAACAACCCCGCCCAGATGTAGAACTCGGCGTCGGAGTAGCCCAGCTCCTTGAACGTGGGAATCTCCGGCAGCGCCGCGACGCGCTTGTCACCCCAGCCAGCCAGCGCGCGTAGCTTGCCCGACTTGATGTGGGGAAGCACCACGGCCGGCCCCGAGGCCAGCGCGTCGACGTGGCCGCCCAGGATCGCGGTGAGCGCGGGGCCGGCGCCGGCGTGCGGCACGTGGCGCAGCTTGATGCCGGCGGCGTGCGACAGCAGCTCCATCGCCATGTGCAGCGTGCCGTAGATGCCCGAGGAGGAGTACGAGATCTGCCCCGGCCGCTTCCTGGCGTCGTCGATGAGCTCCCCGGCCGTCTTCCAGGGGCTCTCGGCCCGGACGACGAGAATCGTGGGGTCGGCCGAGATCAGCGCGATCGGCACGAACTGATCCACGGTGAAGGCCGGCTGGCGGTCGAAGATCTTGTCGGCCTCGGGGATGATCGAGATCGACGACAGGGCCAGCAGCAGCGTGTAGCCGTCGGGTTTGCTGGTGGCGACGAACTGCATGCCGACCGCGCCGGCGGCGCCGGTCTTGTTCACCACCGCGACGGGGCTCTTCAGCACCTTCTCCATCGCGGCGGCCACCGGGCGGGCCGTGAGATCGGCCACGCCGCCAGGTGGGAACGGTGCCACCACGGTGATCGGCCGCGAGGGATACGGCTCCTGGGCGGCGGCCGCGAGCGGCCAGGCGAGGGCGAGCGCGAGGACGATGGCGACCAGGCGGTGAGCAGTCATGAAGTCTCTTCTCCTTTTTCGGCGAGGGCCAGGCGGGCGCGCCAGTCCAGGCCGCGCCGCACGAACGAGATCAGGTTCAGCAGCACGAGCAGCAGGCCGGCGCCGAGCAGTACGGCGGCGATCGGCCGGGACACGAAGATGGCGTAGTCGCCATCGGACATCGCCAGCGACTGGCGGAGGCTCAGCTCGATCATCGGCGCGAGCACCAGGCCCAGCACGACCGGCGCCGTCTCGAAATCGAGCTTGCGCAGGACCCAGCCCAGCACCCCCATGACGAGCATGATCCAGACGTCCACGACGCTGCCGTTGACCGCGTAGACGCCGAGCATGGAGAAGACGAGGATGGCCGGGTAGAGGTACGGATACGGCACGCGCAGGATGTTCACGAAGAGGCCCACCAGCGGCAGGTTGAGGATCAGCAGCACGACGTTGCCCACGTACATCGAGGCCACGAAGCCCCAGAAGAGCTCCGGCTGCTGCTGGATGAGCATGGGGCCGGGCGACACGCCGTGCACCATCATGGCCGCCAGCATGACGGCGGGGATGGGCCCCGACGGCACACCGAGGGCCAGCATCGGCACCATCGCCCCCGACGTCGCCGAGTTGTTGGCCGACTCCGGCCCCGCCAAACCGGCGACCGCGCCCTGGCCGAACTGCTCGGGGCGCTTCGACAGCCGCTTCTCGAGCGCGTAGGAGACGAAGCTCGCGATGATGTGGGCGGAGCCCGGGAGGATGCCGATCAGGAATCCCAGGACAGTCCCCCGACCGATGGGCGCCGCCGACTCCCGCCACTCGGAGCGCGAGGGCAGCAGCTCACGCAGCCGCGGCTTGACAACCTGGGGCGGCATCGCCAGCCCGGCGGTGGCCAGGATCTCGGCGACGCCGAACAACCCCACCGCCACCGGCACCACGCCGAGGCCGTCGCCGAGCTCGACCCTGCCGTAGGCGAACCGGAAGTAGCCGCTCATCTGGTCGATCCCGACCATGCCCAGGAGCAGGCCGAGCGAGGCCATCGCCAGCGACTTGAGCATCGAGCCCGAGCTCATGTAGGCCAGCACGAACAGGCCCAGCAACAGCAGGGCCAGATACTCCGGCGGGCCGAAGCGGAGGGCGAAGGCGGCCAGCGGCGGAGCGAGGAGCATGAGCCCCACCACGCTGGCGGTCCCGGCGACGTAGGAGCCCACGGCCGCGATCGCCAGCGCGGCGCCTCCCCGCCCCTTGCGCGCCATCGCGTAGCCGTCGATGCACGTCATCACGGAGGCCGCCTCGCCGGGGATGCGCATGAGGATGGACGTGGTCGAGCCGCCGTACATGGCGCCGTAGTAGATACCCGCGAGCATCACGATCGCGCGGGTGGCGTCCAGGCCGAAGGTGGCCGGCAGCAGCAGGCTGATCCCCGCCAGCGGACCCACGCCGGGCAGCACGCCGACCAGCGTGCCCACCACGCACCCGACGAAGGCGTAGAAGAGGATCGGCGGCGACAGCGCCACCGAGAACCCCAGAGCGAGATTGCCGAGCGTGTCCAGCATCAGAGCCCGAAGGGGCCGCGCGGCAGCTGCACCCGCAGCAGCGTGTCGAAGAGATAGTAGGTGCCGGCGGCCAGCCCGGCCGAGAACAGCAGGGCCGGCACGAGCCCCTTGCGCTCGACCACCGCGAGCAGGAACGCGCACGCCAGCGACATCGTGAGCCGGTAGCCCAGGCGCTCGAGCGCCAGCGCCACGAACACGCACGTGGCCAGGATGGCCAGCGTGTGGCGCCATTCGCGCCAGCCAGCGTCGCCCAGTGTGGCGGCGTTGCGGCCGAGCGCGGCGACCAGCACACCGGCCACCAGCAGGGCCAGCGCAAGCACGGTCGGCATGTAGGCAGGGCCGGGGGTGGCCAGCGTGCCTCGCGGCAGGCCCAGCCGCCAGCACTCCTCCAGGACGGCCAAAGCCAGCAGCGCGAGCGCGACACCGCTCACGCGCTCCGCTGTCATGGCGCGCTGATCCTCGCCCAGATGCTGGCGGGCGTGAGCGGCATGTCGAGGTGCCGGACGCCGAGCGGCGCCAGCGCATCGACCACGGCGTTGACGACGGCGGGCGGCAAGCCGATCGTCCCCGCCTCGCCCAGGCCCTTGGCGCCCAGCGGGTTGTAGGGGGACGCGGTGTGGACGTGGAGGATCTCGGCCACCGGCACCTCGTCGGCGCGCGGGATCGCGTAGTCCATCAGCGTGCCGGTGAGCAGATGCCCGTCGGTGTCGAACGTGATCGCCTCCATCACGATCTGCCCCCACGCCTGGGCGAGCGAGCCCTCGAGCTGACCGTCCGCCAGCAGCGGATTGACGATCGTCCCGGCGTCGTCCACCCACACGATGCGCTCGGGGACGATCACGCCGGTCTCGCGCTCCACGCGCACGGCGACGACGAAGGCCCCCGAGCTCCACACCTCGCCCGGGGCCTCGAAGAACCGGGTGGCCTCCAGCCCAGGCTCCTCGCCGGCGGGCAGGGCGCCC
>Ga0268386_10000697_pt1 | contig 21847 bp, 17 predicted proteins | sample RVTome_15_FD_200260 | JGI IMG/M metagenome (GOLD analysis project Ga0268386, IMG submission 200260) | Soil microbial communities from uranium-contaminated site in the Upper Colorado River Basin, Wyoming, United States - RVT150D86... ...
GGGGACATCGATGAGTGACACCGCGGCACCGCTGGTCGGGGTCGTCATGGGCTCCGACTCCGACTGGCCGGTGATGTCGGCGGCGGCCAGGGCGCTGGCGGAGTTCGACATCCCCCACGAGGTGGACGTGGTGTCCGCGCACCGGATGCCCCGGGACATGCTCGCGTACGGGGAGGGAGCGGCCGACCGGGGACTGCGGGTGCTGGTCGCTGGCGCGGGCGGGGCGGCCCACCTGCCGGGGATGCTCGCCTCGGTCACGCCGCTGCCGGTGATCGGCGTCCCGGTGCCGCTCGCGGTCCTCGACGGGCTGGATTCCCTGCTGTCGATCGTCCAGATGCCGGCCGGGGTGCCGGTGGCGACGGTGGCGGTGGGTGGCGCCCGCAACGCCGGCCTGCTCGCCGTGCGGATCCTCGCGGCGGCCGATCCCGACCTGCGCGCACGGGTGGAACGGTTCCAGCGCGACCTCGACACCGGCGCGAGGGCGAAGGGACGGGCGCTGCGGGCCCGGCTGGCCGCCGGGGAATGACTCAGGCGGGCGGGCCGAGCAGCGGCCACTCGATCGCGGGGCAGCGGTCCATGACCATGTCCAGGTCGGCCGCGGTCACCCGACGGTAGGCCGCGGGATCCACCACGCCCAGCTGGAACCACACGGCCCGGGCTCCCACGTCCACGGCCTCGTCGGCGATGTTCCCGGCCAGCTCGGAGCGGACGAAGACGTCGACGCAGTCGATGGGGAAAGGAACCGCCGCCAGCGTCGGATAGCCGGTCTCCCCGTGCACCGTCTCGGCGCGCGGGTGCACGGGCACGATCCGCTTGCCGTGCTCCTGGAGGAAGCGGGCCACGCCGTACGCCGCGCGGGCGGTGTTGGTGGACAGCCCCACGACGGCCCAGGTCTGGCAGTCGTCGAGGATCCTCCGGACCGCCTCGTCGCTCCCGCGCGCGATGTCCACGGCGGGATCCTCCCACGCCGGGCCGCTGGTCAGGGGCGTCCCAGACCCCGGTAGGTCCACCCGGCCGCCCGCCAGGCCGGCGCGTCCAGGCAGTTGCGACCGTCGATGACGTACCGGTTGCGGACGATCCCGCCCAGCTCGCCCGGGTCGATCTCGCGGAACTCCGCCCACTCGGTCAGGTGCAGCACCACGTCGGCCCCCCGGCAGGCGTCCACGGCCGACTCGGCGTAGTCCAGCGGCGGGAACATCCGCCGGGCGTTCGGCATCGCCTTCGGGTCGTACACCGACACGTGCGCGCCGGCCAGGTGGATCTGGCCGGCCACGGTCAGCGCCGGTGAGTCGCGGATGTCGTCGGACTCCGGCTTGAACGCGGCGCCGAGCACGGCCACCCGCCGCCCAGGGAAGTACCCGCCCACCGCGGTGCGGGCCAGCGCGGCCACGTGGGTGCGCCGGCGCAGGTTGATCGCGTCCACCTCCTCCAGGAAGTTCAGCGCCTGCCCCGCACCCAGCTCCCCGGCCCTGGCCATGAACGCGCGGATGTCCTTGGGCAGGCAGCCCCCACCGAAACCCAGGCCCGCGTTCAGGAAGCGTCGGCCGATCCGCTCGTCATGCCCCAACGCGTCGGCCAGCGCGGTCACGTCCGCCCCGGTCACCTCGCACAGCTCGGACATCGCGTTGATGAAGGAGATCTTCGTCGCGAGGAACGCGTTCGCCGCGCCCTTGACCAGCTCGGCGGTGGCCAGATCGGTCACCACCATCGGGCTCCCGCCGGCGATCGGCTTGGCGTACACCTCACGCAGCACCGCCTCCGCCGCCTCCGACCGCACCCCGAACACGAGGCGGTCCGGCTGCAGGGTGTCGTCCACCGCGTGCCCCTCGCGGAGGAACTCCGGGTTCCACGCCAGGTCCACGCCGTCTCCTGGCGCCAGCTCGGTGAGACGTGCGGCCAGGCGGGCGGCGGTCCCGACCGGGACTGTCGACTTGCCCACCACCAGGCAGGGTCGGTGCAGGTGGGGGGCCAGCGCTTCCACCGCCGCCTCCACGTGGCTCAAGTCCGCGGCCAGGCTCTCCGCCCGCTGCGGCGTGGCCACGCACACGAAGTGCACGTCACCGAACTCCGCCGCCTCCTCCGCCGACGTGGTGAACCGCAGCCGGCCCTCGGTGACGTGCCGGTGCAGCAACGGCTCCAGCCCGGGCTCGTAGAACGGCACCCGGCCCTCCCCCAGGGCCGCCACCTTCGCCTCGTCCACGTCCACCCCGAGCACCTCGAACCCCAGCTCGGCCAGACAGGCCGCATGCGTGGCACCCAGGTATCCGGTGCCGATGACGGTGATGCGCTTGCTCACGGTGGTCGGCTCTCTCGATCTGCGGACGAGGACACCGGGAACCATACGTTTCTGCCGGACGAGGCGGGATCTGGTCGCGCAGGTCCGAGCCACCGCGTCCCGCTCCCGGTGGTCCGGCCCGCTCGCCTCGCGTCCGGGTCAGGAGGCGTCGTCTTCCAGCAGCCCGGCCGGCACCTCCCGGCCGTCCACCAGCGCCGCCCACAGCTCCCCGGCGGCCTCGTCGTCCCACCGCACGGTGTTCGCGACCTCGCCCACGGGGACCGTGAGGGTGTCCCCACGACCGGTGCTGACCCGGGCCATCGCCCACCCGAAGCGGGCCAGGTCGAGCGGGCCGGTCCCGTCGTCGATGGTGAGGGCGTCGCCACCGGCCAGGGCGAGCCGAGTCAACCGCACGGGGTTCAGCATCGTGGCGGGTGACACCGCCTCGTCCACGATGGCGCCGAGCACCTCGCGCTGGCGCTCGACCCGGCCGAGGTCACCGCGCGGATCGAAGTACCTGGCGCGCGCGTAGCCGAGGGCGTCGGGCCCGGCCAGCTCCTGGCAGCCCGCCGGGAGGTCGATGTGCGCCCTGTCGTCCGCGATGGCCTCGTCGAGGCAGAGCTCCACCCCGCCGAGCGCGTCGACCACACGCGCGAACCCGCCGAAGCCGATCTCGACGTAGTCGTCGATGGCAACGCCGGTGTTCTCCTGGAGCGTCTCGACGAGGAGGGGGGCACCGCCGACGGCGTACGCGGCGTTGATCCGGTCCTCTCCCACGCCGGGGATCTCGACCAGCGAGTCACGGGGAACGCTGATCAACGCGGGACGACCCCCATCCAGCGGCAGGTGCAGGAGCATGATGGTGTCGGTGCGCCGACCCTCGGTCGAGCCCGTGCCCAGATCGCGACGCTCCTCGGGGGTGAGGTCCTCGCGGCTGTCGGAGCCGACCAGGAGGTAGACCTTTCCGGCCGAGGCAGCGCTGCCCGGGTCGTCGAGGACGGCGGCGACCTTGTCGATCCTGGCCCAGGCCAGGGCAGCGACCACGAGCAGGCCGACGAGAACCAGCAGGACGAGCAGGAGGAGGAACCGGAGCGCGGTCCCCGCCGCACCGCGTCTGCGGACCGGGCGACCCCGTCCCCGCCGGCCGCGCGGCTCCGGGGCTCGCGCGGAGGGAGGAGGTGCGCCGGAGTCGCCGACCCGGGGCATCACGCGGGTCGGGTCGAGCGGCGGCTCGCCCGGGAGGTGTGGTGCACTCACGGGCGAACGCTACCGCCGCGGGCCGTACGGTCTACCGGTGTGAGCCCCCTCGACCTGCCCGGCCGTCCCACGTCCGCAGCCAGGACTTCGCTGTCGCGGATCATGACGACCCTGGACACCAACCTGTTGGGCACGGTGCACGGCGGCGTCGTGATGAAGCTCGTCGACGACGTGGCCGGCGCGGTCGCGCAGCGCCACTCCGGGGGCCCCGCGGTCACGGCGTCGATGGACGAGATGGCCTTCCTCCAGCCGGTCCGGGTAGGTGACCTGGTGCACGCGCGGGCCCAGGTGAACTGGACCGGTCGCACCTCCATGGAGGTGGGCGTCCGGGTGATGGCCGAGCCCTGGAACGAGGTGGCACCGCCGGTGCGCGTGGCCACCGCGTACCTGGTCTTCGTCGCCGTCGACCCGGACGGCAGCCCGCGCCTCGTCCCACCGGTGCTGCCCGAGACGGAGGAGGACGAGCGACGGCTCGCCGAGGCCGAGATCCGCCGCAGCCACCGGCTGGCCCGGCGCGCCGCCATCCTGGCCTCCCGCAAGGTCCGGGAGCCGGCCGACGACTGATCGGCGTGGTCTCCCGCCGCCGGCCGTGCCTGCCCTGATACTGGGAGCTCAGCGCGGGGCGGTCCCGCGGCAGACGACGGCGGGGAGGGCGCTTGTCCACGACCGCGCCGCCGCGTGGCCCGTCCGGGGCCCAGCCGGGTCGGATACCGCGGCGGGAGCCGTCGAGTGCACCAGTGACACCGCCGCCCCGGCTCCCGGACTCGGAGTCGCCGCCGGAGCCCGGAACGGATCCCCACCCACCGGGCTCACAGCTGATGCGCCGGCCGGGGCCGCGGTCCCCCGGTCCCCCGGGTCCCCCGGGGTCCCAGCCCCCGCGCCCGCCTCCGCCCGCCCGCGCGATGCGGCGCGAGGCCGTGCGGTTCCGGCGTGCCCTGGTCCTGGTCCTGGGCACGCTGGTCGTCCCGGGGTCGGCCCAGCTGCTGGCGGGCAACCGTCGGGTCGGCGGGTGGGCGTCAGCGGCGTGGGTATCGCTGGTCGTCACGATCGGCCTGACCGCGTGGCTCGTGCCGCTCGACTCCCTGCTGCGACTCGCGGTGCGGCCCTCGGTGCTGAGGACTTTCCAGGTGCTGGTCTTCGGGGTGGTGGTCGGTTGGGGGCTGCTGCTCCTCGACGCCTGGCGGCTCGGTCAACCGCCGTCACTCGCCCGCCGCCACCGGGTGGTGGTGGCCGTGCTCACCCTCGGACTGTGCGCGGCGCTGGCCTACCCTGCGGTCACGGCGGTGCGCTACGCGGCCGCCGCCCGGGACGCGGTGGTCGCCCTCTTTCCCTCCGGCCGAGCGGCGGCGACCAGCGGCGGCCGCGTCAACGTGCTGCTGTTGGGTGCCGACGCCGGCGAGGGCCGGGTCGGCCTGCGACCGGACAGCATCCACCTCGTCTCCGTCGACGCGCGCACGGCGCGCCCGGTGATGTTCAGCCTCCCGCGCAACCTCGAGCGCGCCCGATTCCCGCGGGACACCCCTGCCGGGGAGGAGTTCCCCCGCGGCTTCACCGGGGAGGGGGACGAGGAGGACTTCCTCCTCAACGAGACCTGGACGTACGGGGAGGACAACCCCCACCTCTTCCCAGGTCCCGCCGGTCCGGGCGCGACCGCGGTCAAGCAGGCGGTCGAGGGCACTCTCGGCCTGCCTGTGCACTACTACGTGCTCGTCGACCTCGCGGGCTTCCGCAGCCTCGTCGACGCCCTCGGTGGGGTGACGCTGACGGTCGCCGAGCCGATCCCCATCGGCCAGCACGGCCGCGTGCTCGAACCTGGGGAGCAGCGGCTCGACGGCTACGAGACCCTGTGGTTCGCCAGGTCTCGCGAGGGCAGCTCCGACTACGCCCGCATGGCGCGCCAGCGATGCGTCGTCGACGCCGTCCTGCGGGAGGCCGACCCGGCCACCGTCCTGCGCAACTTCACCGAGCTCGCAGCCACGGCCACCTCGCTACTCGAGACCGACGTCCCGCAGGCACAGGTGGGCGAGCTCCTGGACCTGGCCCTGCGGGCCAAGTCCCAGGACTTGACGTCCGTGCTGTTCGTCCCGCCGTTGGTGGTGCCGGCTGACCCAGACATCGACCTCATTCAGGAGACCGTGCGGGCGCGGCTCTCCTCGGCGTCGCGGTCGCCGGACCGCCCGGGCAGGGACGACACCGATGCAGGGCGCGCGGCGACTGCACGGCCGTCGGTCGGGGCCGAGGCGGGCGGGGAGGCCGAGGAACGTCAGGGCGTCGCACCTGGGGCGGATTTGCAGCCCCCCGTCAGTGGGGACGTCAGCGCAGCCTGCCGGTGATCGCCGGGGCTTGCAGCGGCGGTCACTCCGGACGAGTCCGTGTCAGGACGTGCATGCCCTTGTCCGCTCGGATGTTCTGGAGGTGCAGGTCTGGGAACTCCTTCAGCCAGCGGCTGCTGGTGAGCCGCTCGTCGCGCCGGTGTGTATCGTCGAGGACGATCGTCGACCCAGGCCTGCAGCGCGGGAGCAGCACGGGTCCCGCCGGGTACCGAGCCAGCGGAGAGGTGTCCCCCGGCGGACCGTCCACGAAGAGCAGGTCGATGTCCCTCAGGTCGTCCACGGCCTGCAGGTCGTACCACAGCCAGGACTCGTCGTCGACCTCGAACGGGGTCAGTGACGCGTCTCTGATCTCCACGACGTCCCCCAGTCCGTGCATCTGCACGTACGAACGCGTCACGTCCGCCCAGAGCGGATCGTGCTCGAGCGCCACGACCTTGCCGCGCCCGCGCGCGCGCAAGGCAGAGCCCAGGATGATCGACGAGACTCCGCTCCCGCACTCGACGACGAGCTCGGGTTCATCGCGCCAGAGCCGCTCGACCAGGAAGTGCAGGACGTCGGGGGACGCGGTGTAGCCGCGCATGGGTGGAAGCGGGGCCTGCGGCCGCAGCAGATCGTGCAGACCGAGAAGGGCCTCGAGCTGCCAGTAGGTCTCCTTGGTCTCCTTGCGAAGGTGGTCGAGGCGGGCAACCAGGTCCGACGGGACCGCCCTGGCGACGGGATCCAGGTGCCGCCTCGCCCGCTCCAGCTGCACCTGCAGGTCGTCGAGTCGGTGCTGCAGGTCGTCGAGTCGGTGCTGCAGGGTGATGGTCGTGTCGCTACCGTCGCGAACAACGGTCTCGGGTTGTCCGATCGTTGCGGCGACACCCGAGAGGAGTCGGTGGAGCTCGGCGTGGTCCGCCGAGGTCCTCCTCGCCAGCTGGGCGATGTGCCGCTGCACCCGACTGGATGCCGCGGCCGTGACAGCGGTCAACGCCAGGACGAGGACCAGCAGACCGATGACGACTGCGTCGACGATCACGAGCCGCGAGCTCGCTGTCAGCACGACGAGGCTCAGAACCCCCAGGAGCACCACACCACCACCAACGAGCGCGATCACTCGAATGGCCGGTATGTTCACCGAGAACCTCCGTCCTCCGCGCTCGTGCGAAGGTTGAGGGTAGTGCCTCACGTGGTAGCCGAAGTCGCCTCCCTGTCCCTGTTGTAGCCTGACCGGGCTCGTGGCTGAGCGGGCGGTGCCCGGTTCGCGGAGCCGCCGACGGTGGATGACGCTGGAGGGCTCCGCGTGTCGTACGACCTTGCTGTGCTGGGACTCGGTTACGTGGGCCTCCCCCTGGTCCAGGCCGCCGTCCTCGCAGGTCTCTCCGTCGTGGGCGTCGACGTGGACGAGACGACCGTGGCAGGGCTCAACGCCGGCCGTTCGCACGTCGACGACCTGACGGACGAGGACGTCTCGAAGCTGACTCGTGCCGGATTCGTGGCCGGCGTCGACGAGGACGTCATCGCTCGTTCGTCCGCAGTGGTGATCTGTGTGCCCACACCGCTGTCGGAGGACGGTGGACCGGACCTCGCCGCAGTGCGGTCGGCCGCCCGCATGGTGGCCCGGAACCTGCGGCCGGGGATGCTCGTGGTGCTGGAGTCCACCACGTACCCAGGGACGACGGAGGAGGTCTTGCGACCCCTGCTCGAGGAGTCGGGGCTGCACGCGGGGCCGGACTTCTCGCTCGCCTTCTCCCCGGAGCGCATCGATCCGGGCAACACGGACTTCAGCCTGCGCAACACGCCGAAGATCGTCGGCGGTCTGACGAGCGAGTGCACGCAGGCGGCCGCCACCTTCTACTCGCGATTCATCGACGTCGTGGTGCAGGCGAGTGGCACCCGTGAGGCCGAGATGGCCAAGCTCCTGGAGAACACCTATCGCCACGTCAACATCGCGCTCGTGAACGAGATGGCCCGCTTCTGCCACGAGCTCGGCATCGACCTGTGGGACGCCATCAGGTGCGCATCGACCAAGCCGTTCGGTTTCCAGCCCTTCTACCCGGGTCCAGGGGTGGGAGGTCACTGCATCCCGATCGACCCGAACTACCTGAGCCACAACGTGCGCGCCAGGCTGGGCTATCCCTTCCGCTTCGTCGAGCTAGCGCAGGAGATCAACGCGATGATGCCGTCCTACGTGACATCGCGTGTCCAAGGGATGCTCAATGCCGACAGGAACAGCCTGAACGGTGCGCAGGTCCTGCTCCTCGGCGTCACGTACAAGGCCGACATCGCCGATCAACGCGAATCACCAGCACTGCCATTGGCTCGCCGCCTGATGGCGGGGGGAGCCCGCGTCGACTTCCACGACCCCTTGATCGAGGAGTGGGTCGTCGACGACCGACGACTTCGGTGCGTGCCCGACCTCGAGCAAGCGCTCGCGCGATCCGACGTCGCGGTGCTGCTCCAGGCACATCGTGTCTACGACGGCGCGGCGATCGTGCGTGCCGGCCGACGTGTCCTGGACACCCGTGGTGTCCTGCCTCCGGCACATGTCGTCGAACGTCTCTGACCCGGCCGGTCCGCCGGCTGGTCAGGGCAGGTTCTCCTCGAGCGACCTCACGAGCGGGTCCGCGGTTCCTCCGTCCACCCACTCGACGGGTCGGCCGAGCAGTTCCTGGTACACGCCGCGGATGACCTCCTCCTGTCGTCCCCACGAGTAGGTCTCCCGCAGGTCGGGGTCCCGGACCGTCGCCTTGTAGGCGTCCAGCTGCTCGATCACGGTCCTGGCTGCGCGCGCCATCCCGGCGGCATCGCCGACGGGGAAGACCTGCCCCAGGCGGTGCCGCGTCACGAGCTGGGCTTGGGCGCGGAGGTCGCTCACGACGAGCGGCAAGCCGGCGTAGAGGTACTCGAACAACTTGTTCGCGAGCGTGACGTCGTGGCTCTCGTAACGCAATCCGGAGAAGATCCCGATGTCCGCGGACGAGAGGAAGGTCACCACCTGACCCGGAGGCACCGGGTCGAGGAAGTGGACACGGTGGTCCAGGTCCATGGCCGCCGCTTCCGCACGCAGGCGCCTGACGTAAGGCGTTCTCGGGTGGGGGACGCACACCAGGGCGAGGTGAGCGCCTGGTAGCTCTCTCATCGCCTCGATCGCGGTCTCGACGCCACGGGCAGGGGTCATCCCGCCCGCGTACACGAGCAACGGGGCGGCCGGATCGAGCCCGACCACCTCGCGGAGGGTCGGCCGAGCGGGGTCGGGCCTGTCGATGACCGGTGTGTTGAGGACCACCGCCGGTGGGATGTCGAGGTCGTACCGGCGGACGAGTGCGTCAGCCATCTGCGCGCTCACCGTGATGATCCGGTCCGCGCCGCGGATGTAGCGGGACTCGTAGTCGGCCCAGCCCGCGATGGTCCGTGGGGTCCGGGCCAGGCTCGGGGACAGTCCCGCGACGTACTCGTGAGCGTCGTAGACCCACCGGACGTCTCGACCGCGCAGCCTGGCCCGCCCGACTGCCAAGGCGGCGACACCCACCATGTCCGCATCGTGCGCGTGGATCAGGTCCGGATCCAGCCGGTCGATCTCGGGGCCGAACGAGAGCTCCCTGTCCACCTGCTCCGGCAGGAGTCGACGCCACCGTGCCACGAACGTCCTCTCCCCCCATGCCTCGTCCCATCGGCGCCAGCTCGCGCGGTGTCGCTCGTCGAGCCAGGAGCGGGCCCTCGTCAGGCGGCGGCGACCTCGTAGGCCCGTCAGCACGACCCGACGTCGGACCACCCCGAGGAAGTGGGCCCAGGACGTCCCCGCCCCGCGGGACCGATCGAAGGCGGCTTCCCCCGACTGGGCCTTGATCTCACGTTGCCGGAAGCGCACCTTGGCCTCGGAGGCTGCCCGTGCCTCGGGACTCCGCCACCCGATGACCGCAAGCTGCCGACGGCGGGAACGACGTGCCTGGGCGGCGGCCCTCGCGCTCCCGCGTACCGGTATCCGGAGCACGTCCACGTCACCCATCCGGCTCCGTGTCCGGCGAGGACCCGACGTCATCCCGAGGAGAGTCACGCGGAGACCGAGGCGGGCCACCGCAAGGGCTTCCTTCTTCACCCTCGCATCGTTGGCGATGTCGTTGGACACCACCATGACGACATGAGGTCGCGCCTGCTCGGTCCCGTCGTGCATCGTGCCGCCCTCCGCGACTGCGTGATCTCGGAGGGCGGACGTGGGGACCTCGCTCACCGCTGCGGCCGACCGATGACGATCCGGAGGACTCCAGCCCAGAGGTCCGGCTCCGTGACGTCGCGTCCGTCGAGGAGCACCTTGACACCGGGAAGGTCGTCGGGCGTCAACGACCGGTACTCGGGATGGTCGGCCTGGATGACGGCAGCGTCGACCTGGGTGGGGGTACCGCGCACGGGAAGCCCCACGCCACGGAGCTCGTCGTCGGTGTAGAGGGGATCACTGACCGAGACATCGGCGCCGGCCTGCCGGAGCGCCTCCACCGTCGCGAAGGCGCCCGAGAAGGCGGTCTCCTTGACCCCTCCCCGATAGGACGCACCCAGCACGGTCACTCGGACGCCGGCGAGGGTTCCCATGGCCTTCTCGAGGAGGCCGACGGAGTACGCCGGCATGCTGGCGTTGGCCCGTCGTGCTGCGTGCACGACGGTCGCGTCCGGGTCGTTGTGGAGGTACAGCCTCGGGTACACGGGGATGCAGTGGCCACCGACGGCGATGCCCGGCCGGTGGATGTGGCTGTACGGCTGGCTGTTCGCTGCCTCGATCACCCTGTACACGTCGACGTCGTTGGCTGCGGCGTAACGGGCGAACTGGTTGGCCAGCCCGATGTTGACATCCCGGTAGGTCGTCTCGGCCAGCTTGGCCATCTCCGCCGCCTCGGCACTCCCGAGGTCCCACACACCGTTGGCCGGGTCAAGATCCGGCCGGTCGTCGAAGTCCAGAACGGACTCGTAGAAGGCTCTCGCCCGTCCGGCACCCTCGGCCGAGAGGCCACCCACGAGCTTCGGGTATCGACGGAGATCTCTGAAGATGCGCCCGGTGAGGACCCGCTCGGGGGAGAACACCACGTCGAAGTCGGTGCCTTCACGTAGCCCCGAACCCTGTTCGAGGAGGGGCTTCCAACGACCGCGGGTCGTCCCGACCGGCAGGGTGGTCTCGTAGGAGACGAGAGTCCTCCTCGTGAGGTGCCGGGCGATGTCCCACGTCGCGGAGTCCATCCCGCCGAACTGCGGTTCGGCCGTGACGTCATCGACGAACAGAGGAACCACGACCACGACGGCGTCTGCCTCGGGGACGGCGTCCCCGTAGTCGGTCGTGGCGCGGAGCCGACCTTCCTGGACAGCCTCGCGCAGGAGACTATCGAGGTCGGCCTCTCCCGGGAACGGCGCACGACCGGCGTTGACCGAAGCAACCACTCTGTCGTCGACGTCGACACCGACGACGTCGTGACCCTTGGAGGCGAACTGAACGGCCAGGGGTAGACCGATCTTGCCCAGCGCCACAACGGTGATCTTCACGAATGACCTCACGGAGCGGGATCAGAGTCGCCGGGTAGGGTACCTGGTCGGCCGGGGCTGACAGGCCGCTCAGCAGTCGGATGGAACGGTGGCAGTCGTGAAGGTCCTCAGCGTCGTCGGGGCCCGCCCGCAGTTCGTCAAGCTGGCCCCCATCGCCGAGCGGCTCTCGATCAGCGGCGACCAGCACCTGATCGTGCACACAGGTCAGCACTACGACGTCTCGATGTCGGACGTCTTCTTCGAGGACCTCGCCATTCCGGAGCCAGACGTCCACCTCGGTGTCGGCTCGGGGAGCCACGGTGTCCAGACGGGAGGAATGCTGGCGGCCCTGGACGGCGTCCTGGACGAGCATCGCCCGGATGTCGTCCTCGTCTACGGCGACACCAACTCGACCCTGGCCGGTGCCGTCGCGGCCGTCAAGATGCACCTGCCGGTCGCCCACCTCGAGGCGGGCCTGAGGTCCTTCAATCGTCGTATGCCCGAGGAGCACAACCGGGTGCTGACCGACCACGCGTCGGACCTCCTGCTCGCCCCGACGGAGCAGGCGGTCCGACACCTGGCTGCCGAGGGCCTGGCGTCCCGGGTCCGGCTGACCGGCGATGTCATGGCCGACGTCTGCTTCAGAGTCAGGGACCGGGTCCGTGAGGAGCTGCCCCCGTTCACGGAGTGGCGACTCCCGGCCGAGCCATACCTTGTCGCGACCCTGCACCGCGCAGAGAACACCGACGACCCTGCGCGGCTGAGGAAGCTGCTCGACGCGCTCGACGAGCTGCCCATGCCAGTGGTACTGCTCGCCCACCCCCGCTTGGTCGCCCGCCGGCACGACTTCGGGATCACCACCTCTGAGTCGGTGCGCTGGCACCCACCGCTGCCCTACCCCCAGATGGTGGCCGCGGTCCTCGGGTCCGAGGGCGTCGTCACCGACTCGGGGGGGCTGCAGAAGGAGGCGTTCCTCCTGGAGAGACGGTGCATCACCCTCCGGTCAGAGACCGAGTGGCCCGAAACGCTGGTCGGTGGGTGGAACGTTCTGGCACCAGACGGGGAGCGGCTCGACGAGCTGGTGCGGCGCCCGGCCCCGGACCCGGAAGGGCAGCACCGTCCCTACGGCGACGGTGACGCCGCCGCGAGAGTCGTGGACGCCCTGACAACGTTCCTCCACGACCGCTGAGACGGCGGAACGCCACGCCTCAGGTCGCCGGCGTCGGCGTGGCATCACGGCTCCAGCCAGCGACTCAGCCTGCGCAGGCGCCATGCTGCAGCCTTGCGCCCCCTGACCAGGGGGTGACGGCTCCACGACGGCGCAGGTGCGGCAGGTCCGTGAGTGGGAGCGGTGCCGCTCGGAAGGGGTTCGATCACCGTCTCCAGCGCCGAATGACCCAGCGCCGTGACGCGGTCCACGAGGAACGGCTCGGCCGTCGGCCAGGCGAACTCCTCGCGGCGGGCGGCGAGTTCGGTACGGAGGCCGTTGTCGTCGAGGAGGTCGCGGACGGCACCGGCCAGTGCCTCGGCGCTTCCGTCCACAAAGGTCCTCCCGACGCGCTCACGACTCACGAAGTCGCCCGCAGCCGTCCCCTCCGTGGCGACGACCGCAACACCCGCTGCCAACGAGTCGTACAGCTTGTTGGGCATGGCCAGGAGCAGGTTGGGGGAGGTGCGCGGGGAGTAGAGGATCAGGGAGAGGTCGGTTCCCACGAGGAAAGACGTCAGCTCGTCCAGCGGGACTGGGTCGATGATGTGCAGCCGGTCTGAGACCCCGTGCGATCGGGCGAGGTCGAGGATCATCCGGTCCGTGTCCTGCCGTACCTCCCCGACGAACGCCACGTGGAGGCGGGGCTCCCGCGCGAGCAGGTGAATCGCGAGCTCCGGTCGGCGGTTGGGTACGACGTTGCCGACGTGGACCGCCAGAGGGTCGTCAGGTCTCAGCCCCAGCATGTCACGCAACCTCGGCCGCGTCCCCGTCGCAGGCGCAGCAAGGTTGGCGACGACCTCCACGCGACGCGCGCCGTACTCGCGAGCCAGGATGTCAGCGATCCCCGTGCAGACGGTCAACGTGAGGTCGACCTGCGGGATGAAGTCACGCGCGATCGCCTCCCAGTCGCCCAGTTGCCCGACGTCGAGGTACTCGAGTCGCATGAAGAGTTCGTGGGCGTCGTAGACCACTCGGGAACCAGGCCGTGACTGCGCCGCCCACACGACTGCCGGGAGGGCATCGAGGTCCGCCGCCCAGTAGATGTGCGCCGGCCACGACGACAGGGCCTCTGCGGCGGCGACCCACTCGTACGCCAGGATGTTGAGGTCGGCCGGCCGGCGAGCGATCTGAGGTGTCGGCTGGTCGAGCACGGACTGCCAGAGCTTCTGCTGGCGGCGGCCCGCCGAGGTGCTGACGTCGACGGTCCTGATCCGCCGCTCGAGGTCACCTCGCAGCCGGTGACCTCCGCCGACCCGGGCGGGGATCCTCTCGAGTCCCCAGTCCTCGAGGCGCTGGGACCACCTCGGTGGGGCGACGCAGCCGATGGTCACGCCTGCGCGGCGCAGGGTGGCCAGCTCCTTCCTCGAACGGGTGCTGGGCCCGGGTAGCTCGTAGAAACCGATGCTCAGGCTGTCGTCAGTCATGGAGGTGGGATTTCCCCAGTCCCTCGACTGCCTCGCGCAGCTGGGCGGTCCGCTCGAAGGGCTCGGCGTGCGCGCGGCACCTGTCGATGACGGTGGTGGCGGTGCTCCGGCCACTGAGCACGCAGCGTGCGGCCTCCGCGAGCGCGATCGCGACGTCGTCCGGATCGCGGCTCGCCGGGAACCAGAGCGGGTAGCCGTGGAGCACGTCCTTGGCTGCGTTGGCCGCCCCGGTGACCGAGACGACCGGTCGACAGGTCGCCATGTACTCGAACACCTTGCCCGATGTCACGTAACGGTCTCCGCCCGCCAAGAACACCAGCACGTCGATGTCCTCGTAGGCATCAGCGACATCCGCCTTGGCCACCGGACCGGCATACCTCACCCCTGCGTCCTGCGCGCCCTCCAGCGCCTTGGCCAGTCTCCACGTCGGGGTGGTGTAGTAACCCAGGTAGCCGAAGAACGTCAACGAGCCCGCCGCGATCCCGTCATCGTGCTCCCTCGCCCGCCGCCAGCCAGCCAGCAGCTCGCCGAGGGGCTGACCCGTGGTCAGCGTGCCGACGAAGCCGAACCGTACGGACCCGTCCCGCGCCGCCCGGCCAGGCGGGCGGACGCGGGACAGGGGTACGGCGTCGTACCCGTTCATGACGACCCTGGTCTTCGCCGAGATCTCGGGGAAGGCCTGGTCGTACCAGTCCTTGATCGGGTCGTTGACGAACCAGACGGCCTCCGCTCCGTCGAGCACCGCCCTCTCGAGACGGCCCACACGAGAGCGCGCGTCGTGGACACGCTCTCCGGTGAAGACCTGCAGGGACCATGCGTCACGGTGGTCGATCACGTAGGGCACACCGCGGCGATGCAGGTGTCGCGCAGCGGCGAACGTCACGAACGGTCCACCCGACGCGATCGTGAGCTCGACCGGTCGACGTCGATGGATCCGGGCGGCCGCCCTTTCCAGCGGCCTCCGCCAAGCACCGTAGACGTTCTCCGGCCACCGGAACCGCGACGTGAACCGACACCAGAGATCCCACAGCCGAGGCGTGTTTGCCTTGACGGCGTTGAAGCGTCGGATGTCGGGTTCGAGGTTCCCGAGCGGGAAGGGTATCCGCACGACGTCGATCCGGCGGTCGACCGCGTCCTCCAGCGAGTGATCCACCCCCGTGAAGCGTTCGAGGTCCTCGACGTGAGGAGCCAGGACCGTCACGTCCCACCCGGACGCCACGAGGACGTTGGCCGTGGTGAGCATCCGGTAGGCCCCTCCGCCGCGTGCGGGTGGGAAGCCCCACGCGACGTACAGGCAGTGCCCGCGAGACGTCACGACGACGCGGGGCCTCGGCCCGTCGACGCCGGTGGACCCGGCCGCCGCGAAGGACCGGGAATCGTGCCACCTACCACGTCGCACCCCTCCGCCGCCTGGACCTGAGCGGGGGACAGGCTATATCGACCGTGTCGTGGCCCCTCGTGCGACCACGAGTCGACCGCGACCGACCACCGTCCTGAGGCGCCGTGACCCTGGCCGCTACCCTGAGCGGGTGGGTGATGTCGATCAGGCTGCGCCACGTCCTCGCTTCGAAGTCGTCCTCCTCGCCCCGTCGACCACCAGGTCATCAACGCTGGCTTCCGCCGCACAGGACGCCTTCGGCGGTCACGTGGCGACCACGGTCGTCTCGCTGCGGCCTTCAGCGGGTGCGACAAGGTCGGGCCGGCTCTACCTGAGCCGGGATCCCGCCTTCGGGCGGGAGGTCCCCGTGCCGACGATCACTGCGTCGAGGCGTTCAGAGCCGGGCGCGGGACACACCGCATCGGCGAGCGCTCCTCACCGGAGTCCGCAGAACTCCGTGTCCCAGGCACGTGAACCGTCATCGCCACGACGCGGCTGGCGGGGTGCTCTCGGCGCGTCCGCGCGCACGATGCGGTCGAGCGCGATCGGTGCCAGGTTGGAGGTCGCGATTCGCGGCAGTCGGTCGCGGCGCTTCCTGTGGGCTACGTGGAGGTCGGTGACCGTCCGTCGTCTGCTTGCCGAGGCCGATGTCGTCGTGGCCATCGATACGGAGGCGGTGCCCGCGGCGTGGTTCGCCGCGCGGCGGAACCGGCGTGCCGTGGTGACCGTCGGCGTGCCGGCAGCGGCTTCGCTCTTGGCCCACGCGCGTGCGCGATGACGCACCCTGGTCACTCCGCGAACTCGTGAGAGTCGTCATGGTGGTGGCGAACGACGTCTCCACCGATTCCCGTGTCCAGAAGGAGGCCAACGCCTTGGCGGAGGCCGGACACGACGTGATCGTTCTCGGGACGTCCACGACCGGCCAGGAGTACGGGTCGACGATCGGTGCGGTACCGGTGGTCCACGTCCCCGTCCAGCGGCTCATCAGCGGCGAGATGCTCAGGAGCCGTGCCCGCCGGCGACAGCGGGCGTTGCTCGGCCTGCCCTACCTGGACCGCGAGAGCGCTGCGGCCGCCGCGGCCCGGGCCAAGCTGCGCCGAACCGAGCTCGAGGAGCGCGGCGACGGTGCCCCAGCGCGTGGGCGCGTGAGTGAGCTTCTGTCGCTCACGGTCCGCGCACAGTCGGCCACGCGAGTCGTCCGCCTGCGTCGAGCGATGACGCTCCGGGCCCGAGGTCTGTGGCGTTCGTGGGACCGGGCCGCCGGACGGTCCGCTCTCGGGGCGCGGTGGTGGCGGGTGCATCCTCTGGTCGACGACTACGAGCTGGCCTTCGGACGCAGGCTCGACCAGCTCGCCCCGGACGTCATCCACGCGCACGACATGCACGTCATCGGTGTCGCAGCCCGCGCGGCCGCCCGCGGTCGACGAGACGGACGGCGCCTTCGATGGGTCTACGACGCCCACGAGTTCGTGCCGGGGCTCTCGCAGTACGGCCACCGCACCCGCAGGATGGTCGCGGCGTGGGCGGACCTCGAGCGCCGGTACATCGGCCGGGCCGACCGCATCGTCACGGTCAGCGCGCCCATCGCCGACGAGCTCGTCCACCGCTATGCCCTGTCTCGCCGGCCGACCGTCGTCCTCAACGTCCCGGACGTACCCGACGACTCCGGACGTCGGCCGGTGCCTGGCGTCCGGCGATTGTCGGGGGTCGCGCCGGATGATCTGCTGCTCGTCTACGCGGGAGGTATCAGTGCGGCCAGGGGGCTGGACGTCGCGGTAGCTGCGCTGCAGCACGTGCCCGAGGCCCACCTGTGCATCGTCTGCGTACCCAGCACGCGCACGGACGACGCGGTGCGGCTCCACGAGCTGTCGAGGCGCCTGGGGGTCGAGGACCGCTTGCACCTCGTGGAGCCCGTCGACCCCGGTGCGGTGGTCGACTTCCTGGCGAGCGCCGACATCGGACTCGTCCCCATCCGCAGGTACCGAAGCCATGAACTGGCACTTCCGAACAAGCTGTTCGAATACACTCTTGCGGGTCTGCCTGTCGTCGTCAGCAGGCTCGATGCGATGAGTCGATTCGTTCGGGAGACCGGGGTCGGGACGACTCACGTCGTCGACGACCCCCGGGATCTCGCCCGCGCGATCGGGGTGGTCCAGCGAGAGCTACGTCACTACCGGGTGCGGGCACGGTCTCAACGGCTTCGGTCCGAGTACTCATGGGCTCGTCAGGCTGAGCGTCTTACGGCGTTGTACGAGGACCTCGCGGTCGATCTCTCGACCGAGGACGCCGTCGTGCCCGAGACGTAGGCCACCGCCCGCGCCCGGGACCGGCTCCTCGGGCGTGGAGACGGCGCGCCGTGCGCCGGTACGGTGTCCCGTGCCATGAGCCGCCTCCACGCCGACCCAGTCGCCGGCCCCGGTCGCCCGGGGAGCTGGCCCGGAGTCTCCGTCGTCATGCCGGTCCTCGACGAGGAGAGGCACCTCGAGAGCGCCGTCCGCCGCGTGCTCGCCCAGGAGTACCCAGGCCCTCTCGAGGTCGTGCTGGCCGTGGCGCCGTCCCGTGACCGGACGGTGGCGGTCGCGGCTCGGCTCGCGGCGGAGGACCCGCGGGTGCGGACCGTCGCCAACGCCTCCGGGCGGACACCGGCCGGGCTCAACGCCGCGATCGCGGCGACCACCCACCCGGTCGTGGTCAGGGTCGACGGCCACTCGGTCCTGCCCCGCGGGTACGTCCGGCGAGCGGTCGAGGTGCTCCGGCAGACGGGGGCGGACAACGTCGGCGGGATCATGGATCCGAGGGGAGAGACCCCGTTCGAGCAGGCCGTGGCCCGGGCGATGAGCAGCCGGCTGGGCATCGGCGGGGCGCGGTTCCACGTCGGCGGGGAGCCAGGGCCCGCTGAGACCGTCTACCTCGGCGTCTTCCGCCGCCAGGTCCTCGAGCGCCTCGGCGGCTACGACGAGCGGTTCACCCGCGCCCAGGACTGGGAGCTCAACCACCGGATCCGGGCCGCCGGGGGGACGGTGTGGTTCTCGCCCGACCTGCGGGTGTCGTACCGTCCCCGGTCCTCACCGCGCGCCTTGGCGCGTCAGTTCTACCGCACCGGTCAGTGGCGGCGTGAGGTGGTCCGTCGGTACCCGGACACCGCGAGCCCGCGGTACGTGGCTGCGCCGCTGACGGTCGTGCTGGTGACCGTGGGTTCGGCGCTGGGGCTGGTCGCTGCCGCGGGGGGCCCGAGATGGGCCGTCGTGGGCGCGGCCGCGCCCCTGGGCTACTGCGCCCTGGTGGCGGGTGGGTCGGTGGTGGCGGGCCACGGTCTGCCGGCCCGGGCCCGGGCCTGGTTGCCGCTCGTGCTCTCGACGATGCACCTGAGCTGGGGCTTGGGCTTCCTCCGCGGAGCGGAGGGGTGTTGAGGGTCCTCGCCCTCGTCCAGTCCCCGGTGGCGGGGGATGCCCGGGTCGAGCGGGAGGCCGCGTCGCTCGCCGCGGCGGGGCACGAGGTCACCCTCGTCGGGAGAGGCGTCCCTGCCGGGTACGAGCCGCCCGACCGTGTCGCGATGGTCGACGCAGGCCGCTCCGGCGGGCTGGCAGTCGGACGCGCATCCGCCGGAGGCTCTGCCGGGGGTGGTCGCCGGATGCCGTCGACAGTCGAGCGGGCGGCGCGGTGGGCGTTGCTCCCCGACCACCGAGCCCGGGTCGAGGCGGTCTGGCGTCGCGACGCCGCGAGGCTGGTGGCGGACCTGCCGGTCGACGTGGTGCACGCCCACGACCTCAACACCATCGAGCTCGCGTGCTCCGTGGCCGCGCTGCGGGGCGTGCCGATGATCTACGACGCTCACGAGCTCTGGTCGGGGCGGCAGCTGCCAGGTCGTCCGACGCCGGTGGGCTCGCGGCGGCAGGCCGCACTCGAGCTCCGGACGGCGCGGCGCGCCGAGGTCGTGCTCACGGTCAGCGAGGGCATCGCCGACCGGTTGCGCGCCAGAGGGCTGCCCGACGTCCGGGTGGTGCGCAACACCTTCCCGATGCGCGGGGACGAGCCGGCCGCGGCGTCGCCGCCGGAGGGCATCGTCTACGCAGGGCGGATCGGGCCGGGTCGCGACCTCGAGACCGTCGTGGTGGCGTCGGGCCGGTACCTGACCGGCCTCCGGACGCTGCTCGTGGGACCGGCGGATCACGCGTACGAGCGGCGGCTTCCCGGCTCGGGCGTGGACGTGCTGGCGGCCCTGTCCCTCGAGGACGTCGATGACGTCTACCGGCGGCTCGGCATCGCCGCCGTCACCTTGACCGACTCCTGCGACAACCACCGGCTCGCCCTCCCCAACAAGCTGTTCCATGCCGTCCGCGCGGGCACGCCCGTCGTCGCGGCGGACCTGCCCGAGATCGCCCGCGTCGTGCGCCGTCACCGGCTGGGCGTGCTCTACCGTCCCGGCGACCCGGCGTCCTTCGCCGACGCGGTCGCGACGGTGGTCGCGGACCACAGCCAGCTCGTCTCCAACGTCGTGGCGGCTCGGGCGGAGCTGAGCTGGGCCCGGGACGAGACGGTGCTCCTGGAGGCTTACGAGGGCCTGCGGCGGTGACGGAGGACAACCCCCGCCTCGCGATGGTGGTCAACAACGCGGTCACCGGCGACTCACGGGTCCTCCGTTGCGCCACGGCCGCCGTCGAGGCGGGGTTCCGGGTCCAGGTGCTCGGGAGATCCCCCACGACGGAGCACCACCGCCTCGAGCTGCCCGATCTGCCCGGGGCGGACGTCGTGCTCGTCCCGATCCGGCCCGCTCTCGCGCGTCGGGAGCGGACCCCGGCGGCGAGGACCCTGCGCGGCCGGGCGCGCGAGACCCTGGCACGTCGGGACGCGATCGCCGGTCACGGCGGCCCGGGGTCGAGGCTGCGGCACGGCGCGTGGCGGCTGCTCGATCCCTGGGTGCAGGACTTCGAGCTCGCCCTGGCACCCACGTTGGAGGACCTGCGCCCGCACGTCGTGCACGCCCACGACCGCCACACGGTCTCCCTCGCAGCGAGGAGTGTTGCGGCGCTTCGGGCGCGGGGGCACCCGACGGGCTGGGTGCTCGACGCGCACGAGTACGTCGCGGCGACAGCCGCGCGGGACGCCGGCGGCCTCCGCGGCGCGGTGCGGCGTCGGATGGTGACCGGTCTGCAGGACGAGTTCATCCGGGAGGCCGATGCCGTCGTGACCGTGAGCGAGTCCCTGGCCAGGATGCTGCGGACCGACCACGGGCTGCTCGAGCAGCCGACCGTCGTCCTGAACGCACCCCTCGTCCGTCCGGGCCGTCGACCGGCGCAGGACGTCCGGGAGGCGGCGGGTCTCGACCGAGGGGTCCCGCTCCTCGTCTACAGCGGCGGCTGCGCGCCACAACGCGGCGTCGGGACACTGGTCGACGTCCTGCCTCTGCTCCCGACGGCGCATGTCGCGCTCGTGGCCGGATCCGACGACCCGGGTCTGGCCGCCCTGATCTCCCGGGCCACCGACGCCGGCACGTCGGATCGCCTGCACGTGCTCCCGTACGTTCCCGCGCAGGACGTCGTGGGCTATCTGGCCGGCGCGGACGTCGGCGTGATCCCCCTGCTCCACCGGGTGAACCACGAGATCTCCCTGGTGACCAAGTACCTCGAGTACCTGCACGCGGGCCTCCCCGTCGTCTGCTCGGACGTCCGGGAGATGGCGACCTTCACCAGCACGCACGGGCTGGGCGAGGTGTTCCCCGCAGGTGACGTCGCCGGACTCGCCCGGGCCGTGTCGGCGGTGCTGAAGGCGCCCGGTCGCTACGCGGTGCGGCGGACCCCCGAGCTGCTCGACGAGTACTCCTGGCCACGGCAGGGCGAACGTCTTGCCGCCGTCTATCGAGAGGTGCTCGTGCGCGGGGGCCGGTCCCCGCGCATGTAGACTCAACCGTCCCGCCCTGCGCGCCTCCCGGCGCAGTCCGCCGTCGAGGTCCATGTCCGAGCGCCTGTCCCCGCCCGCACCCCGGCCGCCCGTGAACCTGGCGCCCAGCAGTTGGCCGCGTGTGGCCTACCTCGCGTTCTACTTCCCGCCGACGCGGGCCAGCGGGGTGCATCGGAGCCTGGCCACCGCCAACCACCTGGCCGGGGCCGGGTGGGACGTCACTGCGCTGACGCCGCAACGGGAGTTCTTCCGCGACGCCATCCGGTCGTACGACCCGTCGCTCGACGCCCGGGTGCGGGCAGACGTGCGGGTGGACCGCGTGCCCTTCCGCTCACCCGCCTGGGAGACCGACATCCGGCGCTTCTCGCGGTTCCGCGGCAACTTCCCCCTCGCCCACCGGGTGGTCTCGACACGGCTCGAGCGCACGCTGTTCCCCGAGCCGTACGCACGGTGGATCGCCCCCGTGGTGCGGCGGCTGCTGTCGCTGCACCGGGTCACCCCGTTCGACGTCGTCCTCGCGACGGGCAACCCGTTCAGCTCCTTCGCCGCCGCCTGGTCCTTCCACCGGCTGACCGGCGTGCCGTACGT
>Ga0268386_10000698_pt1 | contig 21844 bp, 15 predicted proteins | sample RVTome_15_FD_200260 | JGI IMG/M metagenome (GOLD analysis project Ga0268386, IMG submission 200260) | Soil microbial communities from uranium-contaminated site in the Upper Colorado River Basin, Wyoming, United States - RVT150D86... ...
TCGCGTGCAGCGGCAAAAGGTTGGGCTCTTCGTTGTAAACCGGCAGAAAAACCGACACTTCGGGGCGATCAATCAATGGGCTTGTCGGGTGGTCTTGTTTCAAATGTTCCTGTTCGTCGAGAATCTTTATGAATTCCTATACGGAAACACATCCATGGCGATGCGCTGGCTGACATTTTATCAGTTTTACGCTCCCTTCATCTGAAACCATTCAACGAAGCGGTGTAGACCTTCCTCAATCTGCGTTTTTGGGTCGTAGCCGAGCAGCGCTCGAGCCTTCGAAATGTCAGCAAAGGTTTGAGGAACATCTCCGGGTTGTGGCGGCTGGCGATCGATGATCGCATGCATATCGAGCTCCTTTTCCAGCAACGAAATCAGTTCCCTGAGCTCCACCGTGCGCGACTCACCGAGATTGATCACTTCATAATTGCTCTTGTTGTAATTGATGGCAGCCATGATGCCGTCGATTATGTCGTCTATATAGGTGTAATCGCGACGGGTTGTGCCGTCACCGAAAACCGGGATCGGTTTACGCTGGTTTATTAGCCTGGCGAATTTGTGAATTGCGAGATCGGGACGCTGGCGTGGTCCGTAAACCGTGAAGAAACGGAGACAAACACAGCGCAGCGCATATAGATGCGAATAAGCATGGCAGAGAAGTTCGCCGGCGCCTTTCGTTGCTGCGTAAGGTGAAATGGGTTGGTGTATTGGATCGTCTTCGGTGAAAGGCACTTTAGCATTGATGCCGTAGACAGATGACGAGGAGCCAAAGACAAACTGGTGGATATTGTTGTGCCGTGCGAGCTCGAGCAAGTTCAGCGTGCCGTTGATGTTTGTTTCACTGTAGAGCTGTGGTTCGGAAAGGGAAGGTCGCACACCCGCGCGCGCGGCGAGGTGGACCACGCAATCAAAGTTGTTTCTTTCGAATACTTCTTTGAGTGCCGCACGATCTCGAATGTCGACCTCTGAGATGTTGTAGCGCTGATCCTTTAGGTGGTCGCGGATGTTGGCACGCTTGATCGTCGGGTCATAGAAGTCGTTGAAGTCGTCAACAACAACTAAGCGCTCGACGTTCGTTGCCAAAAGTCGATCAACGAGATGCGAGCCGATAAAACCTGCGCCGCCGGTGACGAGGAGATTTTTCATCACCCCTTTGTAGCATAAACCCACAAGTGCCAGCCCCACCTCGATGCCATTTGCGACTCCAGCGAGCGAGGCAGAATCGAGCCCAGCAGTGGTAGCCAACGCTTATTTAGGAAATGAGCGTGCAACTCTACCCTGGCAAAGTCTTTGAAGAGTTCGCGTGCTTCAGCTCGGGAATAGACTCGCGCCAAAGGATTCCCGGCGCCGTCAGTGTTCCTGCTCAAGAATTCCTCGGAGCTTAGGTATTCAGGTTGGGCTTGCAGTTGTCGCGCATGCTGACGTAAAGCGTCTTCCGGTTCGCCGGTTAAGAGATGTACAACTTTTACGCCTGCGTTCCACCTTAAGAGGTGTACGCCTGTGCGGCGAAGCATGGAGATGTTGACGCGGTAGTTGTAAGAGTTGCGATGGTAAAGCATCACGATGGCCCGACCACCAAACCGGAGGACTCTGTGAATCTCCCGAACGGCTCCTGCCGTGTCAGGCGTATGATGCAGCACGCCGTGAGAGTAGACCAAGTCAAATGAATTGTCCGGGAAGTCGAGGTGTTCTGCGTCAGCAACGCGGAAGGAGCCTCTCAGATCAAACAATTCGAAGCGTTGTTTTGCTAAGTCGACGGCGGCCTGGGTTAAATCGATACCAGTGTAATCGGCTCCGGCTTTGGCAAACTGGGCTCCGTCAGTTCCGAGTCCGCAACCCACTTCAAGCACGCGCACGTTCGTCGACCGTGCGAAGCCTGCGGCTGCCGGGATGTGCCACTCTTTTTTATAGCGATGCTCTTCAACGAGTTCATAGAATTTGCGTGAACCAGGTTCCGCGTCGGCAAACTTCGTCCCGCAAGGATGTTCCTGCCAGAACGCACGCACGCGCTCCTTGAGTTTGGAATTCTGTTCTGACATGTCGAAAAGAAAAGGATACCAGCGTGGGAAGGTGGCGGACAAAGACTCTGTGGTGCGCCAGTGGGTTTGCTGCGCGAAAGGATTCCACTCCACTGCCTTGCGCCCCAGGGCCAGCCTTGCTGGGCGAAGCCGCCATGAGGCACAAGGATCAGCGAAGGTCGTTGGGGTGAGGTTCCCAAATCCGGCTCAGGACACCCACCTGTCCTACCAGTTGATTTTGCCCCCTCTCTCAACTGGGCCGGATCAAACGCTCAGGCGAGAAGCTCTCGGTTTTCTTGCCATTCTTTGGAGTTGCTCATAAATACTGCAGCCCCTTAAACAGCAGCGGCGCTTGACGACGTGGCGGACTATACTCACATTACAATCAGAAATCCTTAGAACATTCTCAAAGAGTTATCAACTCATTCTCAATGAGCTTATGGCTCGCAATAATCTCTGCTACGAATTTGGACCATATCGATTCGATTGGAGTAAACGGTTCTCACGCGGTGAAACAATCTCACTGACGCGCTGCGGCGTCGTTGCTAGCCGGGCTGAAGCGCTACGGTGATGCCAAAAGAGTCCTGGGCGGCTTATAGGGTCGCGGAGAAGTGCAGTGGCGATGAGGGTGAGGCCGCGCCTTGTTGATCTTGTTCGAGGAAATGGGCAACCGCCTGGAGCAGGTGGAAACGAACCAATTGGCGGAAGAGTTGAAAAGGCTCTTCGCCAGTACTCAACAAACCGCACTACTGCTGCGCGTTGAAAAGTCCATTGCTCAGATCGCGTCTCGATCAAAGAGGCCATAATAAAATCGCGGCGAATCTGAAAGTCTCCCTTCACATCAGCTTCTACCCACCGGAAAATCGTACTCTGTATCTTGCCATTCTTCACGGTTGCTCATAAAATCTTGCTGCCAGCGTCAATAGGATGGGTTTTGGACGACGTGGCGATTTACTCACACTACAATCAGAATCCTTAGAACAATCAAAAAGAATTATTAACTGGTTCTCAAGGAGCTTATGCCTCATAGCCATAACCTCTGCTACAAGTTTGGTCCATATCAACTCGATTTGGCCCAGCGTGTTTTGACGCGAGCCGGCGAAACCGTATCCCTCACTCCTAAAGCCACGGAGATACTCGTGTTGCTCGTGATGAATGCAGGCCAGTTAGTTGAAAAGGATGATCTGCTTAAGGAAGTTTGGCCGGACACTTTTGTTGAAGAGTCGAATCTCACGCAAAATATTTTCACGCTCAGGCGCGCGTTAGGCGATGAACGCACTGGCCCCAAGTACATTGAGACTGTGGCGCGACGTGGCTACAGGTTCGTCGCAAACGTCAGGACCTGTAATGCTAACGAGCAACAGTCGAACGAGGCCGACCAGGAGCTTGAAAGACAGCCGGCTTACGGCGATATTGTTTCACCACGTCCCGTCATCGCTGTGCTGCCGTTTTTGAACGCCACTGGCGACTCGGCAGCGGAGTATTTGGCGGACGGCGTCACTGACCACATCATCAATAGTCTTTCGCGCGTTTCAAAACTGCGCGTGATGTCGCGCAGCGCAGTGTTTCGCTACAAAACGAAAGACTTGGATGCACAGGTCGCTGGCACGCAACTGGGCGTCAATGCAGTGCTGGTTGGAACTATCAATTTACGACCTTTAGGCATTGCCATTGGCGTGGAGTTGGTTGATGTCTCTACTGGCTGGCAGTTGTGGGGAGAAAGTTATGACGGCGAAATCAAAGACATTCTGGAGATCCAGGATGCCATCACCCGAGAACTTCTCGCAAATTTGAAGCTGAAGCTAAGCGGCGATGAAGAGAAAAGAGTTACTGCCCGTTACACTGAGAATGCTGAGGCCTACCAAGCTTACCTGGAAGGGCGTTATCACTGGAGCAGATACACCAAGAAGGGTATTGAGAAAGCCATTGGGCACTTTCAGCAGGCGATAGAGCTGGATCCAAACTACGCATTAGCATATGCGGGAATCGTGGATTGTTATCTGAGGCTTGCTACTAATTACCTGCCACCCGAAGATGATATGCCAAGGGCAGCGATCGAGACTGCGGGGAGTCGTGAAGCCGATGCCCAGCCGCCCGACGAATCAGATCCCCGGGTCAAGTTGCGGTTCGAATGGGACTGGAAAGGCGCCGAGCGCGAACTGCGAAGGGCAAACGATCTCAAGACCGATTATCCCGCCGCCCACCAATGGTATGCGGCGTATGGAGCAAGTAAGCAACTCTATGAAGAGTCTCGCGTTTCAAACTGCTACCAAAATCAATCAAAGATTAAGGTTAAGCACCGTCGCTCGCGCGCGACATTCCCGATCCAGATCGCATCGCTGGAATTAACCACAAACGAACAGATACAAGTTTATTGCACGATAGTTCGAGAGCAAATCGATGCTGGTAATTATGAGGCCGCTTGCGGGATTCTTCGGCCGTGGTGGTCATTTGGCAATTGGCCGAAGCTGGAAGGATTGAATCAACAGTCTTGCGCCGACCTCCTGTTCACCGCAGGGGAGCTTGCAGGATACATAGCAAGCACAAAACAGCTACCGCAAGGTCAAAAACATGGCGAAGAGCTATTGAATGGCTCCGTAGCGCTCTTTGAACAGTTGGGGCTTAGAAGACGAGCAGCTGAGGGACGAATCGAAGTTGCACTTTGCTACTACCGCCAAGGCCTATTTGACATCGGGCGTTCGACTCTAACCCGGGTTCTTAATGAACTTTCCGATGAAAACTGGGATCTTCGAAGCCTTGCATTGATTAGACTGGCAAGTCTTGAGCGGCACGCCGGACGGCTTAACGATGCCCTTGCCAGACTGACCGAAGCAACCACCATAGTTGAACTATCTGGTCCATGGGCCACAGGTCGCTGCCATCTAGAATTAGCCTCAACATATAAGGACCTCGCCATCTCGGAGGAGGTATTTAGTCATTTTGATGATGCCAAGCGCTTTTACATCAAAGCGCTTTATGAATTTGAAGCTGTTGGCCACCATCGCTACATTGCAGCGGTCGAAAACAACCTAGGCTTTCTCTTATTGAATGTTGGCTCGTTTGAGGAGTCAGAACAGCACCTCCTACATTCCCGCAGGCTATTTGAGAGTTTCTCTGATAGCGTTCGGGCAGCCCAAGTGAACGAGACGCTGGCGCGACTATATATCGAAACAAAGCAATATACCTTGGCACAAGAAGTAATTGAGCGGGCCGTTGAGACCTTTGAAGTCACTGACGGCGAGGCGCTTTTGGCGGAGGCTTTGACAACTAATGGCGTGTTAGCTTGCAAGATAGGGCTATACGGCGATGCCAAGAAGAGTTTCGAAGCTGCTTACAGGGTCGCGGAGAGGTGCGGTGACAATGAGGGTGCAGGTCGCGCCTTATTGATCATGTTTGAGGAAATGGGCGACGGGTTAGAGCCGGCGAAGAGAATTGAGATATCGGAAAAGCTTAAAAGGCTATTGGCAACGACTCAACAAACAGCACTACAAGCTCGTGTTGAAAAGTCGATCACTATGATCGCGCTTCCATCAAATCCCAAGAGTTAAGAACGAAAGGAAGAAGATCTTACCTCAAGCGCGATTCTCCTAGTCCCCCGGAAAAATAAATCCCTCCAACCTGTTTATCGACTTAAGATCGGTGCAAGGTGCGTGACTTATAGTCGCCAATTCCAGCTTCATAGCAAAGCCTTTCTGCGGCATGCCGGTTGCGCGCATTGAATGTTGAGGTGGTTAATAGCTAAAAACACTTCAGCTTGATAGATCTTTGAATCAAAAAAGACGCATCTTGACCGAAGGTGCTTCAAACTGACTGCTCATTTACCATTGTCCAAAAACAGTCAACAGAAGCTCAAAGAACCAAACTCGGTCCGAACTGACGGTTGACGCGGTGCGAGTATTAGAAATGCTGTCGGCGCGAGTTGTTGAAATCGTACCGGCACGACTGCTTGAGACAGTAGCTGCCGCCGTTGTCGAAATCGTACCCGTTCTGGTGGTGGAAATTGTTCCGGTTTTTGTGGTCGAGATGGTGCCTCCCTTGGCAAAGGCGGGGGCGGATATGGCCAGAACCAACATTGTGGACCATACGATGGATTTAAGGTTCTTCATTGTTTTTGCTCCTGGTGGCTAGAAAACGTCAGGGGTAACTTGGTCGGCTCGGAGGTTTCGCCTGCTGAGCCATTCCTGGGCCGACCTTTAACAAATAACTGATTTCGATTTGATACTTCTCAAAGGACGTGCCAAAGGCCGGGAAACTTTCGATCACCAGACTAAATGCTGCTACAGCTAAACTTAGATTGGGAACAGGTATCAATTCGCCAGAGTCGTCTGATTGGGAGCCGATTGGCTAGTGAGTAAACAACTTTGAGAGGGTTTTGCGAAAAATACATTAATTCTCTTGGAAAAACCTCACACCACTGCCCTGAATACCACCCTCTGATCCATGTATATGTGAGTATCAGTGGATACAAGGTATGCAGGGCTTCAAGCTTGGATGAATGCCGTGATTTCACCAAAAAACACTAGTTGGGTGGAAGGAATTCAACCAGATTCTCTCGCCGAGAGCGAGCGGGTTTTAGCTTGCTGCACCATTGCGCGAGAAAAGATTGAAATTGGGGATTTTGACGCCGGCTGTGCCGTTCTCGCGCCATGGTGGAAACTTGGAGAATGGCCCAATCAAAAGGGCCTTGATCGTTTGGCTTCGGCCGAACTGCTTTTAACAACTGGCTCACTCAGTGATTCAGTCGCCCGAGCCAAGCGAATCGTAGGCGGCCAGAGACTGGCCGAAGCGCTCATTAGCGGCGCAGTCGCTCTCTTCGACCACCTCGTAGAAACTTCCAGAGCAGTTGAAGCTCGTATAGAACTTGGCTGTTGCTATTACCATCAAGGACTCTTCGACATTGCTCATTCCACGTTACGGTCCTGTGTGGAAAGTCTCACCAATCAAGACCATGAACTGCGGGCTGTGGCCCTGATCAGATTAGCAATTGTCGAGCGCCATTCTGGTCGGTTGCATGAAGCGCTTAGTCTGCTCGACCAAGTCTCATCGCTTGAAAGCATGATCAGTCCGTGGACGAAAGGTCGCTTCCGGACGGAAATGGCGAATACCCTAAAAGAGTTTGGGGTGGCAGAGGGGAGAAAGCACTACTTTGACCGTGCTCTAGGTCACTACAAAGAGGCTTCTGTGCAGTTCGAGCAAGTTGGGAATTTGCGCTATGCGGCTGCGGTCGAAAACAACCGTGGGTACCTGTTGCTCAGCCTCCAGCGTTTTAAAGAGTCTCAAACACATCTGGAACGCGCCCGAACGCTTTTCAATGGATTAAACGATACTATTGGCTGCGCCCAAGTCGATGAGACGTTGGCCCAACTTTACCTGGCCTCGGAAAATTACGAATTCGCTGAACGCTCAATCAAACAGGCGGTCGATCCACTCGAAGGCAGTGGTGAAGACGCACTCCTGGCTGAGGCACTTACCACACAGGGCCTCATTCTCTGTCGTTTGGGCCACCGGCACGAAGCCAAACCTATCATTGAACGCGCCAGACGCGTGGCTGAAAGGTGTGGCGACCGGGAGGGAGCTGGCCGGGCGCTGCTCATCCTGATTGAAGAAATGTGTGAGCAGCTAGCGGATGACGAACGCCGCGAAATCGGCGCTCAGGCCAACCAGTTGCTCGCTAACTCGCAGCAGCCTGCCACCCGCGAACGCCTCCGGAAATGCCTCGAGACAATTGCCGAAGCTCACACTCGCCACGAAGCGCAACGCGAACAGGAGATTCACGCGCACAAAATGGCCGCCCTCGGCGAGCTTTCCTTCGGCGTAGCCCACAACGTGAACAATACCCTCACAGGCATCCTCGGACGGGCGCAGCTAATCCTTCGCAATAGCAACGATCCCGCTAAGATCGAAGCCGGCTTGGAACTGATCATCAAGAGCGCTGAAGATGGCGCCCATATCATTCGCCGTATCCAGGATTTCGCGCGCCAACGTCCGAGCCGCGAGTTTGAAACTATCTCCATCGCCGAACTCGTCAAGGACGCATGCGAAATGACCAGGCCTCGCTGGGAAGCACGCTCCGAATTCGCTCCCATACGCTTTGCACTCCACGCCGATTGCAAGGCTCACGTCAAAGGCGACCCGGTCGAGCTACGCGAAGTGCTGGTCAACATGATCTACAACGCCATCGACGCAATGCCGTCCGGAGGAGAAGTGCGCGTGGCTACCCAGGAAAACCGTGACCGCGTGGTGGTCTCCATTACTGACACTGGTACCGGTATGGGACCGGAAGTAAAGCAACGGCTCTTCGATCCTTTCTTTACGACCAAGGGCAAGGCAGGTACCGGAATGGGCCTGGCTGTGAGCTTTGGTATCATCCGCCGGCATGAAGGCTCCATCGAGGTCGATAGTGAGCCGGGCCGTGGTACGACTTTCAAAATTTCACTGCCGAAGGTAACGCCCGCGCCATCGATAGCCGAAGGGGCCGGCTCTCTCGAACCGGTTGTTTCGGCTCGCGACGACAAGGTTCGGGTGCTCGTCGTTGATGATGAAACGCACGTGCGGGAGGTGTTAATCGAAGCCCTGGAGGCGGAAGGCTGCGAAGTTGTCTCAGCGCAAAGCGGCGAGATCGCGTTGGCCCTTTACGATCAATACGAAGGTAAATTTGACGCTGTCTTCACTGATATAGGAATGCCCGAGATGAGTGGTTGGGAACTGGTCACGGAAATCCGAGAGCGCTCCAAAACAATGCCAATCGCGATTATTAGCGGTTGGGCTGATGCGATTAGCGTTCAAACCAGAAATGCGGTGAGGGCTGATTGGGTTGTTGCAAAGCCGTTTGACATCAATAAGATCTCAGGCATCGCGCAAGAGATCTCTCAACGCAAAACGGCACAAACAACGTAGTTTTGGGCAAGAATTAAGCGCTAACGCTGAGGTCGTGGCGTTCGAGCTTGAGATAGAGCCCGCGCCGAGTCAACCCAAGCTCGCGGGCGGCGCGTGAGATGTTGCCGCCATGCCGGCGTAGGGCATCGGCAATCATTCGTCGCTCAACTTCCGCCAGCGCATCCGCAAGGGTACCGGCGCTCTGGAAACTCGACGATGGCATCGACGCAATGGATGCAGCCGAGGAGGTCGTTGGAGAGGACGTTCGTTTCAGTTCGGGCGAAAGGTGTTCTGGAGTGATTATCGTTCCGTCTTCAGCACGGGCCACCGTGCGCTGAATCTCGTTGCACAGTTGCCTTACGTTTCCGGGCCAGTCACTTACCATCAACAAGTCAACTGCCTGCGGCGTGATCTGTATATCTTTGCGACCAAACTTCGCAGAGTAATGATTAACGTAATAGTTAACGATCGTCGGGATCTCTGATCGGCGTTCACGCAAAGGCGGAACTCGCAAGCGAATCACGTTAAGACGGTAATAAATATCTTCACTAAAACGACTCTGAGCAACCATATCCTCAAGATCGGTATTGGTTGCTGCAATGATGCGCACATCAACTTTGCTGGGCCGTTGTTCTCCCAGCGGTTGAATCTCACCTTCCTGCAGGAACCGCAGCAGCTTTGGTTGAACGTCGAGTGGCAGGTCTCCGATCTCATCGAGGAAAAGAGTTCCGCCGGCAGCTGTTCGAATAACGCCTTGAGAATCGGAAACAGCGCCCGTGAAGGCTCCACGCCTGTAACCGAAAAGGTAACCTTCCGACAGTTCTTTGGGCACCGCTGTGCAGTTGAATGGCACAAAAACTTTCGCCCGGCGCGACGATATGGCGTGAATCGCACGCGCGACTAATTCCTTACCAGTGCCCGACTCACCTGTTACTAATACAGTCACGTCCGAGGAACGAATCTTATGCACCTCTTCCACTAACTGCGTCATCGCCGGACTCGAGTGAATGAACCCTGGCATTAGACTCGTGCCTGTCAATTCGTCGGAGTGTTCATGAGTTCCACTCTTTTGAGCACCAGCTCTCAACGCGCAAACGTCCAGTCCCAGCTCGACCACGCGCAGCAAGGGCTCGAGCGCAACTCCCTTTGGTAATGTCGCGCGGTTGCGCGGCGCTAAATACATCTTCGCAGCTGGAGCGTTCGACGATTTCAGCAAGATCACCTGGGCATCGTGCTTTCGACAATATCGGTCGCGAGCTGTTTCATCCTCAACAGCATCAATTTCAGTGGCGATCTTCACACTCTCCGCGGGTGTGCAGCCCATTGCAATCACAACTCTTGGTTCGTCACGCTCACCGCGCTCAGTGATTATTACCCGTTGCGCACCCGTTTCCTGACGCATCACCGCGGCGAGTTCGCGTAACAGTAGTTCGCGTGACGCCACCGCTTCAGCGAGACGCAAAGTCAAGAGTTGCGTCAATGCTGACTGGCCCTGGATGCGCTCCGGAGTTGCACGGGCGAGATCTCTCAGCTCTTCCTCGGCGCGTGACAAATCCACTCGCGCACCGAGTTCCCTAAACGTATTCAACGCACGGCTCAGATGTTCACCCGCCCGATCCGGCAGCATCGTCGCATAGGCCCGACCCAACTCGAGATGTGCACGAGCTGCCCGATACCGATCGCCCAGCATGTCGAATATGGAAACACTACTGCCAAAATGCTGTGCTGCAGCCGCCGCGTCCGCACGAGCCATATTCAGCATTCCGTTAAGCCTGTGTGCTTCGCCACTGAAGCCCAAATCGGTGGCGGAATCGGTCGTTTCCGCACTGACACGCTGCAGCTCTCGACTACATTCGTCTAAGTCACGCACTAATAAGTGCGCTTCGGCCGCAATCAAGCGCGACTCGCAGATTGCCTGTCGGTCACCGATGTTTTCGGCAAGAGCGAGTGCTTCCCTGGCTTTTGCAAGTGCTTTTGCAGGATCTGCGATTGCGAGATAGCAACGTCCGAGTGTTCTCAAGGCCTGCCCGGCGTACCACTTGTTTCCGTTTTCAGTCGCGAGCGCTACGGCTCTGCTCAAATAATCTTTGGCCTGGTCCAAGTCACCGCGAAGCATATAGAGTTCGCCCAGCGAATCGAGAATCATGGGCACCTTAGCGCCGCGCTCATCAACTTCCTTAGCAAGTGCAAAGGCGCGCTCCAATGCTTCCTGGGCTCTGTCCCACTGCCCAATCAAGATGAGGTTAATGCCCAGATTGTTATAGCCATCCGCGGCGTTCGTCTTGTGATCCGTCCGCTCGTAATATGTGATCGCCTTCTTTAGATGATCAATACCTTCCTGCGGTCGTTTCAGGAACCAGCAGGCTCCGGCCATGTTCGCGTATGTGCGGCCGAGCACGTAAGCGGCTGGTCTATCTCCAATGAGCTTCGCCGCCTGTTCAAGGTTTTCCAGCCCCGACTCGTAATTGCCCTCATGAATATCGGCCACGCCGACACCAAAATACGACTCCGCGAGTCCTCGCCATTCCCCACTCTGACGGAAATAATCTAACGCTCGTTGTGCATAATCACGAGCAATCGGATATTCACTAATACTTCTATAAGTGCGGGATAAGGCCGCGTAGATATGGCCCAGGTTGACTGCGCCGCTTTCCGCGTAGTCGCGCAATGTCGACTTGAGCATCGCGATCGCTTTGGGATGGTCTCCGTTATAGTTGTATCCAAGGCCTATCTGAACACGGAGATAACTCACCGTCTGGTCATCCAACTTGACACGCGACTCGGGCGACTCATACATCGAAACCGCCGCGAGCGAATCGCGATAATGGCCCTGCTGCTCAAGCGCGGTTGAAAGTGCACATCTCGCGAGTGCCAGAATTGTAGGATTGTTGCGCGCGTTAGAGATCAGTAAGGCGAGTCGGTCGTTGGCTTCGGTTGAAAGGCCCTGGTCGAGCAGCGACCGCACCTCATCCAATTCGCGCGTGAGCGACTCTGTGGTGGGCTTCGCCCGCGAGCGAATTCTCACCCGAGCGTCTGCGAGATCGACGACACCTCGCTCTGTAGGGGGCTTTTCGTGGCCGCGGCCCAGGGGTCCGTGGCCGACACGTTTATCCATTTAGTACCTATAAAAGATCAATCAAGCGGACTTTTCATGCTGCTTTTGTTATGGGAGGGACCGCTCAAGACTATTCCGTCTACGGTTTTGCCGCGCAAACGTGTTATTCGGTGGTGAATTTAACACATGAGACGAACGGCGTACAGTTTTCTTCAGCACGAAGGCTCTGAATTTTTGCTGCGCCGCGTGAGTCCCGGCGGTTCCCCGCACAAATTAAATTCTCAAAACACACAGGTTACGGCGTGATTTAATCGTTTGCCCGCCTTGACACCCCCAAGGTCGGTCGCTATTATTTTCGTTTCCGTTCGCAGCGCGGAAGTTCGCCTAGGGTTATATGTTTGAGTCGCTCTCGGATAAATTAAAGCGCACGCTAAAGAATTTGCGGGGCGAAGGCGTGCTGACAAAGGAGCACGTCAACGCTGCGCTGAGGGAAATTCGTCTGGCGCTTTTGGAGGCCGACGTCAACTATAAAGTCGCAAAAGACTTTATAAGTTCTGTTCAGCAAAAGGCCGAAGGACAGCAGGTTTGGCAGGAACTTAAGCCGTCTGAGCAAGTCGTTAAGATAGTATTTGACGAACTGGTTGAGTTGCTCGGAGGCCAATCGTCGCGGCTCGTCTTTACCAAACAGATACCAAACACGGTGATGGTGGTTGGCCTGCAAGGTTCAGGTAAAACCACGTCGACCGGAAAGATCGCGCGTTGGCTGGCCACGAATCAGGATCGAAAGCCATTACTGGTTTCAGTAGACGTTTACCGCCCGGCCGCGCGTGAGCAGTTGAGAGTTATCGCGAAAGCGACCGGCCAACAGATCTTTGAACAACCTGAAACCGACGATCCGCTCACGCTTGTGCGCGAAGCTCAGAAGCATGCGCAGCAAACAGGATTTGACACGCTGTTGATTGACACAGCAGGCCGCCTGCACATCGACGATGAGTTGATGGAAGAGTTGGTTAGCATCAAGAACGAGACTCATCCTGTTGAGATCCTCTTCGTTGCCGACGCCATGACTGGTCAGGATGCTGTTCGTTCTGCTGACGAGTTTCACCGGCGCGTAGGAATCACGGGAGTTATCCTGACGAAGATGGATGGTGACGCTCGAGGCGGCGCTGCACTCTCTATCAAACAGGTCACCGGGCAACCCGTGAAGTTTGTGGGCGTCGGGGAACGATACGATGCGCTCGAGCCTTTTTATCCTGATCGAGTGGCCCAGCGAATTCTTGGAATGGGCGACGTTTTATCGCTCATCGAAGAAGTACAGGCGAAGGTAGATCAGGACGAAGCGGAAGAACAGCTCAAGAAGTTACAGAAGAACGAATTCACACTAGATGACTTTCGTTCACAGTTGCGCCAGGTCAAGAAGCTCGGCTCTTTTTCAAAGATAATGAAGCTCCTACCCGACCAGCTTCTCGGTGGCATGGGAATGCCGCAGTTGGACGAGGAGCAATCGAAAATGATGGAGAAGGAGCTAAAGCGCACCGAAGCCATCATCGATTCGATGACGTGGGAGGAGCGGAACGATCATCGAATTTTGAACGCCAATCGACGGCGCCGCATCGCTCGCGGATCGGGAACATCGGTGGCGAGCGTGAATCAGCTCATCAAGCAGTATGTAGAGATGCGCCAGATGATGCGCCAGCTTTCCAGTTCCGGGCTATTCGGCGGGGGCGGGGTAAAAAGCAAGATGTTGAGGAAGATGACGGGCATGCCGGATATGGCTGGTTTTGCCGGCGATGGAGACGAGATGCCGTCTTTACCGGCTGGACCATCGCGCAAGAAGTTGAAAAAGAAACGAAAAAAGAGAAGAAGATGAGCAGCCAGGGATTGCACGGATGAACACAGATCTAATCCGTGTTCATCCGTGAAAATCAGTGGCTCTGAAGGAGAAACGAATTGTTAGCCATTAAGTTAATGCGCACTGGAGCGAAGAAGAGTCCGTCGTACCGCGTGGTTGTAAAAGAGAAGCAATCAAAACGCGACGGAGCTTATTTGGAGAATCTTGGCACATACAATCCCACGAGAAATCCGGCCGAGATCAAACTCAACTTAAGCAGAGTCCACTACTGGATCGAAAAAGGTGCGCAGCCGACTGATACTGTGAACCGATTGATCCGAGCCAGCACCAATGCCGAAAAGGCGGCAGCCGCTGAGGCCCAAGGCTAAGCTCTTCTCTGTGCAACCTCTGTGCTCTCTGTCTCTGTGGTAATACTTAACCACTAACAAACCACAGAGAGCACAGAGGCTGCACAGAGAATAAAGTCATGCGAGACGCTATTGAGATGATCGTAAAGTCGTTGGTTGACGATAGCGAAACCGTGGACATTCGTGAAATCGAGCAGCGCAATGGATCAACCCTCATTGAAGTGCGCGTTGCGCCAAACGACGTGGGAAAGATCATCGGTAAGCAGGGACGAACCATACGTGCTCTGCGATCGCTGGCTCGAATCGCCGGAGCCAAAAAGAATCGGCGTTACCTCCTCGAAATTGTTGAATAAGACATGGGGGACTCCGGTCCGAATGAACTGGTGGTTATCGCCCGAGCGCTGAAACCACGTGGCCTGAAAGGCGAGATCGTCGCAGAGCTTTTGACGGATTTTGCGGAGCGGTTTGAAGACGTTGAGGAATTGATACTTGTTTCGCCGGGCGGTGAGCGAAAAACCGGACGCCTCGAGAGTTACTGGTTTCAAAACAATCGGGTGATTTTGAAGTTGGCTGACTACGACGACGTCGAAACAGCCAAACAATTGGTGGGATTTGAATTCGCTGTTCCGGAATCCGAACGCGTTCCGCTTCCTCCGGATCAATACTACGATTGGGAATTGGAAGGATGCACCGTTAGGGTCGGCAACGAGAGCATAGGCAAAGTTAGTTCAGTGATTAAAACCGGCGGAGCCGAGATCCTCGTGATTGCCGACGAGAATGGCAGGGAACGACTGATACCGTTGGCTGATTCGATCGTCGTCGAAATAGATGCTGCGGGAAAAACAATCTTAGTTGACCCGCCTGAAGGACTTTTGGATTTGTAGATCTTTGATCGGCGCTCGCGTTTTCAGAGTGAGGCGCCAAACGTGATTCATAAAGGGATGCTACGCTTCGACATCATTACGATCTTTCCTGAGTTCTTTCATGAGGTGATCGATTGTGGGATTTTGAGGCGGGCGCGTAATGCCGGGCTGGTCGAAGTAAAGGCCCATGATCTTCGGCAATGGACCACTGACAAGCACCATGTCGTAGACGATAGGCCGTTTGGCGGGGGCGACGGAATGATTCTGAAACCCGAGCCTATCTTCGCCGGAGTTGAAGCTTTAACTGGAGCTTCCCGAAAAGAGGATTTTCCGGCAAACACGCGAGTGATTTTGTTGTCGGCCCAGGGTCAGGTCTTTTCTCAAGCTCTGGCCCAGGATCTTTCAGAGAATGTATCCCAGGTCGTGCTCCTTTGTGGACGCTACGAAGGAGTAGATGAGAGAGTGGCCGATGCGTTGGCGACCGACGAGATCTCGATTGGCGACTATGTGCTGTCGGGCGGAGAGCCTGCCGCCATGGTGGTGATCGACGCCGTTGTTCGATTGTTGCCCGGTGCACTCGGCAGCGAAACTTCGGCGTTGTTTGAATCTTTCTCTGAAGGCTTGCTGGACCATCCTCAATACACAAGGCCAACGGATTTCCGGGGAATGAAAGTGCCTGAAGTATTGTTGAGTGGGAATCACGCGGAGATCGAGCGTTGGCGTAAGGATGCGGCACTGGCGAAAACAAAGCGGAAGCGTCCTGACCTGCTGAAATAGTTGAATTGGTTTTACCGCGACATTTTGTAGAGAGTTTTGCTGGAGCCGTCGATTTGCCGGCTCGAAACAAGGAGCAGCGAGAAATGAATCGATTGGATAAGATTGAAGAGAGCCAACTGCGCAATAATATTCCACAGTTTCAGCCAGGCGATACGATCCGTGTTCACGTTCGGATTAAGGAATCCGCGACCAAAGAAAGATTGCAGGCTTTTGAAGGCGTCGTGATCGCTCGAAAACATGGTGGCGCCCGCGAAACCATAACGGTAAGAAAGACCAGTTTTGGAGTCGGCGTGGAAAGAATCTTCCCACTTCACGCAACCATAATCGACCACATCGATCTGGTAAAAAGAGGTCGCGTCAGGAGAGCCAAGCTCTACTACCTCCGTGGACTTCGAGGTAAGGCCGCACGCATCCGTGAACGCGATACACGAGGTCGTCAAGGCGATGACGCCCACGCTTCGGTGGCCGGTAAGAGTAAATAGATCTTGCGGGAACTCAAAACCGGCCGGTCCGGCATAGAATCATCACGGGAGAAACCGATTGCACATCGCAATCGATGCTCATGCAGTTGGGGCGAAGCTTGGAGGCAACGAAAGCTACGCCGTTAACCTCATCGAAGCGCTGGCGCAGATCGACAGCGTTAACCACTACACTATTTACATTACGACCAACGAGGCACGCGATCGATTCGATCGTCGTTGGCCTAATTTCAAAGTTCGCGCAACCCTTCCTCATACCCCACTAATTAGAATTCCGCTGACGCTCAGCGCTGAACTGCGCAAACATCCTGTCGATGTTCTGCATGTTCAGTTCACCGCCCCGCCTTTTTGCCCCTGTCCGGTGGTGGTGAGCATTCATGATCTCTCATTTGAACATCTGCCTCAGACCTTCAATCGCCGCAGCCGAACTCAGTTGCGGCTAACTGTGCGGCATTCTGCCAGGAGAGCTGCTCGGATTCTTTCGCTTTCCGAACACACACGCCGCGACATCATCGAAACGTACGGCATTATTGCCGCACGCATTAACGCCATACCTCTCGCGGCACCCGAACACTTTGCTCCAGTCGAGGACAACAGGGAACTTCAACGCGTGCGACATAATTACGGAATAGACGGCGAATATATTCTGTCTGTAGGTTCTATTCAGCCTCGCAAAAACCTGGCCCGGCTGCTCAAAGCGTATGCACTGTTGCGAGGCGACAACTCAGCAGATAAGCTGCCTAAACTCGTGCTCGTGGGTAAGTGCGCCTGGCTCTATGACGAAACCTTGCGGGCACTGGACGAAACGGGCGTGAAAGACGCAGTAATTTTGACCGGATATATTCCGCAGGCGGATCTACCCGCACTATATTCCGGCGCGCTTTGCTTCGTGTATCCGTCTTACTTTGAAGGATTCGGTTTGCCGCCGCTGGAGGCGATGAAATGTGGTGCTCCAGTAATTGTTGGGAATAGAACAAGCTTGCCAGAAGTTGTCGGCGACGCGGCGTTGACAGTCGATCCTTTCGATGTCGAGGCCATCGCAAGCGCGATTAGAAGTCTGATCAACGATCCGCTGCTCCGGGAGGAATTAAGTTCCAAAGGTCGAAAAAGAGCCGGCACATTTGATTGGCGAGAAACCGCTCGCAGAACTCTCGCCGTTTACGAAGAGGTGGTTCGTGCAACAGTGCAAACAAGTCCTCATCGACGTGGTGCAGTCCAATAGAAGTCTTCACGGAAACTAGTAAGGCTGATGCGCATCGCGATTCTAGGCACTCGAGGCATTCCTGCCAGTTATGGCGGATTTGAAACCTTCGCGGAACATCTTTCGACGCGACTTGTGGCGCGTGGCCACGAAGTTACTGTGTTTTGTCGTGCCCACTACGTTTCACCCAGACAGTTGGAATATCACGGCGTCCGGCTCAAAGTCTTGCCAACGATCCGGCACAAGTACTTCGATACAGTAGTTCACACCTTTCTTTCGGCCATCCATGCAGTCTCAGGCCGGTACGATGCGGCTCTGATTTGCAACTGCGCCAACGCTCCTTTTAGTCCGATTCTGAGGCTTACTGGAACGCCTGTGGCAATCAATGTCGATGGGCTTGAACACAAACGTAAGAAATGGGGCTGGCTCGGACGTCGCTATTATCGATGCGCAGAATACTTGTCGACGTTGTTGCCTAATGAGATGGTCACTGACGCACAGGTGATTCAGGATTATTACTTCGCACGCCACAACACCGCGTCGACCATGATTGCTTATGGAAGTGAGGTGGAGCGGCGTCCTGATCGAGCCGCAGTGCGGAAATGGCGCGTGGAGCCGAACCGATATGTTTTGTATGTATCCCGGCTCGAACCCGAGAACAATGCCCACCTTGTGATCGAGGCCTTTAAGAAAGTTCGAACTGCTTACCGGTTGCTAATCGTCGGCGATGCGCCTTACGCAGAACAATACATCAATAGTTTGAAGGCACGAGCTCGCGGCGATAAGAGAATTATCTTCACAGGTTTTGTGTTTGGTCAGGATTATCGCGCACTCCAGCAGAATGCTTATTGCTACGTCCATGCAACTGAAGTTGGCGGCACGCATCCAGCTCTGCTCGAGGCGATGGGTTATGGAAACTGCGTGCTTACTCTTGCCACACCGGAAAACCTCGAGGTTGTGGGTGAAGCTGGCGTTCCGTATCTCGACGAGTTTGATCTGGCTGAGAAACTACAGAGAGTTTTACGTGACGGATCGTTGGTCCAGGCTTTTAGAAACAGAGCCCAGCAACGTGTCCGGAATCATTATGATTGGGATACGGTAGTGGATCAGTATGAACAACTCTTTTATCGAATGAGTGGGCAGACGATACCTGACCGAACGCAAACACCGGCTGAATCTGAAGAAGCAGCTTTACAGAAGTCAGCACGACGCTAGTTGTCGTCGCTTCGTTTGGTAGGGGCGGGCACCCGTTTGGCCGCGTTTGTCCAGTCCTGAAAAGAGAGGCGCCCCGCCGATTCAAGAGAACCGGCGGGGCAAAGCGTTACGGCAGGTTCGGGCAAATCAGTGGCTGTGCTAAGCATGAGAAGCGTCCTCAAAATCAGGACGCTTCATTCGGGCGGCGCGCTAGCGGGGTAAAGATAAGGCCGAAGTAAAAACGAGGCAGACGCACCATCCAACTGCGGTCAGCAGCTTTCAAACCAGATCCAACAACCCTTGCAATTTGGTTCTGTGCGAAATTATACGATTGAATCGTGACCTGTCAAGAACAGTTTTAACTATTTCGCAAAATTCTCGTGACAAATGGGGGGGGTTGAGGGACTCGCGTCCGGTGAACATAGATCCCTGAGGACCGGTAGTGATGCAGTTTGAAGTTGGGCTCCGATCCAGCTAGCGTGACACTCCACGGGTCAAGCCCGTGGCATCTCGAACGAGTTGGGTCCTTTCTCTAGCGGCAAGCGCGAGACTCCAAGGGACGAGCCCGTGGCATCTTTTAAACTTTTTGTGCAAAGCCGGACCAATATCGACGCCGAAGTTCAAACTGCACCACTACTTATGGACCTATTTCACTCGCCGGAGCGCGTCTGCTGAAGCCGATAAGCCTGGCGGCGTACGGTCTCTGAAACATTCCGATTCTGGGAAAGATTTTGAAGGTCTTTGGTTCGAATCCGCAAAAGTATGCTCATTACGGTGGGTATCGGCGTGCGCGGGTTTCGTGCGAGGTTGTGAATAATCGGATACGAACGGGCCCAGCTGCGGTTGAGGGCAATGAGACGAAGCACTTCATCCGAAACCGTCCTCATTGCCGCGACATTCTCGATCTCCTGCTCGGTGATTCGCGGGTTGTTGACCACGGCGGAACAGACCACTTTGTTTGAATCGCGGATGAGAATGCTACGAGCTTCGCGGTCGCCTTTCATCGCAAGCTTCATCCTGTCCCTGGTATTCATGAACATGATGCGTCGAATCAGCGAAACTCTCTCAGTACTAAGGTCTCCTGTTTCATGTTGCTCATTCTCAATGATGCGCTGAACGTTCGCAGAGACATCCTCCGGACTCTCGGAGACCAGTTCTTCATAACGTTCGGCGGGTAACCACGCGTCATTCAGATCAGCGTCAGAGACCTCTATGTGCCCGGCAATTAGCCAGGCGTCATCAAGGCTGAGTTCTCCGGCCGCCGTGGTTAATTCTGCTGCTTCGAAAAACTCTGCCGCAGCGTTTTGGCCACGTGCTCTAAGTTCGTCAGCTATCTGGCGCGCGCCGCGTTCCTTCTCAAAAAACTCCTTGCGCGTCTCAAGGGCGCGTCTTTCTGCTTCACCGCCGCATGCGGGATTCTGCAGAATGGCATCGATGATCTCAGGACAACGAACCAACCGCTGCTGGTTGATTGTGATCAGTTCCAAAAGCGAACTGTGCGGAGTGGTGGAAGCAAGTTTTGCTAAAGCCTGGTCGGGAGTCCGAGTGTTGAGGATCGTTGCTTCATAAACTTCCTGGCTCCCATCGGGTTGAGTGGCCAGGTACGCTAAGACGTTTGGGGCTGTGTCCTGTGCTGTAGCCGCGATCAAGAGATCTTCGGGAGTCTCAGCCTTGAGTGTCTCGCTGGCTGCGGCGGCAATCTGAGCGTCGTCACTGTTTGTCAGGGCAACAAGAACCTCCAGCAGATCACTCTGTTGGAGAGGCAACATTCCACGGGCGGCTGCGAGACGAGCAGGCTGCGGAGCGCTGCCGCTGATGATGGCCTGGACCACTGGATTGGTGGAGGTGATTTCTGAACTCAACGTATGACTGTGCTTTGTATTTGGTGCTTTGTACTTTGTACAAGTCCCGGCGACTGGACCAAATTAACAAAGTACCAAGCGCAAAGTACAACGCACTAACTCAACCCGCGATCCCGTGGCACTTTTTATATTTCTTCCCCGATCCACACGGGCACGGTTCGTTGCGTCCAACTTTCGGCTGATCTCTAACAACCGTTTTTACTTTGCCGTCTTCCTCTCCGGCAGGAGCCGCACCCTGATTCGGTCCAGTGAATCTCAAAGATGCCGGGCGACGTGCCATGCGTCGTTGCTGCAAGCTTTCGGGAGCCTGTTCAGTAACGACTTGCAAGTTGAACAACGATCGGATCGTCGTTGTGTCGATGCGGTCCAGCATCTCCTGAAACAGATCGAAACTCTGCTTCTTGTATTCGACCAGCGGATCCTTCTGCCCATAACCGACTAAACCGATTCCCTGTTTCAGGTGATCGAGTGACAGAAGGTGGTCCTTCCACTGAGCGTCAATAATATTCAACATGATGATGCGCTCATACGTGCGCATCGCTTCCGGACCGATCTGATTTTCCTTCGCTTCGTACTTGACCTTGAGTCGTTCCCAAATTGCGTCGACGACCTCTTCTGTGGTCATGTTTGGGATGTCAAGCCGCTCGCTATCCGAATCGAAATCGTAGATGGTCTTGATTTGGATCTTATAGTTATCTACATCCCAATCATCCTGTGACACCTCCGGATTGAGATACTGCCTGGTCAAATCCGATAACAGATCATAGGCAACACCGGACGCCGGCGGATCACCCATCAGGTAATCGCGCTGATCGGGTTCTTCCATCAACTGGCGGCGCAGACCGTAAATCGTCTCACGCTGCTTGTTCATCACGTCGTCGTATTCAAGGAGGTGTTTGCGAGCTTCGAAGTTGCGGCCTTCAACTGACTTTTGCGCTGCCGCTATTCGCTTCGAAACCATCTTCGATTCGATGGCGACGCCCTTCTCCATCCCGAGGCGTTGCATCAGCGCTTTTACCTTGTCGCCCGCGAAGATGCGCATCAGATCGTCTTCGAGAGACAGAAAAAACCTCGAAGATCCAGGGTCGCCCTGGCGTCCGGCGCGCCCGCGAAGCTGATTGTCGATGCGGCGCGATTCGTGACGCTCGGTTCCGACGATATGCAAACCACCCCGCGCTACTACTTCGTTGTGTTCTTCTTCAACAATTCGCTTTGCTTTCGCGAACGCGACGCGCCATTGATCTTCCGTCGCCTCGTCCGGGTCGACTTCATCCTCCTTCAAAAACTCGCGCGCCATGAAATCAGGATTGCCACCCAACA
>Ga0268386_10000699_pt1 | contig 21836 bp, 19 predicted proteins | sample RVTome_15_FD_200260 | JGI IMG/M metagenome (GOLD analysis project Ga0268386, IMG submission 200260) | Soil microbial communities from uranium-contaminated site in the Upper Colorado River Basin, Wyoming, United States - RVT150D86... ...
GCCTTCGCCTCCGCCGTGCGCGAGACCGCCGCCGGGCTCGCCGCCCAGCCAATCACGGCGCCCGACCTCGCCGGCGAGCTGTCCCGATCGCTCGAGACGCTGATCGGGCTGTTCGACGTGCTGGCGCTGATCGCCGTCGTCATCGGCGCACTGGGGATCGTCAACACGCTGGCCATCGGGATCAGTGAACGCGTGCGCGAGATCGCGATCCTGCGGTCGCACGGCATGACCGTCGGCCAGGTGCAGGCAATGGTGGTCACCGAGGCCGCCATCATGGGCGCCATCGCCGGGGTGCTCGCCATCGCCACCGGGCTCGTCGTGGCCGCCACGCTCATCAACGGGGGAGCGTCGACGGAGCTGGCCGCCGGCATGCGGCTGCCGTGGGGCCTGCTGATCGCCGTGGTGCTCGTCGGGACGGGAGTGGCGGCGCTCGCCGGCCTCTATCCCGCGCGCGTCGCCGCCTCGCTGCCGATCGTCCGCAACCTCAAGCACTTCGAGTAGGGAGACCGATGTCGACCAGGTTCTGGGAAGCCCGCGCCGGACGCGCGTTCGTCGGCCGGCTGGAGACGGGGAGCGACCTCGTCGAGGAGATCGAGCGCCACTGCGCCGAGCAGGGGATCCTCGCCGCCCAGGTCACCGTCATCGGTGCCGTCCGACGGGCGCGTTACGCCTACTACGAGCAGGACGATCATCGGTACCTCGAACTAGAGACCGATACGCACCACGAGATCGTCGGCTTCACCGGCAACGTGTCGTTGAAGGACGACCGCCCGTTCCTTCATGCGCACGCCACCTTCGCCGATGCGACCGGGGCGACAGTCGGCGGGCACCTGCTGCGTGGGATCGAGGTCTTCGCCGCCGAGGTCATGATCCGCGAGATCGGTGGCGTCTCCCTCGTCCGCCTCCCCGACGAGGAGACCGGCCTGGCCCTGTGGTGACCGAGCCGGTCACCAGCGCGGGACGCTGCTCGGCCCCTCATGGCGCGCGGCCGTGTCGGCGTGCGGCGCAACACGAGCCTGGAGGGCGCGCTCGATGGTCGCGGCCAGGCTCGCACGCGTCGGTGCGTGAAAGATCGGCGGCACCTGGCGCTCGTCCACCTCGATGCTCCCGAGCTCCGGGTTCGACGAGGTCAGGACGAGCGGTTTGTCCGGGTGCATGGCGCGAAGGTCCTCCACGAGGTTCGGGCCGTGGCTACCGAAGTCCCAGACGTCGTAGACGAGGACGTCGGCTTTCTCCACCTGCCAGCACGGCTCGCCACGCAGGACGGGGCAGGGCTCCCCACCGACCGGACCGGCGCATCGGTCCACCTCGTATCCCAGTCTCCGTAGCTCGTCCCCCTCGACGTCGGCAACGTCGATGTCCTGGTAGACCAACAGCACGCGCGTCATGGCTCGACCTCCTCTCGTGGCGAGCACCTGCGATCGCGGCCGCGACGCCCGTCAGCAGCTGATCAAGGTCCGAGGGTCGCGAGGGAGGCGGTCTGCGGCAAGGTCCGAAAGGCCCCTTCTCCCGGGACCGCGCCTCGTTCCGGCTCGTTCGCCGCGGGACGCCCGCAGCATGCCACGACGAGTTCGCCGCCTGGACGCGCGACTTCTTCGACCGCACGCTCCGCTGACCCCGGAGTCATCGGTTCCCTACGTCACCTGGCCGACCACCCTTCGGTGCATGCGCCGATGACCGCCGGTCCCGATGCCACGACAGTGGTCACGTGCCAACCCATGCCGAACGCATCCGACCCTCCCTGTCGGCCGAGCTGGACGACCGCGCAGCCCAGCACCCGCTGTCGTTCCGATTCCTCGCGCCCGAGCTCGAGCGGAGCTATCAGCTGCACGCCGGCGCGGAGAGCCACGGCGGCCTGCGCATCATCACCGGGGCGTCGGCCATCCTGTGGTTGGCCGCGGCGTTTCTCGTGCCGATCGACACGGGCATCTCGCGGGACGTGGCCACGCCGATCGCCATGGCCATGTCGGGTATCGGCGCGCTCTTCTTCCTGGGCTCTTCGCGCGCCCGCACCCTCGACCAGCAACACGCCGTCGCCACCGTGCTCACGGCGGGGAACGGCCTCGTCATCCTGTGGTTGGCCTCCGCGGGCGGTGTGCTGCCGGGCTACGGCGTGAGCGCGGTCCTGCTCCTGTTCGCGTACGGCTTCGTGTCCCGCACCCGGTTCATCTTCGCGGCGCTCCGTTCGGTCGTGATCGGGACCGGCTTCGCGGTGGCGGCGGTCAACTACCCCGGGCAGGGAAGCCTGCTGATCGACGCCTTCATCCTCGCCGCCGCGATCTTCGGGACGCTGCTCGCCCTGCGCCTGCTCGAGCAGTCCCGGCGTCGCGTCTTCGTCCAGGAGCTCGTCATCGCCGAGCAGTCGGCGGCGCTGGCAGGGGAGAAGGAGCAGTCCGATCGCCTGCTGCTGAACATCCTTCCGGAGCGCATCTCCGCCCGCCTCCGCGAGGGCGAGCACACGATCGCCGACAAGTACCCCGCGGTCTCGGTGCTCTTCGCGGACATCGTCGGCTTCACGCCGCTGGTCGCTCGGCTCAGCCCCGCAGAGGTGATCGAGCTGCTGAGCGGGCTGTTCGCCAGCTTCGATGCGCTGGTGGGGGAGCGCGGGCTCGAGAAGATCAAGACGATCGGCGACGCCTACATGGTGGCCGCCGGCCTCCCGGAGCCGATGGCGGATCATGCGGAGCGCGCCGTCGACCTCGGCCTGGCGATGATCGAAGCCGCTTCGCGCGTCGCGCCGGTGACCGGAGGCTCCGGATGCGTGCTCCGCGTCGGAGTCCACTCCGGCCCGGTGGTCGCCGGCGTCATCGGCCGCCGCAGGTTCGCGTTCGATGTCTGGGGCGACACGGTGAATGTCGCCAGCCGGCTGGAGTCGCAGGGCATGCCGAGCCGAGTCCACATCAGCCGCGCAACCTGGCTGCTCGTCCGGGACCGGTTCGAGGCGGAGCCGCGAGGACCGCTTCGACTGCGCGGCCTCGGCGCGATCCAGACCTACGCGGTGACGGGTCACCACCGCGGCCCGGCACCGCGTTCGCAGGCCTCGGTGGTCTCGCGTGGGGGTGCCGGCACGGCACCGGTTGTCGCCGGTATCTCCTGATCCAGCGACCCCGGTCGCTCCGCTGACCCCTCGCTCCCCGCGCGTCAGTGCCAGATCGGGGGATAGGGATGGGGTGGCGCGATCTGCCGCGAGCCATCGAGGCGGTCGGCGCCGAACACAGCGAGCTCGGGTGCCGCCGCAGGACCGCGGAGGATCATGCGCGCCAGGGACTCGCCGACGGCGGGGGCGGTCTTGAACCCGGTCCCGCTGAAGCCGCAGTCGAGCCACAGGCCCTCCGGCCCGATGGGAGCCGCCGGGCCGATGATCGGCTGCTGGTCGGGCGTGATGCCGTCGACGCCGTAGTTCGCGCTGTGCAGCCCTCCCTCGGCGAGTCCGGGCAGGCGGCCCGTGAGCCGCTCCACCGCGCGATCGGTGAAGCCGTCGGCGCCCCGGTGAACCTCGTCCGGCGTGTCCCGCAGCGGGTTGTCGTCCTCCAGGCCGACCAGGACGAGGTGACGCCCCTCCGGCCGCGCATACATGGCGCGACCGAAGTCGATGAACGCCGGAAACGGAGCGAAGCCGGCGGGGCGCACGACGTACGCCGTGTCGTGGACCCACGAGCGGATCGGCAGCTTGAGGCCGATGCCGGCGGCCAGCTGCCCCGACCAGGCGCCGGCGGCGAGAACGACCGCGTCGCCCCCGATGTCGCCTTCGCTCGTTCGCACACCGACCACCCGGTCGCCTTCGGTCAGGATGGCCTCGGCGCGCGCGGTCTGGTGCACGGAACCGCCGAGCTCGCGAGCCGCGGTGAGCAGGGCGGCGGCCGCCCCCGCGGGATCCGCGTAGCCCGATTCCGGCTCGTAGGCTGCGATCGCGATGTCGTCGACGACCATCTCCGGGGCGAGGCGCACGACGTCCTCGGCATCCACGACGAGTGTCGGGATGCCGAGCTCCGCCTGCATCCGCACGTTCGCCCGCAACTGACCGGACAGCTCGGGAGGAACCAGCTGGAGAAACCCGGTCCGCGTGAAGCCGCACTGCCCGCCGACGACGTCGGCCCAGTCGCGGAACACCCGGAATGACCGCCATGCCAGCGCCGCGTTCTCCGGGAGGTCGTAATGCATCCGCACCAGGCCGCTCGACCGCCCCGTCGCGTTGATGACGCCCGGCCGGTCGAGCACGACGGGCCGCGCCCCCGCCTTCGCGAGATGGAAGGCGAGGCTGGCGCCCTGGACGCCCGCGCCGATGATCACGATCTCAGCCATGTGGGTCAGGCTCGGGCAGCACGGGCGTCTTCGCGAGGGCCAACCGGCCCGGCGCGACCGGGACATCCTGGATCGGTGCAGCCAACGACCCACCTCGGGCCGGATGGCCCTAGCCGCGTCTCGAGCCCGCGCCGTTGAATGGATCTCCGGACGCAACCCGAGCCCTCGCCCCGCATCGGGAAGCGAGAGGAGGAGTTGCCATGGGCATGCTCGTCGGATCGGCCGAAGGTACGTTCGAGCTCGCCTCTCGGGTCGACGAGATCCTGAGTCGCAGGCCCGCGGTCGGGCTCGCCGTGGCGGTGATGCAGAGCGGCCGGCTCGAGCAGTTCGAGGGGCGTGGATTCGCCGACCTGGTCACTCGCCGGCCGATCACCGAGGACACGTGCTTCCGCATCGGCTCGATCACCAAGACGTTCACGGCCCTCGCGGTCCTGCAGCTCTCGGAGCAGGGTCTCGTCGACCTCGACGCACCAGCGAACCGCTACCTGCGCTCCTACCGCCTGGTGGCGGCCGAGCCCGGCTTCCGGTTGCCAAACCTCCGCCATCTGCTGACGCACACCTCCGGGATCCCCGACGTGCGTCGCTTCGTCGACATGCTCGACGTTGGCGCGGGGCCGTGGGATGCCCGCGTTCCCGCGCGGAGCGTGCCGTTCGGGCACCGGCCTCCCTCGCTCGCCGACTTCTACGCGCCGGGTCTCGAGGTCGTCGCCCAGCCCGGGTCGGCGTTCGCCTACAGCAACCACGGATTCGCGACGCTCGGCCAGATCATCGAGGACGTGACTGGCATGCCGCTGGATCGGTATCTGCGCGAGCGGGTCTTCCGGCCGTTGGGCATGCGATCGACCGACCTGGTTCGGACCCAGCTGCTCGCCGAGCAGCTGGCCGAGGGATACGTACTCACTGCGGCCGGCCCGCGGGCCGTCGAGGATCGTGAATGGCTCGGCGCCGGCGCCGGCGGCGCGTACTCCACCGTTCGCGATCTGAGTCGATACGCCGCGGCCCTGGTGCACGGCGGCGCCAACGAGCACGGATCGGTGCTTCGGTCCGCCACCCTAGCGACGATGTTCGAGCGCCACTACGAGACCGATCCGGCGCTGCCCGCCATGGGCCTGGGCTTCTTCCTCGCCGATGCCGACGGACGCCGAGTGGTCAGCCACGACGGCATCCTGCCGGGCTTCAACTCGCATCTCTCGCTCGTGCCCGAGTCCGGGGCGGGGCTGATCGCCCTCACCAGCGGCTCGAGCGGCGCCATGCGGTGGCTCCCGGAGGAGGCGCATAGCCTCATGCGCGAGCTCCTCGGGGTCGAGCGGGAGGCGACGGGACCGGCGTTCCCGCACCACCCGGAGATCTGGAGCGAGATCGTCGGCCGCTACGCGCTTCCGCCGAGGGTGTCGGACCTGCGGGGCCGGTTGGCGATGGGTGGCGGACTCGAGGTGTTCATCGGCGGCGGACGCCCGAAGCTGCGGCTTCGTCTCCCAGTGCCCGCGCTGTGGCGGGGGGTGCCGCTGCAGCCAGACGACGCGAATGACGGTCGGGCCTTCCACGTCGACCTCGCTGCGTTCGGCATGGGCCGGGTCCGGCTGCGCTTCCGACGGGATCGGCTCACTGGCACGACCGTGATCCACACCGATCTCGGCGGGCAGCCGATCTCGTTCGAATCGGTCGTTCGGAACAATCGCCGGCATTCGTGGGCGCTCGTGGCGGCCGCGGCGACCGCGGTGGTCGTCGGCACAGCCGCGGTCGTGCGCCGGGCGGCCCGTCGGTCGCAGGGGCGCGAGCGGCGAGCGACTGCAGGCAGGCGGGGCACGTCGTGATCGATCGGTTGACCGTCGAGGATCGGATCATGCTCGACATGAGCCGTCGGTGGCCCCAGGACATCGGCGCGCTGCTCATCCTCGACGGGCATCCGATCCTCGATGATCACGGGGCACTTCGGATGGATGCCGTCCGAGCCGCGGTCGCCGCGCGGCTGGGTGCCGTGCCACGCCTTCGCCAGGTCATCCGAGTTCCCGGGCGAGGGAGGGGCAGCCCGTTCTGGGTCGATGCGCCGACCGTGGACCTCTCGCGGCACGTCCGAGAGCTGCGGCTGGAGTCGCCCGCGGGCGAGCCGGAGCTGCTGCGTGCCATCGAGGAGCTGCGCGCGGAGCGGCTCGACGCGCGGCGTCCCCTGTGGGAGCTGTGGTTCATCACAGGGCTTCCGGAGAAGCGAGTGGCGCTGTTCGTGAAGATCCACCACAGCATCGCCGATGGGCTCGCGGCCATGACGATCGTGTCGGCCTTCCTCCAGGCTACGCCCGATGCATCGCCCGCACCCCTCGTGGCGTGGACGTCTGCATCGCACCCGATGCCGAGCGACCTGGTTGCCGACAATCTGCGCCGCCGGATCGCCGGCCTCGTTCGTGTCGCAGGGACCCTGGCTCACCCGGTGCGCAGCATTGCGGGCCTGCTTGCTGCGGCGCCGGCCATGCGCGAGATCCTGGCGGAGCGGCCGGGCGACCCGACGAGCATCGACCGGGTCGTCGGGGACGGACGCACGATTTCGCTGGTCCGCGGAAGCTATCGAACCGTGCGACGCATCGCCCGGACCGCCGATGCATCGGTCAACGACGTCCTGCTCGCGATCACCGCCGCGGGTCTCTGTGCGCTGCTCCTCGCGCGCGGCGAGCCGGTCGAAGGGGTGACGGTGCGCGCCTACGTCCCGGTCACGTTGCGCCGCCGCCTGCGCGGTCCCCAGCAGGGAACGCAGATCGCGCAGATGGTCATCCCGCTGTCGCTGAGCGACGCGTCGCCGATGCAGCGGCTCCGGCGCATCGCGTCCGAGACTCGGCGGCGCAAGGCAAGGCCGCGACCCTCGCTGGGGATCGCGTTCCGCGGCCGCCTGGTCAGCAAGCTGCTCCTGAAGTTGGTCATCGCCCAGCGGGTCAACATCACGACGGCGAGCATCCCCGGCCCGCGTCGGCCGCGCTACCTGGCCGGTGCGCGGGTCCTCGAGGTGGCGCCCGTGCTGCCGCTGGTGGGCAACCAGCCGCTCGGCATCGGACTGGTCTCGTATGCCGGCACCGTCGGTATCGGCATCGCCGCCGATCGCGACGCCGTCCCGGACATCGAGATCCTCGCCGCGGGCGTGCGCACCGAGCTCGCGGCGCTTGCCGACGCCGCGCGAGCGGACTGGCGGATGCCTGCGGCGGCATCGGCCGTGGGAGGACGGCCGTCGTGACTCGCTCAGCCCCACCCGTCACCTCACGGACTCCATCCAGCGAGCTGTGGCGAATGAGCGCCCTCGAGCTTGCGGAGGCCATCCGGACGCGTCGGACGTCGAGCCGGGAAGTCGTCGAGGCGCACCTGGCCCGCATCCAGCGGGTCAATCCAGCGATCAACGCCATCGTGACCGAGATGGCCGATGCCGCCCGAGCCGGTGCTCGAGCGGCTGACGCCGTGGTCGCGAGCGGGCGCGACCTGCCGCCGCTCCACGGCGTCCCATTCACCGTCAAGGGCAACATCGATGTCGCCGGGACCCCGACAACGCATGGCTTCCAGGCGTTGTCGAATGCCTATCCCAGGCAGGACGCTCCCGTCGTCGAGCGCCTCATGGCGGCCGGCGCGATCCCGCTCGGCCGGACGAACCTGCCCACCGGCGCCATGCGCTGGCACTGCGTCAGCGAGCTGTGGGGAGCAACCCTGAATCCCTGGGACAGCGCCCGGACTCCGGGCGCGTCGAGCGCCGGCGAGGCGGCCGCAATCGCGACCGGGATGAGCCCGCTGGGCCTGGGGAACGATGGGCTCGGGTCGCTTCGCCATCCCGCCCAATGCTGCGGCATCGCTGCACTGAAGCCGACCCTGGGTCGCGTCCCGCAGGCGAGCAGCGTGGAGCCGCCGAGCGCGGCTCCCCTCGCGATCCAGCTGACCGCCGTGACCGGGCCCCTGGCGCGGCGGGTTGCCGACCTGCGCGCGGCCCTCGAGATCATCGCCGGACCGACGTGGCGCGACCCCTGGACCGTGCCAGCCCCGCTACGCGGCCCCGATCCGCGAAGGCCGACTCGAGTCGCCGTCGTGCTCGATCCCGGCGGTCACGGAACGTCGCAGCAGGTGCAGGGCGGCGTCCGCATCGCGGCGGAGGCTCTTGAGGAGGCGGGCTACGACGTCGACGAGCTGGAGCCACCGGGCATCGATGCCGCCGCGCGTGCCCTGCACGTGATGGACAGCGCCCCGGGCATCCGAACGGTGTGGGAGCAGATCCTCGCCGCTTCAGCGCCGGCCGATCTCCGCCGGTTCGTGGCGGCGTTCTTCGCTGCGGCGGGTGAGCCCGATGGGGTTGCCGTCGAAGGGAGCTTCATCTCGCGGCTCGCGCTGCTCCAGGCGTGGGGCAAGTTCCAGCAGCGACATCCGCTGGTCGTCGCGCCGATCGCGACCGACATCCCTTCCCTGGCGGGCACCGACCTCGACGACGGCCGCGTGGCCGCGGACGTCCGGACGATGCGAATGGCGATGGCGGTCAATCTGCTCGGCCTCCCAGCCGTCGCGCTCCCGGTGGGCATCGCGGACGCGCTTCCGCAGGCGGTCCAGGTCATCGGCCCTCCATTCCGCGAGGACCTATGCCTCGACGCCGCCCAGGCGCTCGAGGACCGGGTCGGGATCATCACGCCCATCGACCCGATTCGCACGGGGAAGGTGGTCTGATGCCGTACATCAAGGTCCGCGACGTGTCGCTCCACGTGAACGTCGTGGGCCGCGGCGAACCGCTGCTGCTGATGCATGGGGGCCCGGGTGCCGATCAATGGACCCTGGCGGGACTCCGCAGGTGCGCAGACCAAGCCACCCTGGTCTTCTACGACCACCGCTGCAATGGGCGCTCAACGGGAGCTGAAGTCAGCGCGATGACGTGGGAGAACCTCACCGCCGATGCGGAGGCGCTCCGCGAGGCGCTCGGCTTCGAGCGATGGTCGGTGCTCGGCCACTCGTTCGGCGGCCACGTCGCACTGGAGTACGCGCTTCGCTATCCCGCGAGCCTGTCGAGCCTCGCTCTCGTCGGCACCGCGGCGAAAAGCCGATGGGCGCGCGAGCATGCGGCCGAGGTGCTGGCCGCGCGCGGCTGGCCGCCCGACACGGTGGATCTGTGCCGCCGCTGGTTCACCGGCGAGGTGGAGCCGAAGGACATGTTCCGGACGCTCATGCGTCTCGGCCCGGCGTACTACCACGATCCGAGCCTGGCGATCCTCGTGCGCGGGATGCTCGGTGGCGCATGGCGCACGAAGCTACGACCGGAGGCCCTCGTCTTGGCGGGACGACACCTCGCCAACGGATGGTCGGTGACCGATCGGCTGGGGGAGATCCGGGCACCGACGCTGATCGCCGCCGGGACCAGTGACTTCATCTTCCCGCCGGAGGCGCAGGCTGAGCTGGCGCGCGGGATTCCGCATGCGCGCCTCGCGCTGATCGAGCGTGCCGGCCACGAGCCCTGGGTGGAGCGGCCAGATGCCTTCTTTCCCGTGCTGCGGGCCTTCCTCGCGACCGAGTCGCGGGCGCCGGTCCCGGCGGCCTCGAAATGGACGGACCCCCAGGCGTCCGTCAGATGTGGATCGCGTCGAGGGTGATGCGACGGGCGTGGATCCGGCAGATGACCCGCGTTTCCCTGGCCCGCTGGGCGAGGGGGTAGACGCAGCCGTAGTACCGCGGATGACGGGTGTACGCGCGCGTCAGCGCGTCGAGGTGCTCGAGGGCGCCGTCGACGACCAGCTCGGCATCGCCGCGGACCTGGATGAAGCGAGCGGTGTTCTCGGGATCGACGATCAGCAGGCTCACCTTGCGGTTGGCCAGCAGGTTGCGCCCCTTCTGGCGCTGGAGCGTGGTGTTCACCCGGGCGCACTCGCCGTCGTGATCGACCCATACCAGGCTCGACTGCGGCCGCCCGTCTGCGCCCATCGTCGTCAGCACCCCGCAGATCGGCCGCAGCAGGAGGTCGAGATGAGACTCCGGGACGGGGACCGTCTCGGGTGGCACGGCGACCGGCGCGGTCATCGGTCATCCTCGGCGCTTCGGGCATCCAGCGTGACGACGTGGGTCGGGCGGATCCGGCAGAGCGTCGGGATCTCTGTCTCGGCGAACGATGCGCCGATGACGTCGCCGAAATAGCTGACGGGGCGACCGGCGTACTTCGAGGCCAAAGCGTCGAGGTGTTCACGCGCGCCGACCTCGGTCATCTCCTCGACCGTGCCGCGGATCTCCAGGGAGCGAAGCGGCTGCCGCGGGTCGTAGCAGAGCAACGTGACCAGCGGGTTACGCCGCATGTTCCGCTCCTTGGCGAAGCCTCGCATGGTGTTGACCCGCACCTGCTCGTCGTCGTAGTCGCACCACACGACCGATGTCTGGGGGTACCCGCTGGGCATCACGGTCGTCAGTGCCCCGACCGGCGGGCACTCGACGAGGTCGCGGTAGGCGTCCGGGATCATCGAGCCGCCCATCGTCAGGCCGCTGCCCAGCGCAGGAGCGCGCGCAGGTTCAGGCCGAGGGCCAGCGCGGCGGAGCTTCCGGCGACCAGCGGTATCCGTCGAGCCACGGCGGCCGGCAGGAACAGGTCGACCACGGAGCCACGGTCAGCGCCGAACTCCTCGGCCAGCGGCGTCAGCGGGCAGACCTGGTTGTTGCTGACGTACAGCACCGATTCGGCCAGGACGACGCCCCCCGCGACCGCGGTTCGCCTTCTCGGTCTGCCGCGGAGCCCATCCCACACGGTGAGGACGACGGCGGCGGATATCGAGACGAAGATGGCGGTGTGAATGCCCTTGATGGCCGCTAGGGTCCCGTGTCGCCACGCTCCTGGGATCCATCGCGCCATCGGTGCCGTGACGTACCCGCTCCAGGTCGGCTGACGAGGATCGCCGGCGGTCATGCGGCTGACCTGCCGTTCATCGGTCCGGCGCCATTGACGCTCCCGAGCGTGGCCCACGCGGCGAGGAGCCCGAGCGCGGTCCAAGCCGCCCAGATCGGGATCTGCTCCATCGTGCCTTCGACGCCGCGCAGGGCGGCGACCGTTGAGCTGGTCGTCAGCACCAGCGTGTACGTCGCGCCCTTCAGAATGACGACCGGAGCCACGAGGAAGCCCCACGCGTTGCGTCGCAGCAGCAGGATCGCCCCGACGATGAACCACGGCACCATGAACGTGAGGTCCATGGCCGCGACGATCTGGAAGGGCTCGACACCGATGGACGGCACCGTTCCGGTGAACACGTATGCCGCCCACTGCGCGGTCCACGCCACGGCCAGGCCGATGCCGGTGAAGAGCATGTAGCCCGCGATCCACCGCCTCGGCATCCCGGCCGCGAAGCGGCTGGCGATGGCGCCGGCGTCGACGCGCCCGAGCGCGAGGATCAGCGCGAAGACCGGCATCACAAACAGCGCCGCGTAGAGCGGGAAGAACGCGTTGAGCTCGGCGCCGAACAGGTAGTAGGCGTAGTTGTAGACCGCGTAGCCGAGCATCGAGTACCAGACCAGCTCCGCATGCAGCGATCCCCGCGCGGCGGCGGAGAGGGCCCAGGTCAGCAGCGGCACGGCGACGAGGAGCGTGACGAGGTCGTTGCCGTACCACGCGGCCGTCACCCAACCGGTGTCCCGGTACACCGAGGGAGCGAGGACGCCCACGCCGGCCTGGAACGCCATCAGGACCGCCACCAGCCAGGAAACGCGCCGAGCGGCGACGGTTGCGGTCGTGCGATGTGCCGCCGCCGGCGTCGGGCGAGGCGAAGCTGGGTCGGCGGCGAGGGTTCGCTGCATGGTGGCAGTGTCTGCCATGGCGGCCACGATGGTCGAAGGCCGGAAGTCCCGACTGCAGCGGGCCAGAGGTCAGCCCAACGCACCCGTGCCGGTGGCGTCAGTCGCCGTCGAGGGCGTCGAGCAACGGTTCGGCCTGGAACAGGTTGATGCCGCTCGACACGAGGTCGATGACGTGCTGCATCTTGGACTCCTCCTCCACCTGCTCGGCAACGAACCACTGAAGGAACTCGTGGCTTGTTGCATCGCCCTCGTCGAGTGCAAGTTTCGTGGCAGTCCGATACCGGGCGGTGACGCCCCGCTCCCACTCAAGCGCGGCCTGGGCGGCCGCCAGCGCTGACTCGAAGTGGCTTGTGGCGCCGGGAAGGGCCGGGACATCGAACACGATCTCGTTGTCGACGAGGAAGTCCATGATCTTCGACGCGTGCTGAGCCTCCTCGATCGATTGGTCGCGGAAGAATCGCGCCCAGCGCAAGAGGCTCGCCTGCTGGAAGTAGAGCGAGATGCCCATGTAGTCCTGATGCGCCGCCAGCTCCTGTCCGACCTGTTCGACCAGGAAGTCGCGCAGCTTGTCGCTGATCATGTCGGGGTCGCTCCGCCTTCGTGCGTGTCGTGCCGTCGTTGGATGGGGGAACGCCATCGTACGCGAGATCAGGCGCCTGGACGGTCCAAGCCGCACCGGCCGTTTCACCGCTCGGACAGGGGACTGGGGTGCCGCAAACGAAAGACCGGCCGGCCCTAGTGGCCGGCCGGTCTCAACAGCGGAGGTCTACCCGCGGCGGCGGTCTGACGCAATGGCCGCAGACACGTAGCCCAGGGTCGCCAGGCCCGCGAGCGCCAGCAATGCCACCGCGGTGAGCGACGTCTCGGCAGCATCAGCCAGGCGGGTGTCCGGAAGGTACGGGAGGCCGGGGAAGAGGCTGGGTCCCGGCACATTGAGGACCGGGACAGTCGTGACGGCTGTCGGCGATCCACCCGTGCTCGGCGTTGCGGTCAGGCCCGTAGCGAAGGCGCACTCGTCCGGCGGGGGAGTGATGATGTTGCTGTCCAGGGTGACGGCCCCGTTCATGGCAAGCGCACGGCCTCCGTAGCCGAGGCCACCGACGCCGATCGTGGCTCCGGTCGTCATGGTGATGCTGGTCATGGCCATGATGGTGCCCTGGAAGCTGGTGGTGGTTCCCAGCGTGGCGGAGCTGCCGACCGGCCAATACACGGCACAGGCCCCGGCGCCGTTGATCAGTGCGACCGTCGAGGCGGATGCCGTGGTCAGCGTGCTGCCGATCTGGAAGATGAAGACGGCGTTGGTGTCGCCCCCGCCGTCAAGCGTCAGGGTGCCGGTCAGCTGGGCGGAGGTGTCAAAGGTGTAGGTGCCCGGCGTGAGCGTCAGGCCGCCCAGGTCGGTGCCGGTCAGGTTGACGGTCGTGGTCTCGGCGGCGGCATCGTCGTAGGCGCCAACCAGGTCGGTGTGGGCGAGCACCGCATCGGCATCGGCCGCGTCGAGCTCTCCGGTCATGACACCCGGCGGGAAGCCGGTGACCGAGGTCGGGCCGTTGGGGCTGATGGCCATGTTGCCGTTGACCGTGGTCGATCCGGTGTTGGTGATCGCGGTGGCGCCCATGACCGCGTAGTTGGCGGCGGTTCCCATTCTCGGCTGCTCAGCCGCCAGGGCGATGGCGGAGCTGAAGGCCAGTGCGCCGGCGAGCACGACGGCGGTGAGAAGGCGGATTGGTCGAGGAGGGGAGATCAAGCGACGCATATGCGACACCGCTAAGGGTCGAGCGTCGTGGCCGATGGTTATCAGCGCCGGGGGGCCCGTTGCCAGGCACGATGGAGCGGCAGATGCCGAAGTCAACGAACGAATGCCGATCGCGCGGACTGCTGGGTCACCGCCGCGCAATCCGTCTTCGATGCGGCCGAGTCGCACTGGGCCCTGCCGGCACATACGCTCGGGGCGTAGCCCGTCAGCCGCCGACCGGCTCCGCCCTGCCGAGCAGGTACCCTTGGCCGAGAGGGACCTCGAGCTCGCGAAGGGTCGCGAGCTCCGCTTCGGTCTCGATGCCCTCGGCCACCAGGAAACAGCCGGCGGCGAGCGCGAAGTGCCGCATACCGGCGATGAGCGCCTGGCGCACGGGGTCTCCATCGATCCCCGCGACCAGCGAGCGATCCAACTTCACGAACGAGGGCCGCAGCTCCAGGATGTGGCGGAAGCTCGAGAAGCCAGCGCCGGCGTCGTCGACGGCCACCTGGATTCCAGCCAGGCGCTCGAGCGCGCTGCGGACGGCGGGGTAGTCCTCGATTGCGACGTGTTCAGTGATCTCGCACACCACGGTCCGCTCCGCGCCAGCGATGAGCCTGAGCAATCGATCGCCGGCGAGGATCAGCGCCGGCGTGGCGTTGATGTTCAGTGAGTGGCCGGGCGGGAGCTCCCTGGCGTCGCGGAAGATCGCCTCCAGTGTCGCGAGCTCGAGATCCGGACCGAGGCCGACCGACGCCGCTTCGGCGAACTTGACGTCCGGTGCCGTTCCATCGTGGAACCGCGTCAGCGCCTCGTAGCCGCCGATGACACAGGTCTTGAGGTCGACGATCGGCTGAAACACGGGATTGAATTCGCTGCGCTGCACGATCTGCCGGATCGCCGCGCGGATGCGTCGGTGACGGCGCCGCACCTTGACGCTCGGCGCGAGGAGCGCGCCCGCCAGCCCGGCGAATTCGACGAGGCCCGGGAGCAGTTCGCTCGCGGTCGCCTGTGCCGCGGGGCCGCCGGCACCCACGACGAAGAACCCCAGCAGATCGCGGCCCGAACGGATCGGGGCATAGGTCATGACCGTGACGTCAACGTTCGCGATGGCTTCGCTGAGCGGATCATCTGGCGATGGCGTCCATTCCCGCGTCCACGGCCCACCGCGGAGCTTGCGGCGAATCGAGCGGCTGCGCTCGAGGCTCAACGACCGACGCTCGGGAATGGGTCCGGTGCTCAGTGCCAGGCCGATCGGGGTCGCTGCGCCATCGGCCTCGAACAGCAGGACACCGGCGAAGTCGAGGCCGGGAAGCTTGAGAACGAGCCGGGCGATCGAGGTGGCGATCATCTCGACCGTACCGCTGGTGCGGAGGCGGCTCATCGCTTCGGCGACGATCGCGCGCTGCACCTGGACCTGCGAGGACCGGCTCTCGCGATCCCGTGCGTCGTCCTGGTCTGCCGACGAGCGCACCCGATCGGTGATGTCGAGCGCGATCCCGCCGAGGAGCGCCTCGCCCGTCGCCGCTCGCAAGGGGAACTTCCTGATCAGCAGCGTGTGCGGGCCGTCCTCGAACAACGCGACCTGGGTCGATTCGAGGGGATCGGTGCCGGCCAGGACGAGCCCGTCGTTCTCGCGAATCCGCGCAGCCACGGACGGCGGCCACAGGTCGTAGTCGGTCTTGCCCTGCCAGCCGAGGCGCACGGGTTCCCCGGTCAGGCTGGTCGCGTGCTCGTTGACGAACAAGTAGCGGCCACGGTGATCCTTGATGAACGCGATGGTCGGGGCGGCGGCCATGAAGTCGGCGAACTTGGCCTCCGCGATCTCGGCGGACCGCTCGGCCCGAACCTGGGCGGTGATGTCATGGGCGACCACGACATAGCCGTCGGGGTCGAGGGGGTTGCCGATCGCCGACGCGGTAAAGCGAAGCTCGAGCGTGTCCCTCTTGTGGTTCTTGGCCGTCGCGCCGCCGTTCCACGTCTCGCCGCGATCAAGCGTGGCCTTGATCTCGCCCTCGCTGCCCGACTCGAGCCGATGGCTCAGCAGGTCGAACACCGACATGCCGATCATCGCCGCGCGCGGACGCTCGAACAGGCGCTCCGCAGCGGTGTTCCAGCCCGTGACACGCTGCTCGACATCCGTGGTGACGACGGCCTCGGGCAGCGCATCGAGGAGGAGGCCGATGCGCGGGACGAGCGGCGTCGGTCGCCTGGTCAGTGCCGGTGCGGGTGCGGGTGCGGGTTCGCTCAAGTGGGACCTCGTGGCCGCGTCTGACGGGTCGCCGCGCGTCAGCTCGAGGCCTTCGGCCGCTGCGTGAAGAGCCCACGACTGGGTGCGCAGGCGCCGAACGTACCACGCACGCTAGGGCTGTCAACCCCCCGTTAACAGCTCGCCCCCGCGGCATTGACGACTGGGCATTTGACCGGGTCTTCGCGTCGGCAACTGCGGGTGTGGGTTCGTCGAGCTCACGTCAAGTGCACGCGTCAACGAGGAGGGCACTTGCGCCCCGCATAGGACATGACGAATCCGTCATGCGCGGCCGCCCGGCATCCGGCATCGTCCGCGCGAAGCGGTACGGCTTCGGGGAGGAGTGGGAGTCACTCCTCCCCTTTCAAGCAAGACGGAGGGATCGCGTGCACGGCCGGAGACTGGCGCCGATGACGGCGCGTGCCTGAGCCTCACGGCAGCGGGGAGAAGCGGTTGGCGCCCCTGCCTGGAGACGGCGAGCTGCGCCTGAGAAGCGGCGCCGAGCGCCGCGCGTCGGACACGGACCAGACGCTGTCGGACACGGACCAGACGCTGTCGGACACGGATGGCGATGCATCCGAGCGCGACCAGGTCAGCTCGGAGATGGACCAGACTCTTTCCGATCGCGACCAGGCGCTGGCCGATCGCGACCACGGTCGTGAGCACCCGGACGAACGCGACGATGATGGGGACGCCTACGAGCAGGCTCGCGCGGAGCGCGCCCGGGTTTCCACCGAGCGCGACGCGGTCCAGCTCGATCGCAGCCGAACCGGCGACCGACGGGATGCGACGGCGGACGAGCGTGACGCCATCGCGGCACAACGCGACATTGCGGCGGCCACGCGTGATGCGGAGGCCGCCGAGCTCGAGCGGTCGATCGCCCAGACCGACGCGGAGCTCGCCCGCAGGTTCGAGCACCTGCGACGCCAGGGAGCCGCCGATCGAGCCGAAGCGGCCCGCGATCGCGCGCGAGCGGCCCGGGACCGGGCCGAGGGTGCTCGGGCTCGGGCACGCGTCGAGGCAGAGCTCATGGCCGCGCACGTCGATGGCCTGACCGGGGCCTACCGCCGCGAGATGGGACGCATCGCGCTCGGCAACGAGATCGATCGGGCCAGGCGCGGAGACGGCCGGCTCGTGGTGGCCTTCGTGGACCTCGACGATCTGAAGGGCATCAACGATCGGCAGGGGCACGCGGCGGGTGACGACGCGCTGCGCACCGTCGTGTCAGCCATACGAGCGAAGCTGCGCTCGTTCGACCCGGTGCTCCGCTACGGTGGCGACGAGTTCGTGGCCGGGATGTGCGATGTCAATGAGTCCGATGCCCGGCAGCGCTTCGAGGCCATTCAGCAGTCCCTGGTGGCAGTGGGCATCAAGGTCAGCCTCGGGATGGCGGCGCTCGAGCCCGGCGACACCGTCGACACGCTCATCGCGCGCGCCGATGCGGCGCTCTTGCAGGGGCGGCGCGAGACTCGGGGGTCGGCCCAGTAACCTTGACCGGGCGGTGCGTCGGCCGCCAACTCGGGGGTAGGGGTGGACTTCATGACAACGACCCGAGCGATCGCGACCAGTGGCCCGCTCATCGGAGCGACCGTGGCGGCGCTCGCCCTCGGGGCCTTCGTCCTGATCCAGATCACCGGCGGATCGCCGACGCCGCTCAACCATTTGGGCTACGCCTCCATCCTGCTGGCCGCCTATCGGTTTGGATGGCGCGGCGGCCTGGGCGTCGGCCTGGGCGTCTCCGTGCTCCTTGGACCCGCAGCGCGGGCGCTCTCGCTACCCGGAGCGGTCGAGACACCCACGGCATGGCTGATTCGGGGGGTGTTCTTTGTCGGGATCGGCACGGTCACCGGCATGCTGTTCGACAGAGTCCGGCTCACGGCGGCGGCCGCGGCCGATCGGGAGCGGGAGCTGCGCGCGATCATCGATGCGACGTCAGATGCCCTCCTGGTCGCCGACGACGAGCGCCGGTACGTGGCGGCGAACCCGGCTGCGTGCCGGATGTTCGGCCTGCCCCTGAATGAGCTGCTCGGGCGACGCATCGACGACTTCCTCCCAGGCGCCGACGGCCACGCGATCGATGAAGCCTGGAAGGAGTTTCTCGACGTGGGAGCGCAGCGCGGCGAGATCGGCCTGCGGCGCCCCGACGGCGGCGAGATCGTGGTCGACTTCGCCGCGGTGGCGCGGCACCTTCCGGGCCGGCATCTCTCGATCCTGCGCGACATCACGGAGCGGAAGGCGACCGAGGAACAGCTCCAGCGCCACGCGCTGTTCGACGCGCTGACCGAGCTGCCGAACCGGACGCTCCTGCTCGATCGACTTCGCCTGGCGGTCCGACAGGCTCGCCAGACCAACGTGGAGCTTGCGCTCATCCACCTCGGCATGGACGGGTTCAAGGCGTTGAACGACGCCCTTGGACGCGCCACCGGCGACCACGTTCTGCGCACGGTGACCGACCGCCTGATGGCCACGACGCGGGAGGGCGACACGGTCGCACGCGCGGGCGGTGACGAGTTCGCGGTGATCCTCGGCGATCCGATCGATGCCGACGCGGCGTGGCCGGCGGCTGAGCGCATCCTGATGGCAATCCGCGAGCCGATCGATCTCGTGGACATCGGGGCGGCACCGGTCACCCTCACGGCGAGCGCCGGCCTGGCCATCTTCCCGACCGACGCCACCGACGAGACCGGCCTGCTGCGCAGCGCCAGCCTGGCCTACCAGACGGCGAAGCGTCGCGGAGTGGCGCTCGCAGCCTATACCAGCGAGCAGGAGGAGGGAGCTCGCTCGCGCTGGACGCGCATGATGGAGCTGCGGGATGCCGTCGACGGGGACGAGCTCGTGCTTCACTACCAGCCGATGTTTCGCGCGACCGATCTGGAGCTGATCAGCGCGGAGGCGCTCGTCCGCTGGCAGCATCCGACCGAGGGCCTGCTGGGACCTGGAGAGTTCGTTCCCCTGGCCGAAGGGTCCGGGATCATCGACGACCTGGCGCGTACCGTGATCCGCATGGCGGTGCGCCAGGCAGCCGGCTGGGCGTCCGCGGGCACGCCGCTCCGCACAGCGATCAATCTCTCGCCGCTGAACCTGCGAGGCTCGTCGGTGCTCGAGTACCTCATGGCGGCCCTTCGGGATGCCGCTCTCGACCCGGCACTGCTGAAGCTCGAGATCACGGAGTCCGCCATCATGGAAGCCGATGCATCGACGATGGCGGCCCTCGCTCGGATTCACGCGCTGGGAGTTCGCATCGCGATCGACGACTTCGGTACCGGGTACTCGTCGCTCGGCTCGCTGCGCACCCTGCCGATCGATACGCTGAAGCTGGATCGATCGTTCATCGCACGCATGCGCGACAGCGCCGCCGACCGCACGATCGTTCGCACCGTCATCGAGCTGGCGCACGGCCTGGATCTGCAGGTGACCGCAGAGGGAGTCGAGGACGAGGCGACCCTCGCGATGCTCCGGGAAATGGGTTGCGATGCGATCCAGGGATACCTCACGGGCCGACCGGTGCCGGCCGAGGAGTTCCACTGGCTCCGACCCTCCGTCGACGTCGATGCAATCCGCGCACCCGGATAGGACGGATCGGCGCACTGCGCATCGCGGTCGTTGACGACAGCCCCGAGGTACGCGATCTGCTGCGTGATGTGCTCGAGGACGCCGCGAACGAGGTGGTTTCGTTCTCGGGTGAGGGGAGCGTCGTCTCGGAGTTGGCATCCGCGGCCCCCGACGCGGTCATTCTCGGCCTGCTCTTCCGTGGTCCCAGCTCTCAGCTGAGCGGCTGGGACCACGTGCGCCTGATCCGGACCCACGAAGCGCTGCGCCGCGTACCGATTCTCGTCTGCAGCAGGGACGCGATCGGCTTGGGGGATCGGGGGGAGGAGATCGAACGGGATCCGCTGCTGTCGTCGGTCACGAAGCCGTTCACTCTCCCCGAACTCGAGGACGCCGTGCTCAGGATGATCGGCGCGCAACGGGTGCCGGAGTGGGGCGAGGAACGCGACCTGATCCTTGTCGCTGACGCGGACGCGAGGCTGGTGCACGCGTCAGCGGCGATGCGGGCGATGCTCGAACTCGACCTGGAAGCGCTGAAGGCGTGCCGGGTCGAGGACATCGTCGCGGAAGGACCGGCATGGACGGAGCGCGAGTGGCAGCGCTACCCCGCGGAGCGAACGTGGGAAGGGCCGGTGGTGCTGCGGACCCGCTCGGGCGCAGTCGTGCCGGCGAGCGCCAGGGCCGAGATCATCAACGGTCCATCCTCGACCTGGCACATCTCGCGCATCCATGTCGCCTTCTGATCGTCAGAGCAGCTGACTTCGGACCATCCAGGCCGATGCGCTGTGCTTCCGGCGTGGGAGGGGGAGCGAAGACTCGATCCATGCGGGCAATGTCTCGGCCCCGCTCACGGGAGCACGACTCGCGGCCCCTCCGGTCCGATGTTGACCTCCATCGGGTCGCTCAGCTCGCCGACCAGGCCGCCGTCGCGGTGATGGAGCAGCCATGCGAGGCAGACGAGCGACCCGCCGGGCCCGGGGAGCAGCTTCGCCCCGTACCAGGAGCCGCTCCTATCTGCGAGAAGCACGCCGTGGCTTTGCCACTCGAACGGGCCCAGCGGTGTATCGGCCAGCAGGAAGTGGGTCCCGCTCAGGGCGGCCTGCGCGGGCATCTCCGCTGGGGGCGGTCCCCCGGCGGGGAGCCCGGGCACGCTGAAGAGCAGGCACCACCGTCGGTTGGCAAGCTGGACCAACTGGGGGATCTCGAGGTGGCCGTAGACGCCGGGTCGTGTGATCGGCTCCAGCGCCACCCAGTGGTCCCACCGCTCGGCGCGCGCCAGCCCGATCACCCCGCGGGTGGCGGGTGGCCCATCGGCGACGCGGGCGGTCACCAGCGCGTGGAGCGTACCGGAGAGCGGGTCGCGGAAGAGCCACGGGTCCCGCCAGGCCTCCTCGTGCCAGGCGGCCGGGTCGAGCGCCTCGTAGATGCGGTGGTCGGGCTCGATGACCGGGTTGGCCGGGTGGCGGGTCCAGTGCACGAGGTCGTCAGAGGTCGCCAGGCCGATCCGCTGCACCAGCCCTCGCGTTCGACGCGATGTGCCGGTGTAGAGGAGGCGCCAGCCGCCCGAATCGCTCGCGGGTCGCCAGTCGCCCTCCATCGCCGCACCCGGCTCGATGCTGCCCGTCCAGACGGTGTAGTCGTCCCAGGCTCCAGGCTCGCCCGGTGCAAGCGCGTCAGGCAGCACCTCCCAGCGACGCAGGTCGCTCGATACGGCATGACCGATCGAGGCGTGCCAGTGTCGCAGCTCGGGGTCGAGCAGGGATCGCGGCGCCTGGAGGTAGAACACGTGGTAGTCGGGGCCGTCGCGGACGACCCAGAAGTCCCACAGCCAGCGGTCCGGCAGGCGAAGGCTCATCGACTCCGCCCCCGGCCTCGGCCGCTCACCCCTTGACGCCCGACGAGGCCACCCCCTGCACGAAGTAGCGCTGGAAGATGAGGAAGATGATCACCATGGGGATGGTCATCAGTGCCGCGTACGCCATGATGTCGCCCCACTGGACCGGAGGCGTGGTCTTGAACGTCCCGATCCCGAGCGCCAGCGGTCGGACGTCGATGCCGCGGGTGACCATCACCGGCCAGAGGAACTGGCCCCAGCTGAACAGAAAGCCCAGGATCGCCACCGTCGCATACGCCGGCTTGGCGAGCGGCGCCACGACCGAGACGAAGGTCCGCAGCGGCCCGGCGCCGTCGATGCGTGCCGCCTCTTCGATCTCCACCGGGACGTTGAGGAAGAACGTG